>JABLTR010067099.1_pt1 | contig 10334 bp, 10 predicted proteins | sample 7160071 | NCBI WGS metagenome assembly JABLTR01 (sample SAMN14651230, study PRJNA627086) | human gut metagenome | isolation source: feces | host: Homo sapiens
AAATAAAGTGATGGGCCCAAAACCAACAATTTGGGTGGCCCATTTCCTACATTTTCAATGACCCAAAACCAACATTTTTAGATGGCCCTTGACATATAAAGGAAGTAGATGATAAAACAGAAAAGTTACCGCTCGATAAAACTTTTTATTTTGTCAATGATGGTTCTACTGACCGGACATTAATGATGATAAAAGAGTTATCCGAAAAAAGGATGGATATAAAATATATAAGTTTTTCAAGAAATTTTGGAAAAGAAGCGGCATTACTTGCTGGTTTAGAGGTATCTGATGGCAATTTCGTTACAATAATGGACGTTGATTTGCAAGATCCGCCAGAAATGTTAAATGAAATGTTTATAAAAATTAATGAGGGGTATGATATTGTAGGGACAAGACGAATAAATCGAGAAGGTGAGCCATATATCCGTTCTTTTTTCTCAACCCTTTTTTATAAGATTATAAATAGAATCTCCAAAACAAAAATCGTTGATGGAGCGCGTGACTACCGTTTGATGACTCGACAAGTTGTGAATAGTATTTTGCGACTTCAGGAGAACAATCGATTTTCAAAAGGTTTATTTTCGTGGGTAGGTTATAAGGTACTTTATTTAGACTATACAAACAGAGAAAGAACTACTGGACAGACTTCTTGGTCATTTTGGAGTTTACTTCGTTATTCTGTAGATGGTTTTATTAATTTTTCTGAACTTCCTTTGAATATTGCAACTTTTATCGGTATACTTTGTTTTTTTTCTTCGATAATATTGAGTCTTTTCTATATTTTGAAAACTATTATCTGGGGTGATGACGTCCAAGGTTTTCCAACACTTGTTGTTTTAATTTTGATGTTGGGGGGCTTGCAACTCCTGGCTTCTGGAATCATAGGAAAATATCTCTCAAAGACATTTATAGAGGTAAAAAAACGTCCGAATTATATCATCAAGGAAAGTAATATAGAAAGAAGGTTTGATTGTGAGCAAAAAGGCTAAAATCCCTCTATTATTAGTAATTATATTTTATGCTTTATATTTTACGCTAACAAAAGTTGACTGGATGAGTGGAGATGCTCAATGGTTTTCTAAGGTTGATTCTTCCCCAATCAGTTTTGTGATAAAAAGGTATGAAACTTGGTCGTCTCGGTTTTGGATTGAGGGGGCAACTCTGATTGCGAGCAAACACTTAATTTTATTTTATATTTTCACAGTAATTTTGACGCTTTTATTTTTTTATTCTCTGAGTGAACTTTTTTCTTTTAATGAATATGATAGTAATTTAGTTCTTGTTGTCTTTTTTATGGCACTATTTCCGGTTGTTTCTCTTCAATCTGCAGGGCCAATTGCTACAATAGTAAATTATATCTGGCCTAGCGCGTTATTTCTTTATTGGTTAATGACAGATAGACACAGAAAAATGAAAAATATTGGAAGTTTACAAAATTCGCTTAGTATCCTATTTCTGGGACTCGCTGTTTTTAATGAAGGGTTGGCAATTATCCTCTGCCTCTATCTTATTCTTTGCCTTATAGTAGAGAAAAAGAACTTTTTTAATACATATAGAATGATTTGTCTTGTCATTTCTCTATTAAGCTTTTTAAACGTCTTGCTTTGCCCTGGAAATCAAAATCGGGGAATGTTGGAAATTGCAAGATGGTTTCCGACTTTTAATCACTTATCATTTTTAGATAAAATACTCATACAGTTTAATAATATTGCCTCAAATTTGATAGTAAGTCACAATCTCCTTGAAGTTTTAGTTATATTATTATTTATCAAGGCGATTCAAAGGAGGCAAAGACTGTCAATAATTCTATCTGGAGCTGTCATAATGCTGACGAGTGCCTCTCATCAACTAATTTCAGACCGACTTAGTGTAATAGTAAAGGAGTCTCCAGGGAAAGAATTTAATCAGCAGATAATTGGGACGCTTTTGAAACCTACTCTCATTTTTGCGACTCTAATCCTTTTGATTGTTTTGATTATTATTCTGTTATATGGTAAGTCAAAAACAAGCTTAATGATAATCGCTTCTCTAGTTATTACCTTTTCGTCAGCTATGGCTATAAGCTTATCACCAACCTTGTTAGCTTCGGCAGATAGACCTCTATTGTTCTTATATTTTGCACTTGTATTTAATTGTATTTTCTTAGTCAATGATTTAAGTGAATTTAATGAAAGAAAGGCCAGCATAATCATGGATAAATCTAAGTAGAAAGTTTCCCTAAAAGTTCAAACCAAGGATATTCTGCGTAAAGTATCAATTAAAAGTTCTCAAGTCATTAACTTGAGAGTTTTTTCATTTATATTATATAGGCATTTCTCAATTATAGCGCGTGATTAGAGTAAAATGTTAAGCGATACGAAAGTGATTAATATTACTATTGGTAAAATTAATCACTTTTTTCTGACCTTTTATCATAAAACTTTAATTAAAATAGTATTTAAAGAGCCCAACATTTTTGATATTCTAGATATATCAAAAGAGAATAAGGGTTTTGATAACATTTTTGTTTTTTTAGTGAATGTATAAATTTTGAGTTGATTGCGTATAGGTTTAAAAAAGCAAAGAATATTATAAAGAAGAGAGGGAGAATAAGCTTAATAAATGAATTTGTCAGAAATTCATAGAATAGTTTATAATATCTGTAAGAAAGAGTATTTGTATATGAAAAGGAAAAAGGATACTTTAGTTAACCTAAATGATACCATCAAAAGAGTAATTGAAAAAGTTCAACCTAAAATACCACAAAAAATTAGTTTTGATAAAGAGCTAAATGCTACTCTTCATATCGATGAAGTAATTTTAAAAAAAATTATCCGAATCTTTTTAGAGAACGCAAGTAAAACCGCAGATCCAAAAAGTGTATTAAAAATAGCTTTATTAAGACAAGGATATTCTATTGATATCGCTGTTTCCAATGAAGGGGTAAATTTTATTTACGAGGAGAAGAAGGCTATCTCCAAGCTCAATCTTTTCGATGATACTCTAGAAACAAGAACAACTATTGGACTTTCTCTTATCAACGAGTATGCTGAAGCTTGTGGAGCGTGGTTTTTTCTATCTGATAATTTCCCCAGCGGAAATGTATTTCATCTTGTATTTAATCAAAACCAAGAAAAGAGATAAGATTTGATTAAACTCGAAAAATTTACCCGTTATTGTTTAATTGGTTTAACTTCCCTTGCTTTGTTAATGATGATTTTCATATTCTCTACTGAATCAGGTAACGTTAACCCGTTTGTTGTTATAATAACCATGATCCCTCTATATTTTATATTACGATTTATCAATGGCTTACTGAGAAAATCTTCCAAACGACAATTAAGAAACATTGTTATAGGTTCTGTTTTAGCCGTGACTATCCTTGCCATACTGAATGTCATTTTCTTTAGAGTTCAGCTATTTGGTGATGTCCAAATATGTATTGATATGGCTAGAAAAATTAGTCAAAATAATTTTGAATGGAGTAACTGGATTTTACAATATAAAAATCTTGTTCCCCTAACTATTTTATACAGCTGGATGATGAAAATTGGTCAGTTTTTACACACTGGTTTTTATCCTATTTTTTTCGCATATAATATTAGCTTACTTATAGGAAGTCTTGTATTAACGTTGCTAACTCTCTGGCACAAAAAACCACAAAGTGCTGCACTTGCAGGCTTGTTAGCGATAGTTCTTCCTGTATTTTATAGTTTTATAATACAAGTTGGTTATACTGATGGAGCTAGTATACTCGCTTTATCACTCTTAATCTTTCTTTTTGAATACAATCATCTAAATTGGTGGAAATTGATATTACTCACTTTTGTTTTTGCTTATGGCTATTTAATGCGACCCAATATCATCATTGCTCTGGTGGCTCTATTTATAATTGGACTTTTCACATATAAAAAACAAAATAATATTTTTAAATTAGTCAGTAAGCTTTTTATTTTTTGTTCCTTAGGAATTATACTTGCTACTAGTACGAGTAAAATTTTTGATGCAACTTATCATTATAATGTTAATAATCCTAAGCAGTTCCCTGTGGTGCACTGGATTTATATGGGATTGAATCAAGAAAAAATTGGTCAATATAACAAAGCTGATCGCAGTTATACTCTGAATCACGAAGGTTTTTCTTCGGCTCAAAATGCTGATATCGCAGGAATTAAAAATAGATTATTAAATTATAGACCACTGACTTTGGGGTTACACTTCATCAGCAAATATGGTATTTTGTGGCATGAAGGAACTTTTCAAACTTTGACAGATTATCAAAAGAATTATATTTTTGCTCCAAAATTATTTTTAAAATATTCTAAACTTATCTTTTTAGTTTCTCAAGTATTTTCGAAAGCTTTAATAAGTCTGTTTTTATTTTTTTTAGTTTTAGAATTATTACGTAAGAAACCAATTCCTAGAAATTCTATTTTATTATCATTATTGATAATATTTGGAATAAGCCTTTTTCATACCATCATTTGGGAGGTGAAAACACGCTATCAATTCATGACTTTCTTTTTACTATTTTTTGTAGGAGTCTATGCAATGGTTGAATATTTTGAAAAAGATAATTTTTAGAAATTTATAAGTTTCTAAATTAGTCAATTTTTATTTATGCTAAAATTACCTACCTTATAAAGAATTCAGAAAGTGCCTGTTCTAAAAAACATAAAAGCAGACATTTATCTGTTGTTTGCGCTCAATATTGATAGGTGACTTACTAAGTGGTTGTTTTGGGAGGACTAATCCTTTCCTAGTGATTATTTCCTATTTAATAGTTTATGTATTTTTCAAATCTAAATTTAGATTGTTTTATGATGATAGATTATTCCTATCATTTTTTTTTGAGCCCGTTAAGCTTTCTATTTTATTATCATATTCCTAAACATGTTGATTTGGAAGATTTGAGTTTAAAAAAGCAAGAGCTTTCTGTGTTATTCATCTATCAAGGTTATAGATATTGGGAAGTAGATTATGAAATTATTATAATTGTCATCTCTGATTTTGAATCGTGGTATTTTATGAACAATTTCTTGTAAATTTACTTAATTAAGCAATGGATAGAGAAGACTAATTTTCATTTGATTTGGATATTTTTATTTTCCTACAGTTAAATTTTTCCTTAATATTCGATAGGTGTGCTATTCATATTTGATTAATGAGAATATGGAACCTGATAATTTTGAATAAAAAAACCTCCTGATGTAATCTTATACATACAGGAGGAAAAGGAGTAAGCGTATTCAATACTATCATTTTTCTTATATAATAGAGTTGAGAATAAAGAACTCTACTTATAAGGAGTCAAGGGGATTTGAACCCCTGCGCCGCTTTACACGGTTCGACGGATTTCGAGTCCGTTGCATTACCACTCTGCCATGGCTCCGCTCCCTTATCTAATTTCATTATACCATAGTTAATTACCTTCCTGAAATAATATGAAATAAGAATAACTAAAACAAAAAACGCATATTTATACAAAAATGTTGACAAATGAATAAATATGCTGTATAATTGCATTTATATTAATTTGAAAGAAGAAAAATGATGGGAAACAAAAAAATTGTCTTGGCATATTCAGGTGGATTGGATACGAGTGTCGCTGTAAAATGGCTGACTGATAAAGGTTTTGATGTCATTGCCGCTTGCATGGATGTTGGTGAAGGGAAGGACTTGAATTTTATTCATGATAAAGCACTCCAAGTTGGTGCGGTAGAGTCTGTTGTTCTAGACTGTAAGGCCGAATTCGCTGAAATCTTCGTTGGTGCTGCCCTCAAAGGAAATTTGATGTATGAAAATAAATATCCTTTAGTATCAGCATTGAGCCGCCCTTTAATTGCTAAAAAGTTAGTTGAGGTGGCTAAAGAAAAAGGGGCAACCGCAATTGCTCATGGCTGTACAGGTAAAGGAAATGATCAAGTTCGTTTTGAAGTAGCAATCCATTCACTTGCGCCAGAACTTGAAGTGATTGCTCCAGTCCGTGAGTGGCATTGGGCTCGTGAGGAAGAAATCGAGTATGCTAATCAAAATGGTGTTCCGATTCCTGCTGATTTGGATAATCCTTATTCTATTGATATGAATTTATGGGGACGTGCCATTGAAGCAGGAGTTCTTGAAAATCCTTGGAATACCTGCCCTGAAGATGCTTTCTTCATGACTAATTCTGTTGAGGATGCTCCGAATGAACCTGAGTTTATTGAAGTTGAGTTTAAAGAAGGTTTGCCAATTGCTTTGAATGGAAAAATCATGGAATTGCATGAAATTATTAAAGAAGTGAATATTATTGCAGGCAAACACGGTGTGGGTCGGATTGATCATATTGAAAACCGCTTGGTTGGGATTAAATCACGTGAATTTTATGAATGTCCAGCTGCTATTACCTTATTAAAAGCCCACAAGGATTTGGAAGATTTAACTTTTGTTCGAGAATTAGCACATTTCAAGCCCGTTCTTGAAAATGAATTAGCAAATTTGATTTACAATGGCTTATGGTTTAATCCTGCGACTAAAGCTTTAATAGCTTATCTTGATGAAACACAAAAAGTAGTTAATGGCATCGTGAGAATTAAATTATACAAAGGTTTAGCGACTCCAATAGGACGTAAGTCAACCAATTCTCTTTATAGTGAAAAATTGGCAACCTACACTGCAGCTGATGAGTTTGACCAGGCAGCGGCAGTTGGATTTATTAAACTTTGGGGCTTGCCTACTCAGGTTAATGCTCAAGTAAATCTCAAATAAAAGATGAAAAAATTTGGAAAGTGAGAGAATGGTAGAAAAACTTTGGGGAGGACGTTTTGAAGCCTCATTAGATAAACAAACTGAAGAATTTGGTGCATCAATTAAATTTGAACAAAGACTTGCTCCTTTTGATTTAAAGGGCTCTTTAGCTCATGTGAAAATGTTAGGTGAAACAGGGATTATCACTGCTGAGGAAGCTACAACAATTGCTGATGGGCTGATAAAAGTAGAAGAAAAACTTATGAAGGGGCAAATTGAGTTCAAAATTGAAAATGAAGACATTCATATGAATATGGAAACTTATCTTCATGATGAAATTGGTCCACTTGCAGGAAAACTTCATACCGCTCGGTCTAGAAATGATCAAGTAGCAACCGATATGCACCTCTATCTCAAAAGTGTTTTATCTGATCTTTTAAAAGCTTTAAGAACGCTTCGTGAAACTATTGTAAATCTTTCTGTAAACCATGTTGACACTCTTATGCCGGGTTATACTCATTTGCAACATGCCCAACCGATTTCTTTTGCCCAACATTTAATGGCCTATTATCAAATGTTTACTCGAGATTTTGAACGCTTTGAATTTAATGTAAAACATACTGATATGAATCCTTTAGGAGCGGCAGCTTTGGCTGGAACTACTTTTCCAATTGACAGGGAGTTAACCACAAATTTGCTTCAATTTGAGAAAGTCTATGCTAATTCCATGGATGCTGTCAGTGATCGTGATTTTATTTTGGAATTCTTGTCAAACTCTAGTTTGTTGATGATGCATTTATCAAGATTATGTGAAGAACTTTTGCTTTGGTCTAGTCATGAATTCAATTTTGTTAGTTTATCAGATAATTATTCTACGGGGTCCTCCATCATGCCACAAAAAAAGAATCCAGATATGGCTGAATTGATTCGAGGAAAGAGCGGAAGAGTTTATGGAAATCTTATGTCTTTATTGACTGTCATGAAGGGACTTCCTTTAACTTACAACAAAGACTTACAAGAAGACAAAGAGGGAATGTTTGACAGTGCTGATACCATATTAACATCATTGAGTGTTATGGATGGAATGTTGTCAACCATGACTGTAAACCGTGTAAACATGGAAAAGGCGACAGAGCAAGATTTTTCAAATGCAACCGAGCTGGCTGATTATCTTGCGGCAAAAGGTCTTCCTTTTAGGGAGGCACACGAATTAGTAGGTCAATTAGTTTTAAAATGCATAAAAAAAGGAATTTATCTTCAAGAGGTGAGCTTAAAAGACTATCAAGCTTTGTCTCAATTAATAGAAGAAGACGTTTATGAAATTTTGAAATCTAGAACGGCTGTTTCACGAAGGAATTCTTTAGGTGGAACTGGTTTTGAATCGATTAAGAAGCAAATTGAACAAGCAAAAAAAGAGCTTCAAAAATGAAGCTCTTTTTATACAATTACTTTTTTAGTGTAACTGAATTATTGTGTGTAAAGTAGTTGATCAGATTGAAGATGACAAGGATTGCTGAACCTACAAATACATAACGATAGTCGATAAAACCAGCAATAGCTGAGCCTAATAGAGGACCAGCAAAGGCACCGATTGATTGAGCGGATTGATTGTAAGAGAAAATACGGCCGGTGACAGCTTGAGGAGATTCTTTGGCCAGAATAGCTTGAACAGATGGTAAAATCGCAGCATCAGAAATTCCGACAAAGAGCCTCATAACAATCAGAAACCAAACATTAGTTGTCAGTGCGGTAATTGAAAAGACAATAAGTGAGAAGAAAAGTCCAAAGCCAAGAATTTTTCTTTGACCGACTTTATCACCAAGTCTCCCTAAAAATGGGGCAGCAACTAAGGTTACTATTCCTGGAGCGGCGGCGACAAGCCCAGCCATGAAAGTGATATTCCCTTGACCATGCATGAGTTCTTGTACATAGAGTGAAAGAACAGGATTAATGGATTGATTGGTCATTTGGGTAATCAATGTTGCGAAAAACATTCCCCATATTATTGCAGGGTGTGTGACAACTTCCCATACTTGTTTGTAGGAGAGCATGTTTTTCTTTTCAACTGGTTTAAAAGTTTCTTTGACCAAAAAAAGTGCAAGGAAAAAAACAAGGAACATGATGATACCTGTGACGCTAAAGACACGACGATATCCAGTTATATTAACGAGGACCCCACCAACTATAGGTCCGATTAATGTTCCAGCTACAGAACCTGTTGTGAGTAATGATAAAACTGAACCGGATTTTTCTTTGGGTGCCGAGCTTGCCATCAAAGCCATTGAATTGGATACAAATCCAGAAAAAGCACCAAGCAACATTCTCAAAATAAGGAGTTGCCAAGCAGCCGTGACGAAAGCCATTAGAGAAATTGAAATGGCCATTCCGAGAGAGGCTCTTAAGAGCATCAACTTTCGACCTTTTTGGTCAGCTAATCTTCCCCATAGGGGAGAAACGATGGCTAAAACAATAAAAGTAGATGAGAAAACCAGACCAGACCAAATATTTAATTCTGTTTTTGAATAGTGACCTAGTGTTCCGATATAGAGTGATATAAAAGGGGAAATAAGGCTTGAGCCAATTCCCGTCATAAATGTCCCAAACCAAAGGACGATTAAATTTCGTTGCCATGATTCTTTCATGAATAAATGTACTTCTTTCTTGATGTATTCATAATAATATTATAAAACTATTGTTCGTAGTTTGTCAATGACGAATCATCACTTGAAAAAGAGAGTGAATAGTTTTATACTGAAATAAGATGCTTTGAGATGAAAAAATCTCAAACTTCAAGAAAACTTTCTAATCAGAAAGTACTGAAAGGAATCCTATTATGGCAAGGATTGCATTAACCCGCGATAAAATTGTTCAAGCGACAATCAAGTTAGCTAGTGAAATTGGACTCTCTAATGTGAGTTTCCCTCGTTTAGCAGAATATTTTGGAATTAAAGCTCCGTCACTTTACAATCATTTTAAAAATATGGAAGAAGTTCGAGTAGCGACTGCAGTTTACTTACAAAAAGAACTAAATCATGAATTGACTCATGCAATGGTAGGCTTGACGCCTTTAGCCGCTCTTAGAGCTTATGCTGAAAGCTATAAAAAATTTGCCGAAAAATATGAAGCAGTTTATGAATTAATTAATGTGATACATCAGACAAATAATGGTGAACTTGAATATTTAGCAAAGGAAAATATTCGCTTGGTTCGTCGTAGTTTAGAAAATTTTAATTTATCAGAAGAAGAGAATTTTCATATTAGTCGAATGTTTAGGTCAACTTTGCATGGATTTATTACTTTGACGCAATTAGGTTATTTTCGTCAGTCAGGCTCAATTTCTAAAGAAGAGTCGTTTACTTATATGGTAGATCATCTGCTTAGTACGCTTAATGATAAACATAGTATTTAAGAGAATAAAATATTCCTATCAAACAAAGTTAGGATAACAAACAAAAAGGAGTTATGGAATATTTTGAATAAAAGAACGTTTTCATTTGAAATAGTGACTTTTTAGCAACTTTATGATAAAATTAGTACGATAATTTCTAAAATGGGAGAGAGTGGCTTGGCTATAAAAAAAACATATCGCGTTAAACGCTCAAAGGATTTTGACCAAATTTTTTCAGCGA
>JABLTR010005980.1_pt1 | contig 10332 bp, 5 predicted proteins | sample 7160071 | NCBI WGS metagenome assembly JABLTR01 (sample SAMN14651230, study PRJNA627086) | human gut metagenome | isolation source: feces | host: Homo sapiens
CTCGGGCCAGAAGGCCTTCGCACAGGGCAAGGGCTTACGCTATCCGATTGCAAGTTCAAACTGGACAGGTGTCCAGCTTGCGAATTCAATTAAGGAAAATAATAGGACCCTCCGTTGCCATCGCGAACGATGCATCGAGCAATTGGAGCGAGCCCAGATGAAACAAGAATTTCATAGAGACTTGTTTCAGATATACTCGCTATCCCACACGTTCCCATCGTCCAGTAATACTACGTTAGACCGCAAAGATGCACTGCTAGAACCCAAGCCTTGAGAGGATGGCTCTTTTGGTAGCTGGCGGCATTACAATCTCTCCGCCAAAAAAGGTTACATTCGCAATAACTTGCTTATTAAAAGATGCCCTGTGGACAGTGGGAGATGACGGATTCTTCACAAGGAGGAGAACTGACCTTGTTTTGCCTTGAAGCACCGATCCAGACAAAGCGTCATAGGGTCCTGTTCCTGTTGTAAAAGCTACGCCATCCCAAGTGAGAACGCTTGTATCCGCAGCCCACTCGGCCACTTCGGCGGATGTGTCATAGAGCGTTTGGCCCGCTATACGCAGGCAAGTCCTAGAGTAACTGCTCAAAGAAAAGTCAACGTTTTTTGACACAGCACCGGTTCCCCCGATAACAAGCGCTTGAACAAACTTCCCATCTTTCGTGGCAGAGAAAAGAGCATTCTTTTGACGTTGGGTTAAATCCTTGCTTCCATCTACAAGAAATATTGGAGCGTTTTTGACAAACGCAACTGGAGCAATGGAAAGCGCGTCCGCAAAGCCCGTCCCCGTAGCAACGATAACGGTGTCCTTTCCCCAAAGGCCCCGCTTTTCACCATAGTTGTATACTTCCATTTGAGTATCGTACGAACGCATGCCCCAAACCCGCATCGAAGAAATACCTAATCGCGCGAGCTCACTCAATACTTGATCGGAAACAACAGAAGAGCCGCCAATTACGACAACATCTTTAACGCCAAGCTCAGAAAGCAGAGCTTTTGTTGTGCCGTTCAAGGAATTCTTATCTGTAAACACAATGGGGCAGTTTAACGCGCCCGCAAGACCCGCACCCGAAAGGGCATCCTGCCAACCATTATTGCCAACTAGTATAGCCTTCGAACTCGATGAATAGGCAGCTCTGACCTGAGCAGCAGACGTATCAAAAAGCGTATTACCAGCTAAAGTACGAGAGGCTTTATGAGTGGCTTCTTTCCTCCATACGGCATATAACGAAACGATCGACCTATTAACCGATGTCAGATCTGTCACGCTCTGCCCATCCCTGTATTGGGTTACGACCGAACCTGCGCTCCGGCTCCATCCGAGAAATACAAATCCTGTTCGAGTAAACGTATTCGCTGAAAGCGCAGCGGTTTTTCCGTAGGTCATATTCTGCGGCGCCATGACGCCCACACCGCCATTGGAATCGAAACTGACCGTGTAGGTGTTTGCTGCAAAATTCGCCGTATAGGTTGCGCCAACATATGCATTGGTTTGAGCATCTTTTGCAGGGGTGAAAGTTGGTTGCGTCGATACGACCTTGCCGCTTACGTCGCTCCAGTTCACAAAGTGATAGCCGGTTGCTGCTTCGGCTGTTGCCCCGAGTGGCGATCCGGTCGTTGCATGCACCTGCTCACTCGTGGAACTTACTCTTCCCATCGAAACGTCCGACGATGCGTATGAAATAGTAACCACGGAATCCGTCGATTCCAAAGCGCTATGAACTTTCACGTATGCCTTTTTTGATCCTTCGCTACTTACCGCGCAATACACCTTGCCACCAATAACCGCAGAATCCACCGTAGCAGCTGGGGCAAACACGGTACCGCCCAGCTTATCGACTGTTGAAAGATCCGCACGAGCAACTGAATAGGTTGCGGCAATGCTATTTTGGTCGACAGTGCTCAAATACAAATCCGCATCGCCTACTGCAACGCTCGCTTTGAGCAGATACTGCGGGAGATCGTGCAATTCCTGCTCTATCGAGATCGCTCCAGATTTGTCGAGTTTAAGCAGTCGTGGCATAGGCGCGCTAGCATCAATGGTTCGACTTTGATATGAACAGATTACGTATGCACCATCATTGCTTTTTGCAGCACTCAAGGCAGCAGGGCAACCGTCGCCGAGGGCGATCGTAGTCGCCCACGCACCATCTTGGTAGCGGAAAGCTTTTAAAGCTTGCGCATCGGAATCACCGCAGACGACAACCGGAGCCCCGTTCACTTCAACCAGATTAGGGCATGAAGCGCGCCCGATCGGCAATACACCTCCAAGCGGATCGAGAGAACCGTTGTTATATGCGTAAACCTGAACCTGCGTTCCGTATCCATCGGCAAGCATATACAGCGTATTTCCAACAGAACATAGAGACAGCTCGTTCGAACTCTTATCGATACGCGCTTTTTCCTGCCAACTGCCGCCTTCCAGCTTCTTCAGTACGATTTTGTCACTAGAATAATCAGCTGCTGCCACATATAAAGCGCCGTCATGCCACGCCATGCCGGCTCCTCCAAGGCCTTGAGCAACTTGCCCGCAATCAGCCCACGCTCTTTCGGCATACTTCCATGCATTCAGAGAGCGTCGTCCGCTATCGGTACTTGACTCCGTCAAGCAATACATACCATCCTGACCCGCAACGATCTTGGTATCCATAACATCATCGCCAGCCATTAGGCCGATGCCGGCCGCATCAAGCAGGTCATTCCAAAGACTCATCGAAGCATAATCCGCATGAACAACGTTGAATGTTATTGAACCATCTGTCTGCTCGACGACACTGATTTTGAGTCCCGAATTCTGCCCATTCGAATAGCAAAGAGCTCCGGTGGTTATGTCATCGCTCATAGCTAACGAGCCGATAGTCTGACGCGGCGCGCCGTATGCACTTGTGCCTACTTGCGCCGCGACTATATCGCCTGCAGCATCACCTACCCCTGTTTCGTTTTGACGAAACACATAGACATAATCATTGCCCCTGATGTTGCCTTCTTTTGCGAAAGCGGAGTTGGCTCGATACACAATCAGCCCCGACCCACCGATGCCCCTATCTAGGGAGGATACCGATTTTCCCTTCTGTCGGAACTCGACGACGAAATACTCCGAATCGGAAAGAGGCGTTTTAATTTCTACCGCGTTTTGGCCATCGACAGGCGCAGACAAGGTATACGTTCCTTCGTTAGCCGCTTCGGGAATGGTACACCACCCCATGTCTTCACGCGTAATGGCTAACGGCCACGACTTGGAGTCAGATGCGCCCATGATATCCCAAGTATAAACGGGCTTGCCCGTGCTTCCCCCGCGATACAGATCGCGCGCGCCAAGGGTATGGAGGAATTCGTGTATTACGGTTCCTATGAAAAACGAGTCGCACAATGTACTCGTCGGCGAACCAGACACGACGCTTTCGACAACGTTATAAGAGCCGAGCACCGCGGTATTTCCCAAAGATGCGCCAACGGTTATTGCATCGGCGCTGTAAGCTGAATGATTGGTGAACGATCCACTTGTCGAAACTGCCGGCATCAAAAGAAGGTTGTCGATCGTACCGTCATGGTCGAGGTCGGCGCTTGAGACGTCGAAATCGGGGTGAGCAGCATTGAACTTCTGGATAGTATCTGTCAGAAGCCTGAGATCGCCGAGAGCATCATCTTGATAGTACGACAGCTCGTTATCGAGCGTAATGTAGGCAACATTGCCTCCCGGCTGCGTCTGAGGGAAGACGCTGCTCACGTCATAACTACCATTCGAAGCCGTCCGCACGTAGCCTCTGAACGTGTATAGACTATCATTGACAGTGTTCATACTCTTCATCAGATATTCCCACTGCGTTTTCACGCCTGCCGCAGCAGAGGGATACGATGCGTTGTAACTAGTCCGCTCATCGCCCGAAGAATCACCCTTGAATCGCACGAGCAGAACCAGATTGCCTTGCGTTGTTGCTCCTGGCAGCGCATCAGCGTCAAACACGTTTTCGGAAGACCCGGCCTTGACGGCGTTGACGGCCGCCTGCGCATCGATGGCCCCCGCGCTGCCGTTCGCAACACCGCTCGCAGCGGTTCTGGCATCCTCGATCGGCACCGCCGTGCTCGTTATCGCGCGGACGGCTTCATCGACCGTCAGATCGGGATCGGCCGCCCACAAAAGAGTGGCGATCCCGGCAACCAGCGGGGACGCCATGGAGGTGCCGTTCAAAAAAGCATAGCTGCTCGACGAATCCTTATACGTTGAGAGCAGACTCACGCCGGGAGCGCCGATATCCTTGTATTCATTGTAATCGGCCCATGGCGAATAAGTTCCATCTTGATTAAGCGACGTCACCGAGAGACAGGCATCGAAATCCGATGGGAGCGAGCGCTCGGTCTTCGGCACGCCGTTCACCCCGTTACCACCCGCGCACACGGTGAGCACATTATGCTCGGAGCGCATCTTCTCAATCGCAGACTCGAATGCAGGATCGCTCTCCCCATAGAGTCCAAGGCTCATGTTGACGACCCGAAGATCGCTCAACGCGCCGCTCTTGATAAGGCCATCCAGGTAGGTGTAGGCTTGCACGATCTTCGCGGTCGGGGCGCTGGCATTCGAAGCCTCATCGCTGAACACTTTGACGGGAAGCACTTTCGCGTTGTACGATGCCCCGGCGATTCCCACGGCATTGTTCGCCTGCGCTGAAACGATGCCGCAGACATGCGTTCCGTGACCGTTGTTGTCTCCTGCAGATACCGTCGGGCTGGCATCGAGCGCAACGTCATGGTAAGCATCCCACGCATGTGCCGCGTCGAGCGTTCCCTGCAGGTCTTCATGATCGAGCCTGCAACCGGTGTCGAGCACCGCCACCGTCGCAGATCCATCGGATTTCGCGCTATCCCATGCATCGATCACGTTGCTATTGTACAGGTAGTACTGGTTCTTCCCCTCACGAGTGTCGATGCAGTAGGGATCATTCACGGTCGCCTTCGAAGCGGCCTCTTCCGAAAGGATCGACGCGCCCCCGTCCGCAACGCTCACATCAAACCCGTCGATCAGCTGGTAGAGATAGTTTGGCTGAACATACGCCACTCCGGGCGCACCGGACAGCTGCTCGACAGCTTCGTCAACCGTCGTGTCATCGGGAATTTCAGCCACCACGGTCGGCCCCACGTCGCCATCGGCAGGCGCGATCTCCTCGACCACCTGCACGTCAAGGCCATCCGGCTGCGCCTGGTCTTCAAGGCTGAATGTCTGCGAGCCTGACGATACCGCCGAGTCATACACCACAATGATCTCGCCGGGGACGACGTCGTCGCGCGGCTCATCGACGCTTTCCAACGATGGCTCAGTCGAAGTCGCATTCGCTGCATCCGAATGTTGAGCGAGGCCCTGGGCGGAAGGCTCTTCGGATTGCAACGAGGAAGACGAGTTAGGACTTGCCGCATCGGGTCCGGCTTCCTGAGATTCGCCCGTAACCGATGCGGATGGGTCGGATCCTTCGGCCGCCGCAGCCTGGGTGGAATCCGACGTGCCTTCGTTGTCTTGGGGGTCGGATGCCCGATCCACCTGCGAGGCGAGCGATTGTCCTGCATCGTTCGACAAAGCGAGAGCAGGCGCTGGAATACTGAGAGAGAACGCGAGGATAAGTGCGAGGAATGTCCGGGATGCAACCCTGCAGAATGACGGCCGATCATCCGCGCTACGCGTTACGTCCATAGTGCAACTCCCGACCACGCATGAATTAGTACCTACGCAATAGCATTATACGGCAAATGAGGCCGGATTGGCTAGGGGGCTTGGAGGTTCGAAGACCCGATTCTGCCTTGAAGGTTGCCAAGCCCCTACCCCGGCGTCTGCTTCCAAACACCCATCCGGGCAGGCCACCTGCCACCCCTCATCCCTCATCCTGGCTATTCGCAAACGCCTTGATCAGCGCGTTGCCGTACTTCACCCTTATTCCCTGGTCGTACAGGCACGCCCGCGTGTCGAGCTCGGTCGCATCCCGCCAGCCAATGCCCTCATCGTAGCGAAAGCTCTCGCCCGCGTTCGCCCTCGCGGTCGTCTCAAGCTGGGAGAGGTTCGTCCACCGAAGCGAGCTCGCCTCGTCGGCGGGGGCGTTTTCGAAGTAGACCTGGTATACCGACTCGCCGTCCTCGCCGGGCGCCTCGATGGTCTCAACCACCGCAAAACGCTCATCGGCAGCCAAATCTACCGGCTCGTCCAGCTCCACGGTATGATAGCCCCCGTAATCGAACGTCTCGGCCGTATGCGCCACCAGTCGACCGTCGTCGGGAACCACCGCATCCTCGCCAAGCACGTACACCTCCACCTCCACGCTCGCCTCAGGTCGAAACGTCACCGCCGAGACGGCGCCAAGCTCCTCGTCACCATCCGCAACGAACACGTTCGCCGTCGACGCCTCGCCGTCGACGTACTCGGTATCCACGAGCATGGCGGACATGCCGAGATAATCGTACTGGTAGTTGCGCTCATACTCGAACCCGTCTTCCACGGCATCTCCTTGGAAGCTCATGAACTCGCAGGCGGTTTCGTCGTAATAGGAAAGGTAGAAGTACCCCGATGGCTCACCGTTCTCATCGGGCAAGCCCCACGTCCCCCTTCCCCAGCTGTTCTTGGCGATCCACGCGCCGTCACCGGCAGGCCGGCACCCCTCGGTGTAGTTGTCCTTTGAGTAGGCATCATCCCAGCCGACGATGGTCACCACGTGGTTCGGCACGATGAAATCGCGTTCGAACTCTTCGACGCCGGTCACGCACGATGCCCAGGTGTCGCGGTTGAAGTACGAGGAATTACCCTCTTCGCCAGGCACGCTCTGATCGGCATAGTACGACACCGACACGGCTCCATTCTCCATAATGGAGCGCTTGACGGCATCGACGGCCGCCTGGCTGTATACGTGCTCGCCGTCCTGCTCGATCACCGGCGTGGGCAGGAAGTCGACGTCGGTGAGATGGTTCCGCGCGTCGAACCGCAAGCTCTCGGCAACGCGCCAGCTCTCATTGCCGGCTTCCGTCGACCCCCGATCGTCAACATACGGCACCGTGGCCTGGTCCTCCGCGCCCGTCCACGACGCGAGCGTCGAGAGCGCCAGGTACGGCGATCCGGCCGCCATATGGTACACAGAGCTCCACTGCGGATCGAAGGTGCCGAGATTCGCCGGAGTCGCACCCTCCCCTTCCTGGTCGCCCGATCGCTGCACTTCATAGGCGAACCAGGCCAGATGATGCTCAGAATAGCCCGAAAAGCCCGCACGCGCCCCGTCATTTTGCATAAGCGCATTCGACTCGAGCGAGCCCAGCGCGCCGAACGCCCAGCAGGTGCTGAAGGGGCTCTGGTCCTCAACTTGCGCGACAAGCCCTTCTTCGCGCAGATCGAACTTCTCCGGAAAATCGTTCACAGCGAGCACGGCCTGCCCTGGTTCGCCATAGGTATACTCGAGCCATTCCGGCGAGATCGGCAGCAGGCCGCCGCTCTCCACCTCCGCCTCCGCCGATCGGTTGTCCCGCTCGTCCTGCAGGATCGCCCCGACGGCAAGCGCGATGCCCGCCGCCAGGACGATCAGCACGGCGAAGGCGAGCGCAAGCCGCAGCTTGCCATGCCTGCCTGTGTCCATCATGCCCATCCTCCCGCCGCACTATTTGAAGAATCGCAAACGCTTACGGCACAGCCGGAAGCGCGGCCGGAATGGCAAGGGTCGTGCAGTCGGCCTTTGAGGTTCCCGACGGGCTGGTTATGGTCATGGTTCCCTCACCGACGGTCACCTTGACTTCAGGACCCGCACCAGGAGCGACCGAATTGTACGCATCCGCGCTGGTGAGCATGTGCTCTTTAAACGCCTTCTTGCTCACTTTGCGCGCGATGCCGCCAAACAGCAGCTTGGTCAAAGCGCCGCCGAACTCGCTTGCGCTCTTGACCGGATCAGCCGAAGAGATGAGAGCCGGTACGCCCTTAAGCGACGAGATCGCATCTTCGCCGCCCATGATGACGTAGTCGCCGACCATGTTAAACACCGACGGAGCACTCGCATGCTCGACCACCTCATGCGCAGCATTGTGTGTCTTCCAGGTCAAAAGCCACCAGTCGTAGTTGGTCGTGTCGCCGAATCCCGTCGCGAAGCGCACGTTCTTCGTGCTGCTCTGAACACCCGGATCAAGCTGATCCCACATGAGAATGTCCACGGCGTCACTATCTCCGAAACGATGGGTAAGCACTACCTGCTCCATGCGCGCGCCTGTGTTGTTGACGATGGCCACGCGGGCCACCTGCGGCGTACTCATGATTGCGCCCCTTTCGCCGCAGAGGCAAGGACGTCTTCGGGCGTGAGCGCCTTGACCTCTTTCAAGGCCTTGGACATCGCATTGGCGCTCACACTCGGCGCGGCGCCGCGCACCGTTTCGATTGTCGGCGTCGGAACGGCGTCGGCCTCGAGCAGCTTCCAGCACAGCTGCAGCTCTTTGATGAAATCCATGACCTCGCCGATCGGCGGCTCATCTTCATTGTCCTTGCGCATCATGTCCACCACGCAGTGCAGCAGGTAGTCGATGCCCACTTTCTTGTGGTCCACGATGGACTTCGCCATGGTGTAGACGAACACGTTCTCCACGTCCTTTGCCAGCACGCCTTTCGTCGAAAAGGTGTATTTGTAGGCTTTCACGTCCACGCGCACGATGGAGTAGTTCTCGGGGAACACGAAGAACATATTCTCGGTGGTCTCGCCAATGGTGGTGTCGCCGATCAGACCCGACAAACCTTGCTTGACGATGGCCTTGAATCCCTGCTTTACGCCCGACTTGCCTTTGAAGAACTCGTTGACGGCCTCCATGATGGCATCGTCGCAGCCGTGCGAGATATTCACGTGCTGCGAATGGTGGTATTCGAACGCCTTGTCGCCCACGATTTCGATCGCGCCCGCCGTCTCCTTATTGCTGAGCATGACCTTGAGCTCGCTCTCGAACGTCTCGCACTTCGCCCGCGCCATCTTCTGCAGGAAGCTGAATTGCTCCTTCAGGCGCTGCTCTTCCTCGGTCTGGCCTGTCAGGCCCTTGATCATCTTGTCAATCTTTGCCATATCACAATCCTCTCCGCCCTTGTGGGCTTCCTCTGAAGAGCGCAGTTCGCCGCACGCGGGTTCAGACAGCCCGTCTGCCGCCGCGCAAGCCATCTGCGCGCGAGTCTTTCTGTGTTAATCCTCCCTTCTCATCGTTCATGGTCAATCCGTTCGCACAACGCACCTCGACCAGCTCGGTGCCGGCCAAAGGTTGCCTAATACCGCTCCTATCTGCGGTAATCGTGCGATTCTTTTTTGATCATAGATTATGAGAAGGCATAAGAAATGCCTGCGCGCATCCCAGAATGCGCGCAGGCATAAGTCAAGTCATTTTATCGTTAAACATTAAACTATATGAAAACTAATCTATAGACGGTCTTTCATTTGATAAAGGATACTCCGCGATGGCGGCGCCGATCCCCCAGGGCTCCCGCCTGAAGCTCTGCCGCCCTGCCGCCCTGCCGCCGAAGATAGCCGTTCGGCGATGCGGATGACAGCGCGCCTCCGTGCCCGAAAACGAGAAAAGGGCCCCTCTCGGGACCCTCCGGCTCGTCGGCCGCGCACGATGCGCGGCACGGAATAGCGAAAAGCGCCCTCCGCGAGCGCGACGCCCTACCCTCCCGCAGCCTGACGCTGCAGTACTCTCGGCGATGGCGGGCTTAACTTCCGGGTTCGGAATGGGACCGTGTGACCCCCGGCTCCATGGTCGCGCGCGCGGGGGGCGCTCCCCCGCGGCTCCTGTATAAGAGCCGCCCGGTGCGGCGCCTCCGCGCCACCCTGGCGGTTGCACAGCGCTCGACACGATCGATCGCGAAGCTCGATACAGCCTCGAAGAATGATGCATACTGGAAGAAGAGCTCGGGCTATTAGTACCGCTCGGCTGAGGCGCTCGCACGCCTTACACCTGCGGCCTATCGACCTCATAGTCTATAAGGGCCCTTACCGAAAAGAGAACTCATCTTGGAGACGGCTTCCCACTTAGATGCTTTCAGCGGTTATCCGTGCCGAACGTAGCTAGGCAGCTGTGCCGTTGGTCGACAACTGCTGCACCAGAGGTCCGTCCACCCCGGTCCTCTCGTACTAGGGGCAGATCTCCTCAATTCTCTTACGCCTGCGGAGGATAGGGACCGAACTGTCTCACGACGTTCTGAACCCAGCTCGCGTACCGCTTTAAATGGCGAACAGCCATACCCTTGGGACCGACTTCAGCCCCAGGATGCGATGAGCCGACATCGAGGTGCCAAACCTTGCCGTCGATGTGGACTCTTGGGCAAGATCAGCCTGTTATCCCCGGAGTACC
>JABLTR010078202.1_pt1 | contig 10332 bp, 10 predicted proteins | sample 7160071 | NCBI WGS metagenome assembly JABLTR01 (sample SAMN14651230, study PRJNA627086) | human gut metagenome | isolation source: feces | host: Homo sapiens
AGTGGAAAGGGTGCTCCGCCATTTGTTCATGGCCGACGCGAGTTTCCGCAGCTCGAGGAAGCGAGATAATCCCTATACTGGTTGACTGTCAAAATTGGCAAAATATCATATGCAAGTGCCACAGGAAGGAGATCGCACCATCTTATTTCAGCGTGCCCTCCAGAATTCGATGTTAAATAATGTAGGCTCGTTTCATCTAGGTATTCTTGCAAAATGCTTCGCATTACATCAAATGCGATTTCTCCTTCGCGGATATCTATCGACCAATTTGAAAGAATGGGCTCTTCGCTGGAATGAACGTCGTCCATTATCAAAATGTCTACATCATCGAAAAAGCTGTATGAAGCGAAAAAGGAGCTATATGTGGTAACACCCACTGATTCCGACGCAAGGAATTTGCTCTTATCTTGACTGCTGTAATTCCACTGAGGCCCGCAAAATGCAGTAGCGTTCAACCCATATTGATTATTTGCCTGATCGACTACTTGTTTTGCCAATTGATTTGTTGGAGTAAGATAAAGAACTCTCTCTTGGTTTTTTCTCCTGCGAAATTCTCCAATGAGCATACCGATTAGCGTTTTTCCGCTTCCGGTTGGCAATTCAAATGCAATTGAACGAGATGCTTCTGCGCCCATGTACTGTTCGATCATGCGCGATTGATAGTCGAGAAGGCCTTTTATCCTCTTCATTTTATTGTCTTGATACATCTCTTGCGGGGTTGTATATGCAAATGATTCTGACTGGATAGATATAAATGGCATGGAAGCCTCCTTGTAGACGGTCTTGCGCATCTTTTTGGAAACAATAGAACTGTGATTCGCAAAGATCATGTTGATCTGACTATTATGATTCATTCATGATTCATTCGCACTGTTTTTGAGTTCAAAGATGTTTGTTTTCAGGCGGCCGAAGAAAGTTTTGTCTCGCATAACAAGCGAAGGACACATCGGCACTTTAGTTACTAAAATAATTGTGATGGTATACGAACCTTTTGGGAGAGCATCACGTTCGTAACGTGGGGGTCGTGGGTTCGAATCCCATCATCTCCACCACGGAAACTAAATCGGACCGAAAGCTATCGCTTTCGGTCCGATTTGCATATGAAGGGCCTGCTAGTGCAAGCTGTTTTACATACTGGTGCAAACGAGTTGATGAACCTAGGGTCATCCTGCAGCGGGTGAAGCCCGCCGCCTTTTCTAGAGCCTCTCTGTGTTTCTACACGGGGTATCCTTTGGGCTAGCCTCACCAATCTCCTGCTCGATATTTCATATCCGACAGAATGACAACTTCCTGATCGCCTGAGAGGTTGGCTTTATAGAACTTTATGCATGCTGCCTTGCTTCCCAGGAATAGCAGTACAGGCCAGTCCTTAAGAGATCGTTTATGTCTCCATATGGGAAGAAGAGGAGCGAATGCTGCGATCTTTGAAATATACTAAGTCGCAAGGTAATGTAATTTTTAATTCCTACAGTGACGAGGCTGAGTAAGATGGAAAAAATTCTGTTCCTCCTGGTGGCATATTCTGCCAATAAGAGCAATGCCTGAACCGAACGGAGAAGAGAATAAGCAGCTTGTTCCAGAGGCCTACGAATCATCTAATAAGACTGGGAACGGATCACTTGAAGACTACAGACGCGTCGTATCAAGCATTGAACTTCGGAGCCTGAAGGACAAAACCCAAGTTTTCCCTCTTGACCAAGAGCACCATGTTCCCCCGTTTGGACACTTTGGAGAGAAGGTAATCGGGTCTTGGTTTAGCGAAAATGAAGCAAAATATCGCCCGAAGATTCCAATGCCCCAGAATCCCAAGAAGAAACCGTCAACCTTCGGGATGTAATCTGGAAAGATAGCTACGAGGGTATGACTCTAATTATTGTGTCGAGGGACTTTGTTGGAGCGGAAAAGCGTCTTTCACGTTTTCGGTAATCAAAACGAAGGACATACTATCTTTTTGTTGCTGAATCAATTGTGATCGTTTGCGGATGAGCCGGGAGGGCATCGCGTTCGCACCATAGGAGATTCTGGAGCGTTTGCGGCGAATGCAGTTGCGTATCCTGCGAGCAGAAGGACAAGCGCTCCCGAACACTGAGCGGTTACGGCGAACGTGTAAACGACGTGCTTGACGGTGCTCAGGTTCGTGCACGAATGCCAAAAACTGAGCAGCGCAACGGCCGCACGCCTCCTGCGAGCCGTTTTGGGCTCTGTTCACACGAAAAAGGGGGCGAAACCGGGCTAATTCCCCCCAAATGGGTGATAGGTTTTTTGTTCCCCCAGCGCTAGTATGCATGTGGTACAGTGCTTGTGTTTCCGCATGGGGCCGAATTCGGTACCGGCGCGAAATAAAAGCCGAAGATTTTCAAGACGAGATGTTTGAAAGGAGGTTAGAGAGCATGAGCGAAGAGGAAACCAAAGTGGAAGCCGACGCCGAGGCAACTGCTTCCGATGAACCTACGACCAGTGAGGCTGCTCCCAAAAAGAAGGGGAAGAAAAAGTGGCCGATCGTCGTGGGCGTCGTTGTGGTTGTTTTGATTGCAGCCGGTGCCGGCTTCTATGTTTGGCATGAGCAGCCGAGTTTCTGCAACGCCATTTGCCACACGCCGATGGATCCGTATCTGCCCACCTACGAGGCGGAGCCGGGTCAGCCGGCCACGGACAAGTGGGGCAACGAGGTTGAGAACGCCAGCGGCATGATGGCCGCCGTGCACCGCGTTTCCAAGGAAGAGGGCGGCGCCGGCACCACGTGCATGGGCTGTCACGTTCCCACGATCGGCGAGCAGTTGACCGAAGGCATGAACTGGGTCACCGGCAACTACATCAACCCGCTTGAGGAGCGCGATCTCGACGAGCTCGTCGAGGCGCGTGGGCTGGAAGACTCGGACGAATTCTGTTTGAACGAGGCCTGCCACAACCTGACGCGCGACGACCTGATCGAAGCCACGAGCGACATGGGTGAGTACAACCCGCACGTCGCCCAGCACGGCGAGATCACGTGCAGCAACTGCCACAAGGCGCACCGCGCTTCCGTGATGTACTGCACGCAGTGCCACAGCGAATCCGAAGTGCCCGAAGGCTGGCTGACGGTTCAGGAAGCCAACAAACTGGCAGCGTAGCAGCCTAGCCAGTGTGCTTGCTTGCAAGCGCGGAACTGAATAGCACGAGGGAGCCCGCCTCAAGCGTAGAGCGCTTGGACGGGCTCCTTTATCAAAGGTCCGAAGAGCGGAATGGATGATTCGCTTGGACAAGATGGCACCGAGACGAATATGCGTGGTGAATATCTGATTTTGAGGCCATTGCGCTCTTCGGAACTTTGAGGTACGTGAGAATGATCGCGAGAGAGAAAAAATGAGGAGGCGAACGTGAACACGAAGACGAAGCGTCGCATGGTCGTGGTGACGGGCGTCATCATCATGGTGCTCGTCGTTGTCTTGGCCGTTGTTGGCGGTTCTGGCTCGGCAAAGCCGGTGACCATCTCCGACCTGACGACCGGAAACTACGCCGACCAGAAGATCCAGGTATCCGGCAACGTGGTTGAGAACTCGTACAAGACCGAGGACAACACGCTAACCTTCGATATCTACGACGCGAACGGCGATGCCGCCCAGCACCTTCAGGTTCGTTACGAAGGCGGGGTCTCGGCGACGTTCGGCAACGATGTGACCGCCATCTGCACGGGCAAACTGGGTCAAGACGGCGTGCTCAACTGCACCGAGCTCGTCACGAAGTGCCCGTCCAAATACGAGAACGCGACGAGCGCACTCACGATCGATCAGCTGCTGGGGTACGGCGGCGACATCGTCGGTACAACCGTGAAGGTGGCGGGCGTCGTGAAGGACGGCACGCTGACGGCGGCCGGCGGAGGAGACCGGTTCGCGCTTGTCGATGCCGAGAATCCCGGTAGCGAGTTGGCCGTGCTGTTCGACGGCGCACTCTCCGAGGAGATAGCCGACGGCTCTGCGCTCGTCCTGACCGGCTCGCTGGACGAACAGGGAAGGTTCTCTGCGACAGACGTGGCGCTGGAGGGGTAGGGCCGCTTGGGGCTCGATACATATGTCGATGGGCGGCGCGCCGCCTCGGAAGGATAGCGCATGTCAACATTCGGTTTGATCGGACTGCTCGTCGCGTTTGCGGGCGTGGTCGTGTCCGTGGTGTGCCTCGTGGCCGGCGCGCTCGTGTCACGTGCGGGGCGCAGCGACACCGGGGACACGCTCACCTGGGGTGGACACGTGGCGTCGTTGCTGTCGTTCGCGGGTCTCACGGTATGCTGCGGCGTCTTGGTGTACTGCTTCATGACGGGCGATATGACCATCGAGTACGTGCTCAACCAGCATAGCGATGCTTCAGGCGATATGGCTTGGCTGTACAAGCTGTCGGGATTGTGGGCTGGGCGCCAAGGGTCACTCCTGTTCTGGGCGTGGCTCATTGCCGCGTTCAACTCGCTGGTTGCGGTGCGCAACCTCAAGCGCACGGCCAAGCTGGACTCCATGGCGCTGCTTGTCGCTCAGCTTGTTCTGGCCGCCTTCGTGGGAGTCATGTTGTTCTCGGAGAACAACATGCCGTTCACGGTGACGCCTGCCAGCTACTTCACCTCAGACGGAACGCTGACGGCCGCGGCGTCGATGTACGGCATGAACACGCTGTTGGAACACTGGGCCATGGCCATCCATCCCCCTACGCTGTTCGTGGGCTATGCCGGCCTCACCATCCCGTTCGCCTATGCCATCGCGGCGCTTATCGTGAACGATTCGTCGAAGGAATGGGTCGTGCGCTCGCAGCGCTACGCACTGTTCGCATGGTTCTTCTTGGGCGTCGGCATCGGTTTGGGCGCGGTCTGGGCCTATGTTGTGCTCGGCTGGGGGGGGTACTGGGGCTGGGATCCCGTCGAGAACGCGAGTTTGCTCTCATGGCTCGTGGGCGTGGCGCTCATTCATAGCTTCACCGTGTACCGCCAGCGCGGCGCATTCAAGCGTTGGAGCGTGATGTGCGCGTGCCTGACCTTCGCGTTCGTCATCGTGGGCACGTTCATCTCGCGTTCGGGGCTTGTGCAGTCGGTGCATGCGTTCGAGGGCGATCCGGTGTCGGTGGCGCTGTTCGGGGTTCTCATCGTCGTGCCGATCGCGGCGGGCATCGTCGGTTTGATCGCGCGCTGGAAGAGCTTCGGTCCGGGAACCGCCGGGGGCGACGACGTCGACAGCATGGCGTCGAAGGACGCTGCGTACTACTTCAACAACGTCATCATGGTGGTGTTCGCCTTCTTGTTGGCGTACCTCACCATCTCGTCGGCGCTGCCCGAGATTCCTTTCGTGCTGTTCAGCGGCCAGACCGTGTCGGCCGGGACGTACAACGCCATCGCGCGGCCCCTCGGTGTGCTCTACCTTGCCATCTTGGCGGTTTGCCCGCTGCTTTCATGGGGCAAGACCGATGGCGCACAGTTCTGGAAGCGCGCTCGCGTTCCGGGCGCCTGCGCCCTCGTGCTGTTTGTCGTGCTCATGGTATATTTCTTCACGTATCTGCTGCCCGGCTACGAGGCCATCGTGGCTGCTGGTGGAACGGAGGCCGAGGGCCTCTTGGAACAGGGTCCGGCATGGTATTACAACGGCTTGGCAGTCGTGGGCTTTCTCGTGGCCAGCGCGCTGTTCTTCAATTCGCTGTTCATGCTGGGCCGGGGCATCCGCGCGTACCGTGCGAGCAAGGGGGGCGGCATCGTGTCCGCCGCCTTCGGCATGCTGATAAATCGCGCGTCGACGTTCGGGGGTTTTCTGGCGCACTTCAGCATGGCCATCATCCTTGTCGGCCTTATCGGTTCGTCGATGTACGTGACCGAGGTCACGGGGTACGTGGGCTACGATAGCGAGACGGACACCGCGTCCGAGGACTTTGTCATCAAGGATTACACGCTCTCCTATACCGGCAACTCGATCGAGCAGCAGGATAATGGCGACGACATCGACTACACCGTGTTCTTCGACGTCTACAAAGACGGCGAATACGTGGGTTCGGTGAATCCCACCGTCCAGCTGGTGCAGTCGACGCAGCAGCAGAAGCTCGTGGCGAGCGTGATCTCGTTCCCCTTGGAAGACCTGTTCGTGGTGTATCGGGGCGTCAACGACGCGGGTGACTTCTCGATGGACGTGCGGGTGAATCCGCTCATCTCGCTCGTATGGATCGGCTTTGCTCTGCTCATGGCGGGCATCGTGGTGGCCACGTTCGGCCGTCGCGGCGCTCGTCGTAAGCGTGAAGGCGACGAGAGCCAGGACGTCGGCAAGAACGTCGCCGGGCATGGGGATGCGCCTGCGCCGAACGCGGGCCGGCAGGATGGCGTCGTGGTGGCCGCCGCCTACGAGGCTGTTGCGGTGAGCGACGGCGAGAAGGTTGTGGTGGAGGAGAAGGTCGTGGTCGCGGAGGCTGCGCGCATCGTCGATGCCCTGGCCGACGAGGAGAAGAAGGGCTAACGTGGGCAGCGTGGAGGCCGCGATCAGGACGAAGAACCTTTCGAAGGTGTTCGGGAACCGCAAGGCGGTGGACAAGGTGTCCATCGAGGTTCCGCAGGGCGCATTCTTGTCTATCTTTGGGCCAAACGGCGCAGGAAAGACAACCCTGCTGCGCGTGCTATCCACGCTGTCGCGCGCCACGTCGGGCGAGGCCGCGCTCATGGGCGTCGACCTGAAGGAGGAGCCTGACAGGGCGCGCGAACACATCGGGCTCATTTCGCACAATTCGATGCTCTACCCGGACCTCACGGCGGAGCAGAACCTCATGATCTACGCGCGCCTGTACGGGGTGGTCGATCCAGAGGAGCGCGTCATGGAGCTCTTGGAGGCGGTGGAGCTCAAGCACCGCCGCCTCGACGCGGTTCGCACGTTCTCGCGCGGCATGACGCAGCGTCTCTCCATCGCCCGCGCGCTCATCCACGACCCGGATGTGGTGTTCCTGGACGAGCCGTATTCGGGGCTCGACCCGCATGCGGTCGAGATCTTCGACGAGCTCATCGAGCAGCAGCGCGATGGCCGCACGTTCGTCATGGTGAGCCACGACCTGCAGAAGGGCTTTGCCATGTGCACGCACGCGCTCGTGCTGGCGAAGGGCAAGGTGGTCGCGTTCGACAAGAAGGAAGCGTTCGACTTCGATGATTTCGCGGGACTCTACCGCGCGACAGTCGGTATGGGGGTGGCCTAGTATGGCGGCGCGGAAGGAGGCTGCCATCCGAACGGCAGGAGGGGTGGCCATCAAGAGGCCCTCAACGTTTCAGCAGTACAAGACGCTGTTGCGCAAGGACCTGGAGCAGGAGTTCCGCACGAAAGAGATGCTTACCTCCATGGGTATCTATGCGCTGCTCGTGCTCGTCGTGTACGGGGCTGCACTCGCGCAGACCTCGAGCACGCTCGATATCCTGCAGATGAGCGGCGGCCTTTTGTGGGCGCTTATCGTGTTCACATCGCTTCTAGGCCTCAATCGCTCGTTCGCTCACGAGAAGGAGCAGGGATGCCTAGAGGGCATTCTGCTCGTGCCGATGGATCGCTCGGTGGTGTTCCTGGCAAAATCGACGTCGAACCTCCTGTTTTTGCTGGCGGTGGAAGTGATCGCCGTGCCGCTGTTCTACTTCTTCTTTTTAACCACGACCACGCCCTCGGAAAGTTTCTGGCTGCTTGCAGTGCCGCTTGTCGTGGGCACCGTCGGGGTGGCAGGAATCGGCACGCTTTTATCCACCATCACCGTGAACACGCGTGGCAAGGACGTGATGCTGGCGGTGCTGTTCATCCCTCTCGTGTTCCCGCTACTGTACGCGTGCGTGTCGGCCACCAGCGCGGCAATCGTCGGAGCGGAGGGATACGCGGACGTGCTGTTGACGTCGCTGGCGCTCGCGGGAGGCTACGATGTGATCATGATCCTCGCCTCGTGGGTACTGTACGATTTTGTGATAAGCGCTTAGGAGAGGAGCCGTATGACCGAGGTAACGAAAAAGGCGCCCAAGCTGCCGGAGGCGGGCCAGTGGCCCGACCGGATCGCGCCGGCGGTGCTCGTCGTGGGTATCGTGTTGTCGACGATCGGCTTTCTGCTGGCGTTCTTGTGGGCCTCGCCCGTCAATGGCGCTGGGGTGAACGGCGCCGAGATGATCGGGGGCCAGATGGTCACCAACGTGGTGCTACTGTCGCAGAAGATATTCTACTTCCATATGCCGGTGGCCATCACGTCGTTCGTGGCGCTCGGATTCGCAGGTTATTACGCGGTGCGGTTCCTTATGACTCGGAACCGCCGTTTCGACACGTGCTCGAAGATCGCGATGGAGATCGCACTTCTTTTCGTGGCATGCACGATGATCACGGGCGATCTGTGGACGCGTTTCGAGTGGGGCGTGTGGTGGACGTGGGATCCGCGTTTGACCACGTACCTCATCCTCATGCTCATCATCATCGCGTACTTCATTCTGCGCAACGCCATCGACGAGCCGGAGCGTCGTGCGACATTCGGCGCGGTGCTCAGCATCATCGCACTCATCGACGTGCCGATCTGCTTCATGGTGACGCGCCTCATCCCGTCGAGTATCCACCCGGTGGTCGTGCGCGAGGGCGGCATGTCGGGAGATATGGGCATCACGCTCATGTTCTGCCTTGCGGGCATCGCGATGATTGGGTTTGCGTTGTACCGCCTGCGTTTCCGGCAGGTCCGGCTGACCGAGCGCGTTGAGGTGCTGAAGGAGCAGCTGGAAGACTGAGCGTCCCGCCGCTCTCTGCAGTACGGCGTTTCGTGTGCTGAACGGAGGGGCGGTTCGACGCTGCGGTTTCCCACAGCGCGTCGCCTTGCCGCCTGTGCGCTTGGCATCGCCTACAAAGCATGCTCGGCCGCACATCATGGCATCTCGGAGCGCTGCGGGAAACCTGCTGACGCATACGTTCGACCTACGAGATAGAAGGAGATCAAACCATGAATCCGATTCTCACCGAGATATACAGCACCATCGTCCCGTCAATGCCCTTCATCATCGGAGCGTACGTGCTCATGTGGGTTGCTTTGCTCGTGTACGTGCTCATCATCATGGTGGGGTACAAAAAAGCCGAGGCGCAGATGGCGGTATTGGAAGAGGCTGTTGCTGAGAGGCGTGCGGATTAGCAGGACGGCGACCGTCAGTCTGCGCGTGCTACAATAGCGCATCGAACGAAGTCGGAGCACTGTTTGCGCGGTGTTTCGCGTGTATTGACTGCGAGCACGAGCGCTTGGTTCGTGTGGAACAATGTGCTGCGACGACTCAGATGTCGTCTGTCCGCTCAGCTTAGAGAAAGGTTATCGCCCATGAAGGCTCTCATTCCCGCTGCCGGTCTCGGCACGCGCTTCCTGCCCGCCACGAAAGCGCAGCCCAAAGAGATGCTGCTCGTCGTCGACCGCCCGGCCATCCAGTACGTGGTGGAGGAGGGCCTCGCGTCGGCTGCCGACGAGGTGGTCATTATCAACAGCCGCGAGAAGAAGGCCATCGAGGAGCACTTCTCGCCGAATTCGGAGCTGGTGGAGCTGCTGCGCGCCCGCGGCAAGGACGCGTACGCCGACCTCGTGGAGCGGGTGGGCAACTACAACGTGAGCTACGTGTACCAGGACGAGGCGCTGGGGTTGGGCCACGCCGTGCGCTGCGCGGCCGAGAAGACGGGCGACGAGTCGTTCTACGTGCTGTTGGGCGACGTGCTGGTGCCCGACAACAAGATGCTGCCGCGCATGCAGGAGGTGTCCGACGCGCACGGCGGCGCCAGCGTGATTGCGGGCATGCCAGTGCCCGACGACCAGGTGAGCCGCTTCGGCGTCATCGCGGGCGCAGCTGTGGAGGGCGAGTCGGACGTATGGAAAGTCGACGCGCTCGTGGAGAAGCCGGCGCTCGAGGACGCGCCGTCGAACTTGGCCGTGTTCGGCCGCTACCTGCTCTCGCCGCGCGTGATGGAGCTCCTGGCCGACGTGGAGCCCGGCGTGGGCGGCGAGATCCAGCTGACCGACGCGCTTGACGCCGTACTGCGCGAGGAGGAGATGTACGCGCTGGTCATCGACCCGTCCGACGGCTTCGACACGGGCACGGTGGAAAGCTGGCTCGAAACGAACAACGTTCTGTTCCGTCGCGCTGCCGAGCGGCGATAAGCCCGATGCCGCGGGACGCCCTCGTACCGAATTTAGAGGGCGTCCCGTTCTGATCCCAGGCCGTCGATCGTGTGCTTGATGCAGGTGTGCGCGTAATTCCAGTATGGATTGAGCGCCTCTTGCATGATGTCCTTTCGCGTGTGGCCGAAGTGCCACTGAAGCCTTCCGAAAATACCCATCACATGGTACTCCGCAAGGAAATTGAGGACGTCCGGGGGGGGG
>JABLTR010024391.1_pt1 | contig 10325 bp, 8 predicted proteins | sample 7160071 | NCBI WGS metagenome assembly JABLTR01 (sample SAMN14651230, study PRJNA627086) | human gut metagenome | isolation source: feces | host: Homo sapiens
GAAAACTACTCTGCTGAGCAGATTCTCTGGTTTGCAGAGGATATGAATTCATTACCTAGAAAGTCCCTTGGGTATGATACGCCTGATGATTTATTTGAAGCTTATTTAGATACCGTCTATGCAGCTTAAATTATTTGGTTAAAGGTGTTCAATTTGAACTTGCAATTTTAGAAGTATTTCTCTTAAATGATTTGGATTTTGTGGTAAATATTGATTGCAATTCTATGACGGGTGGAAAATGTGTATATTAAATGTGTATATTAATAGAGATTGATCGGTAGTAGAAAGATTTGTTCTTATCATTACTTTTTACGGAGGAGGATTTATATATTGAATACAAAGTTTATTGATTTTTTGTTTGTAATTATTCTTTTATCGCCACCATTGAAGTTTGCAAATAAAATCTTTACGCTTCCCGGATTCATTACTGGGCCGTTTACAACAGATTTAGTTGCATGGCCTCTTATTATTGGAATGGTTTATACGTTGTATTGCCAGTTCAAGTATGGAAATGTTATTGTACAATGGGAAAAGTTCAAGCGGTTTATTATTGCTTATTTTGTAATGCTGGCTGCTTCTCTGGCCTGGGGGTATATCAGTTATCCTTATTTTGACCTTGCATTTCAATTACCTCATTCAGGATCCGGCAAGGCTATGTTGGTAATGGATTATCTAAATTCAGTAGGCATTTCTATCAGTAAAGAAAGATTTATAGGATTTTGGATGATTGTTAGGTCTTTAAAAACAATCTTGCTTAGCTTGTTTTATACCTTCGGTGGTGCCTATATGATTTATTGCTGGTATCATGATCGAGTAGGACGTGCGGTGCAGTTAATAGTGAACGTTACTGTAGGATTTCTGTTTGTACTGGCTGCTTATGGCTTGATTGAGGTATGCTATCAGAATGGCCAGATGTGGGCGCAAAAATTTCTCCTTTTTATGTGGCCTATTTTGCATAGTAATCCAAATCCTGGACACCATTTTTATCCTGAATTAATGGGTGCACGAATACGTACACTTTTTCTGGAAGCATCATATTTCGGAATTTATCTTTCTTTTGCCATTCCAATTTTGTGGTGGAAGATGACTAAGGAACGTGGAATCAAGTTTTGGGTTTTAGAGTCTCTCTATGTGGTTCTTGCTTTTGAACTCTATTTAATGCAATCCAGGACTGCATCTGCCATTTTTATTGGAGAACTATTTCTTTTAGCAGTAGGAACTTTATATATCAGAAAAAGGAAATTACTTTTTAATACTCTTGGCTTATTCTTAGGAGCACTAATTTCCTTTGGTGGATCTATGTATTTCCTGGAACATTATCAGGTTCCCGTTGGCGTTGGTTCATATGTCCCTGTGGCGACCAAGCGCCTGGAACTCGAGGATAATGGATTATGGGAGCATAATGTAAGAAGGAGTAGTCAAACTGCTAATTATCTCAATGACTCACTTCTTTCACTTGTTGATACAGATCAGGCTAAGAACAGAGAAGGCAGTAATCATGTTCGGTATGGGATCACGCTTGCCAATATAGAAATAGGATTGAAGCACAACTGCCTGCTGGGGGTAGGAAGTGGCCTTGATACGGCTTATCTTTATGATGAGTTTAAAAATGATGAAAATGGAGAGATTCAGCGCTTTATTAAACAGGTTGATACTGAAGGCCTGCTTAATAACGGATCCCCTGTTATGTGTGAATACACATCTCAATTTATGCAGGCAGGGATTATAGGATTAGTCTTTTTTGTTTTACCTATGATGTATGTTCTTTTTGGACTTCTGATGATTTTTTTGAGAAGTAAACCAGATTATAATCAATCATTAGCATTATTATTTATTATGCTAGCAGATATTGGAATTTCAGCCACAGGATTTGGAAATACTTTAAATATTACTTATTGCTATTGGCTTTTACTTGGACTGAGTTATGCGGTCTATTATAGGCTTAAGAATGAGATAGCGAGATAGTGTTGATAATGGAGCAAATTATGAAAATTGGTAAAATCACATTGGATGGTTATTTTAATTATGGAAACCTTCTCCAAAATTATGCATTGCAGCAGGTACTTCTTCGATATGTAGAAGTGGTGGATACAATCTGGCATTCTCCGAATAATTTTATGCCTCAAGTATATTGGAAATGGGGATGGAAGGAACCTATTAAGCTTGCCATTAATTGGAAAAATTTCAGAACAATATTTCAGAGTGGTAAAATTGGGTCTGAAATGGTTAGACAGGGAAAGATCCGAGATTGGGCAGATCGTTATATTTCCATTCGACAAGGTGTGAAAGATTTAAGGCGTATTTCTTCCGAGTATGATTATTTTATAACTGGCAGTGACCAGGTCTGGAATCCATATTTCAGTGATAAAGATAATAATTTAGAAGGCAATTTTTTGGAGTTTGCTCCGCTAAAAAAACGTCTATCCTATGCAGCGAGTATAGCGGCTCCGGAAATACCAGCTAACCGTAGGACTTTATTTCAAAATGGAATTAATGGAATGGCCCAGTTGTCAGTCAGAGAGGCGGCTGGAGCGAAACTTATTTATGAATTGACGGGTCGGAAAGCGGGAGTACATGTAGATCCTACAATGCTTTTGACAACACAAGAATGGGATGTTGTAAGTCGTGTGCCTGCCTGGTATAAGGGGGATGATTATATCCTGACATATTTTTTGGGCAATAGGCCTGATAATGTGATTTATGAATTGGCGAAAGAATCTGGTTATAAAGTCGTTAATTTACTGGATGATTCCATTTATGAGCACTACGTGACAGGTGTGGATGAATTCATTTGGGCTATCAAGCATGCCAAGCTGATGTATACGGATTCTTTTCATGGTACTGTATTTTCAGTTTTATATCATACGCCTTTTATAGTTTGCAATCGCGTACAGGATAGTGTAACAGAAAAGATGGGATCTCGACTGGATACGCTCCTTCAAAGTTTCAAAATGACAGAGCGACGGGCAAGTGCAGAGAATAACTATCGTATAAAGAATCCGTTTGATGAACCGGACTGGGATGTAGCTGAAAATGTGTTAAAGGTAGAACGTGAGAGGGCTAATCAGTATCTGAGGGAAATATTATCACCTTATTAATAGTATAACTTCTAAATTTGAACTAAACATAAAAGAGGTTCTATGAATCAACGTAAATGGGGGGCATTGCTTTCCTATGTGAACAATATTGCAACAATTATTGTTGGTTTGGCGTATACGCCTATAATGCTCCGACTTCTGGGGCAATCGGAATATGGACTCTATTCTCTAGTGGGATCGATCGTTGGATATCTCAGTGTTCTGGATATGGGACTAGGAGACACTGTGGTTAGATATACTGCCAGGAATCGGGCTGATAAGACAAAGAAAAAAGAGGCAGAATTAAATGGCCTATTTCTTTTCGTGTACTCAATTATTGGCCTAGTAGCATTATTGGTAGGATTTATTTTATATGCTAATATTGATAATCTTTTTGGCAGGACTCTTTCTGTCGGAGAAATGCATCGTGCCAGGATCATGATGCTTCTTCTTATTTTTAATTTTGCTTTGTCATTTCCGCTAAGTATTTTTTCTTCCATCATGAATGCGTATGAAAGGTTCATTTTCCTTCGGGTAACTAATATTCTACGCGTTGTTTTAAATCCATTACTTGTCTTGCCTTTTTTGTTTTGGGGTTATGGCTCAGTTATGATGGTCGTAGTTTCTACTGCGCTGAATTTTGCCTGCCTTCTTGCCAATATGTTTTATTGTTTGAAGTTTCTTCATGTCCATTTTGCACGTGGACATTTTGATAGCTGGTTCCTCTATGAAATTGCCGGATATTCATTTTTCATCTTTTTAAATGCCATCATGGATAAGATTTACTGGGCTTCCGGACAGTTCGTGCTTGGAATTGTATCTGGTACGCTTCAGGTGGCTATTTATGCGATAGCCATGCAATTTATGATGATGTTCATGAATTTTTCTACAGCAATCAGCGGAGTTGTTCTGCCGAAGGTGACTATGTTGGTAGCTAAACATGTTTCTAGTGCGGAACTCACCGATATGATGATTCGAATTGGCAGATTACAGTATCTGGTCGTAGGATACATATTTATTATGTTTGTACTTGTGGGAAAGCAGTTTATTTATTTATGGGCTGGAGCAGGCTATTTGTCTGCTTATCCTATGGTAGTCATTCTCATGGCTGCTTTGATAATACCTTTGATTCAAAATGTAGGAATTTCTATATTAAAGGCAATGAATAAGAATCGATATAGGATGACTGCTTATACTATTTGTGCCTTTATTGGTTTAGCTATCAGTTTTCCCTTGGCTCATCGATATGGCGGGATAGGATGTGCAATAGGTACAGCCGGCTCGCTTTTTGTCAGCACAGGATGGATTATGAACCGTTATTATGCTTACAAGATTCATCTGGGAATTGCTAAATTCTGGAAGAGTATGATTTCAATCTCAACCGGAATGATTGTGCTGTTCATTGTTGGCTGGGGATTGGAGTCTTTTCTTGGTTTGGCAGTGAGCTGGAAGTACTTCATCATTTTATCGTTCATTGATACGTTATTATATGTAATTATTATGTATTTTTGCTTGAATTCCTATGAAAGAGGTTTGTGCCTTCAGCTGGTTCAGTGGTTTCGGAGGTAATTGGTATGGATAATGTAATGAAGTTAATGAAGACCGATAAGGCGCAGTGTTCCGGATGCTATGCCTGCTGTAATATATGCCCTGTGGATGCTATCCGTATGAAAGTTAATGAAGAGGGATTTTGGTATCCAAGTGTTGATGAAACGGTTTGCATTCACTGTGGCAGATGCATCCAGGTATGTCAGATTGATAATAGTAAACCGCCGAAAGTTGATATGGATACGGAAGCCTATGCATGTATAAATTTGGATAATGGTAAAAGGCTGGCGAGTTCATCCGGTGGAATTTTTATCGAACTTTCTCAATATGTTATCAGTCATGACGGTATTGTTTTTGGCGCTGCATTTGATAAACATTTAAAGTTGCGGCACACATTTGCTTCTACTATGGAGGAGTGTCGGGCTTTTATGGGATCAAAGTATCTTCAGAGTCAGATCGGCAGATCGTATAGTGATGCAAAGCGGTTCCTTGATCAAAAGAAAATGGTCTTTTTTACAGGAACGCCCTGCCAGATTCATGGGCTGAAATTATTCCTGGGCAGAGAGTATGCAAATCTTATTACTGCTGATTTGGCGTGCCATGGAGTGCCAAGTCCTGCAGTATTTGACAAATATATTTCTGATTTGGAACAGCAGCATCATGGAAAGGTAACATCTTTTTATTTTCGCTCTAAAAAGAAAGGGTGGAATAATTTCTGCACAGAAGTTCATTTTGATACTCAAGAGCAGAGGATACAGTCTCATAATGAATGTCCTTTTGATAAAGGATTCCTTACCAATTTATACTTACGACCCAGCTGCTATGTTTGCAAAAATAAGGGGGATAATCGATATTCTGACCTGGTCATGGGAGACTACTGGGGAATAGAAAAAGTCCATAAGGAGATGTCCGATGATCAAGGGGTTTCGGTTTTGTTTGTAAGACAGAAAAAGGAAGACATATTTTTTGATGCTATTAAAGGGAACTTCAAGTGCTTAAACGGAGATGATTCATATGGGAATACAGAAAATATCGCAATAAGCAAACCTGTACCCATGAATCCTCATAGAGATGATTTCTTTGTTGATTTTAAGAACAATAAGAAGTCCAATAAGCCGTTATCTTTGCTGATTAGACCTTATATTCCCAAGGAAGGGGTTTTACTAAAACTTCGTAAAGCTATTCCAAAACCAGTGAAGGACATTATTAAAAAAGTATTATTTAAAAATAGGGGGGGGTATAGTTCCTAAAAGGAAAGATGGCATCAGCTGGAAAGAGTATGCTTTGGAAATTGGATTTGACGATGGTAATTCATTGAGGGTGAGTCATGATTCCTCTATTTTCATGAGGGGATTTTTGGCTGATTTATATTTGCGTTTGAGTTGTTATCAGTGTCAAAACAAAGAGGGAAATCGTTTTTCTGATATTACCTTGGCAGATTACTGGGGAGTTCAAGACAGGGAAAAAGATATGGATGATGATCAGGGGACGTCTGTAGCTTTAGTCCATACAATGAAAGGTAAAAAGCTTTTGCAAGAGATTTCAACCACAATCAAATTGAAAAAAACAGATCTGACTTATGTGATTTCTCGAAATCCTTCTCTTAAATACTCAGCGAGACTCACTCCGAATCGATCAAAATTCTTTCAAGGTTTTATAGGATAAAAATGCCTATTAATTCTTATATTTATGTAGCATTTAATATAATATTTACTTACCATTGATGAAGCAGCATATTGTGGATGTCAGGTCATTGCATCGAAGATTCCTGGTCAGGATGAAAATGATGTACCGGGATTTTGCTGGGTAGGGAATCCAAATACGCAAGATATCAGTGAAGAAATTTCGCAGAAGATTTTATCCTTGTATCAGTTATCGGAAGAACAGAAAAAAGCAAATCTGGATAAAGCACGAGCTTATATGACAAAAGAATTCTCTATGGAGAAATGGAGAGAAAAGATATTGGATGTATATAACTAAATGAACTGATATGCTTTTGAGAAGGATGGTATGATGTTGGGCGATTAGCCTTAACCCAGGCAATAACTCAATAAACGACTTTAGTTGGAAGAGTTTTACGGGGGTTCAGGCTTACAAGTCGGTCAATCATAAGAACCCTCCGATTCAGCAGACTGCAGGGTTCTTATATTTTTCACATTCCGTAATAGGAACAAGCTCTTATATACAGGTAGATAGTGTTGAGTAAGGGAGAGGAGAATTTAAATTGCAGAAAATTCGTAAAGCAGTGATTCCTGCCGCTGGATTTAGTACTCGTTTCCTTCCAGCAACAAAAGCTATGCCCAAGGAAATGCTGCCTATTGTAGATAAACCGGCTATTCAGTATATTGTGGAAGAAATCCTGGCCAGCGGAATTCGGGAAATTCTCATTATTTCCGGTCATGCCAAGCGGGCCATTGAGGACCATTTCGATTCTTCCCCGGAATTGGAGCAGCACCTGCTGGAATCCGGAAAGATGAAGGAACTTGAGGAAATCCAGAAGATTTCAAGTATCAAGGTGCATTATGTACGCCAGCCTTATATGTGCGGCCTGGGCGATGCTATCCTTTGTGCCAGAGAGTTTGTAGATGGGGAGCCCTTTGGTGTTATTTTGGGTGACGATATCGTATACACCGGAAATGGAGAACCGGCGCTGAAGCAGCTCATGGACCACTACTATTAAACAGGAAGTACAGTGGTGGGCTGCCAGGAAGTTCCTGAAGACAAGGTATCTTCTTATGGGATTATTCGGGGAGAAAAGACGGAGAATCTAGACCTGCTGAAGGTAGTAGATATGATAGAAAAACCATCTATCAAGGAAGCACCCGGCCGGTTTGCCGCTTTGGGAAGGTATGTGATTACTCCTGAAGTCTTTGATATCCTGGAGCAGACGAAACCCGGCAAGGGCGGAGAAATCCAGCTTACCGATGCCCTCCGTGTCATGGCCCGATGCGGGAATGTGTATGCCTATAATTTTACCGGCAAGCGATATGATACAGGCAATAAGCTGGGGTATCTGAAAGCGGTGGTGGAGTTTGCTCTCCGGCGGGAAGACCTGGGAGAAGGATTTCGGGAATATTTGAAATCGCTTCCTCTGTAATTTTGGAAACAGCAGAGTTCAAATACGAGAATAGCAGTATGAAATGGGAATCTAAATAGTTTGAGTATGGTGGCAGTATGAATATAGGAAATGAACTTTTGATTGATATCAAGCATCTTTGCGGAAACCGGTGGAGTGTGAAGCGTGAGGACTTAGACACCTATAGCAGGCAGATCAGAAGGGCAGCAGGAGACATATCAAAGCTGAGGCAGAGTGGGAAGGGACCGGATGGAAGTCAGGTCCTTTTTCCTCATTTGCCATATCTGCTCAAGGAAGAGGTGCTGATTTCTGAAGAGGAAAAGAATGCTCTTCTTTCTTTAAAAGAGAAAGCTAAATCCTATGATGCTGTCATTTCTATTGGTATTGGTGGATCTTATCTGGGGAAACCAGGTGCTTTTTGATTTATTCTGTGGCCCCTATTGGAACCAGCTTACTAAAGAAGAGAGAAATGGCTATCCTCAGTTCTATTTTGCAGGACAAAATGTGGATCCAGTCACCCTTGTAGAACTTTCTTCCTGTATTTCCAGGGAGGCAAAGCGACTGAAGGACCGTCGGATGAAGGTACTGTTCCTGGTCATTTCCAAATCTGGCACAACCATTGAACCAGTTACTGCCGTAAGGGGATTAAAGAAATTGCTTGTCGATGTTTGTGATATTCATCTCATGGCCATTACCGATAAGGAAAAGGGAAGAATCCGACCGTTAGCAGAAGAACGACATTTCCCTTGTTTCACTGTCCCCGATGGAATCGGTGGCCGGTTCAGTATTTTTTCTCAGGTAGGCCTGGTGTTTGCCAGCCTGGCCGGGATAGATATAGAAAGTTTCCTTAAAGGTGCGCAGATGGTAGAGGAAACTTGCCGTTCTGAAGAAATAAACGAAAATCCAGCTCTTTTACTGGCCGCTCTTAAGTATATTGCCACAAAAGAATATGGTATTACTGCAGAAGTTATTATGCCCTATGGGGATAAGCTTCGATCCTTTGGTTGGTGGTATGCACAGCTTTTAGGTGAATCACTGGGCAAAAAGTATGATATGCAGGGGAACGAAGTGTATAATGGGCGTATTCCGGTAGCTTCCGTAGAGACGACGGATATGCATTCTCTCACGCAGGAACATCAGCAGGGACAGAAGAATAAGTTGATCCAGTTCATTTCTGTAGAACACCTGCCTTCTGATCTTTTTGTCCTCTGTGATGAAAAGGGCGTAAGTGGCATGGTTCCTATGAGTCGTATGTTGGACGCAGCAAGAAGAGCGAATGAAGAAGCGCTGGCAAACGAAGGCCGGATGAGTTGCCATATTTCTATTAAGGAATTAACACCTTTTCACGTAGGGGCACTCGTGTATTTCTTTTTCCTTACCATTGCCTATGAAGGGGCCATGGAAAATGTAAATGCGTTTGATCAGCCTGGGGTAGAGGACTACAAGAAAATTCTCCATGAAGATTTGAGAAAGTACATTGTGAAAAATCAGAAAGAAGAAAATTGATATAAGAGATCGGAGGAGAATGGATATAAAAATTCTGGTGGCAGCGCACAAAAAATACTGGATGCCTGACAATTCAGTATTTTTACCGATTCAAGTCGTGGCCCGCTCTGCATCCGGCATTAGGATATGTTCCGGATAATACAGGATATAATATTTCCGATAAAAATCCGAATTACTGTGAATTAACCGCTTTATACTGGGCCTGGAAAAACCTGGAATGTGAATACATCGGCCTTTGTCACTATCGTCGGTGCTTCGGCCATACGGTTTATTCAAAGGATGTAGAAAAGAAGAAGAGCGCCATATTTTCCAAGGTGGATTACGAAAATCTGCTGACAAAATATGAGGTCATTCTTCCAAAGACGAGAAACTACTACATAGAAACCGTCCGTAGCCAGTACGAACACGCACACTTTAAGAAGGATTTGGACGAAACAGAGAAAATCATCGCAGAAAAATATCCGGGCTATTCTGATGCATTCACCAAAGTAATGAATCAGAGAAAACTGCACATACTCAATATGTTCGTCATGAAGAAATCCCTTTTCGACAAATATTGCACCTGGCTGTTCGACATCCTCTTCGAACTGGAAAAGCGAACAGACCTGACCAGCTACGATACCTACGAAGCCCGCCTATTCGGCTTCATCTCAGAACGCCTTTTCAACGTATGGCTCGAAAGACAGAACCTGAAAAAATGCGAAGTCCCAGTGGTATTCCTAGAAAATATTGACTGGCCGAAGAAGATCGCTGATTTTTTGAAGAGAAAAATAACCGGGAAAAGATAATTTTACAATCAAACAAAGTCATAATGAAAAGGATGCCTCCTGAAAGATTTTATAGGAAGGCATCCTTTTGTCGTACAACAGATTCAAATGAGGATAGATATGCAATGATTCCAAAATGTTGGCAGTGGTTCTCGTAGTGGCAGTAGCTAGTACGGGTTACAGATAAGAAGAACTTGACACGCACACTTTATGTATGAAATAGGTATTTGCGATTATTTTTGATATAATAATAAAAGCTCTTCACGGAAATTTGGGGGATGAATAATTTTTAGGTAAAGAATGGAATCGGATAAGGGTAAAGAAATAATCCATGTTTCGGTACCCATATCC
>JABLTR010093314.1_pt1 | contig 10306 bp, 10 predicted proteins | sample 7160071 | NCBI WGS metagenome assembly JABLTR01 (sample SAMN14651230, study PRJNA627086) | human gut metagenome | isolation source: feces | host: Homo sapiens
GCGGACAAAATATAGCGGGACCCTATATGTACTCAGCTTGCCGCCTGTCCGGGGAAATCCCGTTTAGGTCAGGAGCCTGTGCGGACAATTAGAAGCTCGTTCTGGGCGGGTATAAGAGATTTATCCCTCTATCCCATTGAACGGCGCTGACAAAGCCCGCAGAATCAAGGTTTTTTCGTCTCTAATTGTCCGCAGGCAGCCCGCCTTTTCCGGTCGCTGGCTGTTTTCTGCCTGCGGTGAACGATGGCGGTGCAGGACCTGCAGTATTTCGCCCGGTTGGAACCGGGAAGAAAGGGCTGGCCGCAGACAGTACACCGCTTTTGCTCCTTTTGATGAAGTAAATCAGCCTCTAACGATTCATCCAAAGGCAGGACAGCGGCGCGAAACCACCTGCACAGCAGAGAGTAAGAAATACTCTGCACACAGACGCATTCTTCTCCATCGTCAAGGGCGAGGCAGTTCCCATTCTCATAGTTGCAGCACTGATGGGTCAGCTTTCTTGCCCTGCGGTACTGAGAATATGTCATCACGGGGATTTTCTCTTTGATTTCTATCACCTCCTTTCGGACGGTCAAAAAATATCCCTCTAATATTCATTTCATTTTTGAGGGGTTTTTCAGGGTTCTCATTGGAAAACTCAAAAAATATCCTTCTATTAGCCGTGACATTTTGAAGGGTGTTTTTGTAGGTGTTTCCGCAAAAAAATACCATCATGGCTTTTGTGGACCATGATGGTATTTCTCAGATTTCAAATTTATAGCCGATGCCATAGACGCTTTTCACATAGTCCGGCACATCCGGCGCCACCTTTATTTTCCGCCGCAGGTTACTGATATGGTTGTTGACAGCCTTGCGGGAATAGTAGGTGTAATCCTCCTGCCAGACCAAGTCCAGAATCACTTCATAGGAGTACACACGTCCGGGGTGCTGGATGAGCAACGAGAAAATATCAAATTCCTTGACCGTCAGCGGGATTACCTGGCCCCGCACAGTGACAAGGCGCTGCTCCAAGCAGAAGTACAAATCACCTTCCCGGATTTCTGTTGGGGGTTGGTCCGGCGTGTTTTGCTGTTCTTGAAAAAAGGCGGCATATGAGACATCAGGCGGAAGATTACCGGCCTCATAGTCATGGATAAACTGAGCCAGTTCTTTCTTTTGGTTGGGGGAAAGCAAGGCAAACAGCTTTTCACCGATCTGTCTGCCGGAATCTTTTAAGTCCAGTACGGCTAATTTCCCATCTTGCCACCACCTCCTTCAAATGGTTTCTTTTTCAACTAGTGTAGAAGCTTGCTTTTCAAACTTCGTAAAAAATCCGGTGGAAACCAGGCCGATCAAACACACAATCAAACCGCTGGAAATTAGTACCCAATAGGCGCTACTCACAAACTGGTCGAACAGGGCCCCGTAAACAATCTGTCCTATCGGCTGCGCACACATAGAAAGCGTAAATACATAGGACATCACCTTGCCCATCAGATGATCCGGCGTCCGTTCCTGTATAATGGAAATGGCATAAGTGGAAAACAAACTACATCCAAGCTGGCAAGCGCAGAACATGATGAGCAAAATCAGATAACGGTTAAAAGCACTTACCGGCAGCAGAAAAGCAATACCGCACGGAATGAGGCAGATCCCAAAGGATACGAAAACGATGGCAAGATGGCGCACCCGCAGCTTTTTCGCTAATACCACGACGCACAGACTTCCCAAAATAGACGCAACACCCATGGCACTTTCCGCAATGCCATAATGGGTAGCGGAAAGTCCCAACACGGTACGCACCAAATAGGGAAAGCCTACCACAGCAGTACCCGCTACAAACAGGCTCACGGCCGCTGCCAGCAGAAGAAGTTTCATAATACCAGGCTGTTCCCGGCGCAAAAAGTGCATACTGACAGAGAAATCTTCTTTGATGATTGCGCCAATCCCCATTTTTTGTTCGGGCTTTTTGTAATCCAGTTGGATAAAGCATTCAAGCAGTGCCGTTATAAAGAAGCATACTACCGCAGCATAAAATACCAGACGGATTCCAAATGCGGTATAAAATACACTGCCCAAAAACGGAGTAATCAAGGAAGCAATCGAAGCCACCTGATTGACGATGGCATTCCCTTTTACGATATTATCTCCGGACAGCATTTGCGGGACACAGGCTTGTACGGTGGGTGATTCAAAAGCGCCCAATACCGACAAAATAATCAGCAAGGCACCGATGACAAAAATATCCTGCCCGAGCGCCATAGCAAAGCTGGCAATTAGTACAGACAGCCCGGAAAGAGTATCCAGCGCGACCATGATATTGCGGCGGTTTGCCCGGTCTGCGAGGATTCCGCCAAAAGGAGACAGCAAAATCGTAGGGAGCATAGCCAGTGCCAACAGCCCTGCAAAAATAGAAGCTGATCCGGTTTGCTCCAATACATACATGGACAGGGCGAATTTTAGCGTGTAATTTCCAATCAGGGAGCTAATTTGCCCTAAAATCAAAAAAGTAAAATTACGGGTAAAAAGTTTCTGTTTCATTTTTTCCTCCTGAATACGAATCAAACGGTGCAGCCATGTTCTTGATCTTTTGGTTAAATTCTTTTTTCATCATCGCTTACACTTCCATACTTTCTACTTGATAAAACATACTTCTCACAGCTACCATTGTGAGGATTACTGCAACGCCCAACAGAATAAAAAGCACTGGACGGAAAGAGAAAGCTGCCGATAGCACTTGACATAGGATTGTTGCAGCAATGACCGCCGCTACAATCGTTACGGGAATAGAGTTTTTCAGAAATCCAATCCATATCGACAAAAGTGCCACAGCACCAGCCAAAAGAGAATGGCATAGGAGGGAAAGAAAAGCCCATCCTATCGTTTCCCATGTGAGATGGTCAGCACATAAGGGGAACAAGCTCTCGGTAACGAAGAACACACTGCCTATCACAATTCCACACAGTAGCATGGCGACAACAGGATAGCAAAAAACCAGCCATAGCTTTGCGTCCATCATCTTTTTCCGGCTGATCGGATAGGAGAATAATAAAATCGCCTTTGCTCCGCTATATTCCTCTATGACAAACTGCGTCCCCATTACTGCACCTAAAATCCCAAATATAGCCATACTTACAAGATGGTTCAAGTTAAACAGAAAGTCATAGGAAGAAAACATTGCAATGTCGGCTTCCGTTGGATCGATAAGAGGAATCGCAGCCATAAAATAGTGAAAAGCCAACAGGGTAAAACCACCGATCAGCACTGCAATATGGTAAGGACGCAGGCGGTTTCGCTTGACTTCCAAAGATATGAGTTTATTCATGGGGCTGCCCTCCTTCCATCACGCTGATCAGATAATCTTCTATATCGCATGGATGATCTCTGCGGATTTCTTCGGTATCCTCCTCCAGAACAAGCCTTCCATCTGCAATTACCCCGATACGGTCGGTAACTTGCTGCACTTCGGATAAAAGATGGCTGGATAGCAGAATCGTCATCCCGTCTTGATCGACAAGCTGGCGAAACAGGACGCGCATTTCTCTCATTCCCACAGGGTCAAGTCCATTAACTGGCTCGTCTAAAATCAATACCTCCGGCTTATGAACAATAGCGCGGGCTATTGCCAAACGCTGACGCATTCCCAAGGAAAATTCACGGACGGGTTGTGTACCTGTGCCGGGAAGCCCTACACGTTCAAGCGCCGGTTCCACCTCCATGTTTTCAAACCCCATATAGGCTAAATGGAGGAGCAGATTATCGGCAGCCGATAAATGTTCGTAGAATACAGGGGCTTCAATCAGACTTCCGGTATGTTTTAAAATTTTGGCGTTCTCTTTAACACTATCCATACCGAGAACAGTAGCAATTCCGGCTGTTGGTTTGAGAAAACCAAGCAGCAATTTGAACATGGTGGTTTTTCCGGCTCCGTTCTTACCAAGAAAACCGTAGACCGTCCCGCGTTCCACTGAGATCCGGCATTCTTTGATAACCTCTTTCCCCGAAAAGATCTTGGTTATCCGGTCTGTGGAAATCACGATTTCTTTCATTGCGTCCTCCTTTTCAATACCATACGACGGTATGTATAACTATAAAGAAAATACGGTATCAATACAATACCGGTCGAATGAATGTATATCTCTAAAATAAAATTGCCTTGCGGCAACTTTATTTTTCATCTGGCATTTTTTCAAAAAATTCTTCCACCAAAGCATAGATAGAATCGTCCATAAGTGGTACACCCATCTTCTCCAGCATATCACCAAGAAAGCGAAACTTGTGCTTCATTCCTTCTTTGTCAGATGGAAACACAGAGGGCAACAGCCACAGACTGGTAAGCAATGGCATGAGTTCCGCAATTTCTTTGGCATACTCGGTATGCAGAGAGCCATCCTTATTTCCTTCTTCCAGCAGTTCTTGATAATATGGGGTTAAAATACGCCGATTGGATTCGATCATCTCCACCAAAAGCCGGGGATTTCTCGTGAGAGGAATGGATTGTATTGTCATGTTGGTTCGGGCTTCATCCGATTGATTCAAACGGATGGCCTCACGCAGCTTTTGCAGTCCATTCAAATCCGAACGCTTTCGAACTTTCTCAAAGGGGTTATTTGCAGAAAACATCCGGTCGCCTACTGCGTCCATAATTTCTTCTTTTGATTTGAAATGATGATAGACGGCTCCTTTGGATAGGCCATCCAAATGATCTACAATATCTTGAATGGTGGTGTTGTCATATCCTTTTTCTAAAAATAGCCGCTGGGCCACATCAAGAATTTTTTCCACGGTCACTTCAGGGTATTTGTTCCGTGCCACATAACTTCCCCCTTTCTTTAACATACGATTAGTATGTATTCATTATATCGGATAGAAGGTTTCTTGTCAAGATACATTCGGTTGGTATTATTTATTTTTGAATTTTTCCGTCTAATTGCCGAAATTGTCATCGGCAAAAAATGACGAACATCCGGGGAGTTCGTCGTTGATTGGAATCCCAACTTATACTTGCCTTATATAAGCATGAGTGCAATTATATCTATAAATGAAAGGTCAAAAGCTCTAAACAGCATTCAAGACCACTATATCACAGAAAATCTGTAATTACAGATTTTCTATGATTTCTTTTTCCACATTTACCATAATATAAAACGGGAGTACAGTTTTTCGGTAATTCGATTAGCTATACTCCCGCTATTTTAAACGGTTATAGGGAGACTTTGCACAATGCCATTTGCTTCTTCATCGAAATTAAAGTCAGGTTGACCTTGTCTTGCATAATATGATGAAAAACGGCTCAGAATGCTTTTTACAAACCCTTCTTGCACCTTAATTAAAGGGTGATTAAAATTTTTAAGTAATTCTTCGGGCGAGTATGTGATTACCTTTCTGAAATTTATATATCCTCCTGCAAAAAGTGTATTTCGGGGCAACCAATGATAATAATCAGTATAATTATTATTTAGCGCTGTGGCAATTTTTTTTCTTTGTTTAGTTTCGGATGTTATCCCTTCAATAATTCTAGCATTGACTTCATCTTGAGAATCAATTTCACAAATTAAGATACAATCTGTTTTCATCTTTCCATTATGAATCGCTAAATCGCACGGGGGGGACAATACGATACAATAAATGTTGTCTGTTTTTGCTTGTATTATTGACCCTGTCTTGATGTCATCATTTATTGGAGGTGATATATACATTTCCTCTGTAACATATGCAGGAACTTCATTGTCAATCAGTTCTTGAATGTGGGATACCGCATATCGAAGTAAGATTTTTTCTGTTTCGACACCTTGGGCTTTTTTCCCTTTCCATAGTTCAATCTGAGGATAGAGATTATCCCAAAAAATTTTGGTCATAACGCTTTCTATGATGCCTGTTCCACCTAGGACATTAAACAATCCTGTATCTGAAACAGCACATAATTCTTTGATAATTTCTTCGTGGCTTGCTTCTCCTTTTTTATAAACCTTTATTGGGGAATTGTCGCTTTGTTCTGTATCGGGAGTGCCTGTAAATATAGCTACTGGAACACGAAATTTTTCAACTATTTCTCGAATAATTTCATTCCCACTATGTGATCCATCCAGTTTAATATCTACAATAATACCATTTAGCTTCTCAGATATTTTTTCCATAGCAACGGAATATGTCTTCGCAATTTCTAAGTGATAAATTTCTTCGTCAGCTGTAACATTTAACCGTTTAACAGTATCCTGAAAAAGGGCAGAATCTTCGGCTGAATCTTCGATGAGTAAAAAATTATACATATTTATGACCTCATTCATCGGTGCATAGAATAAAATGGGCACCGCAATCTTTTTGTACAGCAGTAAGTGTTAGACTATTCCTTATTGCAGCTTCCCCTGCAATTGACAGTCCCAATCCAGTTCCATGCGGTTTAGTTGTAAATTCAGGATCAAAGATTACTCCACTTTCCAGAAGTTCATCGCTAATACCAGGACCTGAATCGGTATAGTCAAGAGTAAAACCTGAATCTGTTTTACTTACCACAATGTTTATATTGCGCTTTACACACTCTTTTTCGATAATCCAAAATAGACTGTTATCAAGCAGATTTACCATAATAGTGTAGATATCTTGTTTCCAACCAACAAATTTGATATCATCGGGACAATCTAGATTAATTTGAATTTCTTTATCTTCGCACTCTTTGTCAAATACAGCCACTGCACCGTATAATGCATCATACAGAGAAAACTCAGTTTTAGTCTCGCGACGTTTGGCTGAAAGAGGATCCAATCGCCCAAACAAACTTACAAAAATCCCGGCATTATCTGATATACCGTTGGTAAGTCGGACAATCTCATTATAAGAATTTTCATCTTTCTTCTGCGCAAAGCGCTCCCCATAGAAACGGAGATTTGGAATCTGGTTTTTGAAGTAATTTAGCGGGCGACGACCTTCGTGTAAGATAATGTTTATAATTTTACCAAGGGTCGCTTGACCTTGATAAACTGCAACTGCTCGTTTGATTTCTTCAATAGTTTCATTCTTCTTATGTTCTTCTTTGGCAATAATGTCTGTAATTTCTTCAATAACAAGGACAGACATCCCTGCTTTTTCTAGTGTTGTCGCCACTGATTTTTTCAAAGGAGCATAATCGTATAACCCCTCTAATTGTCGCTCTAGTTTTTTTGCAGGATTGGATAATCCCAGCTTTCTCCTGAACATAAATCGTCGCTGTTCGAGTTCCATAATGACTGCACAGGTTATTTTTTTCAAGGCTTCATATGCAGCATTATTCTTCAGACCATCTCGGGCACTCTTTTCTTCCAGACCGGAAATCTCTTCAGATTCAACATGTACATAGCCAACGACTTGATTGCTACCAATTTTCATGGATGGATTTTGAACACGTTGCTCATTTAACTTAAGCCAATCAAAATCTGCATCTCCCAAGGGGCGAATTCTAAAGCCGTTTCTATATACACCTATGCCGTTCACATCATTAAGCAACTGACGTGCTTGCTGCTTGGTTACATAATTTCCGCTTTCATCTTGGAGTCCTCTTGAAATTAACTGATCGATTGCGTCCTTATCACGATCATAAACGCGAATATCAATCGAAAGCGCACCACAACCTGTAGAGCCATAATCAAACGGAATGTACTCCACAGCACTATTTTTAATCTTTTTGTTTTCATATAGTAGAATACCAGAACCATCAGCAGAAATATCTCCACTGATACGATAATCATAAAAATCCAAAATAGGGTACGGTTTTATAGTTTCGCTGCCATTTTCATTCTCGTTTGAGAAAAAGTTGTCAAATGTAAGAATAATCTCAAAATTAGTATCAAATGTGCCATCTGCCTTCGGAGGAATTAATTTTTTTAATTCAAATCGCAACTTTCTAAAGGATTTCTCTGTCCAATAGTCATTTTCGCTCAGTCGAGAATGCATAATTAAGATGGTACCTGGTTTCTTGTCTGTTTGCTTCGTCTTAATAGGAACTTGAATTTGATCCAAATATTGATATTGTGCTAATTGACTCCACTTAATATACAAAATAGTTTCAACACCAGAAGCATCTACCGTTTGCAACTTTAAATCATCACCTAATATACTTGCTGCGTATCGGCCAATACCTTTACGTCCCTGCATTGTGCGTCCAAGAGGGCTTTTGCGCGAGCCCAGCTTGTAATCCGTAGAAGGCACTAGCCATTTATTGATAATATCTTTAGTAGACATGCCATGTCCATGATCTTCAACCCGTATCTCAAGGCAATCACTTTCTGGAATTTTGTGGAAAACAATCACTGCATCCGGAGAGTCAGCATCATAACAATTTTTAACAAGTTCAACAATGGCTGCATACTGATCTTGAATAAGATCTTCACCAATTGTAAGAACATGCCGACCAGCAGGACGAATTTCATAAGTACTCAAATAGGCCCCTTCGATTTCGGAAGCAGCTTGCAACAATTCTTCTCTTTCAGTACGCAACTCTTCAAGGCGTTTTTCGATTTCTACGATGTCTTGTTTTTTCTGTGTTTCCATTACCAGACCTCCAATAAAGCAGTGGCAATTTTCTCGGCCAAAAGAACAGGTACTGCGTTTCCAATCTGCCTAAACGCTGTTGTTCGTGAAGGGCGCCCTGATACAGACTCAAAGTAGTAATTATCGGGAAAGGTTTGCAATCTTGCAGCTTCCCTAGGGGTGAGAGAACGATTTTGTTTGATATCAGGATGTATAAAATAATGACCGTCTTTAGCAATGTGTGCAACAACAGTTTGTGAGTAAGGTAAATCCGAAGCGACGACTTTGAACCGATCCAAGAATGAATCTAAATTATTTTGAGATTGTAGTCTTGGGGGTAAATCTGTATAGCTTAGTCGCTTTTTTTCTTGGTTCCATAGCTGAACAACTTTTCTGTATATTTTCAAATCTTGGTTTGTATGTGGGCGAGCACAATGTAAAGTAACTGGTTCTAAATTCTGCTCTTTTATTTTTGCATCAAATAGGTAGTTTCCATTATAAGGCAACGTTGCTACCAAACCGTATGTACCTTCCCCTGCTTTGATTTTTGGTAAATCTTTGAAAATTTCTTCTACAGTGTAGGTGTCCGTTGTTTCAGGTATATGGGGAAAAAATTCTCTATATTGACCACATTTCCCGATGAGAATAATTCTCGATCTATTTTGAAGAACGCCATAGTCTTTAGCATTTATTTGCTTGTATTCAATAGAATAACCACATTCTCCAAACAACTGACACATTTTATCAAAGTAAAGCTCACCATCTGTATCTTTTGCAGAAAGAAGTCCAGTAACATTTTCAAACACAAAATACTTAGGATGATATTTGCGCAAAAATTCTGCGTACAGAATATATAAATAATTTCTTTTATCGCCAACCATACCGTTGTCATCACGTGCTCGGCCAATCAAAGAATATGCTTGACAAGGGGGCCCCCCCACGATCAAGTCTAAAGGTTCTCCGTTTAGAAGTTGATCAACCCTTTGGAAAATTTCTTTTAAATTATTTTCGGAAATCTCGTAATTTAATACGCTTTTTAATAGCGCCTCAGGAACAGCAGCGTAAAACTCTTTGCGAGATATTTCTCGGTTTAAATAGCGTGTATATGTTACGGTTTGTTGGTGATTAGATAACCACCTATACGCTAATCTTGTTTTTAACGTATAGCAAGCGGCTTTGTCCATTTCAATGTGCGCTACCGGTGCATAGCCGGCTCGTAAAAATCCCTCCGATAGCCCACCAGCACCAGCAAAAATATCTAGATATTTAGGCATGATTGTTCCTCCTAATGATCTGGTATTTCTGCTGCCCAGAAGATGTTTTTGCACTTGCTGAAACGTCAAGATTTTCATTATTAATTTTATTTAAGAATAAAGTACCCAATAATAAACGATTCCTTCTTGATATACGATTCCACTCATATCCTTTGAAAAGATCGCGAAGTAAAAAAAATTCGCCATCGTTTAGTTTTGCTGTTTCGTTTATAGCTTTCTCCAACAAAGCATTGATATCAGACACGATTGATCCTCCTAAATCTCCGTTGAAACAACGATATTAATATTATTATATATAATCCGGTTGATAATTACAATAACAAAAGTATAAACAATCATGTTGTGAGAAAGCTTTCTGTTATTTCCACCATTGGTATAGCTAACAGTATATTTACATTTGACATAATAGTTTTAATCTGTATAGTAAATACATTGGCTATTGTTATATCAAGTTCAGGACAAACTTGGCAAGCAATGCAAACATGTACATGTTTGCGATTTTGGCGGGTTTTCTACCCGCCAAAACGCTTGTTGAGGGATAATCCCCCACC
>JABLTR010090543.1_pt1 | contig 10305 bp, 6 predicted proteins | sample 7160071 | NCBI WGS metagenome assembly JABLTR01 (sample SAMN14651230, study PRJNA627086) | human gut metagenome | isolation source: feces | host: Homo sapiens
TCATGGATCATATCACATATTTCCACCAAATCCTCCGGCACCTTATAAATATTAGATATGACCGGATAAGCTTTCGATCTTAATGTTGTTCCGGTCAAAAACATCATAAAAACCAATACCGATGCAACTAAAATCCTTCTCCATAACTTTCCAAGTCCAATAACTATCTTTGTTGCTGTATAACTTAACAATATTACGATCGGTAGGAGCCAAAAGAAGCGATAATATTCATTCGTCAATTTTAGTTTTGCAACTACAGGTCTCATAATGAACGGATTAAAAACTGTCAGCAATAAAATTGCTACATAGGGAATAAAAAATGCTTTCCACCTTTTCTCTCCATCTATAAAAACATAAAGAAGCGCTATGATAAACAGCCCAATCAGCATACAGGTTCCCTGATAATTTCTAAGGCAGGCTTCTACGAACCGGTATCCCAGCACATTTAAATCCAGATTCATCTTTTACCTCATTTCTGTACAGTTTACATATCTACCTGCAGACTTTTCTATATGTGAATAACCAGAATTCCCATACGGCTTAGCAGGTAACAAAAGGTTACAAGTAAACACGGTACAGCACAAACTGCAGATTTAACTAAAATCTTCCAGTCTTTCTTTAACCAGACTAACGGTATGGAAAAAGCGCCAATTCCTACCATAACCAGAATCATAGACGAAGAGGATATCGCACAGCCGCCATAGCCAACTAAAAAGAGCAGAACCCAGTTCATTCTGTATTTTGCATCCTGATAGAGCCTTGCAAAGAAATACAGTAATGCAGGAATTATTACATTACCCAGTATTGTTTTTCCTTCATACGTACGTAAAAACAGGAACCCAGATGTTGTATACATCGTATAACTGAACAGGTTCACCACAAATGCAAAAAACATGAACCAAACTACTGCATGATTGTCTTTAAAAAACAGTCTTGCAATACGATAATAAATCATATTTGTTATGATCATTACCACTGCAGCCATGATTGTCTTCGTTTCAACAAGCGGATGGATGCCCGTCAACTGGCACATTACCGCATCCTGCATATGATACATTGCAAAGAAGTGCCTAATGTCAATTACATCTCTAAGTTCCCTGCTTAAAGGATCGTAATGGCTGATTGTATTTGTATGGACAGACAAGGATACATCTCCGACATAATAGGCCGCATCCCAAAAATCCGTCTGCCATATAGTTGTTGCACCGATCTGCAGCAACACAATGACTATCATTATCCAAAATAGCGAAGAACTCCTAAATCCTCTCGTCAGTTCGCGTGCGGTTTTCATCCACTGTCTCCGGTTCCAGATGCTAAAGATCAAAATCATGATCAGAATTATCACCCAGGCCAAAGACAAATTGGAGAGCGGCCGTTTCAGCAATGCCATTGGGATGGCTACCACCTGGAATACGGCATAATAAAGGAAAAAGCCAATCAGTGTTGTCAAGGTTACAGAAGAGGCCTCGCCCTTCATTTGTCTGGTTACCAGCGTACCAAACGCATAATACAGGATCAAATATGCCAACGTCATTCCAATACAAATCACTATATCCAGCATTTATCCGCTCCTTATCCAATCATCACGCCATACAATAACATGGCAATCATCATTTACTGAAAATCCTCCGCAATATTTGCCCACACCGCATCCATACTGAAATGCGCCTTCATATACTCCTGGGTACCCATTGCCATCTTCCGAAGGCGCTCCTCATCCCGGTACAGCTCTGCTGTAACGCGTGCGAACTCTTCCGCCGTATCCGCGATCTCAAGCACCTCTTCCACATCTTCGATGCCTTCCGCGCCGATTGCTGTGGTGACAGTCGGCATACCGTTATAGAGGGATTCCAGCACCTTTCCCTTGACTCCGGCGCCAAAACGCAGCGGCACCACAGTTATGCGGCAGGCCGCATACAGCGCTTCCAGTTCTTCCTCGCTGACAAACCCTTTGATCACCACGCCGCCGCCTTCCAGCGCCCTGATTTCATCGGGCACTTTGGAACCCACGACATAGAAGGGGACATCCCCCAGCTGCGCTCTGACCGCCGGGTAGATCTCCTTTACAAACCACAGGACGGCATCCGCGTTCGGCCTGTGGGCAAACCCGCCCACAAACAGCATGCCCCTGCGGTTTTTAAAGTCCAGATTCAGGCTTTCCTTAAAGCTCTCGTACATATACAGGCCGATCGCCTTTACCGGTATCTTCCGGTCAATTTTGCGTATCACATCGCGCTCCACGCAGGACGGATAATACGTCATGTCCGCTTTGCGCATCAGCTCCAGCTCCTGGCCTTTCATGAACTCAGATTCCTTCTTATGCGCAGGATCTCCGGTCACCTCATATTCGCGCATCTCACGGAGGAAATGCAGGTCATGGCCGTAAAAAATCACCTTAATTCTGGTATATTCACGGATGAAATCGATGTATTTCACCGCGATATGCGGGCGGTTGATATAGATAAAATCGATATAGGTTCTGTTCTGTCGTATCCATTCCAGGATATTGGCCCGGTACCAGTCGCCGTACAGGATCTCCACACCCATCTGCTCCAGCGTGCCGGTGTAGGGCTCTGCATGGAGGCAGTCATCTCCGAAAAATTTGACCACATAGCCTTTCTCCAGAAAGATGCGCATATAGCTGAAGGTGCTCTTGGAACCGGCGTCCTTATCAAATTCTGGCACATAATGGTCCATGACCAGAATCACTTTTCTGCCGTTTAAACGCTCTCTGGCGGGGAACAGCTCCGGTGCCTCGGGGTGGTGCTCATACTGGAGGCCGAAGACGGACTCCCATTTTTCCTTCAGCTTCTGGCTGTTGATTTTCTGATATTTTTTTATGCCGCTGTCAAGGTCGGTTCCATTGGATATTCCCTCGTAGTGAACCACCTCTGAAAGGGGCTGATACATCACCTTATATCCCTTATCCCTGACAGAAAATGCCAGATCCACATCCTCACAGTAGGCCGGGGCGTACCGCTCATCAAAGCCGCCGATCTCTTTCCACAGCTTGAGCGGAAGCATCAGTGCCGCTCCGGATATATAGTCCACCTCACGGACATAGTTATACTCCGGCTTGGACGGATCATCCAGCCGGCCGTAATTCCAGCCGGTGCCGTCCCGCCAGATAATACCGCCGGCCTCCTGCAGCCGGCCGTCCGGATAGACCAGCTTGGACCCCACCATGCCGATGGAAGGATCCGATTCGATCAGCGCGATCAGGCTTGACAGCCATCCTGGCTTTACCTGCGTATCGTTATTGAGGAACAGTATATACTCTCCCCTGGCGGATTCGGCCGCATGATTGCAGTTCTTTACAAATCCCAGATTTGTGCCGTTTCGAATCACCCGGATCCCCTTCGCATACATGGCCAGATGCCTGGTTCCGTCCGTCGAAACGTCATCGCCGATCAGCACCTCATAGGGCACATCCGCCGTGTTCTGCAGTATGGATACCAGACAGCGGTACGTATATCCCACCTGATTATAAGCCGGTATGACGATGGATACTTTAGGCGTGTCGGCCGCCGGAAACTTCAGGATGCCATGCTGATAATACAGCTCATCCAGCTCGCCACTGCCACCGAAATAGTTCCCCTTTTTCACCGATGTCCACAGCCGGAAGGATTTTGCGGGATGGCAGACGATGCGCCCGATCCCCTTCGTAACATACAGCCTGCGGCTGCCGTCCGGAAGAACCGCCCGCCTTACCTTACCTCCGGTTTTCGCTGCCGCCTTCAGCCCTTTATAGACCGGCGCAGCGCCGAATTTCTTCGCAATTTTCTTAATGTGGGTATATTTATCAATGATTTTCTGCTGTTCGGCGATCATATACTCCAGGTTATGGATATGGTTGTCCTTCAGCTGCATGGCATTTTCCAGTTCCACCACCTTGTGGGCCTGCTGCCCGGATTTCAGCTGATCAAAGGTGATCTGCTTCTGTACATACCGGTTCAGATATGCACAGCAGTTATTCTCTCCATGCACATACTGCTGGAACTCTGCCTCCATGTCCGCAAATATATCCTGCTGTTCTTCATTGATGCCGAACCGCTCCATGAACTCATCGATATTAAAATGATCCGCGAACTGGCGGCGGTACTTGCGGTAGAAATAGTACAGGTTCCTGTATTTGATATAAGAAGCCGGAACAGGGAAATCCATCACCCATTCATAATCAATGCAGATGTATTTCCCCTCAGACTCCATAATATTCTCGAATATCATATCGATGTTGGAGGCGGTAAAGGACATATCCTCCCCACAAAACCTGTCACCGAACACACGGACAAATTCCGGCGTCTTCACAAACGGCACCAGGCCGCCCTCTTTAACAGCGAATACCAGATCACAGGCCTGGCGCACGGTCTCAATCAAATCTGTGCTGTCCCTCAAACGCTCAGACAGCAGTTCATCCAGCGTGCGTCCGGTCAGATAGGGATAGCGCATGGTTCCGCCCGACATTTCCGGCTTCAACGGCTCTACATTGGCAAAACATGCCTTAACCGCTTCATAATGAGGGACAAACTTTGCGATATGGGCCGTGCCAGATTCCCTGACCGCACTTTTTTCCACCCAAACGCCGTCCTCACCGCGCAGTATGGCGGTACGGATCTGAAATTCGTCCTTTCTCATTTTGTTATATTTTGCATATAGAACCTGCTGCATATAAAAACCTCCACATTTCAATCCGCACTGCTTAATGAATCACCGCGCAATACGGCTGCCTCAACGGCTGATAATCAAAAATGAATTTGCAAAATACGGAAACTGTCCGTCCCGTATCAGCGCATCGTATGCCGAACTCTCGTTAAACAGCACAAAGCGCTCCCTGTCATACACATCCGTCACATGCTCCAGCATGCCGGGCTTGGGCAGAAATTCATCGGAGTACACAGTATCCGGCAGTTTATAATCCGGCATGGGATAGTAAAATGTATTCTCTGAAAATCCCGCACTCTTAAGAAGCTTCGTGATCTCCGGCCTGGAAAAAGTGCGGACGCCGTCCACCTTCCGGTAATCCTCGATGCCGTCGAAAAATCCGCCCGTATGGTCCTCCGCAGCGCCTCCCCAGTATTTCAGTCCGAATTTATTTTCAATCGCGATGATCAGCCTGCCTCCGGGCTTTAAAAACTTCTTAACCTTTTTCAGCATGGCCTCATAGGGATCGGCCCCTTTGCTGATATAGTAGCCGGAGTACTCCAAGACGCCGATCAGCGTCACGTAATCGAATTTCTCCTCTATTTCGATGTCTTCAAAATTACCTACGAGTATTTCCAGATTGCCGAGGGCGCCGTTTCTAACCGCGTTTATAGTTGAACGGCGTTTGGATAAATCAATCGCCACCACCCGCTTCACCTTCCGGCAGAACAGCCCGGATATGGCTCCGCAGCCTGCGCCGATCTCCAGCAGATTTGCTTCCGGGTCAAAGCCGTACCAGTCCAGCACGTTTTCACGCACATCCGAAAGATGGTACAGCAGAGGCCAGCGGTCCGTGCTGCGAAGCAGCGCCTGGATATCCTGACCGCTTTTACAGATCTTAAGGATCTCGTCTTCCACGTCGCCGTCGCTGTAGAGGTCCTCGCCTTTATAAAATTTCAGATTCAGTATCTCATTTAGTTCGACCATGAAACGAGCTCCTTATCATTTTTCCACAGTTACCTTTGAGTTCATATCAAAATATCCCACTGTAGTCTTATTGGAAATTACCGTGATATTCACCACATCGTACAGGCGGTCATGCACCACCAGTTCGCCCCCTTCAAAGCCGGTGCAGCCAAGGGATAAAAGGTACTCACCGCCCTGCAGCATCATGCGCTGTTCAAAGGAGACCGTGTAAACCTCGCCCGCCCTGGCAGTGCCTACATCCGCCTGCTCAATCAGCGTATTGGTGCCGGTCAGCTCCGTGCCTTTGGAATCCTTTATGGTAAATGCGAAGATGGGTTCGCGTACATCCTCCGTAAAACGCACGCGCATCTTGAGCGTAAACCGTTTGTTCTTAAGGAGCATGCTGGTCAGCTCTCCGTTATGGTCAAACAGGCCCACATCTATGATCTCCGCTTTATTATCGCCGTATTTCAGCTGCTGTTTATTCAGCGTCAGTTTATTTTTCCATATTTCTCCAGCTGCGAGTGCATCTGGCTGCGGCTTTCTTTGGCTGTTTTCATCCTCATCGTCGTCATCGAACTGGTGAGCCAGGATCTTTTTATACAGATCCACCATCTTACCTGCCTCGCCCTCGGCCACGAACTGCCCTCTGTTCAAAAGGACCACCTTGTCACAGTACTTGATCACGGTGCTCATATCGTGCGTAACCAAAATGACCGTGGTGCCGCTCTTGCAGATCTCGTTGATCTTCTTATAGCATTTCGCCTGGAAAAACACGTCGCCCACCGCCAGAGCCTCATCCACAATCAGTATCTCCGGATCGATATTGATGGCCAGCGCAAAAGCCAGCCGTACAAACATACCGCTGGAATAAGTCTTTACCGGCTGGTACACGAAATCACCGATATCCGCAAATTCCAGGATCTCCGGCAGCTTTGCGTCCATCTCCGCCTTCGTATAGCCCATCATGGTTCCGTTCATATACACATTTTCAATGCCGGTGTATTCCATATTAAAACCGGCGCCCAGCTCCAAAAGGGCTGACACGCGTCCGTTCACCGTAACGGAACCGGTGGTCGGTGTGAGCACCCCTGTAATGATCTTTAATATCGTGGATTTCCCGGAACCGTTGGTCCCGATAATCCCCACAAACTGCCCCTCCTCCACGTCGAAGGACAGTTCGTTAAGCGCATAAAACTTTTTATGGTATTCCTTATGAAAAGGATTTAAAGACTCCTTGAGACGGTCGATAGGCTTATGAAACAGCTTATAGACCTTCGTCACCTTGTCCACTTTTATCGCAGTCACTTAATGCTTCCTCCTAAAGTACGTCCGCAAAATGAGGGCGCAATCTCCGAAACACTGTAATTCCTAAAAAGAAGAACCCCAGCGTCAGCAGCCAGAAGTATGCCGTCTGTTTAGGGAACTGCCAGAACCACTGATGCTCCAGCAGGCAGTCACGGTATCCTTCCACAATATAATACATGGGATTGAGCTTGATCAGCCACTGGAATCTGGCCGGGATCATCTGCGGCTCCCACATGATCGGCGTCAGCCACATGCCAAACTGGAGGCCGATGTTCACAATCTGCCCCATATCCTTAAAAAATACATATACCGCCGAGGTGAGAAATGCGAGTCCCACGATCAGAAGCAGCATGCAGATAAAATAATACGGAATCTGCAACCAGTATATTGTGGGGTAATAGCCCATGGCAATATACATGGCGAACAGAATCAGCATAAATATCAGATGTACAAAGAGAGCGGATATGATCTTCACCACCGGCAGCACGCTGATCTGAAACACCACCTTTTTTACCAGATAGCTGTACTCCTGCAGGCTGGTGGTGGCCACATTCCAGGCTTCATTGAAGAAAAACCACGGAATCATTCCGGCGATCATCCACAGGATAAACGGCGGTCCGCCTGCCTGTCCCCGGTCTCCCCTTAGGAGGGTAAATACCATATAATAGATCGCAACCGTCACCAACGGCTGCACGAACATCCACAGGATACCGAAAGAATTGCCCACAAAACGTTTCTTAAAATCCGCTTTGGCCAGTGTAAAGGCGAGCCCTCTTTTCTTCCAGATATCCTTTACTTCCGAAACAACACCTATCATCTTTATCCCTGGAACCCGGCGCCGGTCAGGCAAAAGTAAACCCGGTTTCTTTCAGTCCTTTCCAGTTTTTATCCTTCTCTGAAAGGAGCAGCTCCACGCCTTCCTGCAGAGGCCATTCCACACCGATCTGCGGATCGCACCACAGCAGTCCGCCCTCATCGCCCGGATGATAAAAATCCGTGCATTTATACGCGAACTCCGCCTCATCGGAGAGCACTAAGAATCCGTGGGCAAAGCCCTCCGGAATATAAAACTGCTTCTTATTCTCCGCAGACAGCACCACGCCAAACCATTTTCCGAAGGTTTTGGAGTGTTCTCTTAAATCCACCGCCACATCGAATACTTCCCCGCGGATCACCCGCACCAGCTTGCCCTGGGGATACTGCTTCTGGTAATGCAGGCCGCGGAGCACACCGCGCACGGACATGGACTGATTGTCCTGCACAAATTGCATGTCCAGCCCTTCCGCCTTAAAATCATTATAATTATAGGTTTCTACAAAATACCCTCTTTCATCCTTGAAAACAGTGGGCTCGATCACACATAAACCATCAATCTCACATCCGGTTACTATTATTTTTCCCATTTATTTCGGTTTCCTTTCCTGCACAGTGTCAAATACGCATACTACCGCATTATTTTGGTAATTATATCATTTTTATACATTGGTTTCAACAGAAACTTGCCAGATGGGCGTCGTATGGTGATTTACTCCGACTGGTACAGCTCAATTTCATAGATGCTCCAGCTGGACTCCACACTCTCTTTTGGCGTTCCCAACATAAAGCGCATGTATTTTACCGACACCGGTGAAAACGTATACAGTTCGTTATCACCGGTCATATAGGATATACGGTTCCAGTTCTCACCGTCTTCGGATCCCCATAATTCCAGCGCTCTCGGATAATCCCATGAACTGCCGCCGGTATCCAGAAGAACCGCGGACAGAATAAGCGGCTGACGCAGTTCAATCTCATAATACATCCCTGCCCTCTGCTCTTCGACGCTCTCCCAGCGGGTGGAACTGTCCTTATCCGTAGCAAAAGGCGCCTGATCAGCATTGGCGGAAGCTGTCACGGTCAGAATGGGCTGTTGCTCCACAATACCCTGTATATTTTCTAAATCCCTGTATACTGTGATATCCACCTGCAGCTGTGGCTGATCTTTGATCTCCTTATGTTCAAAACAAATATACTGCATCTGTATTGCAGACTGCTTCTCATCGTCTCCCTGCAGCCAGATCCAGTTTTCACCGTCTTCGGATATAAAGACTTTCATTTCACTAAGATCCGCATTGCTGTCCACAGCAATTTTGTGATAACTCATAGGCGTGTCAAGTTTTCCAATCCATCTTGTTTTTCCGTCCTCTCTGCTGCAGGTAAACTGAATATTTCCAACTGTAAAGAGACAACTATCATTTTCTAAATCCTCGTTCAAGCGGGTTCGAAAGGCAATCTCATATTTTTTGCGGTATATCGTACACAATATCCTGCCCTCTATTTTAATTTCGTGATATACCTCAAACATCTCCATACTTCCTATGGAATTTTCAACGCCTGGACTGGACTGCGGGACAATGAGATAATCCGCACTTTCCGTAGGGGTGGTCGGAATCACCCGTTTTTGATCTTCCTCATCCAAAAGATAACGGCACAGATCCGGTGCGTACATCCAGACCTTAAGACTGTCGCGGCTGTCCTGATCACAGATATACCGCAGTGCATCCGTTTGAGTCACTCCCCAGTAATCCTGCTCAAAGTTATACTCCGTATTCACTCTTCCTATTGCATTAAAATAAACATACTCATACGGATGGTAACGTATAATCCAGCTGATTACCAGCAACAGTCCCAATGCCGTGACTATTCCTGCCGTCTTTTTGAATCTGGACCAAAGAAAACAAAAGCCTAAGAACGCGAAAAAAGCCAGAAACGGGTAAAGAAAATACATATGCCGCCATCCATTATACAGCACCGGTTTTCTTATTATCGCATACAATAGGGGAACAGCAGTTAAAAGGCCCATAAAAACCTTATTATAAGAAGAATCGGATAACCCCATCCGGTTTTTATATCTGCCTGCAGCTGCGAATAGCTGCGTACCGATGCCTGCAGCCAGCAATATCAGCGTGATGACCGGTGTAGTCGCCAGTATCCACACGGGCAGATAATACCATGGTAAATCGCTGGGAGAGTAGCTTTTTCCCATAAACCATACCCCATTCGTATAGGAGTCGTAGCTAGAAAATCTTTCCAGTGTGCCGATAATTCCCTGAACCGGATTTTCCCATGTTATAGGCGACAGGGCGATATAAAAAACGATACTGCAGATACCCGCTCCTAGAAAAAGCTTGATATCATGCCTGTGACCCTCTTGACAGCCTGCCCGAAATATCCCGACAGCCAGACAGGCTGCGATCACAATTGCCCCCACTATACGGGCATTTGTACACAACGCTCCCATAAATGCAAAAGTCATCATGCGCTTCCAATTGGGCCGATCCAGGAAACGTATCCCCAGCCAGGCACTGATGATATACAATGAAAGCTCCAGACTGTCCTTAATATTGTAAA
>JABLTR010032624.1_pt1 | contig 10303 bp, 8 predicted proteins | sample 7160071 | NCBI WGS metagenome assembly JABLTR01 (sample SAMN14651230, study PRJNA627086) | human gut metagenome | isolation source: feces | host: Homo sapiens
CCCTCCCTGCGGCGGAGCTATGCCCGCCGGGCCGTGGCTCTGGACCAGCGGGCAGATCCCGGCGACCTGCTGGCCACGCTGGAAAACGCCCACTTCTGCAGGGCCCTGGGGCAGAGCGAACCGCCCCTGCTGCCCAGGGACCGGGAAATGCTGGATGCCCTGGAGTTCCCCGGAGACCTGGACGGCCCTGCCATTGCGGAGCGGGCCCTGGCATTCCTCCACACCTATTTCCATTTCACCCCCGGCGAGACCCAGGCCCAGGAGTCGGAGGAGCGGAAACGGCGCCGCCCCCTCTTCGCCTTCCGCCGCCGGTCCGAGGCGGACCTGCTGCCCGCCGTGCGGGCCTTTGGCCACGGGTTCGGGGAGCATCTGGTGAAGGGCCAGGGCGGCGGAGCCAACGCAGAGCCGGTCCAGCGCCGCCTGACGGACTACAACCTGGCCCAGACGGAGGCCGCCCTGCGAAAATACATGCGGGGCTACTTCGGCGCCCCCCTATACGACCAGTCGCAGCTGGAGAGCCTGGAGCGGGAGCTCTGCGTGGACGAGCACCAGGGCTGCCACCTGTACTACGCCACCGGAGACGACACTCATGAAAAGCTCAAGGGCTATGTGGCCGCCCAGCGGCGCAACGCCCTGCGACAGATGGAGCTGAACCGGGCCGCCTACGAAGCCGACGCCACCCGCCACCGCACCAGCATCCGCCGCCTCACCGCCCGCATCCGCAACGCCATGCTGGCCTATCTCCAGCCCACGCCGGTCCGGGCCGCCTCCGGCGCTCTGGACGCCGGCAGGATCTGGCGGGGCGTGTATCTGGACGACGACAAGGTATTCACCCGCATCCTCCAGTCGGACCCCGGGGAATTGTCGGTGGACATCCTGCTGGACGCCTCCAGTTCCCAGATCGACCGGCAGGCGGTGGTGGCCGCCCAGGGCTACATGATCGCCGAGAGCCTGACCCGCTGCCATATCCCGGTGCGGGTGTCCTCCTTCTGCTCTCTCAGCGGCTACACGGTGGTGACCCGCTACCGGGACTACTTTGAGACCGACAAAAATGAGCGGATCTTTAACTACTTCACCACCGGCTGCAACCGGGACGGCCTGGCCGTCCGGGCGCTGGCCCGGGGGCTGGAGGACTCCCCCAGCGAGCACAAGCTGGTGATCCTGCTCTCCGACGTGAAGCCCAACGACGTGATCCAGATGAATCACGGCGGTTCCTTTGTGGACTATGCCGGGGACAACGGCATCCAGAACACCGCCATGGAGATCCGGGCCCTGACCTACAAGGGCATCCAGGTCATGTGCGTGTTCACCGGGAAGGACGACGACCTGCCTGCCGCCCACACCATCTACGGCCGGAACTTCGCCCGCATCCGCTCTCTGGACCAGTTCGCGGACACCGTGGGCGCCCTCATCCAAAATCAGATCCGCAGCCTGTAGCTGCACATTCCGCACGGGGCGGGGACGTTCTGTCCCCGCCCCGTGTCTGCTCCCTTTTCAAGGAAAGTAGTGATTTCAAGGGAAAATTGAATTTATTAGTGAATATATACAAACGCAAGGTTCCCTCTGTCGCTGACAGAAAGAGCCTTGCGTTTGATTCACTTATTTCATCTCTTTTATATACTTAACCCAGCCTGTAATTAGCCATATATAGACACAAACTGCAATCAAAACAGCAAAGAAGAACATTGAAATACCTTGTCCGATTTCTCCTTTGAAAATAAGGTCAATGCCTACAACGACACAAAGCACGACTAACGCAAGATAGACAATAATAAACAATCCTAAGAATGCTCGGCACATTATACCAATGACTTTTTTAGCCTTTGTAGATTTTGACAACTGAAAGGCCCCCATCATGACAAGTTCCATTACAAGAAAGAACGCAAAGTTAATTAAGATAAAGAATATAGCGTTACCCATTTTATGCCCCCTAGTTGCGATATGTTTCGTCAACACTTCAACTTTAATTATTATTTACATCTTAACATCTTGATATGATTTTTACAAGGCCGGTTGGTGAAACCAACGGAGTTTGGCTCATCACTCCTGATCTTGAAAAGGGACCGTGTCCGCTCTCTCTTGCAAGCCCCGCCGTTTCATGGTATCATAAAAAATAGTCTGTTCTTCCGGAACAGCCACATTCTGACAGGCGCCGGCTCTCCGGCAGGAGCACACAGTATGATCGGATTGGGAACCATCGTCAATACCATCGCCATCGTGGCAGGCGGCCTGGGGGGGCTGGTCTCCCGGAGATTTCTGAAGGAGCGGTATCAGGAGACCGTCACAAAGGCCATCGGCTTCGCCATCATGATGATGGCACTGGGCAGCACGCTGTCCCAGATGCTGGCGGTCCGCCTCTCCGCCGATGCGGCGGGGCAGCTCTCCGCCGGCCTGGACACCAAGGGCACCATGATGATGGTGGTCTCCCTGGCAGGCGGTGCTCTGCTGGGAGAGCTGCTTGATCTGGAGCACTGGTTCGAGCGGTTCGGCGCCTGGCTGCGGGACAAGACCGGCAGCCAGGGGGACCGGCAGTTCATCGACGCCTTCGTCTCCGCCTCCCTGACGGTGTGCGTGGGCGCCATGGCCATTATCGGCTCCATCCAGGACGGGATCTCCGGCAGCCACGACACCCTGTTTGCCAAGGCTGTTCTGGACATGATCATCATCCTGATGATGACGGCCTCCCTGGGAAAGGGCTGCATCTTTTCCGCCATTCCGGTGGCCGTCTTTCAGGGTGTCGTCACCCTGCTGGCCCGGGAGGCCGCGCCTCTTTTCACAGAGGCTGCTCTCAGCAACATCTCCCTAGTGGGGAATGTGCTGATCTTCTGTGTGGGCGTCAACCTGGTCTGGCCCAGGACCGTCCGCATCGCCAACATCCTGCCGTCCATCGTCATCGCCGCAGCTTTTGCGGCGTGGGCATAAGCCGCCGGGCGGCAATTGGGGAAAGGACTGGAACACGCATGACGCCGAATCTATTTGACACCCTTCAGGCGCTTCTGGCGCAGGACCCCCGCTTTGTGGCGGAGGACGGCACGCTTCTGCGCAACGCCGTCTATGAGGCCGCCATGGGAATGGACGCCGGCCTGCTCCGTCTGCTGCTGTCGGATCCCGATACCCGGGCCCGGTTTTTCACAGAGGCCGACGGGATCCTGGTCTTTGACAAGGTGGGCTTCGGCTGGGCCGTCAGCAACCGGGCGTTCCTGCCGGACTCCTATACCCGCTTTCAGAACAAGATCGGCCTGGCGGACAGCAGCGGACAGCTGCTCTCCGCCTCCGGCGGCGTGACGCTGGTGTTCCCCTACAAGGACTGCGTGCTGGAGGGCGGCCAGACCCGGGAGGATCAGCGGCGGGGAGAGATCTTTTACAACGAGACCCTGGCCCCCCACGAGATCGACCGCCTGCTGGCCCCCAAGGTGCTGGTCCATCCCCTGCGGTGCGCGCCGGAGGGCGAGGCGCCGGCGGCGGAGATCCAGCCGGAGGACAATCTGCTGATCCGGGGAAACAATCTGCTGGTCCTCGCCTCGCTCCGCCGCCGGTACGCCGGAAGGGTGCGGATGGCCTATTGGGACGTGCCCTACAACACCGGCTCCGACAGCTTCGGCTACAACGACCGCTTCTCCCGCAGCACCTGGCTGGTCTTTCTGAAAAACCGGGTGGAGCAGCTGCTCCCCCTGCTGGCGGAAGACGGCGTGCTGCTGATCCAATGCAGCTTCCACCAGCAGGCGTATCTGCAGGTGCTGCTGGATGAGATCATCGGCAACCATGTGATGACGTTCAACGTCCTGGCCCGCCACCCGGACCGGACCCTCACCGCCGACAAGCCCTTCAACGACGTGGTGGAATACGTCCTGGTCTACGCCAAGAGCCCCTCCTTCCAGATGCCCCGGATGGTCCGGGAGAAGTCCGTGGACGACTACCGCTGGACGGTGGAGGAGCTGGCGCCGGGCGAGGAGGTCTCCTTCGACGGCCGGAAGGGCCGGATCTTCCGGCCGGACCAGTACCGGCTGACCAAAGCCGCTCCGTCCCGGGAGCATTTCAAGATCATGACCGTCCGGGGCTCCATCCGGGAAAAGGTGTCCTCCGGCCGGTTCTATGTGAAGTACCTCCAGCCGCTGGAGGCGTCGTATCCCCCCAAGACCCTGTTCAAGGTAGAGGGCATCGGCGACGACATGTACAGCTACCGCTACTTCTATCTGCCCCCGGAGGGGAACAAGAACGGCGCCTACCTCCAGGGGATGCCCACATCCTCAACTGAGACCTATAAGCCCTACCCCAATTTTCTGGACTTCGTGCAAAGCTACAACACCGTGAACCGGGAGGGAAACGGGGAGTTCCGCAACGGCAAGAAGCCGGAGGACCTGATCGCCTATCTGATGGGGATCTTCACCGCCCCGGGAGATCTGGTGCTGGACGCCTTCTCCGGCTCCGGCACCACCGCCGCCGTGGCCCTGAAGCTGGGCCGGCAGTTCCTCTGCATCGAGCAGATGGACTACGCGGAGACCCTGACCAAGCGGCGCATCGAAGGCGTTCTGCGGGGAGAGGAGAACGACATCCTGCCGGAGTCCGGCTGGCAGGGCGGCGGCTCCTTCCTGTACTGTGAGCTGGCCCGGCTGAACCAGCGGTATGTAGAGGAGATCGCCTCCGCCGCCACCGCCGAGGCGCTGGCGGACCTCTACCGCCGCATCGTGGACACCGGCTTCATCAGCAGCCGCATCACCCGCCGGGACATGGAGGAGACCGCCGGGGACTTTGCGGCCCTCTCCCTGCCGGATCAGAAGCGGTTCCTGCTGGAGCTGCTGGACAAGAACATGCTGTATGTGAACCTGTGCGATCTGGAGGATGCGGAGTTTGCCGTCTCCCCGGAGGACCGCGCCTTCAACCGGAGCTTTTACAGGGAGGCGTGAGCGGGATGTTTTTATACGAAGAGCTCGACAACCTCCGGAAGTACCGCGCCATCCAGCCCCTTCCCCCCTGCATCCGGGACAGTCTGAATCCCCGCATGCCGCTGCGGCCCTATCAGGAGGCGGCCTTTGAGAACTTTGTCACCTACTTCCAGCGGCCCGGCGGCCCGAAGCGCCCCTGCCAGGTGCTGTTCCACATGGCCACCGGCAGCGGCAAGACGCTGATCATGGCGGGGCTCATCGCCTATCTCTATCAGCAGGGCTACCGGAATTTTCTCTTCTTTGTGAACCTCACCACCATCGTCCAGCAGACCCGGGACATCTTCCTGAATCCCGGCTCCGCCAAATACCTCTTCGCACCGGAGATCCTTGTGGACGGGCATCGGGTGCAGATCCGGGAGGTCTCCAACTTCCAGTCCAGCGATCCGGAGGCCGTCAACATCCTGTTCACCACCACGCAGAGCCTGCACACCGACCTGTGGATGGTGCGGGAAAACGGCCTGTCTCTGGAGGATTTTGCCCAGACGCCCGTGGTGCTGCTCTCTGACGAAGCCCACCACCTGAACGCCTCCACCAAGCGGATGGACCGGGCTGAGGCCGCCATCTACCACTCCTGGGAGGAGACGGTGCGCCGCATCTTCCTGACCCGGGAAGACAACGTCCTGCTGGAATTCACCGCCACCTGCGACCTGGCAAATCCCCAGATCCTGGAGGCCTACCGGGACAAGATCCTCTTCAACTACCCCCTGCAGAACTTCCGGGCGGACCGGTACTCCAAGGAGATCATCACCCTCCGGGCCGATCTGTCCCCCATGGACCGGGCGCTCCAGGCCCTGATGCTGAGCCAGTACCGGCTGAAGGTCTTTCAGGCGAACCGCCTGCCCGTCAAGCCGGTGGTGCTGTTCAAGTCCGCCAAGATCCAGGAGAGCGCCGCCTTTCAGGCCGCCTTTGCGGAACGGCTGCGGACCCTCACCGGCGGAGAGCTGGAGCGCATCTCCACCCTGATCCAGAACCCCGCCATGCGCCGGGCCTACGCCTGGTTCGCCCGCCGGGGCATCTCCTTTGACGCCCTGGCCCAGGAGCTGCGGGAGGACTTCTCCCCGGAGCACTGCATCTCCGCCAACGACGATGCCGCAGCAGAGCGCAAGCAGCTGCTGCTGAACTCCCTGGAGGCCCCTGAAAACCCCTATCGGGCCGTGTTCGAGGTAAAGAAGCTGGACGAGGGCTGGGACGTGCTGAACCTCTTCGACATCGTGCGGCTGTATGAGACCCGCCAGTCCGGCGGCCGCCGGATCTCCGCCTCCACGGTCTCCGAGGCCCAGCTCATCGGCCGCGGGGCCCGCTACTGCCCCTTCCAGACCGCCCCGGACCAGCCCCGCTACCAGCGCAAATTCGACCGGGATCTGGACAGCGAGCTGCGGATCTGTGAGGAGCTGTACTACCACTGTCAGAACGACAGCCGCTATATCGCGGAGCTCCACAGTGCCCTGCGGGAGATCGGCATCGACCCGGACCGGACGGCCCCCTGCAGCCTGCGGCTGAAGGAGTCCTTTCGGAACAGCCGCTTCTACCGGGAGGGTCTGGTCTTTGCCAACAGCCGGGTGCCGCTGGATCCCGGCCCGGACGCGGACGGCCTGCCCGCCGCCCTGCGGGAGCGGAGCTTCCCCGTGACGCTGGCCACAGGCGCCTCCGGCGAGGACCTGGTGATGGACTCCGTCCCCCTCTCAGAGGAAGCGGCGGACCTCCGGACCTATGAGACCACCTTCCGTCAGCTGGCGGATCTCAATTACGCCATCGTCTACAAGGCGCTGATCCGCTGGCCGGCCTTTCAGTTCGACGCGCTGAAGCGGCGTTTTCCCGGCCTGTCCTCCACCCGCATGTTCCTCACGGACCCCCGGTATCTGGGGGCGGTCCGCCTGGTGATCCGGAGCCGGTACGACGTGCCGCCCGCCCAGGTCCTCCGCAGCGCCGCGGAGCAGGTCCTGGGAACGCTGGCCGGAGCGCTGGCCTCTGTACAGGAGCAGTGGACCGGGAGCCGGGAGTTCCATCCCCGCCGCATGGCGGAGGTGTTTCAGAACAAGACCGTCAACGTGACCGATCCCCATGCGGGAGGCGCCGGCATCTCCCAGAACGACCACACCGTCCCCGCCGCATGGCGGCTGGACCTGTCCCGGGAGCTGTGGTACGCCTACGAGGACAACTTCGGCACCTCGGAGGAAAAGGCGCTTGTGGCCGCCATCCACGCCCACATCCGTGAGCTCCAGGCCGCCTACGATGCTGTCTATCTGGTCCGAAACGAGCGGCAGCTCTCCCTCTACGCCTTTGCGGACGGAGCGCGGTTCGAGCCGGACTTTCTGCTGTTCCTGCTGAAGCGGCAGGACGGCGGCTGGGTCCAGACCCAGGTCTTTCTGGAGCCGAAGGGCACGCACCTCCTGCAGGAGGACGCCTGGAAGGAGCGGTTCCTCCTCCAGCTGGAGGAGCAGGCCGTTCCGGTGAAGGTCTTTGCCGGCGATCCGTCCTGTCGGATCCTGGGGACCCACTTCTTCAACCTGGAGCGCCGGGAGACGGAGTTCGCCGCAGACCTGCGGCGCCTGATCGATGGCCCCCCACGCGAAGCCTGAAAAAACAAACGCCCTGGACGCCCGCTCGGGCGCCCAGGGCGTTTCCGTCTGCATGGCTCAATTCCGGGAGCACTTCTCCGCGTCGATGGCCAGCACCAGCATCAGCACGCACAGGGCGTTGCCCGGATCTGCCACGTCGATCACATAGGTGTCCGTCCAGTGGAACAGCTCCTTGCGGACAGACGCCACCGGCGCGCCGCAGGCCTCCGTCACCCGGTAGTCCCACTCCAGAAGATCGCCCTCCGCCTGCCAGCCGTTGCAGTCGATGTCGAATTTGGGGGCAAAAAACGTGAATCGCTTCTGGATGGAACCCACATACTGGTCCCGGATGTACAGCTCGAACCTGGGCAGGAAGGTCAGCACCCGCTCCTGCACCGTGCCGATGTGCTCTCCTGCCGCATTCAGGATGTGGAGACAGTGTCCCCAGGACAGCTTGCCCTCCACGGTATAGACGGTGTTCCCCGCCTCGTCGTAGATGTCGTAGCTGTCAAACCAGGAGAACAGCCGCTGCTTGAATAGAAGTCTCATGTTTCACCTCATGTTTCAGCCGAGTGCCTCTCAGGCCGTCTCCACCAGATGGTCCAGCTCCCGGCAGACTGCGTCCCGTTCCCGGCAGACCTGGTTGAACTCCAAATTCAATTGGCCCTGGGTCCTGCCCACCTGCCGCCGCAGATCCTCCACCCGATCCCGGGAGTTGCTGATTTGCTCCAGCACCGACCAGTCGAAAAAAATGTTGTCAAAAAGGACATCCAGCGTCCAAGTAAAACCGTCCGGCCGGAAATCGCCGATATGCAGGGCCGCCACGTCCGCCAGCTCCCGCCGGTACCGGCGCAGGGCGCTCTGCATCTGCTCCATGGAATGCTGCGCCTCGTCCAGCCGGGAATACTTCATCATGTCTGTCAGCAGTCCGCCGCCGATCACATCCCAGGTCCCCCAGTTTTCCGCACTGCCCAGGGAAGCCAGCACCTGATCCAGCCTGCGGCGGACGTCCTCACCGGCAGAGCGGGCCTCTTCCAGTTCCCGCAGGCGGCTCTGGAGCTCCGCCAGCCGCTCTTCCAGGGCGATGATCCGCTCCGCTGCGGCGCTGTTCCCCAGCTTCAGCGCTTCCCGCTTTTCCTCCAGCACCTGCCGGAAGCGTGCCTCGCACCCCTGATCCGCCCGCAGCTCCGCCTCACAGCCGGCGATCTCCTGCCGGATCTCCGCCAGCTGCCGCTCCGCCGCGTCGTATTTCATCCGGGCGGCGCAGGCCTCTGCCTCTTCTCTTTCCAGCCGCTCTTCCCCGCGGCCGGAGAGTTTTGCCGCAATGGAGGCAAAGGACAGACGTCCCAGATCCTCTACGTCTTTCTGTTCCGCACTCCACACCCGGCGGAGCCGCTCCGTATCGGCCAGCGCTTCCGCCTCCTGTCCCCGCAGGGTCTCCAGCCGGACCGTGTTACGGCGCAGACGGGCGATTCGCTCCCGCAGGTCCTTCAGTTCCGCATCAAACTCCCGCATTTGCATATTCCTCTCTTTCCCAGCGGCCCTTCCGCGGGTCTTATTCCAGATGCTCCGGCAGTTCCACCGGGCAGTGCAGCCGGAACAGCTTCGCCGTCCGGTAGAGATAGACCAGCCGCAGCACCGCCGCCACGATCAGTCCGATGGAGGCCGCCAGCAGGATCAGCAGCGCCAGGATTGCGGAAAGCAGCACCAGAAGCAGGCATCCGAACAGAGCCAGCATCGAGCCTGCCTCCCACCGCCAAAGCCTCCTCCACTTGCCGGGAAGCGCATCGTCCAGGCCCTCCAGCACATCTGCATGGGCATAGTACTCCTGATAGGTCGCCCACAGGCCCACGCCGATGATCGCCAGCGACAGCGCCCACCACAGCCCGCTCTCCTCCGGAACGGCAAACAGGATCACGGCGCTGCCTGCACTGCCCGCCAGACTGCACAGCGCTGCCGTGCGGTATCGCCCGTCCACTGTCCGCAGCTGCCACAGAAATGCGCCGTAAGCCAAAGACACCAGGGCCCCCAGCACCTCCCCCACTGTTCCGGCGGCGGGAAATGCGGAGGCAACCACATCCAGGGTCAGGGTCTCCGCCAGGGTCCTGGGGATCACCAGCCAGAACAGGAGCCACAGCCACTTCGCCAGCACCGGTGCGTTCCGGTCCAGCCAATCCTGCCGCTGCTGTCTTTCCTCCAGCTCCCGCAGCCGTCTCCTGGGCATATCTTCCCGCTGGCAGCGGAGATGGCAGCAGGAGATGTACGTGCAGAAGGAACAGTCGGCATGCCCCTTTTTTCGGCAGCAGTCCGCAATGCCGCAGTCTCCGGAGTACGGGCGGCCGGGTCCCTCCAGGTACAGGTGTCGCAAGCTCGTCCGCAGAGGCCTTCCATGGTCCGTCCCCCCTCTCTTCTGTCGTTTAGATTGTACCATGACCAGATGTCTCTGTGGGTAACAAATCCATGACAAATTTCTGCCGGAATGCTCATACAGCAAATTTTTCCGCCAAAAAATCCGCATATTCTCCAGGCCCGGAGTCAAACTATGCTCGCGATACCCAGTGACCCACGCAACTTTGTATGATGAAAAGGAGATATCACTATGTCTAGCAAGAATAGCAATAAGATCAACGTTCCCGAGGCCCGTGCGGCCATGGATAAGTTCAAGATGGAGGCTGCCGCCGAGGTGGGCGTCAACCTGAAGCAGGGCTACAACGGCGACCTGTCCTCCCGCGAGGCCGGCTCCGTCGGCGGCCAGATGGTCAAGAAGATGATCGAGTCCTACGAGAAGAACCTGTAACTTCC
>JABLTR010022311.1_pt1 | contig 10301 bp, 7 predicted proteins | sample 7160071 | NCBI WGS metagenome assembly JABLTR01 (sample SAMN14651230, study PRJNA627086) | human gut metagenome | isolation source: feces | host: Homo sapiens
GGCAGGCAGGGCCGGGAGAAAGGAATTACATGGCTCACGCTGAGGAATCGGCCAGATTTAAGAAGGAAGCATTTGACGGGGAGAGACCCCATGCCATCTATTTTTCCAAGCGGGTAAACCGTGCCACGGATCCCGGGGCAGGCATCCCAAGCCACAGGGATATTGTAACGGATTTGGATTACGAGGCAGAGCTGGCAGTCATCATCGGCCGCGAGGCATCCCATGTCAGGGAGGAAGATGTAAAGGACTATATATTTGGATATACCATCATCAATGACGTCAGCGCCAGGACCCTGCAGACACGGCATAAGCAGTGGTATTTCGGCAAGGGGCTGGACGGTTTTCTGCCCATGGGACCATGCATAACCACTGTGGATGAATTGTCCTATCCGCCCAAAGTACAGGTACAGTCCAGGGTGAACGGCGAACTTCGCCAGGACAGTAATACGGAGCTGCTCATATTTGATATCAGTCACATTGTAAGCGAACTTTCCCAGGGCATGACCTTAAAGCCCGGAACCATTATTGCCACGGGAACCCCGGCAGGAGTGGGCATGGGCTTTAACCCGCCGAAATTCCTGGTTCCGGGAGATGTGGTGGAGTGTACCATAGAAGGGATAGGTACCATTGCCAACAAAGTGACAGACTGAAAGGAGACAGATAAAAATGGATTATTTACCTATGACAATACGCAGACAGAAGAACATTGCCCTGATTGCCCACGACCAGAAGAAACGGGAACTGATACAGTGGTGCGGGGAACATAAGGATATACTGTCCAGGCATTTCCTGTGCGGGACCGGCACAACGGCCCGTATGATTACGGATGCAACCAACCTGCCTGTAAAGGGGTATAACAGCGGCCCCTTAGGCGGCGACCAGCAGATTGGGGCCAAGATTGTGGAGGGAAAAATTGATTTTGTGATTTTCTTTTCCGATCCTCTGACAGCGCAGCCCCACGATCCGGATGTTAAGGCTTTGTTAAGGATTGCCCAGGTGTATGATATTCCCATTGCAAATAACAAGGCCAGCGCGGATTTCATGATTACTTCTCCCCTTATGGATGAAGAATACGAGCATGATGTGGTTAATTTCAGACAGAATATTGCTGACAGGGCAAATACCCTTTAGGAGTAGGATATACGGCAGGTGTGCTGATATCAGACCGAAGAATGAATAAACTTACAAGGGGGCAATCATATGGAACAGAAATTATACGATTTGATGGACTGGGCAGGGATTGAAGAACTGGTGTATTCGGAAGCATCCAATCCCCATGCCATGCTGGGACCCCATTTGACAGAGGATGGACTTCTGATTCAGGCGCTGGTACCCACTGCGGCTGAAATCAGTGTAAAAATTTCCTCCACCGGGAAGAAGTATCCCATCGAGCGGGCGGACGAGGCTGGTTTTTTCGCGGCGCTGATACCACGCAAGAGCAAGACGCCCTATACCCTGGAGGTCACCTATGACAACGGGGTGACGGAGGAACTCTATGATCCCTATTCATTTGCTCCCCAGTACCGGGAAGAAGACCTGAAGAAATTTGCAGCGGGCATCCACTATACAATTTATGAGAAAATGGGCGCCCATCCCATGACCATTGACGGTGTATCCGGCGTGTACTTTTCCGTGTGGGCGCCATGCGCCATGCGCGTCAGCGTGGTGGGGGATTTCAACCTTTGGGATGGAAGACGCCATCAGATGCGTCGCCTGGGCGAAGGGGACGGCAGCGTGTTCGAGCTGTTCATTCCCGGTTTGTATGAAGGTGAGATATATAAGTACGAGATAAAGACAAGGGCAGGGGAGCCTATGCTGAAGGCTGATCCCTATGCAAACTACGCAGAGCTGCGTCCCAACAATGCCTCTATTGTATGGGATATTGATAAATACAAATGGAACGACAAATCATGGATGGCTCAGAGGGCAAAGACCGATACAAAGGACAAGCCCATGAACATATATGAGGTCCATCTGGGGTCCTGGATCCGCAAGGAGACGGTCAAGGATGAGACCGGACAGGACCTGGTGGGTTCCGAATTTTATAATTACCGGGAGCTGGCCCCAAGGCTGGCGGAATACGTAAAGGATATGGGATACACCCATGTGGAGCTCATGCCTGTGATGGAGCATCCTCTGGATGAATCCTGGGGTTATCAGGTAACAGGGTATTATGCCCCTACCAGCCGTTACGGCGCTCCTGAGGATTTCATGTACTTTATGGACTATATGCACGGACAGGGAATCGGCGTCATACTTGACTGGGTACCGGCCCATTTCCCAAGGGATGCCTATGGAATGGCTGTATTTGACGGCACCTGCGTCTATGAACATATGGACCCCAGGAAGGGCTCCCATCCCCATTGGGGAACCCTGATTTACAATTACGGCCGTCCAGGCGTATCCAATTTCCTGATTGCCAATGCGCTGTTCTGGGCGGACAAGTACCATGCGGACGGAATCAGGATGGATGCAGTTGCTTCCATGCTCTATCTGGACTATGGGAAGAATGACGGTGAATGGGTGCCCAACATATACGGAGGCAATGAGAATCTGGAGGCAATGGAGTTCCTGAAGCATCTGAATTCCGTATTTAAGGGCCGAAAGGACGGCACGGTCATCATTGCGGAGGAGTCCACTGCATGGCCAATGATTACAGGCGATCCGAAAGAGGGCGGTCTGGGATTTAACTATAAGTGGAACATGGGCTGGATGAATGATTTCACCAACTACATGCGGTGCGACCCTCTTTTCAGGAAAAACAATTATGGAGAGCTGACATTTTCCATGCTGTATGCCTACAGCGAGGACTTTGTGCTGGTATTCTCACACGATGAGGTGGTTCACGGCAAGGGTTCCATGATTGGCAAAATGCCGGGTGAGACCCTGGAAAAGAAGGCCGAGAACCTGAGGGCTGCCTATGCCTTTATGATGGGGCATCCCGGCAAGAAGCTGTTGTTCATGGGCCAGGAATACGCCCAGACGGCTGAATGGAATGAGGGCGCGTCCCTGGAGTGGGAACTTTTGGAGTATCCTGTTCACAAGAACATGCAGGATTATGTAAAGGCGCTTAACAGGCTGTACCGTGAGCACCCGGCTCTGTATGAGATGGATTATGATCCCGATGGTTTTGAGTGGATTAACTGCAGTTACCAGAATGAGAGCATGATTATATTCCTGCGAAAGAGCAGGAAGAGTGAGGAAACCCTTCTCTTTATCTGCAATTTTGACAATATGGAGCATGAGAAATTCCGTGTGGGCGTGCCCTTCCACGGTAAGTATAAGGAGATATTCAACACTGATGCCAAAGACTTTGGCGGAGAAGGCCGGGTCAACGGGCGTGTCAAGACATCCCGGAAGCTGGAATGGGATGAAAAGGACGATTCCATTGAAGTCTATATACCGCCGATGAGTGTCAGCATCTACACATGCACGCAGGCGGCGGAAACCGTGAAGCCTGATGGAAAGAAGTCCGGGGCTAAAAAAACAGCAGATAAAAAGCCTGCGGCCGGTAAAACGGCGGTTAGGAAAACGGTGTCCGGTAAAACGGCAGAAGGCAGGACGGCAGAAGGCAAGACGGATGGTAAGGCTGAAACAGCAGCCCCGGAGACAGCAGCCGCGGCACAGGAATCAGAGGGCGCCGCAGCTGTAAAGGGTGGACAAAGGCAGATGGCTGCTCCAAAGGAAGAGCAGATGCAGATTCATACATCCAAAAAGAAACCGGAGCAGAAACGGATAGCCACGTCCAAGGAAGAGCAGAAGCAGATAGCCACGTCCAAGGAGGAGCAGAAGCAGATAGGCACATCCAAGGAGGAGCAGAAGCAGATAGCCACTTCCAAGTAAGAGCAGAAACAGATAGTCACGTCCAAGGAGGAGCAGAAGCAGATAGCCACCTCCAGGAAGGAGCAGAAGCAGATAGGCACTTCCAGGAAGAGGCAGGAGCAGATAGGCACATCCAAGGAAGAACACAAACAGATCAGCACTTCCAAAAAGAGCCGGAAACAGATCGGGACAGCTAAGAAGGACCAGAAGCAGATAACCGCTTCAAAACCTGAAGGCAGTGAAACAAAATAAGTAATTGGGAATAACTGGAGCGCAAGGCCGGGGGCTTTGCGCTCCCTGTTATTATATGGTATAATGGCGAAAGATAATGACCAGACCGCGGGTATTACCGGAGGGATGGCATGAGGCAACACGCATAATACGATTACACAGAGTGCAGATGGAACAAACAGCCGGAGAAAAGCAGGTTTCAGACACATTCCGGTGCGATTGGGGTGGAGTATGTTCTCTTATATTAAAAATCAGTGGCTTTCAATCTCGTTGAAAAAAAAGCTGGGCGCATTTTCCGTGGTTGTCATTTTGGTAATGGGTCTGTCCATTGCCTTCAATATGCTGGTCATGAATTTTTCCCTGGAGAGTTTTAACGTGATTCTCAATGACAATTCCCTCTGCTATGATGTGCAGGAGTCCATGGAGCAGGAAGCGGATGCCTTTGAACTCTATGTGAGGGAGAGGTCATGGGAGAATGCAAAACAATACAGGCTGGCCTGTTTTAAGACGGAGAGCAGTTTGGACGCCCTGCCCTTTGACTATGATGTTATAGGGCCGGAGCGGTATGCAAGAACGTGGAATATTAAGAATGGCTATGAAGGCTACCAGACATTCCGGGACCAGGTCCTCCACATGGACCAGTCGGATGAAGGGTTTGTGGAGCAGCTGTACAGGGTATATGGAATGCAGGGGTATCTGCAGACGTATGCCAGAAGACTGATGCAGTCTACCCTGAAGGAGGGAAAGCGCAGCTACCAGGAAAAGGTTCCTCTCCTCTATGACCTTCCCTACATGATTATGGCCTGTTCCGTCCTGATGATTATTACGGTTATCTGTCTGACCAAGCTTCTGTCCAATACCCTGATTGCCCCCATGGTAAAGCTGGCCCACAGCTCCAGGGAGATAGCGAGAAATGATTTCGGCGGTGAGGACCTGGTGGTGGAGAACCGGGATGAGATGGGAGAGCTGGTACAGGCATTTAATAAGATGAAACATGCCACAGAGGGGTATATCAATACCCTAAAGGAGAAAAATGAGATGGCGGAGCGCCTCCATAAGGAGGAGGTGGAGCGCATTGAAATGGAGAAACGTCTGGACGCAGCCCGTCTGGAACTGCTTAAGAGCCAGATTAATCCCCATTTCCTGTTTAATACCCTGAATATGATATCCTGTATGGCTAAACTGGAGGAAGCCCGGACCACTGAGCGGATGATATCCAGCCTGGGAAATCTCTTCCGCTATAATCTTAAGACCTCGGAGCAGATTGTGCCCCTGGAGCGGGAGCTTAAGGTGGTGCAGGACTATATGTACATACAGCAGATGCGTTTTGGCAGCCGTATCAGCCATGACCTTAGGGTGGAGGTGGACGGCAGCGAGACCATGATACCGGCCTTTACCCTTCAGCCGCTGGTGGAAAATGCCATCATACACGGCATAGCCAGAAAGGAAGAGGGGGGAAGGATATTTTTAAGGATATGGAAACGGAAGGATAAGATAGTCATTTCACTGGCTGACACGGGCGTGGGTATGGATGAGGAGACGCTCAAAAAGCTTATGGATGCCCTTAAGGGACACCGGACAGCCAGAGTGGGCATTGGGCTGGGGAATATATATCAGAGGATTAAATCCATGTACGAGGATGGGGATTTGAGAATCTACAGCAAGGCAGGCAAGGGGACCGTGGTCCAGATTATCCTGCCTGGCGCCCGGGAAGAGGACTATCAGAAGATATAAGGGGGGAACGGATGTTGCGTTTACTGATTGCGGATGATGAGATGATTGAGAGGCAGGTCCTTTATAAGACGCTGCAGAAAAATCTGGGGGACAGGTGCCGGATTTTCCAGGCAGCCAACGGCAGGGAAGCCCTTAAGATCTATGAGGAAGAGAAGATACAGATTGCCATTCTGGACATCGAGATGCCGGGCATAAACGGCATAGAAGCTGCCCAGCAGATCCGGCAGGCCGACAAGGACTGCTGCATCATATTCCTGACAGCCTTTGACGAGTTCTCTTATGCAAAAAAGGCCATCACAGTAAGGGCCCTGGATTACCTTCTGAAGCCTTACGACGAGGAGGAACTGATGTTAGTGGTGGAGGAAGCCATGCATATTGCGGGGGAACACCGGCAGGATGAAGGGGATGGGGATGAAAATGAAAATGAAATTCCTGTGCCGCCAGACACAGAGGAGCCGGAGGACGGAGGACATGCCCGTCTGTCAAAGGTTACATCCTTAATCAGCCAGTACATACATGAGAATTATATGTTTGACATTTCCATGCAGGATGCCGCAAGGGCCATGAATTATTCAGAGGCCTATTTCTGCAAGCTGTTCAAGCAGTGTTTTGACCAGAATTTCACATCCTACCTGACACAGTACCGGATAAAGGAGGCCAAGAAGATGCTAAGCCAGCCAACGGTCAATGTGAAGGAGATTGGAAGGGCAGTGGGCTATGGGGATTCCAATTACTTTGCAAAGGTGTTCAAGCGCATAACGGGACAGAGCCCCACAGAGTACAGATTGTCTATTTTCCAGAAGGGATAAAGATTGTATAAAGACCATATATGTGATATTTGCATAAATGGATGGGAGAAACAAGTTAAAATCCTACTATGATTCACAAAAATTTACTATGTTCAGAAACGCAAAATACTCTTATAATAAAATCAGTGTTAAGAAAACATAAAAATATCATGTGAAAGCATGAAAAAAGTATTAAGAGGAGGACACGTTTCATGAAAAAAAGATGGATTAGTACCGCGTTGTGTGCAGCAATGGTAGCCGGCTCCCTGGCAGGCTGCGGCTTAAAGAGTCCTGATGCAACCACAGCGGCTCCCGCAGCAACTGAGGCACCTACAGAGGCCGCAAAGGCAGAAGGGGATGCTGCTGAGGAGTCAAAGACAGAAGCAGCTGATACCGAGGCAGCAGCTGATACCAGCGACATGCCTGAGGTCACTCTGGTTATGGCAGAGGTTAACCCGTTAGACACCATTGTGGGACAGACTGATACCAAATTTAAGGAGACTGTTGAGGAACTGTCCGGCGGCAAGATTAAGATTGACCTGCAGGCCAGCGGTGTACTTGGTTCAGAGAACGACGTTCTGGATACCATGCTTGGCGGCGGCGGCACCATTGATATTTCCCGTATTTCCGCATTTGCCCTGACAAGCTACGGCGCTGAGAAGTCCGTGCTTCTGTCCATTCCTTATACATTTGCAAACCGTGACCACTTCTGGAAGTTTGCTGACAGCGAACTGGCTCCTGAATTCCTCATGGAACCTCATGACAACGGACTTGGCGTAAGAGGCCTGTACTACGGCGAGGAAGGCTTCCGTCACTTCTTCACAGTTAAGGAAGTTAAGGGCTTAGACGACTTAAAGGGCATGAAGCTGCGTGTGTCCAATGACCCGATTATGAATGGTATGGTGGAAGGCCTCGGCGCAAGCCCAACGGTTGTTTCCTTCAACGAACTGTACTCCGCACTTCAGACCGGTGTTGTGGACGGTGCTGAGCAGCCAATCGCAAACTACAAGTCCAACGCATTCCAGGAAGTTGCTCCAAACCTGATTCTGGACGGCCATACACTGGGCGCAATCCAGGTTATCATCACAGATGAGGCATGGGATAAGCTGACAGAAGAGCAGCAGAACATCCTGATGGAAGCCGGCAAGGTTGCATCCCAGTTCAACAGAACCATTTCTGAGGAAGCTGAGAACAAGGTGCTTGAGGAATTAAAGGCCGATGGCATCAACGTGGTTGAGGTTCCTGATATCAAGCCATGGCAGGATGCTTGTAAAGGCATCATCGAGTCTTCTACAAAGGACCAGGCTGAACTGTATCAGCAGATTCTTGACATGAACAAATAATAAACGGCAATCAGACAGGCACAGGGCAAATGAATAAACTCTGTGCCTGTAGTTTTTGAAAGGGGAATCAATATGCCTGCAATATTTCAAAAGATTGATAAAATCAGGCCTGCATATGATATGACATACAGGGTTGTACTGTTCCTTTGCAAGCTGCTTCTGGTAGTGGATATCCTTATCACCACCATGGCTGTGGCAGGAAGGTACATTTCGTTCATTCCCGATCCTGCGTGGAGTGAAGAGGTTGTTCTGACCTGCATGTCCTATATGGCAGTGCTATCGGCAGCTCTTGCCATCAGAAGAGGCGCCCATATCCGCATGACCGCATTTGACCGGTATCTGCCCGCCAAGGTGGTAAAGAGCCTTGATATCATCGCTGACCTGGCAGTGCTTGCGCTGGCGGTAATCATGATTACAGTGGGCTGGAAGTATGCAACAGGAATCGGATCCAAAGGTACCTATGTGAGCATGCCCAAGGTTTCCAGGTTCTGGATGTATTTCCCGGTGCCTCTGGCCGGCGTGGCCATGCTGGTTTTTGAAGTAGAGGCCTTATACAATCATGTTAAGAGTTTCTTTGTAAAGGAGGGGATGGAGTAATGGATGCAAATAGCATGGCAATTCTGGTTTTGCTGGGCAGCTTCTTCCTGATGGTATTCTTACGGTTCCCCATCGCTTATGCGGTGGCGCTTTCATCTGTGTTCTGCCTTTTGTTCCAGGGACATAACCTGACTACCATCTGCCAGCAGATGGTAAAGGGAATCAGCTCCTTCAGCCTGATGGCAGTTCCCTTCTTTATCACCATGGGATGCCTGATGGGTTCCGGCGGTATTTCCGAAAAGCTGATTGCACTGGCCAATGCATGTGTGGGCTGGATGCGGGGCGGCATGGCAATGGTTAATATTGTCGCTTCTTACTTCTTTGGCGGTATCTCAGGTTCTGCTTCTGCAGATACGGCTTCTCTTGGTTCCATCCTGATTCCCATGATGGTGGACCAGGGATACGATGACGATTTCTCAACAGCAGTAACCATCACTTCATCCTGTGAGGGACTGCTGGTGCCTCCCAGCCACAATATGGTTATCTATGCCACCACGGCAGGCGGTATCTCCGTGGGAAGCCTTTTCCTGGCAGGATATATACCGGGAGCACTGCTGGCCGTAACGCTGATGATAGGATCCTATATCATTTCCGTTAAGCGCAATTACCCTAAGGGCGAGAAGTTCAGCATCATCAACCTGATTAAGCAGCTGAGTGTTTCCTTCTGGGCCCTGGCAGCTGTGCTGATAGTTGTATTCGGCGTGGTAGGCGGCGTGTTTACGGCCACAGAGTCCGCAGCAGTTGCTGTTATCTACAGCCTGATTGTCAGCGTGTTTATCTACAGGGGACTGGACTGGAAGGGCGTATGGAGAGTCCTGGGAGACAGCGTGGACACCCTGTCAATTGTAATGATTCTCATTGCCACATCCAATATTTTCGGATTCTGCCTGACCCAGCTGCATGTGCCTATCCTGGCCGCCAGCGCAATCACCGGCATGACCAATAACCCCATTATTCTGGCCCTGCTGCTGAACCTGATTCTTCTGGTGCTCGGATGTATCATGGATATGGCGCCAATCATCCTGATTGCAACCCCTATCCTGCTGCCTATCGCCACATCCATTGGTCTGGACCCGATTCAGTTTGGTATCATGGTAGTGCTTAACTGCGGTATCGGACTTCTGACACATCCTGTTGGCGCTGTTCTGTTCATTGGCTCTGCGGTTTCCAAGGTGCCCATGGAGCGGGTGGTTAAGGCTACGCTTCCATTCTATGTGTGTATGATTATCACCCTGCTGCTGATTACCTTTATTCCGGCTGTCAGCATGTGGCTCCCATCTGTACTGGCCCACTAATAAATGAATACCGGAAAGCAGTTTATCATGTTATAATGAAAATTCAGAGTGGCGGCCATGTCGCCACTCTGTTAAGATTCAGGACATCCGTACAAGGAGCATATGAATGAGATACAAATACACATACAGGACAACGGCGCGGGATTTATGGCAGCTTTCCATGTATTATATATATGGTTCGCTGGCAGGACTTTGTAATATTATATTTACAGTGGCGGCATTTGCCTTGGGATTCTCCAGGTGGGCCCAGGCCCAGGGGATCGTGAGGTGTCTCATTGTGCTGGGGTGCTGCCTTTTTACAGTTATCCAGCCGCTTATGATTTATGCCAAGGCAAAGAAGCAGGCGGCGGGAATTACCCAGGACACCCAGGTTTCTATTGACGACAGCGGGCTTTACATCCGGGTGGGCGATGACACGTCGCAGCTGCCGTGGAAGTCGGTAAAAAGGATATCCAGGAAACCTGCCATGATTATCATATTCAGCGATACCA
>JABLTR010045534.1_pt1 | contig 10294 bp, 9 predicted proteins | sample 7160071 | NCBI WGS metagenome assembly JABLTR01 (sample SAMN14651230, study PRJNA627086) | human gut metagenome | isolation source: feces | host: Homo sapiens
AAATGGGGACCCCCGCCGGGGGCTGGTGGCCCTCTTCGCCCTGCTGAAGCTGGCCACCGGCACCGGGCGGGGGCTGCGGGGGATCTATGCCCTCTGGGCCCAGCAGGGGTGGCAGGCCCCGGTGCTGGCCGAGGCCGCCCACGCAGAGCGCACCGACCTCTCCCTCCCCCTCCCCCACCGGGCCTTCTCCCGGGAGGAACTCACCCGGCAGCAGATTTTGGAATACCTCACCGACCACGTCTCCGCCGCCCCCCGCACCCTGGCCCAGGGGCTGGGGCTCTCCCTCCGGGAGGTCCAGGGGGCCCTGGCCCAGCTGACCCGGCAGAACCTGGTGGTCCCCCAGGGGCAGCGCTACCAGCTGCGGGCCTGACAGCAATGCAGCGCACCGGCCTGTCTTCTGGCCGGTGCGCTGATGTGCTGTCAGGTCCCCTGCTCCTTCATAATGGGCTGCAAATGCATCAGCAGGTCCACCTTATTGTTGACTTCAAACTTTTTATAGATGTTGGCGATGTGAGTGCGGACGGTATAGATGCTGATGTGGAGCTCCTCCGCGATCTGCTCGTTCTTCATTCCCGAGGAGAGGTAGTAGACGATCCGCCGCTCCTGCTGGGTCAGGGTGTTGTAGGGGTGGTTCAGGTTCTTGGGCAGCTCCTTGGTCTGGCAGGTGATGAACATCAGGTGCCAGGTCTGGATCAGCCCTCCGGCGCTGGAGGAGAGGAAGGACGTGTGGTAGAAGGAGATGTCCCCCGACAGGGAGGTGAAGGTCTGGCTGGTGCCCCCCTGGGTGGTGAGGCGGTCGCTGATCTCGTTGATCATGGTCTGGACCTCCCGGAACTTGGGGTCCCCCTGGTAGTTGCTGCGGAGGAAGTGCCCCTGGTTGTGGCGGTACTGCTCCCAGAACACCTGGCTGATCTCCTGGGCGGCCTTGTTGGTCTGCAGGACGGTCATGTCCTGGTTCAGGATCACCGCCCCCATCTTCACATCCTGGAAGAACAGGTGGAAGCAGTCCTGGAACCGGGCCTCGCCGCTGTGGCGGAGGTAGTTTTGGTAGTTGGCCTCCACCAATTCCGCCAGGTATTCCAGGGGGGGGCGCTCCTCCTCCTGAAAGCCCCCCTCCTCCCGGGTGCGGAAGAGGCCCATGGAGCCGATCACCCGCTCCCCCTGGTAAAAGAAGAGCACCGCCTGGTAATACAGGTCCTCCGCCGCCATGTGGATGCCGTAGGGTGTGCGCTCGTACTCCTCCAGGGCCATCACGTCCTGGGTGAAGATCACCCGCTTGCCCTTGAGGTGGGCCGGCAGGGAGGAATAGCGGAAAATGTCATCCTTATAGATGTGGTCCTTGTAGTCGTACATGGGCCCGTAGCGGATGCCGTAGGTGATGTAATTGCTCAACGTGTTGCCCCGCCGGGCCGCCCCCCCCAGAAAGGCCGGGTATTGATAGGGGAAGAAAATGCTGCGCCGAAAGCCAAAGTGCTTGTCGAAGAGCGCCAGCACCTTCTTGGGAAAATTTTCACTGTCCTTGGCCAGGTCCAGGGCAAAGTGCATGGCCGCCTCGTGCCATGTTTCTGCCGTTTTGCTGATAATGGTACCTCCTTTCCCGGCGGAAGAGGCGGCTTCCGTGCCACAAAATGACAGATTTGCTGCACAATTCCCGCCGGATTTTTCCATGATGACGCTATTATACACAGTTTATACCAAAAATTCAATCGTTTCTCCTGAAAAAGCATCAGAAAAAATTCCGCTCATTTTGCAACTTTTCCTTGACAAGGCCCTATGAGCGTGTATAATATAGCTGTCTGCGAAACGAAATAAGCCATTTTTGTATGGAGTTCGTATAAAATGGACAAATTCTAATCATTATGGGAGGATACTTAACATGCAACCCAGAGATGTAGTCATCGTCAGCGCCTGCCGGACCGCCATTGGCAAGTTCCAGGGCCAGTTCAAGGACGTTTCCGCCAGAGAGCTGGCCATCACCGCCGGCAAGGAAGCCATCCGCCGCGCTGGCATCGACATCAACACCATCGACGAAATCGTCATGGGCGAGTGCTACACCGCCATGCAGGGTTCCCTGCCTGCCCGCCAGGTCTCCATGCGCATCGGCCTGCCCATTGAGAGCAGCGCCGTCACCGTCAACCAGAACTGCGCCTCCGGCATGCGTGCCCTGGAGATCGCCTGCAACAACATCCAGCTGGGCAAGACCGACATCGGCCTGGTGGTGGGCGTGGAGAACATGACCCAGGCCCCCTTCCTCCTGCCCAAGGCCCGTATGGGTTACCGCATGGGCGGCATCCCCACCGAGGGCGGTGCTGAGCTGTACGACAGCATGATCCACGACGCCCTGTACGACGCTCTGGTCCCCGGCCACATGGGCGTCACCGCCGACAACGTGGCCAAGCTGTGCAACGTCTCCCGTCAGGAGTGCGACGAGCTGGCCGTCATCAGCCACAACCGCGCCTGCGCCGCCATCGACGCCGGCAAGTTCAAGGACGAGATCATCCCCGTCATCCTCCACAACAAGAAGAAGGGCGACATCGCCATCGACACCGATGAGCACCCCATCCGCAACTGCAGCTATGAGACCATCTCCAAGATGAAGGCCGTCTTCACCCCCGATGGTGTCACCACCGCTGCCAACGCCTCCGGCATCAACGACGCCGCCGCTGCGGTCATCGTCATGTCCGCCGACAAGGCCAAGGAACTGGGCCTGAAGCCCATGGCCAAGATGATCAACATGTGCTCTGCCGGCGTGGAGCCCAAGTACATGGGCATCGGCCCCGCTTATGCCATCCCCAAGTGCCTCAAGGGCGTAAGCATGGACTTCAACGACGTGGACTACTGGGAGATCAACGAGGCCTTCGCCGCCCAGTTCCTGGGGGTCGGCCGCAAGCTCCAGGAGGAGCACGGCTGGAAGGTCGACCTGGAAAAGACCAACGTCAACGGCTCCGGCATCTCCCTGGGCCACCCCATCGGCTGCACCGGCCTGCGGATCATCGTCACCATGCTCTATGAAATGGAGCGCCGCGGCCTCACCGTGGGCGGCGCCTCCCTGTGCGTGGGCGGCGGCCCCTCCATGGCCTCCCTGTGGACCAAGGACATCTAATCCCCCCTCCCATGGTTTCGGACCCAACCGGTGCCCTGCACCCTTTGGTAGAACTTCCAAAAATGCCTGCCGCGTCTGCGGCAGGCATTTTTTCGTCCAGCCCCACCCCCGCCTTGCAATTTGGCCCGGGAGAGGCTACAATAAAGACCACATCCTACAACCACCATAGGAGGAACCCACCATGGACAGCATGTGGCTGGAAGTCATTTTAAATACCAAGGCAGAGGGCCTGGACGACCTCTGCGCCAAACTCATCGCCAACGGCGTCCCCGGCCTGGCGGTGGAGGAAGAGGAGGAGTTCCGGGCCTTCCTGGAGGAGAACCGCCAGTACTGGGACTATGTGGACGAGGCCCTGCTGGACCAGATGAAGGGGGTCTCCCGGGTGAAGCTCTACGTCACCGACGACGCCGACGGCCAGGCCCAGCTGAAGACCTACCTGGCAGGCATTGACCTGCCCTACACCACCATCCCCCTCCGGGAGTACGACTGGGCCCACAGCTGGCAGAAGTACTACCGCCCCCTGGCCATCGGGAAACGGCTCTACATCGTGCCCGAATGGGAACGGGACACCGCCGCCATCCCCGACGGGGCCACCCGGCTGCTGATGAACCCCGGCCTCACCTTCGGTACCGGGTCCCATGCCTCCACCCAGCTGTGCCTGGAGGGGGTGGAGGCCCACGTGCAGCCCGGGGACCGGGTGCTGGACCTGGGCTGCGGCAGCGGCATTTTGGCCATCGCCGCCCTGCGCCTGGGGGCCAGCCACGCCACGGGGGTGGACATTGACCCCAAGGCCGTGGACGTGGCCTACGAAAACGCCGCCCTCAACGACATCGGCCGGGACCGGTGCCGCTTCCTGGCGGGCAACGTCCTAGCCGACCAGGGCCTGGTCCAGACCCTGGCCCAGGAGCGGGCCCAGCTGGTGCTGGCCAACATCGTGGCCGACGTGATCATCCCCCTGGCCCCCATGGTGTCCCAGCTGATGGACCCCCAGGGCACCTTCCTGTGCTCCGGCATCATCGACACCCGGGGGGACGAGGTGGCCGCCGCCCTGGAGGCAGCGGGGCTGGCTGTCACCGGCCGCCGGGAAAAGAACGGCTGGATCGCCCTGGAAGCCCGGCTGGGGTAATGGCCATGCAAGCGAGCGTACATCCCCTGACCCTCCCGCCGGACCGGCGGGTGCTGGTGGTCAGCGACATCCACGGCAACCTCCCCTTCCTCCAGGGGCTGCTGAAAAAGGTGGGTTACTCCTCCGACGACATCCTCATCGTCCTGGGGGACATTTTGGAGAAATCCACCGGGGGGCTGGACACCCTCCACTACCTCATGGACCTGTCCCGCCGGAACACCGTCTACTTCCTCCAGGGCAACTGCGAGGACGTCACCCTCTCCTTCCTCCGCCACGCCTGGCCCGACGAGGCCGCCGCCCAGTACGGCCAGTTCTGGGGGGAGAAATGCGCCTGGGTCTACATGGCCCACCAGGCCGGGGTGGGCGCCGAGGATCCCAAGGACTTTGACGCCGCCCGCCAGGCCATCGAGGCCACTTTCCCGGAGGAGGTGGCCTTCCTCCGGGCCATGCCCACCATCCTCCTCAACGACCGGTACCTCTTCGTCCACGGGGGCGTGCCCCGGGAGGACCGGCTGGAGGACCTCACCGCCCGGGCCTGCATGAAGAACGACGACTTCCTAAACCAGGGCCACGCCTTTCAGCGGTGGGTCATCGTGGGCCACTGGCCGGTGACCCTGTACCGGAAGGACATCCCCTCCGCCAAGCCCCTGGTTCTGCCGGACCGGCACATCGTCAGCATCGACGGGGGATGTAACCTAAAGGCCGACGGCCAGCTCAACGCCCTCATCCTCCCCAAGGAGCCTGGGGAAGACTTTGCCTGGCTGGCCTACGACGGCTTCCCGGTGATGGTGGCCCGGGAGGACCAGGCCCCCTCCCCCAACCCCATCAACATCCGCTGGGGCCACAGCGCCCTGGAGGTCCTCTCCCTGGGGGAGGAGTTCTCCCGCTGCCGCCACCTGGAGAGCGGGCGGGAGCTGGACATCCTCACCGACTACCTCCGCCAGGGCCCGGCAGGGCCCTACTGCCTGGACTCCACCGACTATCTGCTGCCCGTCCAGGCGGGGGACCGGCTGGCCATCGTCCGCCGCACCAGCCGGGGCGCCCTGGCCAAGAAGGACGGGGTGACCGGGTGGTACCTGGGGAAACTGGGGCCAGCATGAGCCCTACGGAAGGAGATGTCTCCCATCGGAAAGTATGAACCCATCCTCCGCATCGCCGAGCTGGGAAGCCTCACCCGGGCCGCTGAGAGCCTGGGCTATTCCCAGTCCAGTCTGAGCCACCTCACTGCCAACCTGGAAAAGGAACTGGGGGTAAAGCTTTTCCGCCGGGAACGGCAAGGGGTCACCCTTACCCCAGCGGGAACGGAATTGCTGGGCATCATGGAGGAGATCGAGACCAAGGAGAACAAACTTCGGGTGGCAGCCGCCGCCCAGCAGAGCAGCACGCTGCGCATCGGCACTCTGCCCAGCATCACTGCCACCTGGCTGCCCACGTTGCTGGAGCAGTTTTACGCCCAATTTCCCCGCACCGCCGTCCAACTGGTGGAGCGGGACGGGTACGATGAACTGCTCACCTGCCTGCAGCGGGAGGAGGTAGACTGCACCTTTTATGTCGGCAACCACAGCACCGCCTGGTCCGCCGCCCCTCTGTGGCGGGACGAATACGTGGTGGTGGTCCCCCGAAACCATCCCCTGGCCCAACAGCCCTCGGTAGGGATGGAGGCGCTCTACCCCTATCCCTTTCTCCCCTCCACAGGCCGGGCAGAGACCAGCCCCCTGGCCCGTCTCTACCACCGCCTCTCCCCACCGGAGCGGCTCACCGCCCACCTCTCCACCGACGCCGGGGTGCTGCGGCTGGTGGCCTCAGGGTTTGGGTTTACCATCTTCTCCCGGCTGATCTTAGCGGGTCTGCCCGCCTCCCAGCGGGTGGCGGTGATCCCCTTTGCCCCGGCGGTATATCGAACCATCCTTTTCCTCTCCCCCGCCGCCGCCCCCTTCAACGGGGTTACCCAGACCTTCCTGCGCCTCACCAAGGCCTACCTGAAACAGTGGGAAGCCGGCCGGGGGGTTCCGCCGGACCCCAAACCCACGAAACAATGAGGGACAGCCCGCCCAGGGACGCAGCCTCCCAGAGCACTTGCACCCGCAGGGGGCATCAACGCTGCCCTTTCCCGCCGCATGCGCGGCGAAAAGGCACTGTTCCGGACGGGTTTTGCCCATTATTCCTCCAGAAGTCCAGGGGAACCCCTCCTGCTGCCGCGTTCAAAAAGCCGCCATCCCCTGTGAAAAGAGAAAACCGAAAGCCCAGACGGGGAATCCCCGTCTGGGCTTTCAGTTTATGAGCAACAAGGAAAAGTTTCCCCTCTGAGAACTAACCCCTGCCGGAGCGGCTTAAACACCGGCGGTTTCCCATTTGGATTCCCCTTTCCTAATTTCCAGTATACGGCAGCCAGAGGAAATGTCAAATGAAGGCTTTCGATGGGAGATGCGGATTTTCGATATCTTCCGGATGGAAGTCCCCCCGGGCGGGGAAAAAGGCTTGACATTTCTCCTTCCCGCTGTTATAATTTCAGAGCCGCTTTGAATGGGTTGCAAGTAAGCCGGGAGGTTTCCCCCTCCCCCTTCGCCCCCGACAGCGAGCCCGTAATCAAGGAAAGAGGTGCAATCGCAATGCATGCAATCATCGAGACCGGCGGGAAGCAGTACAAGGTCGCCGAGGGCGACGTTCTGTTCATCGAGAAGCTGCCCCAGGAGGCCGGTGACGCCATCAAGTTCGACAAGGTTCTGGCCATCCTGGACGAGCAGCCCAAGTTCGGCGCTCCCCTGGTGGAGGGCGCTTCCGTGGACGCTTCCGTGGTAAAGAACGGCAAGGGCAAGAAGGTCGTCATCTTCAAGTACAAGCCCAAGAAGGGCTACCGCCTGCGCCAGGGCCACCGTCAGCCCTACACCAAGGTCGAGATCAAGAAGATCAACGCCTAATGATCCAGGCATCCTTTTCAACCGACGGCAGCCGCATCACCGCCTTTACCGTGGCGGGCCACAGCGGCCTGGCCCCGTCGGGGGAAGACATCCTCTGCGCCGCAGTCACCAGCGCCGTGCGCCTCACCGAGTGCGCCGTCAACGACGTGCTGGGGTTGCAGGCGGGGGTGAAGGTCAATGACCAGGATGCTTCCATCACCCTAAAACTCCCCCGCAACCTGGAAGGTGAGGCCGACCAGGTGAGCCAGACCCTGCTGGCCGCCCTCATGGTCTACCTGGTCCAGCTGCAGGAGGAGTATCCCGAACACATCAATGTTATGGAGGTGTAACCAATGCTTCAGATCGGACTTCAGTTCTTCGCACATAAGAAGGGCGTCGGCTCCACCCGGAACGGCCGTGACTCCATGGCACAGCGCCTGGGCGTGAAACGGGGCGACGGACAGTTCGTGCTGGCCGGCAACATTCTGGTCCGTCAGCGCGGCACCCACATCCATCCCGGCACCAACGTGGGCATCGGCAAGGATGACACCCTGTTTGCCCTGAAGGATGGCCGCGTCAAGTTTGAGCGGCTGGGCAAGGACCGCAAGCAGGTTTCCATCGTGGAGGCCGTTGCGGAGTAATTCCCTGCGCAACCAAGCCCCGGACGCCGTCCGGGGCTTTTTCCGTACCAACACACCGCGCAAAAGCCTCGCAGCCGTTTCCCGCCCCCAGGCGGGAAACGAACATCCCATCTCTTTTTCCACGGACATGCGCCGGGGAAAAATTCCCGTTTTTGGAGGTACCCCATGGCAAACACATTCATTGACACCGCCCGGATCCTGGTGCGCTCCGGCGCCGGCGGGAACGGGGCGGTGGCCTTTCACCGGGAGAAATACGTGGCCGCCGGCGGCCCCGACGGCGGGGACGGCGGCCGGGGAGGCGACGTGATCCTCCAGGTGGACGACCGGATGTCCACCCTCATGGACTTCCGGTACAAGCGGAAGTACGTGGCCGAAAACGGCGGCAACGGCGCCGGCAAGCAGTGCTCCGGCAAGAACGGCGCCCCCCTGATCCTCAAGGTCCCCCGGGGCACCGTGGTGCGGGATGCGGAGACCGGGGAGATCATCCAGGACATGTCTGGGGACGAGCCCTTCGTCCTCTGCCGGGGGGGCAACGGCGGCTGGGGGAACAAGCACTTTGCCACCCCCACCCGGCAGACCCCCCAGTTCGCCAAAGCCGGCCTGCCGGGGAAGGAGCGGTCGGTGATCCTGGAGCTGAAGCTCCTGGCCGACGTGGGCCTGGTGGGCTTCCCCAACGTGGGGAAATCCACCCTCCTGTCCGTGGCCACCAAGGCCCGGCCCAAGATCGCCAACTACCATTTCACCACCCTGTTCCCCAACCTGGGGGTGGTGTTCGTGGAGGAGGGGGTGTCCTTCGTCATGGCGGACATCCCCGGCATCATCGAGGGGGCCGCCGAGGGGGCCGGCCTGGGCCACGACTTTCTGCGGCACATCGACCGCTGCCGGCTGCTGATCCACATTGTGGACGTGTCCGGCTCTGAGGGGCGGGACCCGGTGGAGGATTTTGAGACCATCAACGCCGAGCTCAAGGAGTACAGCCCGGAGCTGGCCAGCCGGAAGATGCTGGTGGCCGCCAACAAGACGGACATCCTGGCCGACCGCACCTTGCTGGAACAGCTCAAGGCCCACGTGGAGGGCCTGGGCCTGCCCTTTTTCGAGCTCTCCGCCGCCACCCACCAGGGGGTGCGGGAGCTGATGAAGGCCGCCGCCGGGGAGCTGGCCCACCTGCCCCCGGTGATCACCTATGAGCCGGAATACGTAGAGCGTCCCCCCCAGGTGGACACCACCGAACCCCTCACCATCCGCCACGAGGACGACGTGTGGATCGTGGAGGGCCCCTGGCTCCAGAAGATCATGGCCAACGTGAACTTCTCCAACTACGAGTCCCGCAACTGGTTTGACCGGATGCTCCGCAACGCCGGCCTCTTTGACCGGCTGGAGGAGATGGGCATCCAGGACGGGGACCTGGTGAGCCTGTACAACCTGGACTTTGAGTACCAGCGATAACCTACTCCGTAAGCAAAACCGCGCTGCGATCCCAAGGGATCGCAGCGCGGTTTGTTCTGTTCTTCTTCAGCCTGCGTCGTTTTCCAGCAGCACCAGGTCCTTGCGGTCCTGGGCCGCGGCGGCGGGGATGTCCCCCACCCCGTTCAGCACCAGCCGGGGGCGGTAGGGGAAGTGCTCGATCCCCTCCCGGTCGGTGACCCCGGAGAGGACCAGGACGGTGTCCAGCCCGCACTCAATGCCGGCCACGATGTCGGTGTCCATCCGGTCGCCGATGATGGCGGTGTCCTGGGAGTGGACCCCCAGCAGGTTCAGGCCGGTGCGCATCATCAGGGGGTTGGGCTTGCCCACATAGTAGGCCTCCTTGCCGGTGGCCAGCTCGATGGGGGCCACCAGGGCCCGGCAGGCGGGGACCTGGCCCCACTCCGTGGGGGCGGTGAGGTCGGTGTTGGTGCCAATGAGGCGGGCCCCGTTGTTCACGCACCGGGCCGCCCGGCAGATGCTGTCGTAGGTGTAGTTCCGGGACTCCCCGACGATGACGTAGTCGGGGTCGGTCTCGTCGATGGTGATGCCCCGCTCGTAGAGGGCGTTGAGCAAACCGGGCTCCCCGATGACAAAGGCCCGGGCCCCGGGCTTCTGGTGGGCCACAAACTCCGCCGTGGCCAGGGCACTGGTGTAGAAGTGCTTCTCGTCAATGTCCAGCCCCATCCGGGAGAGTTTGGCCTGGAGCTCCCGCTGGGTCTTGGCGCTGTTGTTGGTGAGGAAGAGGAACTCCTTCTTCTCGGCATACAGCCAGTCCACAAACTCCCGGACCCCCGGGAGCAGACGGTCGCCGTGGTAGATGACGCCGTCCATGTCACAGATGAACCCTTTCTTCTGGAGCAATGCTTTCATAGGGATAGACCTCCTGTCTGGGCCCCTTGGCCCGCGGTTTTCTTCGTGGATGTACTACTTCTCTGAGTCTAAATCATACCCTATCCCTGTAAAATACTCCAGCAGAGTTTTGTTAAATTTCCATGTCTCTTCTGTAAACAACGGCGGCGGGCAGCCGGAGCCTCACAGGCTCCGGGCGGCGTGGTAGCCG
>JABLTR010010075.1_pt1 | contig 10291 bp, 9 predicted proteins | sample 7160071 | NCBI WGS metagenome assembly JABLTR01 (sample SAMN14651230, study PRJNA627086) | human gut metagenome | isolation source: feces | host: Homo sapiens
CTCACCACCAACGGCCACATGCCGAAATACTGCGATGGCATTGCGCCTCAGGATCCCCGCATGACCTGCCGGCAGTACGGCGCCATGATGCGGCAAAAGGAAGAGAACAAACAGCACCCGGTCTATCGCCTATTCACCACCCGCACCAACACCATTCGCAAGCACTACCAGAGAGGAAAGATCTCCGACGAGCTGCGCAATGAAGCCCTGTATGTAGCGGAGAGTCTGCGTGATAAGGCGCTCATGGACAACGACTATGCCGCCAACGGTTATGCACACGACATGGAGCAGGAAGCAATCTATGCCCAGGCGAAAGTACGCCTTGCCCGGGAGGATCGGCCATGAGCATGTATTGCTGTGATGATCTCTGCCCAAGCAACGAGGAGCTTGCACTGCGGATACAGGACGGCGATCCGCAGGCCGCGCCGCTCCTGCTCTCCCAGAACGAGGGATATCTGACCATGCTGGCCGCAAGCTACTGCGAGCAATTTTCTCAGGATTTTCTGGTGGACGACCTCAAGCAGGAGGGGGCGCTGGCACTGCTGGATGCATCGACAAGGTTTGATCCCTCCTATGGAACAAAGCTGCTGACCTATGCGACCCCCGCCATTGAGACAGCCATGCGGGACTGCGCCGCCCAGGGTTCTTTCTCTCTGTCGTTCCCGCTGAACCGTTACCGCCAGCTGCGCCAGGTGGCATTTCTCTATGCCATACACGAGCAGGAGAATGCCGAAGAAGATTTGCTGACTGTCATTCAAGAGAAGTTGGAAGTCTCCGCCAAAGTAGCCAAGCGTCTGCTGGAAGAATACCGTACTGCGTTTCAGATCGAGTCTCTGGGTGAGCGTGTCTTTGACCTTAGTTGTGGTGGTGACCCCGCCAGGGCCTACGACCGCTTCATGCGCCGGACGCTGCTCCTCCAGCGCATGGGGGAGGTGCTGAGCCCCAGAGAGTTGAATTTGGTGCGCTGTTATTTGGGAATTGGCCAACCCAACGAGCAGAGCATGACCTTTCAGGAACTGGCTATCCGGCTCAACTACAACGGCCCCAGCGGTGCGGAGAAAGCATATAAGGCTGCCATCCGGAAACTGAGAAAGCAGTTGAACGGCGGCACTTACAGCCAGTGGCTCTCCATCCAGAAAGCCATTCTCAAGGCCAGAGCGGAGGCAGAAGCTGATTCCGGCTACTATGTGCCGCCGCAGACCACCTGGCTGGACGAAAAGGAACTGACGGAGCGGTTTCTCTGTGAAGTTGTTTCGCTGATCCACGTCCATGAGATGTTCAGCGACGCGTTGGAGCAGGAAACAGAATAAGCAGTACGGCACCAGGCTTTGTCCTGATACCGTACTGCTTTTCATTTATCCCATGATACCGATTTTGTTGCCGTTCTCGTACATATCCTCTGCGTATTCCGCATGGTTGGGTCCTTGGCTTTCTACCCAGCCAAAGCCTGGCACATAGACCATGTTGTCCGGTGCCGGGGCAGGCTCCGGTTCTTGCTGTGGTGTGGCATCCTGTTCAGAGGGAGCCTGTACTTCGCTCTCTGGGGGCGTTTGAGCAGGCGATGGCTCCGGGACAATGTCAGCTTCCTCGACCAGTTCCGGCAGTGTTGCTTCCGTCTTTTCTTCCTCTGGCGGTATGACTTCTTCCATCTCTGCTATCTCCGGAATTTCGGGCTGTGTGGCGATTACAACGGCTGGCGTGGGCAGTGCGGGTGTTTCCCCGGCTGGTTGCTGCTGTGGCCACACAGCGGCACACAGAGCCAAACAGGCGGCGAACGCTGCGGCAGTGATGATTCGTTTCTTCATGTTGCTTCCTCCTTTCCGGACATGGAAAGAGCGCCCGATCTCCTCGCCGTACAGCGAGAGACTGAGCGCTCTTTTTCATATTGATTCAGTTCCATGGAGAGCTGCCACGCCAGCTCAAATCCAGAGATAAAGCTGTCGATGGAGCGTTCCTCTGCCATCAGACCCAGGGCATCCATGATTCGAAGCACCAGCCGCCGTTCTGGCATTTCCAACGCTTTGATCAGTGCTTGGTGGCATTCTTCCACTTCCTGCTTCTGCTCCGAAAACTCAGGCGGGGTATAGAAGCAGTCGTAGATGTCTTTCAGTAGTTTGTTCATGCGTTGCACCTCCTGGTAGCAACACACAATACCACAAGACGTCCAACATATCTACTGGTCTTTTATCTTTATACAGTAAATTATCTTGCTTGGGTAAGGAACAGGAAAATAGATGCTTTACTAAAAAGAACTCTGAATTATTGCAGCAAATTGTCATTGCGGTTCGTTTATCCTATCTTCCCGTATGCCACAAGGGCATCTCCTGTTGTCACGCCCAAGGAAACCGTATGGTATAGCGCCATGCCATCCCAGCGGGCGCGGATCGTCTGGAGGATGCGGCCCTCCAGATTCTCGATTCTTCCCAGCATCTGCCCAGCGGAAATCTTCTGTTCTGTCTTAATCTCAGGAAACCAAAAACCCGAGACCTCTGCCTCTGCATAACACATTTCCTCCGCTTCCTGCTGACGGTTGTTTTTAACAGGAGCCGAACCCATATCCAGATATCCCATCAGACTCTGTATGCTGCGCAGTTCCAGCTCCACCTGCTCCTCCGTCCAGAGACCCATGCCGCCCACCTCCATCAGCAGAGCGGGAATACCGCATTGGGCTGCATAGCTGTACAATCCGTTTTGGGCGGTGGAGGGAATGCGGTACAGAACTTCCAGATGCTGTGCGGCCTCCCGGGCCTGGGCCGTCACCTCCGGCGCAGCCGTGGCAGGGTAAAAGACAAGGGGCGTCATCGCCTCATTTACATCTCCTCCGTGGAGATCCAGAAGAAAATCGGCTTCCGGGTAGACGTGCTCCACCACAGTCCGGGCAATCTCCTGGGCTATTGTACCCTCCGCAGGAGGCGGAAAGACTCGATTGATATTCTTCCCATCGCTTGGCACCACCTGTTTGCTTCCGGCATAAAAGCCCTCGCTATTGACCAGCGGCAGCAGGATCACCCGCCCCCGAATCTGGGCCGGAGCCAGTTGAGCAAAGAGCCGCCGTAGCGTCATGACGCCCACATATTCACAGCCATGGACGCCTGCGGTCAGCACCAGAGTTGGGCCGCCCGATGCTCCGCAAATCATCCATACCGGCAGGCCTGGGCCGCCCTGTACGGGCAGTGTGCCGGTGATCCGACCGGCCTCCCACTCTTTCCTATCTGTTATCTGCATGGCGGTTCCTCCTAAAATCAATCGCTGTATCGGTGGCAGGCCACCCAATGCTCCGGTCCCACAGCGGTCATTTGCGGCATTCTGGTACGGCAAAGCTCTGTGCAGTGGGAACAGCGGGTGTGGAAGGGGCAGCCGGCAGGACGGTCAATGGGACTTGGCACCTCCCCGCAGAGAGGGACAATGAGTCTCTCATGGTTGTCATGCAGAGAAAAGACAGACTCCAGAAGGGCCTTTGCATAGGGGTGAAGGGCGTCTTTTGCAAGACAGCTGCTGGGGAGCGACTCCACCACTACGCCGAGATACATCACCATGATTCGGTGGGAAAGGGACTGGACCAAGGCCAGATCGTGGCAGACAAACAGGATGGCAAGCTCCCGCTGCCGCTGGAGCTCCACCAGCAGTTCCACCAACTGATCCTGGGTGGAGACATCCAGAGCAGAGGTAGCCTCATCACATAAAAGCACCTCAGGCTCCAGCGCCAGGGCCCGGGCGATGCCCAGCCGCTGGCGCTGGCCGCCGCTCATGGAGTGGGGATACCGGTCCAGAAACTCCTGTGGGAGTTCTACCATTTCCAGTAATTGCTTGGCTTTCTCCCGCAACTCTCCTCTGGAGCAGGAGGAATAGTTGCGCAGCGGCTCCGTCACCGCATCCCATACCCGCATTCGTGGGAAAAAGGCGGCGGCAGGGTCCTGAAAGACCATCTGGATATGCCTGCGGTGCCGGCGCAGGTTTTCGCCCTTCCAGCCGGTCACATCTTCCCCACGAAACAGCAATTGTCCCTCATCAGGCCGCTCCAGCTGGGACAACATCCGTAGCAGCGTGCTCTTGCCGCAGCCGCTTTCCCCTACGATTCCCAGTGTCTCTCCGGGATAAAGGCGAAGATCAATCTGCTGGCAGGCGGTCAGAATTCGCCCATCCGGTCGCCGGTAACGGCGTGTAAGCCCCCGCCCCTCCAAAATGCATTCAGACATAACGCTTCCCTCCCAGATCCGGAACCGCCTGGAGCAGTTGGCGGGTGTATGGCTCCTGACTTCGCAGAAGGCTCTCCCGGTCGCCTTGTTCCACAGTGCTGCCGTTGCGCATAACCAGGATGCGGCTGGCCATGTAGGCAGCCACCGCCAGGTTATGGGTCACCAGAAGAATAGCCGTGCCATAGGTATCCCGCAACTCCAGCATTTGCCGGACGATCTGCGCCTGGGTGGTCACATCCAATGCGCTGGTAGGCTCATCCGCCAACAGGAGCTTTGGCTGGAAGGTCATGGCCATAGCGATGCCCACCCGCTGGCGCTGACCTCCGCTGAGTTGAAAGGGATAGGCACCCAAAATACTCTCCGGGTCGGAAAGCCCCATCCGTTCCAGCATTTCCTGGCTCAGCGCCCCCGCCTCTTTTTTGGACAGACTGCTGTGGGTACGGATATATTCACAGAATTGGGAGCCTATGGTGCGGATGGGATTGAGCATGGCGCCGGAATCCTGAAAGATCATGGAAAGTTTCTTCCCCCGCAGCGATTTCCACTCCCGGGGTGAAAGTCCCTGCAGTTGCTGGCCTTCAAAAGAGATCGTTCCTTCGGTCACGGCTCCTCCCGGCGGCAGAAGCCCCAGAACAGAGCGGATGGCGGTGGTCTTGCCGCTGCCGCTCTCACCTACCAGGGCTACGATCTCTCCCTCCTGCATGGAAAGAGAGAAATTCCGCAATGCCAGGCGCTCTCCATAAGCAACCGTCAGCCCATTGATCTCAAGCATTGCTGCTTTCCTCCGCCGCGGGTGCAATATCACTGGTGAGCCAATAGTAGTCGATGGTGGCGATCTCCGCGCCGGTGACCCGATCCGCCCAGCTGATCATCCGGCTATTATAATAGCCGTGGATGATGGTGGCCGCATCGTCGATGAGGATCTGCTGCATCCGGGTGATCAGTTCCAGTCTCCGTGCCTGATCGGTGGTCACCTCCAGCTCCTCAAAGCAGGCATCGTACTCCTCATTGTGGTAATATCCGTAGTTCTGAGAATTCCCAGAGTACCATCCACCCAGAAAATCCTGGGGATCTCCAGTTCCCACAGTGGTGGTGTTGGCGGTAACCAGGTCAAACTCTCCGGCGTTCTGGAGTGCGGTGATGGTGTCATAGTCGCTGACATTCAGCGTAACGCCGATGCCGATTTCCTCCAGCTGGAGGGCAATGGCCTGGGCAAAATCGTTGAGATTGCGGCTGGTGTAGGCCAGATAGACCAGATCGATATTCTCACCGTCCAGTTCCCGGATGCCGTCCCCATCGGTGTCCACGATCCCAGCCTCATCCAGAGTCTCCTTGGCCTTTTCTACATCATAGGGATAGGGATTGGTAAGCTGGTCGTAGTTGTAGGCCAGAGATGAGGGGAGTGCTGCAAAGCCCGGGGTGTACATACCTGCCACCGTCACATTGCACATGGTCTCATGATCCAGCGCCATAAGAACCGCCTGCCGCAAAGCGTCGTTTGCCAGGAGGCCGTTGAAATTCATATAGGAGTTGCCAGTGCGAACGCCTGCGGCGGTGGAAACATAAAAGCGCTCGTCTGCTTCCAGCTTCTCCAGATCGCTGGCGGTGGTGATATTTTCCACCAGATCCACGTCCCCGCTCTGGAGCGCCATGGCCTTGGTGGAGCTGTCCTCGATGAAAAGGATAGAAACGGTATCGTAGGGAACTTCTCCATTCCAGTAGTACTCATTGCGGGAGAGTTCAGCGCCCACACCGGCCTGCATACTGTCCAGCTTATAAGGGCCGGTGCTGACGATGCCCTGCTCCACCACCGACACATCGATCACCGAGAAATAGGGATAGGCCAGGATACCGGGCAGATTTCCAGTGGGGCGCTGGCAGACCACGGTGAGAGTACCTGCCTCGTCATCGGCGGTCAGCTCCGGCTCAGGGAGATAGACCTCGGGATTGGAGTTGCCGGTGCCACCCCGGTCGGCATCGGTCTCGGCGTACAGCCGCTCAAAGGCGGCCTGGACGGCGGAAGGAGTCACAGGATTTCCGTTGGAGAACTGCACGCCCTCCCGGATGTGCAGGATCCAGGCGGTATAGTCGTCGGAGACCTCGTAGGTATCACAGAGCCAGGGCTGAGCCACCATCTGATCGTCAAACCGGAACAGACACTCCAGGATGCCGTAGCGCATGCCGGCCCAGCTGGAATTGACTGTGGTAATGGGGTCCAGAGAGTCAGAGTAACTGTAACAACCGAAGTTCAGGTGAGTCTGCTCCGCCTGTTCCGCAGACGGAGTGCCGCCACAGCCGGTGAGTACACCGGAGAGCAGCATCGCTCCAACCAGAAGGGCGGCAGCCTTTGTGGATACATGTTTCAAACGCTTCATCTTGTCTCCTCTTTTCTTTGATTTTGAATGGGGCTGCGCCTCATCCTCTCTGGGATCCAGGATATCCCGCAGGCTGTCCCCCAGCAGGTTGAAGATCACCACAGTCAGAAAGATAGCAAGTCCTGGAAATACCATCAGCCACGGTGCCGATTCCATATAGGCCCGTCCCTCATTGAGCATATATCCCCACTCGATGGAGGTAGACTGGGCACCCAGGCCCAGGAAGGAGAAGCCGGCCAGCTCCAGCATCATCCCTCCCACATCGGTGGCAGCGGTGATGACCAGTGTGGGAAGGGCTGACGGCACCATATAGCGCAGCAGGATGTCCCGCTCCCGGGTCCCGGAGATCCGGGCAGCCAGCACATAGTCCTGGTGCTTGATCTTCAGCACCAGGCTGCGGGCCAGACGGGCATATTTCGTCCAGCTTACCGCCATAATGGCCAGGATAGCGCTGGTCATACTGCCCCCCAGCATACCGGCCAGGGCAATGGCAAGAGCCATACCGGGAAAGGAGACCATCATGTCGGCAACGCGCATGATGATGGTTTCCACTATGCCGCCGACATAACCGGCCACGATGCCCAGGGCGCCGCCCAAAAGCAGAATGCTGAGCACCAGCACCATGGTGGATAAAATGGAGGTTCTGGTACCATAAATGACACGGGAGAACAGATCCCGCCCCATTTTGTCTGTCCCAAACCAGTGTTCCCCGCTGGGGGGCTGCACCGCATCCGCCAGAACGGAGCTGTTGGGATCATGGGTGGCAATGACAGGGGCCAGTACCGCCACAAGAAGAATGGCCAGGGCCATCAAGCCAAACACCAAAAAACGCTTTTTCGCAGCGGTCATGCCTGCAGCTCCTTTCTCAGCCGGGGATCCAGCCGGTTATAAGAGAGATCCACCACCAGATTGACCGCCATATAGATCAGAGCAATCCACAGTACATAACCCTGGATCAGCGGATAGTCTCTGGAGGTAATGGCGGAGATCGCCAGGCTGCCCAGTGCCGGATAGGAGAAGATGACTTCCACCACGGCGGTTCCGCCCAGCAGAGAGCCCAAAGACAGCCCCAGCATGGTGATGAGGGGCAAAACAGCGTTTGGAAGCACATGGCACCAGAGCACGCATCGTTCCGACAGCCCCCGGGCCCTGGCGCCTGCCACATAGTCCTGACGCAGTTCCTCCAAAATAGCCGCCCGAACCTGCCGGGCGTATTTGCCCGCCATGGCAATGGCCAATGTCACGGCTGGCAGGATCAACCGCTGGAAGTTCATTTGGTTGGACACCACCGGAAGCCATCCCAGCTTCATGGCCACCACATAGAGCAGCAGCAACCCCACCCAGAAATTAGGCATGGAAATGCTGATAAATGTGGTACCCCGCAAAAGATAGTCCAGTATGCTGTTCTGTCGCAAAGCGGAGTATACGCCGATGGGTACGGCCACAAGAACCATGATCACCAGGGACAGCAGCGCCAGTTGAATGGTGGGCATGACCCGCTCCATCAAAAGGGTCGCTACCGCTTCGCCCTTTGAGTAGGATGTGCCGAAGTCTCCCCGGAGACAGTTGGAAATCCAGTTGCCGTATTGGATGAAAAACGGATCGTTGAGTCCCAGTTCCTCTCTGGTTTGCTCCAATACTTCCTCCGACGGGATACTGCCGCTGACAGCGTACATGGCCCGGACTGGATCGCCCGGCGACACATACATCAGCAGAAAACTTAAAAAGCTGACGCCCAGCAGCACCAGAAAAATATGGGCAAGCCGGTAGCTTATTTTTCGTTTCATCTGCATTCCTCACCTCGCAAAAGCAAATCAACGCTGCCGCAATCTGCCGCGCTTTTCCTGTAACCCCAGTTGAAACAGGGCGTTTGACCAGGAGCCGCAGACCTTTTGCAGGCGCATGCGAACCTCCGCCGGTACCTCTCTGCGGCCGGGAGGATGCCCAAGCTGCTGCGCCAGTTTCCGTACCAACGCCAAATCTGCTTGCGTCTGGGGATCCAGCTTCAAAAGCCGGTAGTGGCAGTCGTATAGTTCCTGCCGGTGGGTTGCCCTCTGCTTGTCTTTTTCCCGCTGCAGCGGAGCATTCACAAAGGGGGTGATGCGCCGAACCGGTTCCAGATCGATCTGATAGAGTGCGTTCCGCCACGATCCAAAACGCCGGAGCAGGGATTCCCGCAGGCTTTGCTCCACTTCACCGCGAAGGGGCGAGCGATTCAGCCTTTCCGCGAGGGTTCTCAATTCTTGGAGCATACGCAGCTCATCATCCTTTAGGTTTTCTTCTTTCTGCAGATGGACAGCCACTGCTTCCTCAACTCCGGCAGCAGCTAAAACCTCGCCCCAGGTACGATAGCGTTTTTTCAGTTTCCGGCATATCTCAGGCAGCTCCGACGGGTGTGGGATTCGGCCCAGCTGTTCCGCCATGCCTCGAATTTGATTGAGCATCTGCTGGTACTCCTCGTTCTTCTGAGACATCTGCTCTGAGGACATTCCGCCCCGACCCGCCGACCGGCTCAATCCCGCTGCACGCAATGCCCTCGGCCAATTTTTGAAACGAGCTTTGAGATATGCACGCAGGATCCAATGCACCTCTCCCTGAGAGGGAGAATGTCCCAGATACTGGGCGCTTCCGCGCAGAAGTTCCAGCAGCTCGTCATCAGAAAAGGATGCGTAGAGCTGCGCGCCTCGCTCGGTGTCCAGTGAGTACTGATCGTCCTCTTTCGCCTCCGCCTCTCCTGTGAGCTTGGGGCCTTCCACGATCATGTCGAACACCGCTTTTTTCTGCTCCAGCAGCTGATTTTTGTTGATTTCTTCCGCCATTTCTGTCCCTCCCTGAAAAAACGGCTGCGGATCCTGAGATCCGCAACCGTTTTTCTGCGTAACGAATGCCAAGTGCAGCGTCCTACACCTGGCCTGTCTCTTTTTGTAGGTCTTCTGACTTGCGCTTGGGGCAGGGTATTCCTGCCTTCGCCGGTCTGCTCTGCCTTCTCAGGGCACGTCCCCAATGGCGAACTTTCGTTGACGAGCAGCGGACATCACGCATACAGCGGCGGTTACCGTCCGGGATTCTCACCCGATTCCCTTGTTCAGCCGCCCGAATTTTCCTCTGCGGCCACAAAAAGTTATATTTTATTCTGGCATAAAAAAACGGTCTTTCCTCTTCGGAAAGACCGCATGGATACAAAACAGCCTACGACTCCCAAGAGGGTGCTCCCTGATGTACGATCACTGCCGGCTGATGTCTCACGACGAACACGGCCTTTCGCGCCGGACTCTCACCGGCTTATGATAAAGAGCACCTGTGTCACACAAGTTTCTCATCGTATCTGCTTGATATTTACTTTATACTTTTTTAGTATACCGCAATCTTTTGCTGATTGCAAGCATAATTATATCCCAGTACAGCGCAAAACCAACAAATTGACTTGTTTCGATTTCTATCATGCCTATGATATAAATAATGGCCGCAAGCCATCTTGTTGTGGCTTGCGGCTATTTCCCCATTTGAAACATTTGGGGCAGACACCCCAGGGCTTCTCTCAATCGGTCATTCTTGGGTTAATCTCAAGATGTCCTTGTGAGGAGTAGCCCTTCCGGATGTCCTTTTGTTCTGGAAGCGAGGGGTGAAATCGATATTTTGGATGGACGAGACTATTGCAGAAGAACCGCCAAACGGCCCTTCTGGGCCGCGGCGCGAGTGCGCCGCACAAGCGTTTTCACC
>JABLTR010075307.1_pt1 | contig 10289 bp, 8 predicted proteins | sample 7160071 | NCBI WGS metagenome assembly JABLTR01 (sample SAMN14651230, study PRJNA627086) | human gut metagenome | isolation source: feces | host: Homo sapiens
GGCCCGGAAGGGGAGGGAGCAGCCACTCAAGTTTTGCCCGCCGGAAGGGACAAACCGCCAAAGGGGCCGCAAAAAACGGCGTTTTGGTTCCTTTGCCGCCGGAGCGGCGGAACCCTCCTTTTGGTGTTCTTTCAAATGATGGAAAGAACCAAAGATTGCCGGGGACCGGCTCCACGGAGTGCGAGCACTCCAGTCGCCCGCCCCCGGACCCCCGTTACGAAGAACGCTTCCCGGAAGTCGTTCCGCGAACCCGGCGCGGGTGGTTCAGCTGATTGTCCCCGCTTCCGCGCCGCTGCCGCTGGCTGGGTAACTGAGGGAAAGCCGGTTGCGCTGGACGAAGAAAGCGCGCCGGTTGCCACCAGCCGTAGGGGCTGGTCCGTAATTGGCGGGCGGCGAAACGCCGCCCCTACGCAAGGTGCTCCTCCCAATCCACGGAGAAACCACCGGATATTTGTCCTGAACCAGGTCCTAAACTTGTCGAGGCGAAGCGCAGCTTCGCAGAAAGCTTTTTTGCCTACTTTTTTCTCCGAAAAAAGTAGGAGAGCCGCCCCAGGCAGCTCTCCTCTTAGGTTTCTTGGGAAAAATGGCGCCGCTCTCCTCAGGCTCAGGGCAGATAGGAGAGGGGGTTGACCGAGGTGCCGCGCACCCGGACCTCAAAGTGGCAGTGGGTGCCGGTGGACCGGCCGGTGCTGCCCGCCTTGGCGATCTGCTGTCCCTTGTACACCTTCTGTCCCGCGGACACCAGCAGGGAGGAGTTATGGGCGTAATAGGTCTGGGTCCCATTGTCATGGGTGATGATGACCAGATAGCCGTAGCTTCCCTTGTACCCGGCGAAGGTGACGGTTCCGCCGTCGGCCGCCTTGATGGCCGCGCCGTAGGAACAGGAGATATCGATGCCGGAGTGGTAGCTGTAGCTGCCGAAGATGTACCGCCCGCCGAAGTAGGAGGTGATGCGTCCGGTGATGGGCCAGCTGTAAGAGCCGGTGGAGGCCGTCTTGGGCTTCTCCTTGGTGCCCACAGCCTTCACGGTGGTGGTGGGCTCCCGCACGGTGACGGAGGAGTTGATGACCCGCTCGGTCTCCTGGCCGTTGACATAGGTGACGGTGGCGTTGACCTGGGCCTCGCCCTCCACGCCCTGGGTGATGATCTTGGTCTCACCCTTATACATGGAGGAGTCCTCCCGGGTCTCCACGGGACACCCTATGCTCTCGGTATAGGTGATGTTATCCACCGTCTTGACCGACAGCACGGGGGTCAGCTCCTTCACGTTGAGCACGTCGCCCACCATGAGGCGGTTGATATCCACGTTGGGGTTCAGCGCCTTCAGGTCGCTGACCGACATATCGTTGGCGTAGGCAATGGCGTTAAAGGTGTCGCCCTGGACCACGGTATAGGTGGTGGAGCCGTTGCTGCTGGCCTGGAGGGCCTGCTCCATCTCCTCCACGGTGAGCACGGTATCCGCCGTGTACACCGGCTCCACGGTGACGGTATCCAAAAACTCCGCGGACACGGTGTTTTCGGTGGTATATTTGGCCTTCATGTTGTCCAGCAGCTGATTGAGGTCCTCCTCATTCTTGATGACGCCCACGGTGGCGCCGTCCACGGAGACCTGGTACATACGCAGCTCGCCGCTGACCTCGTCCAGCTGGGTGAAGAAGTAATCCTGAATGTCGGACTGCTGGCTCAGGTCGGAGCGCAGAGACACCTCAAACTGATACTGGATGTCCCCCTCCACCTGGTAGTCATAGCCCAGGATATTGGTGCCCGCTTCCTCCACGGCCTGGATGGCCTGGGCCACCACTTCCTGGTCGGCCACCACGCCCACCTGCTCTCCGTCCACGGTGACGGCATAGCTGGGGGAGTACAGAGCGGTGAGGGTCAGAGCCACGGCCAGCGCGGCGGACCCGGCCAAAAAGGAGATGGGTCCAGTGGCCCGGTTGCCCGCGGCGGCGTTGTGGATGAGATGGGCGGCCCGGCGTCCATGGATGCGGCTCCACTCCCGGAACACCTTCCACTGGCCTTTCAGCCGCGCCTTCCATACCTGGAGGTCCTGCTGAGACGGTTTATTCCATTTTGCTTTCATAACGTCCTGCATGGCATACCTCAAAAAAACAGTCCCTCTCCCCCGAGGGAAGAAGTGACAGAGTGGAAAAGAAATGATTACAAATTGGTTACAGGGAAACTATACACGTAATTTCTCCCTCCGTCAACACTTTTTCCAGGTAGGTTCATAAACTTTTTACATTTTCTCCTATCTGAACAAACAAAACCGGCCCTTTTTACGGCGCTTTTCCCCCTTTGGCAGAGAGAGCGTTTCCTGTGCCAAAGGGCAATCTGTTACAAATAAAAAAGAGCAGCCCCACCGGGCTGCCCTTTATCTTATGGAAAAGGCCCTCCTGCAAGGAGTTCCGTCGCCCCCAGGCGACGGAATCACATGAGATCTCGTCATTTCCGGCGACATGTGCGTCGGAAATGACACTTCTCATGGCGAATGGGGTGACAATTTCGCAAGAAATCGAACCCTATTCGCCATGCAGCTTTTTGTCGGAAAAGGCCTTTGCCTTTTCCGACAGCGTAAGGGCAGCCCCACCGGGCTGCCCTTACGATTGCTCTTCCTCATGTAAATTTTCCAGCGCCACCCGCACAGCCTCCACCACGAAAGCGGTAAAGGTGCAGTTCTTTCCCTGGATCTCCTGCTCGATCTGTTCGATCATATCATTGGGAAAGCGAATGCTCTTGGTCGTGGTAGGGGGGACGTTGGGAATTTTGAATTTTTTCATGTCTATCACCACTGCTAGTGTATGATAAACTTTGCAATGCGTATGCAATACATATGTATTGCAACTTTGATGGGATTGTGCTACCATGAGGAAAAGGTGGTGAACCGCTGTGGATGAATATAAACAGCCTTATTTGACACTTTTTAATCAGCTGACAGACATTCTTTCCTGCCTGGAACAGGGAAACTATCAACAAGCAATTCAAATGATTCAGCATGCCCAGCAAGAAGCCGAAGAGCGGTTTTTAGATTCGTGTATGGAGTAACAAAAAACTCCCGGTATTTTCATTTCCAGAAAATACTGGGAGTTTTGTTTTTCTCAGCAGGTTTTTAGCCCTTTTTCTTGGAAGCCTCACGCATCCGCATGCCGTGGTCCAGAATGCGCTTGCGCAGACGCAGGTTCTCGGGGGTGCACTCCAGCAGCTCGTCGTCGGCCAGGAACTCCAGGCACTGCTCCAGAGACAGCTGCTTGGGGGTGGTGAGACGCAGGGCGTCGTCGGAGCCGCTGGCACGCATGTTGGTCAGCTGCTTCTTCTTACACACGTTGACGGAGATGTCCTCCTGCTTGGGAGTCTCGCCCACGATCATACCGGCGTAGACGGGGGTGCCAGCGCCGATGAACAGGGTGCCGCGCTCCTGGGCGTTGAACAGGCCGTAGGTCACAGCCTCGCCGGTCTCAAAGGCCACCAGGGAGCCGGTGTTGCGGCGCTGGATCTCGCCGCGCATGGGGGCGTAGCTGTCAAAGACGGAAGCCATGATGCCCTCGCCCTTGGTGTCGGTGAGGAACTCGTTGCGGTAGCCGAACAGGCCGCGGGCGGGAACCAGGAACTCCAGCTTCATGCGCTCGCCCACGGGGTTCATCTCCAGCAGGTCGCCCTTACGGGAGCCAATCTTCTCCATGACGGCGCCCACGCAGTCGGCGGGCACGTCCACCACCAGGCGCTCGATGGGCTCGCACTTCTTGCCGTCGATCTCCTGATACAGCACACGGGGGGGAGAGACCTGGAACTCGTAGCCTTCCCGGCGCATGGTCTCCATGAGGATGGACAGGGACATCTCGCCGCGGCCGGCCACGTTGAAGGAGTCGGTGGAGCCCTCCATCTCGCTGACCTTCAGGGACACGTCCTTCAGGGTCTCGCGGAACAGGCGCTCACGCAGCTGACGGGAGGTGACGAACTTGCCCTCCCGGCCGGCGAAGGGGGAGTCGTTGACGGAGAAGGTCATCTCGATGGTGGGGGCGGAGATCTTCACGAACTCGATGGGCTCCACGGCGGAGGGGTCGCAGATGGTGTCGCCGATGGTGATGTCGCCGATACCGCTCAGGGCAATAATGTTGCCGGCGGTGGACTCCTGAACGGGCACCTTGGCCAGACCGTCAAACTCGTACAGAGCGGTGGCCTTGGCCTTCTTGGCGGGGGCGTTGGGATCGTGGTAGTTGCACACGGCGATCTCCTGGTTCTGCTTGATGGTGCCCCGCTCGATGCGGCCGATGGCGATGCGGCCCACGAACTCGTTGTAGTCAATGGAGCTCACCAGCATCTGGAAGGGAGCCTCCACGTCCACGTCGGGGGCGGGGATATACTCCAGAATGGTGTCAAACAGGGGCTTCAGGTCGCTGCCGGCCACGTCGGGCTGGACGGAAGCGGTGCCCTGACGGCCGGAGCAGAACAGCATGGGGCTGTCCAGCTGCTCGTCGGTGGCGTCCAGGTCCAGCAGCAGCTCCAGAACCTCGTCCACCACCTCGTACACCCGCTGGTCAGGGCGGTCGATCTTGTTCACCACCACGATGACCCGGTGGCCCAGCTCCAGGGCCTTGCTCAGCACGAAGCGGGTCTGGGGCATGGGGCCCTCGGCGGCGTCCACCAGCAGGATAACGCCGTTGACCATCTTCAGGATGCGCTCCACCTCGCCGCCGAAGTCGGCGTGGCCCGGGGTGTCCACGATGTTGATCTTCACGCCGTTGTACTCAATGGCGGTGTTCTTGGCGGTGATGGTGATGCCGCGCTCACGCTCCAGGTCGCCGGAGTCCATGACGCGCTCCACCACGGTCTGGTTGTCGCGGTACACGCCGGACTGCTTGAGCATCTCGTCCACCAGGGTGGTCTTGCCATGGTCAACGTGGGCGATAATGGCAACGTTTCTCAGCTTCTCATTTTTCATATACACACTTCTCCTTACGATCCTTGGCAAGGCCGCCCGGCTCCCGGCAGGGCTCCGGAGGGCACAGATCCGATTTCAGGTTCTCTCTATCCAACAGCGGCCCTGTGGCCGCGTTTCCACTTGTGACGAACTATTATACCGCCGGATTGGGGAAAAAGCAACGGTTTCCCTAAAAAACTCACACAAAAATGCCCCCTCCGTCCCCCCGCCCCCTAGGACAAAAAGTTGGGCCCCCCAGCAGCAGGGTGTGGATAACTTTGTGGACAATGTGCAAAAGCGAAAAAATGTTCGAACGAGCCTTGACAAACTAGAACGTTTGTTGTACTCTCTGTGTAGAACATTCGTTCTTGATTCGACAAAAAAGGACGGCCCCTGAGGGCCGGCCCTTGGAAACGCTGTGCCGCTGTGGAGGGATGATCATGCAGACCGTGTACTACACCCCAAAAACGCCCCTGGCGCCCCGAAGCAACATCGTGGACCTGGCTGAATACCGCCGCCGCCTGGAGGCGGTCCAGCCGGAGGAGGAGCCCGTCCCCGCTCCCTTCCAGCCCCGGCAGCGGCGCAGCCGCCGCCGTCAGCTGTGGGGGCTCTTCTGGGACGCCTGCGCGGGCATGGGCATCCTGCTCATGACTCTCACCTTCACCCTGCGGGTGCTGACCCCCCTGGGATAAGTCAGGAATTGCCCCGGCTGAGCAGCTTTTTCATGCCGTTTTCCAGCCCCTCCACTGTGAGGGGGAACATGGGAAACACCTTGGCAATGGCGTCGTAGGTCTGGGTCCAGTACTGGCCCCAGGAGGGCCGCTGGCTGGGATTGAGCCAGATGGCGTAGGGGTATTTGGCCCGGAACCGCTCCAGCCAGTCCATGCCGCACTGGGGCAGGGAGGGGTCCCGGTTGCGGTCGTAGTACCAGCCCCCGGTGAGCTCGTAGGGGGCCATCTGGGCGTCTCCCACGAAAATGAGCTTATACTCGCTGGACAGGTTGTCCAGCACCCACTGGGTCTCCACCGCCCCCGTGGTCAGCAGGCTGGGGTTATCGTACAGCCGGCCGTAGGGGCAGTTGTGGAAGTAGTAGACCTTCAGGTCCTTGAAGTGGCCCACCTTGCTCACCGCCTGGAACAGGGCGGAGCACAGCTGGGCGTAGTAGTCCATGGACCCGCCCGAGTCCATAAGGAGTAGCACCTTGACGGTATTTTCCCGGGGGCGCTTGTAGCGCACCTTCAACAGGCCGCCGTTGTCGGCGGTGTCCTTGATGGTGTTGTCCACGTCGAACTCCGTGGGGGGCAGGTCCACCAGGCCGGAAAACTGCCGCAGTTTCCGCAGGGCCACCTGGAACTGGCGGGTGTCCAGGGTGTTGTCCCGGCGAAAGTCCCGGAATTTCCGCTCTCCCGCCACCTGAAAGGCCCGCTTGTACTTGGATTCGCCCCCCACCCGGATACCCTTGGGGGACAGGCCGGAGTTGCCGAAGGGGGACATGCCGTGGGTGCCCACCCAGTAGCTGCCCCCGTTGTGCTCCTCCTTCTGCTCCTGGATGCGCTCCTTCAGCATGCGCTGGATCTCCTCCTCGGACAGACCCAGGTTGCGCAGGGCGGCCTCCTCGTCCCAGTTGGCGTAATCCCCCAGCACGTCGGGCCGGTCCAGCCAGTCCAGCAGCTCCTGGGGCAGGGCGTCCTCGGGGAGGGCGTCCCCGTAAAGCGTCAGAAACACCCGGTCAAAGCGGTCAAAGTCCGCCTCGCTCTTCACCAGCACGCAGCGGCTGAGGTGATAAAAGCCCGACATGGTGGAGCCGTGCAGCCCCTTGTGGAGCCCCTCCATGAGGGCCATCCACTCGGTGAGGGACACCTTCAGCCCGCCCCGGCGCAGGGCGTAGAGAAATTCTTCCAGCATGGGCCCTTACCCTCTCCAATTGCGGCGCAGGGCGTCCATGTCCTCGTTCTTTTTCAGGAGCACCCCCAGGTAGGGGACCTCCTTCACCACCCGGCTGGGGTCCACCCCGGCATGGGTCAAGGCCCGAAGCCAGTCGATGATCTCGCTGGTGGAGGGTTTCTTTTTAATTTGGGGCATAGAGCGGATGCGGTAGAAGGCCTCCAGGGCCTGGGTGAGCATGCGCTCCTCCAGGTCGGGGAAGTGGACCCGCACGATGTCCGCCATGAGCTCCTTGTCGGGGAACGCGATGTAGTGGAAGACGCACCGGCGCAGGAAGGCGTCGGGCAGCTCCTTTTCCGCGTTGGAGGTGATGATGACCACGGGGCGCTGCTTGGCCTTTACCGTCTTGCCCGTCTCGGGGATGTAGAACTCCATGCGGTCCAGCTCCCACAGCAGGTCGTTGGGGAACTCCAGGTCGGCCTTGTCGATCTCGTCGATGAGGAGGATGACCTGCTCGTCGGCGGTGAAGGCCTCGCCCAGTTTTCCCAGCTTCACATACTTTTCGATGTCGTCCACGCCCTGGCCGCCGAACTGGCTGTCGTAGAGCCGCTGGACCACGTCGTAGACGTACAGGCCGTCCTGGGCCTTGGTGGTAGATTTGATGTTCCAGATGACCAGCTTCTTCCCCAGGGCCTGGGAGATGGCCTGGGCCAGCATGGTCTTGCCGGTGCCCGGCTCGCCCTTGATGAGCAGGGGCTTTTCCAGCACCATGGCGATGTTCACCGCCCGCAAAAGCTCCGGATCGGCGACGTAATTCTGACTTCCCGCAAATTCCTTCATGTTCCATTCCTTCCCGGCCCGAGGGCCTCTTTTGGGGTTATTCTTTGAAATTGTATAATTTTTTCCCCGAAAAAGCAACCGCTTTCTTGAAAGAAAGCTTGGCAAAGAACTTTTTGCGAAGCTTCGCTTCGCCTCGGCCACGTTACGAAAGACCATGGTAAAACGTTCCCTGTCCCTCGCGGGAAGTTTTCCGCATAGTGGCGGGCCGATGAGACATCGGCCCCTACCCCCTAATACCGCAGTCTTTCCGTAGGGGCCGGTGTCCTCACCGGCCCGTCACCCACCACCCAGCCAAACAGCATAGGACCCGCCGCCGGAGCGGCGGAATTCTCTTATAACCCCGTTTAAACGCAAAAAAGCGGCCCCATTTGGGGCCGCTTTTCATTTTCATAGATGCGGTTTGTTTTTGTGCTTTCTGACCTTTTTTAAAACAATGATCAGAACCACAATCAGGGCGACTACCACCAGAACCGGCGGCAGCAGGAAGGCAAATAACATCCTGGTATAGGGACTGCGGAAGAAACCAATTGTTTCCTGAACCACATTCTCATCAATAAAAATGCTCAGGTCTTCCTGGGGCAGGGTATCCGAGGTGTACTGGTAGGTGCGGGTGCCCACCTTTTCAAAGGGCACACTGCTGTCCTTGATCACCGGCATATCCTTGTCCAGATAGAGGTTGATGGTGAGAGACTGGAAGTCCTGCCACAGGGCGGCGGGGGTGAGATAGTAGTAAATGACTCCCCGCTTTGCATTCCAGTCATAGTCCGGGTAGCCCCCCAGGCGGTAGGGGTAGGAGACCTTGACCTCGCTGGTTTCCCCCGGGTCAAAGTCCAGCTGGAAGGTGATGGCGTCCACCAGTTCCTCGCTGAAAGTTCTCTCTCCGCCGGCGGTCAGCACGGCATAGCGCCAGTCCTCCGTTTCCACCTTCGAGTCAAAACTCAGGGCGTACTGGTCCACGGACCAGGAGAGGGCTTCGCCGTCCAGGGTCACCTCCACGCTGCCGTCCCCGGTGTTTGGAGCAAGAAACATGACGGGGGTAGAGACGGCCTCCTGGGTGATGTTGGTCATGGTGTAGGCGGCGGTGATCTGTGCTGTGGAGCCGGTGACCGTAATGTCCAGCACTTCTTCGGTCACCGCCAGGGCGTCGCTGCGCTGGAAGGTAATACTGGAGCCCACATCGGGGTCCTGGGGGGCGGCCATATTGGCGGATACGGGTATGGGCTGCAAAAGAAGCAGGGTCAACGCAAGGGCAGAGACAGTTCTCAGAGCTTTCATCCTAACACCTCCTAGGCTGAATCTGCCGCCCCTTTCAGTTTACCATTTGGGGAGAAGTGTGACAATCAAAACCTGGGTGATTGACCAGGATGGGGTGTTCTTTCCAATGATGGAAAGAACCAAAGATCACCGGGGGCTGGGCTCCGGGGAGTGCCAGCACTCCAGTCGCCCGCCCCCGGACTCCCGTTACGGGGGACGCTTCCCGGGAAGCTGTTCCGCGAATCCGGCGCGGGTGGTACAGCTGATTGCCCCCGCTTCTGCGCCGCTGCCGCTGGCTGGATTTTGGAAGAAAGCCCGGCAGGCTGGACGAAAAAGCGCGCCTGGTGCAAGCAGCCGTAGGGGCTGGTTCAAATTCGGCGGGCGGCGAAACGCCGCCCCTACAGAAGGCACTTGGAATAACTGAACGGGGCGGTGAGGACACCGCCCCCTACGGAAAAGCTCCCGTACTCGGGTAGGGGCCGATGTCTCATCGGCCCGCATTCGCGGCCCAACTAAACAGCATGACACAAACCAGGCGGACCAGGTGGAAACACCAAGCCCGAACTTCCGCCGCGCCAGGGCCCAGTGGCCCGGAAGGAGGGGAGCGGGCCACTCAGGTTTTGCCCGCCGGTTGAGACTACGAGCCGAAGGGGCCCCACCCAAAAACGGCGTTTTGGTTCCTTTGCCGCCGTGGGCAAAGGAACCCGCCGCCGGGGCGGCGGAATCCTCCTTTTGGTGTTCTTTCCAATGGTAGGGGCTGGTTCGGATTCGGCGGGCCGATGAGGACATCGGCCCCTACGCAAGAATCGGAAACCCAAATAAAAAAACGTGGGAGCGACCGAAATGGCCACTCCCACGTTTTGTGTTCAGAAGGGAAACGAAGTTTCCCTCAAAGTTCTTTTACTAACTTTTCTTACAAGAAAAGTTAGTAGGCCAGCTTGTTCTCCAGCCAAGCCTTCAGCTCGCTGATGGGCACGCGGACCTGCTCCATGGTGTCGCGGTCACGGATGGTGACGGCGTTGTCGGCCTCCTCGGTGTCGGAGCCCACGGTCTGGAAGTCCACGGTGATGCAGTAGGGGGTGCCCACCTCGTCCTGGCGGCGGTAACGCTTGCCGATGGAGCCGGCGTCGTCGTAGTCCACCATGAAGTACTTGGAGAGCTCGGCCTGGATCTCACGGGCCTTCTCGCCCAGCTTCTTGCTCAGAGGCAGCACGGCGCACTTGTAAGGAGCCAGGGCGGGGTGCAGACGCAGAACGGTACGCACGTCGTTCTTGGCGGCGTCCACCACTTCCTCGTCATAGGCGTCCACCAGGAAGGCCAGGGTGACGCGGTCGGCGCCCAGGGAGGGCTCGATGACGTAGGGGATATAGTGCTCGTTCTTCTCCTGGTCGAA
>JABLTR010019985.1_pt1 | contig 10287 bp, 8 predicted proteins | sample 7160071 | NCBI WGS metagenome assembly JABLTR01 (sample SAMN14651230, study PRJNA627086) | human gut metagenome | isolation source: feces | host: Homo sapiens
CCTTGAAATACGTCAGTATTCCTGCGAAAAAATGTCTTGCGCAGCGCGAAAATTCCTCGCTGCCGGTCACATTGGGAGTTTTCAGATACACCCTAAGAAACCAACGCCCGCAGGCCGTGCCATTTCGCCCCTGGCTTCGCAGCTTTCCTTGCGTTACACAAAGTAGCGCTGCGGAAAAACTGCTTGTCAGGAACGAAAAATCATCTGTCTGCGGCGCTGCGCGAAAAAGCCCGCCGGAAACTTCCGACGGGCTTTTTTCATTGTTTTCTTATGCGATCCTGCCTTTCGGCAGCCTTTTTGCAAGAAGCTGGGGGATCAATAAGCCTCGTTGATCCACTCGATGCCGTCGATACGGAGCGTGAAGTACGGAGCGGACTGGAAGTAGGATTCGTGGAACGCGCCGTCGAACACAGCCTCTTCGCTGTCGGCCACGAAGTCGCCGTCGGTGTCGACTGCGAACGCATGATCGACCGTCTGGCCGTCGACCGTGAACGTGGAGGTGTCGAAGACCTGGATGGTGCCGTTCTTGATGCCATCTTCGACCTCGGCCAGCTTTTCAGCAGTGCCGGGGGCCGCGATGGCCTCGTTCAGCGGAGTCATGACAACTTCGTCGTCCGACATGCCCTTGCACCAGTCCTGCTCGAGCTCGGTGCCGTTGACCACGCACTCGATGGCATGGACAAAGTAGTTCGTCCAGTCGATGCGGGTGCCGATGATGGAGGCCTCGGGCGCGATGGTGGTCATGTCGTTGTTATAGCCGGTGTGGTACACGCCGCCAGCCTGAGCAGCGGTCGCCGGGGTGGTGTTATCGGAGTGCTGGGAGATGACGATGCAGCCGAGGTCGATCAGAGCCTTGGCGGCGTCCGCTTCCGCGGTGGCGTCAGACCAGGAGCCGACGAACTGGACCTTCATGGTCGCGCTCGGGCAGACGCTGCGCGCGCCCAGATAGTAAGCGGTAAAGCCGGAGACGACCTCCGCGAAGGAGTACGCGCCGACGTAGCCGATGACAGCCTGATCCTCGGTGATCTCGCCGTCGTCGATGAGCTGCTGCATCTTCAGGCCCGCGGCAACGCCCGCGACATAGCGGCCTTCATAGATGTTGGCGAATGCGTTGTGCGTGTTGGCCAGGTCGTCATAGAGGCCGCCCTGGTTGGTCATGCCGACGAACTGCACGTCCGGATACTCGGCCGCAACGGTCAGCATCGCGGGCTCATGGCCGTAAGAGTTATTGAAGATGATCTCGCAGCCATCCTCGACCAGCTCTTCGTTGGCCACGGCCACGGGGTCGCCCTCGATGAGGTTCCACTTGATGACCCATTCGACATTGATGCCTTCGGCCTTCAGCTTCTCGTCGGCGGCTTCTTTGCCGCGCATGAAGTTGTAGGTGTAGCCCTGGTCGTTCTCATCGCCGATGAGGACGAGGCCGACCTTGATGGACTTGCCTTCTTCGGCAGTGTCGGCGGGTGCTTCGGTATCGCCGGTGGTGTCGGTGGTTTCCGTCGTGTCAGCGGGGGCGGTGGTGTCGTCCTTGGCGGTGTCGTCCGTGGTCTTGGACGAGCAGGCCACCAGCGCGAATACCATCACGAGCGCCAGGAGCAAAGCGATGATCTTTTTCATTCTTTTGGTTCCTCCTAAAAATTTTTCAGGCAGCTGCGCGCTGCCCGCACGGACACCTCCGGCTTTCGCCATCGTCAAATCCGTGCCTCTATTTTACAGTACTTTTTTCTAAAAATCAATGTGTTTTCTCGGAATATTTCAAGCATTTTTCAACAAAAGGTCCAAACGAAGCTAAAAAATTTTTAGTATTTTTCACAGTTTGGTAATCTTCACTGAAAACGCCCGGTCAGAATTCGTATACTATGACGAGGAACTCACCCGCGCCAACCGGCCCGAAATATGGTATGATAAACAAAAAGGCGGTGCTCCGCGCCGCCGTTATCGTGCAAAGGAGCAAGGTTTATCTTGAAAGATTTTGTATTGAAGGGCAGTCTGTGCTTCAGCGCCGACGCAAACACGATGCAGACCATGGACGACGGCTTCCTCGTCTGCGAGGGCGGCCGCATCGCGGGCGTATGCTCCGCGCTTCCGGCGCAGTATGCCGCGCTGCCGCTGCTGGACTATACCGGCAAGCTCATCCTCCCCGGCATGACCGATCTGCATGTCCACGCGCCGCAGTTCGCCTTCCGCGGCCTCGGCATGGACCTCGAGCTGCTTGAGTGGCTCAATACCTATACCTTCCCAGAGGAGGCCAAATATGCCGACCTCGACTATGCCGACCGCGCATATTCCAGCTTTGTGGAGCATCTGCGCCGCAGCACCACGACGCGCGCGGCCATCTTCGCCACGATCCACCCGCCCGCCACGCGCCTGCTGATGGAAAAGCTGGAATCCTCCGGCCTCATCACCTGCGTCGGCAAGGTCAACATGAACCGCAACTGTCCGCCCTATCTGCGCGAGCTGTCGACAAACCACTCGCTCCGCGACACCGAGCGCTGGATCCAGGAGACGAAGGACGCGTTCCAGCGGACGAAGCCGATCCTCACGCCGCGCTTCATCCCCTCCTGCACGGACGATCTGATGTTCGGCCTTGCGCGGCTGCGCGAAAAATACGACCTGCCGGTGCAGAGCCACCTGTCCGAAAATTACAGCGAGATCGACTGGATCCGCGAGCTCTGCCCCAAGAGCAAATTCTACGGCGACGCCTATGACCAGTTCGGCCTCTTCGGCGGCGGCTATCCCTGTATCATGGCGCACTGCGTCCACTCGTCCGAGGCCGAGGAGGAGCGGATGCTCCGGAACGGCGTCTTTGTGGCGCACTCGCCGGAATCAAACATGAACCTCTCCTCCGGCGTCGCGCCCATCAGCCGCTATCTGAAGCACGGGCTGCACGTGGGTCTTGCCACAGATGTTGCCGGAGGCAGCCATGAAAACCTGCTCCGTGCCATGGCACATGCCATTCAGGCCTCGAAGCTCCGCTGGCGGCTCTATGATCAGGACGTCGCGCCGCTGACGTTCGACCAGGCGTTTTACATCGCGACGATGGGCGGCGGCGAATTTTTCGGCAAGGTCGGCACGTTCGCCGCGGGCTATGAGCTGGACGCAGTCGTGCTCGACGATGCATCGCTCGACCATCCGCAGGAGCTTTCTGTGCGCGACCGCGTGGAGCGCGCGGCCTATCTGGCGGATGAGCGCAACGTGATGGCCAAATTTGTGGCAGGTACACAGATTTTCTAAGTTCCCGGCCCTCCAAATTCTGCGGGAATGTTCTTGTTTTTTTCCCGGTTCCTCATTATAATGATGGGTGCAAAAATATCCATTTCCGGAGGAACCCTGACCCATGAAAAAACTGAACACCCGCCAGATCGCGCTGAACGGCATTGTCGCCGGTCTCTACGCGGCCATTACCATCCTGACCGCCTCGTTTGCCTACGGCAATATCCAGTTCCGCATCTCCGAGGCGCTGATGATGCTGCTCCTGTTCGAGCCGCATCTGACCATCGGCCTGACCATCGGCTGCCTGATTGCGAATCTGTTTTCCACGGTCTCCGTGCTCGACATCGTCATCGGCACAGCCGCGACGCTGCTGGCCTGCCTGCTCACGACGCGAATCAAAAAGCCGTGGCTCGCGCCGCTGCCCACGATCCTGGTCAACGCCGTGATGGTCGGCGCGATGCTCTCGTGGCTCTATATGCCGTCCGAACAGTTCTGGTACGGCCTGCTCGTCTTCGGCGGCGAGGTCGGCGCGGGCGAGGCTGCCGTGCTCTATGTGCTCGGCATCCCGCTCTACTATGCCATGAAGAAAACGAATTTCCTCGAAAAACTGCTGCACCCGAAACATTGACTTTTGGAAAGGGAGCTGAATCTATGAAACTGCTGCTCAAGGGCGGAACGGTCGTCTCCGCCGCCGGTTCGAAGATCGCCGATCTGCTGATCGAGGACGAGAAGATCGTCCGCGTCGGCCAAAACCTCACAGACGCAGAGGCCAAGGTCGTCCCGATGGAGGGCAAGCTGCTCTTCCCCGGCTTCATCGACGCGCATACGCATTTCGACCTCGACGTCTGCAACACCACGACCGCCGACAACTTCGACACCGGCACGCGCAGCGCGCTGCGCGGCGGCACAACCATGGTTGTCGACTTCGCCTGCCCGAACAAGGGCGAGACGCTGCAATATGGTCTCGACCTCTGGCATAAAAAGGCCGACGGCCGCTCGAGCTGCGATTACAGCTTCCACATGACGATCGATGACTGGAACGACGGCATCAAGGCCGAGATCCCGAAGATGTTTGAGCAGGGCGTTTCGTCATTCAAGATGTACATGACCTATCCGGCCATGATGATCGGCGACAAGGATCTGTTCTACGCCCTCGAAGAGCTCAAAAAATACGGCGGCATCGCCGGCGTCCACTGCGAGAACGCGGGCGTGATCGACGCGCTCATCGAGCAGCACAAGGCCGCGGGCGACGTGGGGCCCTCCGCGCATCCGCGCTGCCGCCCGAATCCGCTCGAGGCCGAGGCCGTGGCGCATCTGCTGCGCATCGCCGAGGTCGCGGACGTGCCAGTCGTGATCGTCCACCTGAGCACGAAGGAATCGCTGGCTGAGGTCGCCGCCGCCCGGGCCCGCGGCCGGAAGGTCTACGTTGAGACGTGCCCGCACTATCTGCTGCTGGACGACAGCCGCTATGACCAGCCCGACTATTCCGCCGCTGCCCGCTTCGTCTGTGCGCCGCCGCTGCGCAAACAGGCCGATCAGGACGCCCTCTGGGCCGCGCTGGCCGACGGCACGATCCAGACCGTCTCCACCGACCATTGCAGCTTCACCCTGACGCAGAAGGATGCCGGAAAGGGCGACTTCACCAAGATCCCCGGCGGCCTGCCCGGCGTGGAGCCGCGCGGCATCCTGCTCTACTCCGAGGGCGTGGCCAAGGGCCGCATCACGGCAGAGAAGATGGCCGAGGTGCTCTCCGAAAACCCGGCGAAGCTCTACGGCGCGTTCCCGCGCAAGGGCATCCTCGCTGCGGGCAGCGACGCCGACATCGTCGTCATCGATCCGGCCAAAACCGGCCTCATCACCGCGTCCGACCAGATTGCGAACGTCGATTATACCCCGTTCGAGGGCTTCCGCACGCAGGGCGTCATCGAGCAGGTCTATCTGCGCGGCCAGCTCGCCGTCGATCACGGCGAGGTCCAGACCGGCAAGATCGGGCAATTTATCCCGCGCGGCGTGAATTCGCTGTAATTCAGAAAGAACATCAGACCCGCCGTCTGCGGAAGGCAGACGGCGGATTTTTGCGGAAAAGAGAACAATATGAAGAAATTGAATGTGTTCCGCCTCGGGCTGCTGTTCGCCGGGTGCTTTCTCGGCGCGGGCTACGTCTCCGGGCAGGAGCTGCGGCAATATTTCGTGGTCTACGGCGCGAAGGGCTATCTGGGCCTGCTCGTGGCTGTCGCGATCTTATACATCTTCGGCGTGCTCTGTCTGCGCATGGCGCAGCGCACGGGCCCGTCCGTCTCCCGGATCTCGCCGCCCCAGTCGTCCATTGTGGACATCGCGATCTGCGAGATCGTCCCATCCTCCGGGAGGAGCGTCCGGCGCACGGCGATGGTCTCCGGCAGGTCGAGGTTGTACCAGTGGGAATAGCCGGTCATCCGGTCGCAGCGGGTGTCCAGCCCGCACGCGATGTTCACGACGATCGCGCCGGGATGCGCCGCGAGAAAGCGCCCGGTCAGCCGGTCGAGGACGATGGTGCGCGCGATGACGCCGCTGCGCATCGCGGTGTCCCGGTCGGCGTTGGAAAAGTCATAGTCGAGCTGGTCGACGAGCCGGACGGCGGCCTCGTCTCGGATCGCGCTGCGCGTCTTCGTCTCCTTCGCGCGGGCGTAGACGGTCTGCAGCATCGTCTCCGGCACGCCGGAGAGCGTGAGTTTTTCTGGCATGAAAAGATCTCCTTTCAGGGCCCGGCAGCGCATTGCGGTTCAGGTACTCGAACCGCTGCGGACAGGAAAACGATTCAACTGCTCTAACCATCGGGCCGTTTTCATCCAGACGACGCTGCCGCCGTCTGGATGCTCCTATTTTGTCAAATTATTCTCCGGTTTTCAAGTGGTCAGCGCATTTTTTTTCGCGCCTCAGCGCGCGGTCTCCTCTGAAACTTCCAGATTGGAGACGATGCGCCATCCGTCGTCGGTCTCCACAAGCGTCGCGGCGGTGGTCTGCAGGCTTCCTGTGCAGAGCAGTGTCACCGTGCCGTCCGCGCGGCGGACGCCGGAGAGCTCGCAGCGCGCGTCGAGCGCGTCGCTGTGCACCAGATAATAGGCGTCATAGTCCGCAAGATACAAAAATTGATCGAGGCCGCGCTGCGTGGTCTCCGCCAGCGTGCAGCCGACGAGCGCCTGAAGGGCCTCGTCCATCTGCGCCCGCGTGACCTTGATGATGTCCAGATGCTCCGCGGAGGCGTCCAGTTCGGCGAGCGCAGCGCGCTCTTCTTCCGTGACGGTGTTCCCAGCACCGGGGATACCGTTGTAAAAGAGCCGCGAGAGGTCGACGTCCCGCGCATCCGTGTAGGTGCTCGTGAGCATCATATCGCCCAGCGAGCGCTCGTTCAGGACTTTGTTCCGGAACCATTGCAGTTCTGCATCGGAGAGAGGCGCGTCCGGCACGGCCTCGGCTTCCGGTGCCGCTTCACGCTCAGGGTGTGATGCTTCGCTTTCGGTCGGCTCGGCAGGGGAGACGGCGGTCTGCCTACCCAGACGGAAGGTGCATCCAGCAGCGCTCCCAGCCAGGAGCAGCGCCAGCAGCAGCGCGATCAGACGGGCGGGGCGTCTGGCGGACAATGCGTTTGGAACAGTGTGCATGATCGTGACTCCTTTCAACACGGCAGATTTTTTGAATTCCGCTTTCTGTCATCATAGCATAGTTCGCGCTGTGCAGCAAGAAGGGCAAAGATTCAGAAATCTTAAAAAACTCCCGCCATGGATCCCATGGCGGGGAATTTTGATTCTTTATCCTGCTGCGGACTCGTGGACCGGCTCCTGCGTCTCCACGCGGCGGATTCGCGCGCCGAGGGCCGCGAACTTGCCGATGATGTCCTCATAGCCGCGCTCGATGTAGTGCGCGTCCTCGATCGTGGACGTGCCGTCGGCGGCCAGCGCCGCGATGACCATCGCCGCGCCCGCGCGCAGATCGCACGCGCGTACCTCACAGCCGTGCAGCTTGGCCACGCCGTCGATCACCGCCGTCTTGCTCTCGACCTGGATGGCCGCGCCCATGCGGTTGAGCTCGCCGGTGTAGCGGAAGCGGTTGTCGTAGATGCCCTCGGTGACGAGGCTCGTCCCCTCGGCCAGAGCCATGCACACCGCGATCTGCGGCTGCATATCGGTCGGGAAACCGGGATAGGGCAGCGTCTTGACGTTCGCCCGCCGGAGCCGCTTCGCGGCCTCCACGCGGATGGAATCATCATATTCCGTGACGCGCGCGCCCATTTCGCGCAGCTTCGCGGTAATACAATCCAGATGCTTGGGAATAATATTTTCGATGAGGACGTTGCCGCCCACGGCTGCGGTCGCGGCCATGTAGGTGCCGGCCTCGATCTGGTCGGGGATGATGGTATACGTGCCGCCGCCGAGACGCTTCACGCCGCGCACCTTGATGACGTCGGTGCCCGCGCCGGAGACCTTCGCGCCCATCGCGTTCAGGAAGTTCGCGAGATCGACGATGTGCGGCTCCTTCGCGCAGTTTTCGATGACGGTCATCCCGCCGCACAGCACCGCCGCGAGCAGAATGTTCATCGTCGCGCCGACGGAGACAATGTCGAGATAGACATGCCCGCCGCCGAGCCCTTCTGTGGGCGCGTCCGCGCAGACGTAGCCGCCCTCCTGCTCGACGCTCGCGCCCATTGCCTCAAAGCCCTTGATGTGCTGGTCGATCGGACGGACGCCGAAGTTGCATCCGCCGGGCATCGCGACCCGCGCGTGGCCGAAGCGGCCAAGCTCCGCGCCGATCAGGTAATAGGACGCGCGGATGCGGCGCACGAGCTCGATCGGCGCCGTCGCGTTGCGGACGTGCGAGCAGTCGATCTCCAGCGTGTTGCGGCTCAGGCGGCGGATCTTCGCGCCCATGTTATTGAGAATTTCAAGGAGCAAGCGGACGTCGGAGATGTCCGGCACGTTCTCGATCCGGCACACGCCGTCCACCAGCAGCGTGGCCGGCAGAATGGCCACGGCGGCGTTCTTCGCGCCCGAGATCGAGACAGCGCCTTCCAGCCGCTGCCCGCCCTGTACGATGTATTTTACCAAATCAAAAGCCCTCTTCGATTTTATTGGAAGCACCGGTTCTGCCCCGGAACTTCCTTTAGAAAGAAAAAGCAGTCATTGCAGTCTCAGTATTTGCAGAAGCCCGGCGTTCACCCATGGCAATGCAAACCAACGCAGCCAATTCCAGCCGCCTAACTCATAGAATACCACACCGGCGTGTTAAAGTAAAGAAAAAATGACAAACCAGCAACAACTTCCTAAGGATCCTATTAAGATTTGACGATGTCGAACGCAAACGCGCCTCACTCGGCCTGACGGACCTCGCGCGTGATGCCGTTGACATAAAAGACTGCCGTGTCCGTCTCCACACGCCAGACCGGCGTGAAGCGGAGGGCCGACGTGGCCGTCTCGGAGTGCAGGTAGCCCTGCTGCATGCCGGTGATCTGGCTGCCGACCCAGCCAAGCGCGTCGCGGCTCGCCAAAATCTGCGTCAGCGCGTCGGCGCAGGAGATGCAGGCCTCCTCCGAAACGCGGGTGATCACGCCGGATTCCGGATAAAATACACCATCCGCCGCGCGCAGCGCGCCGTCCTGATACGTAAACGTCAGCGTCCCGCCGAAGACCGGCATGCCCAGCAGCGCCTGCTCCACGCCCAGCGCATAGACGCCGTCGGCCTGCCGGACAGCGGGCTGCGTCTGCCAGACGGTATAGCCCATGCCACGCAGGCGGCGCTGCATATCCTGTTCATAGCTCCGCCCGCCCACGGCGGCGCTCAGCTCCGCATGGAGCGCGCCGCTGCGGCTGAACGAGACGCTGCCGCTGTCCGCGCTGTAAAGGATCTCATAGCGCGTGGAGCTGCTGTCTGCCTCGGCCGCCTCGCCGAGCAAGGCCTCCGCTGCGGCGGAGGCGTCCGCTTCGCCAAGCTCGATGGCATAGAGCGTCTCGCCGGAGGTGAGCAGCGCCGGATCAATCGACACGCCGTAGCTTGCCAGCAGCTCCGTCAGTCCCCTGTGCAGCGCCGATTCCTCACGCTGCGCCGAGAGCTTCCCGGGCACGACCGCCAGCAGCAAAAAGCATACCGCCAGCGTCAGGATCAGAAGAATCAGATTTTTGATGCGCCGACCCGACACGGCGGCCGCCCCCTTTCTATCCGAAGTTCAAAGATTTATCCTTTCCATGCGGCGGTGAGGTCGCCCTCGCCGCGCTCGACATACCGCAGCGCGAGCGGCTGTCCGCCGCGCAGGATCGCCGCGGCCTGTGCCGGCGGGAGAAGCGCCGCGGGCTGCGCCGTCGGCTGGAGTGTGCGGAGCACGATGCTCGCGCTTGTGATCCGTGTGCCCTCGAATGTGACCGCCGCCGGTTCGATGGCAGAAACGTAAACGCCGTTCAGGAAATAGGCAAACGTGCAGACGGTCTGCCCGTCCTGCTCGCTCACATCCGTCAGATAGAGCCGCGCTTCGCCGAGCGTGCCGCCGGAGATTGTTGACAGCAATTCCCGGGCCGCCTCCACGCGGCTCTCGCGCGAATCCGCCGCGCTCTGGAACCGTTCGAGCGGTTCCGATACCTGCAGGCTCACGCGTCCGCCTGCCGTGACGGACAGGGCATGCGTCGTTTCGGTGAACGAGGTCGTGCCCGCCGGGTCGATGTATTTTGCGTCACCGTAGGGGTTGAAGCCGAGGCTCGACGCCAGCGACGAGACGAACCGCGCCTCGCACGGGTTTGCCGCGACGGCGTCCACGAGCGCGGCCTGCGGCGTAATGAGGCTCAGCGCCGCAGCCTGCTTGTACGCACCGCTCTCGTCCTCAAAGGCGAAGAAGCTGCCGTCCGGCTGATAGCCGTCGAGCGCGGCCTCGAGCACCGCAGCGCTCACCGAGGTCTCGCAGCGATAGCCCTCCGTGCCGGCGAGATACAGCGCCACGCCGCCGTCTTCGACCGCGAGCAGGAACCACTGCGCGTTCGGCAGCTCCGGCGCGTCCGCGTTGAGCCACGCCGCGGCCAGCGCCGGGCTGAGCGCCGACGGATAGCAGAACGCGGC
>JABLTR010005286.1_pt1 | contig 10282 bp, 12 predicted proteins | sample 7160071 | NCBI WGS metagenome assembly JABLTR01 (sample SAMN14651230, study PRJNA627086) | human gut metagenome | isolation source: feces | host: Homo sapiens
AAGCGGGCGCGACCGGACGAAATGTGTATGCGTACATCCGCAATGCGATCATCTATCTGCTGGGCGGCAACCTGTCCGGTATCATCACCGTGCTGTGTGCCTCTCTGTTTGCGTTGCCGGTGCCGTTTCTGCCGGTCCATCTGCTGTTCATCAATCTGATCACTGATTCCTTGCCGGCGCTCGCCATCGGTATGGAGCGCTCTTCGCAGGATGTGCTCAAGCAGGCTCCGCGTGATCCGTCGCAGGGCATCCTGGACAAAGGAACGGTCAAGACGCTGGGCTTGCAGGGGATCCTGATCGCGATCGTAACGATCAGCGCTTATTTCATCGGCCTGTCCCATTCTTGGGCTGAGGCGACGACGATGGCCTTTGCGGTCCTTTGCCTGGCACGGCTCTTCCACGGCTTCAACTGCCGCAGCGCCTATTCGCTGCATCACATCGGTCTGTTCTCGAACCGCTATTCGATCGCGGCCTTTGTGGCCGGTGCAGCATTGCTGGCGATCATCCTGTTCGTACCAGGCCTGCATGGTCTCTTCTCGGTCACGACGCTGGCGATGCCGCAGATTGCCATGATCCTCGTGCTGGCCATCTTACCGACCATCTGCATCCAGATCATCAAGATGTGGCAGGAACGCAGATAACATTCGAAATTCAATACAGGAGAATCTGTTATTCGATAACAGGTTCTCCTATTCTTGTTTTGATGTGAAATCGTGTGGAAACACAAATCATGGTTGTTTTTGTGAAAACACGTGTTATAATGACAAAAAGGAAGGGGCGAGGATATGGGAAGTCTCCGACATACGACGAATGAGTTGCTGGTAGGATTGTTCAATTACATCCTGTATATAGAAGAACGCAATCTGAAAAAGCGTGGGATCAAGCTTTCGATGAACGACGTTCACATCCTGGAAAGCATCCAGAAGGCGAGCGACAACAGCATGTCGCACATCGCTGCCCGGATCATGGTAACACAGGGCACACTGACGACCAACGTGAACAAGCTGATCGCAAAAGGATATGTCGAGCGTTACCAGGATGAGAAGGACAAGCGGATCAAACGGCTGCGGATCACCGAGAAGGCATTGCCGATCCTGGCCATCCATGAACAGTTTCACGAAGAGATGATCGACAAGGCGATCGGAAAGCTGGGATTGGAAGAAAACGAGCTGCTCAACGAGACGCTGGAAAATGTGCTGGCGTATTTTCGGGAAGAATACCGGGAACAGGCAGGCATCTGAGTCAGATATGCACAAGCTGCATATCTTTTTTTATGGCGAAAGGATCCTTTTGGGAACGAATCAGGACTCTATTTTTGAAAATTATTTACAAAACGTGCAGGATAGCGCTTTCTTCATCATCACATGAAAAAAACATAATCTTTTTATTATCAAAGTATTTACTTTGAGTTTCAAAAGGTGTATAGTCTTACCTGTAATCTTTGATACTCAAAGTTTTTAAGGAGGACAAACACATGTTGGAACAGATCAAAAAAGTGCTGGTAGACGCACTGAATATCGACGAAGAAACTGTTACGCCGCAGGCAAACCTGAAGGATGACCTGGGCATCGACTCACTGGCAGCCGTTGAGCTGGCACTGGAGCTGGAGACTGAGTTTGACATCCGCATCGAGGATGAGGAGCTCGCCAAGCTGGAAACTGTGCAGGATATCATCGATATCATCGAAGAAAAGCAGAAATAAGACAATGTGTGAGCTAAGAGATCTTAGCTCATTTTAAAAAGGGAGTGAAGAAACATGGATACCGGCAAGATCAAGGAGATCATTTCAATATTTGAACAGTCGACACTGTCCACGATGGAACTGGAAGGCGATGATCTGAAAATCAAGCTGAGCAAGGATGGGGCGGGCAGTCCGCTGTCCGTCGAACGCGTGGAACAGCCACAGCCCAAACCGGTGGAACATGCGGCAGAGATCGCAGAGGGCGACGCGGTGCGTTCCCCGCTGGTCGGTACGTTCTATGCGGCTGCCAGTGAAAACGCAAAGCCGTTTGTCGAGATCGGGCAGACGGTCAAACAGGGGGATATCCTGTGCATCATCGAAGCGATGAAGGTCATGAATGAGATTCATGCCCCGCGAAGCGGAGTGATCCGGGAGATCCTCGTTCAGGATGGCGCAATGGTTCAGTTTGACGAAGAACTGATGATCATCGGTGAGTAAATGATCCGGAAGATATTGATAGCCAACCGCGGAGAGATCGCGGTTCGGATCATCCGCACCTGCAAGGAGATGGGGATCCGAACGGTCGCTGTCTACTCTACGGCGGATCGGGATGCGCTGCACGTACAGCTGGCGCATGAGTCCGTCTGCATCGGAGGACCGCGTCCGGCAGACAGCTATCTCAACATGAATGCGATCCTGCAGGCAGCCTGCAGCACGGGATGTGACGCCATCCATCCCGGCTTTGGCTTTCTGAGCGAAAACCCGCAGTTCGCAGCACTGACACAGCAGTGCAATCTGATCTTTATCGGTCCCAGCCCGGACGTCATCGAAAAGCTCGGCAACAAGGCCCATGCCCGTCAGATGATGCAGGAGGCCGGTCTGCCGGTCATTCCCGGCAGCAAGCAGATCGTGCAAAGCGTCGAGGAAGCACGGTCGCTGGCAGAGACGATCACCTATCCGCTGATCATCAAGGCGGCCAACGGCGGCGGTGGCAGAGGTATGCGGATCGTGCGAAGCGAGGAGGAGCTCGAACATGCGTATCACAGTGCCAGAAGCGAAGCGAAGGCCTGTTTTGGAGATGAAGATGTCTATATGGAGAAATACATCGAGCATCCCAAGCACATCGAGGTCCAGGTGCTCTGTGATGAATACGGCAACTGCCTGCATCTCTATGAGCGGGACTGCAGCTTTCAGCGCCGCAATCAGAAGATGATCGAGGAAGCACCTTGCCATGTGCTGCGGGACGATGTGCGGGAACGCATGGCGGCAGATGCCGTCCGGGCCTGTCAGCATGTCGGTTATACGTCTGCGGGCACCATCGAGTTTCTGATGGCTGCCGATGGCAGCTACTACTTCATGGAAATGAATACGCGCATCCAGGTCGAACATCCGATCACGGAACAGATCTGCGGGATCGACATCGTCAAGCAGCAGATCCGTATTGCCGACCATCAGCGCCTGCAGCTGCGACAGGAAGATATTCAGCCAAAGGGCTATGCGCTGGAGTGCCGCATCAATGCGGAGGACATCCACCGGGAATTTGCACCGTCACCGGGGAAGGTCACGTTCTTGAATCTGCCCTGCGGCAGAGGGGTGCGGGTGGAGACCGCTGTCTACAACGGCTACACGATCCCGCCGTACTATGACTCGATGATCGCCAAGATCATCACCTTTGCGCCGACGCGTCTGGAATGCATCAAAAAGATGCGCATCGCGCTGGAGGAACTGATCATCGACGGTGTGGAGACCAATGTGGAATTTCATTATCTCGTGCTGCATCAGCGCGCCTTTATCGAGGGAACCTATGATACCGGCTATGCGCAGCAATTTATCGAGGAGCTGAAGGAAAATGGAGAATTTATTTAAGAAACGGCAGGACCGTCTGCATCGCTTTGAGGATTTCCGCAATTCCAGAGATCTGGATGTCCGGCCAAAGGAGATCCCGGACTATGTGTTCAAAAACTGTGAGCACTGTGGGGAGAATATCCCGTATATGGAACTGCAGCGCACGTATTATGTGTGTCCGCGCTGTGGCTGCCACTTAAAGATCAGTGCCCGGGAGCGCATCCGTCAGCTGATCGATGAAGGGACGTTTACCGAGTGTGATGCGCTGGTGGAAAGCGCCAATGAGGATCACTTCATCGGCTATGAGGAAAAGCTGGACAAGGCGAAACAGGCGACCGGCATGCATGAAGCGGTCATCTGCGGATATGGCCTGGTCCGGGGATACCCGCTGGCCATTGCGGTGATGGACTCCCGTTTCATGATGGGCAGCATGGGACATGTGGTCGGTGACAAGATCACCCGTCTCATCGAACTGGCAGACCGTCATCACCTGCCGCTGCTCATCAGCTGTACCAGCGGCGGAGCCCGCATGCAGGAGGGAATCGTCTCGCTCATGCAGATGGCGAAGACGGCAGCGGCGCTCAAGCGTTTCAGCGATCATGGCGGCTTTTATATCAGCCTGCTGACCCATCCGACGACCGGCGGTGTATCGGCGAGCTTTGCGATGCTGGGGGATGTGATCCTGGCGGAACCGGATGCCCTGGTGGGGTTCGCCGGGCGTCGGGTCATCGAAAAAACGGTCAATGAAGTGCTGCCACCGCAGTTTCAGCATGCGGAGTTCGTCATGGAAAAAGGCTTTATCGACCGTATCGTCGAACGAAAGGATCTGCGGCGGACCGTTGCCGACCTGATCCTGCTGCATGGAGGAAAACGCGTATGAGTCTGATGGAAAAAGAAGCACAGCTGGCGGCGCTGCAAACGCAGGCACAGGCCTGTGAGGATCCGCTGCAGCAGATGCAGCTGGAAGCGCAGATCCAGGCGCTCAGCCGGGAGATGTACACGGCGCTGGATGCGTGGGATCGGGTCTATCTGGCCCGCCATCCGCATCGTCCCAAGGCGCAGGACTATCTCAAAAAGCTGTTTCACACCTTTTATGAGCTGCACGGTGACCGCTGTTATGGAGATGACCGTTCGATCATCGGCGGCATCGCCATGTTTGAACAGACACCGGTCACCGTGATCGCCCAGGCGAAGGGAAAGGATCTGCAGGAGAATCTGAAGCGAAACTTCGGCATGCCCAATCCGGAAGGTTATCGCAAGGCGCTTCGGCTGGCCAAAGAGGCAGAGAAGTTTCATCGTCCGATCATCACGTTCGTGGATACCTCCGGCGCCTATCCCGGCAAAGGGGCAGAGGAGCGCGGACAGGCAGAGGCGATCGCACAGTGCCTGTTCACTTTCTCCAATCTGCAGACACCGGTGATCTGCATCGTCCTCAGCGAAGGCGGCAGCGGCGGTGCGCTGGCGCTCAGCGTCGGCGATCAGCTGATCATGCTGGAGAATGCGATCTATTCCATCCTTTCCCCGGAGGGCTTTGCGAGCATCCTGTGGAAAGATGGCAGCCGGGCCAAAGAGGCGGCCGAAGTGATGAAGCTGACTGCACAGGACCTGTATGAAAAAGAGATCGTCGATCAGATCATCCGGGAACCGCTGGGCGGGGCGCAGAATGATCTTGATACGGTCTGTGACCGTCTGCACGACAGTATCCAGGATGCGCTGACGCGGCTGATGAAGACGAAGACGAACACCCTGTTAAAAAACCGTTATGAGAAATACAGAAAGATCGGAGTGATCTGATCATGGGACAGATACAGTTATTGGGCTGCGGTCATGCGTGTCCTGCACACGCCATCGACAATCAGCAGCTGGAGAAGATCATCGATACGAGCGATGAATGGATCGTGCAGCGGACGGGGATCCACAGCCGTTATGTGGCGAGCGCAGAAGAGACGACCAGCGTGCTGGCGGCACGGGCCGCCCGGCAGGCGATCACGGCCGCCGGTATCGATAAAAAAGAGATCCGATTACTGATCGTAGCGACGCTCAGCGGCGATCAGCCGATGCCCAGCACGGCCTGTCTGGTACAGGAGCGCCTGGGGATGATGGATCAGTCCATCATGGCATTTGACCTCAATGCGGCGTGCAGCGGATTCCTCTATGCGCTGCAGTGTGCCTGTGCCATGCTGGAGGAGGGCGCATGCGCGTTGGTGATCGGTGCGGAAAACCTGTCGAAGATCATCGACTGGAGCGATCGCGGCACGTGCATCCTGTTTGGAGATGGTGCCGGGGCAGCGCTCATCCGGCGCAGTGAGCAGGGAAAGCGCATCTGGCATTTTGCCCAAAGCAAGGGCGATCCCAAGCGGGTGCTCGACATTCCCGGCAAGACGCTGAGCGATGTGCCCTGCGTCAATGTCGAGGAATCCTACCGCTATCTGCACATGGATGGCCGAGAGGTCTTTCGCTTTGCGGTGGGTGCGATGGAAGAATCCATCCATCGAGTACTGGAAAAAAGTCCGTATGCGCTGGATGATGTCGACCTCATCATCCCGCATCAGGCGAACATCCGCATCCTGGCGAGCGTTGCCCGCCACATGAAACTGCCGATGGAACGATTCTACGTCAATCTGGACCGCTTCGGCAACACATCGGCGGCCAGCGTGCCGATCGCGCTTTCACAGGCGAGCGAAGAGGGACGCTTACACGAGGGAATGAAGCTGTTATTGGTCGGTTTTGGCGGCGGACTGACGTATGCCGCCTCCCTGATCGAGCTGTAAGGAGAAGATCGTATGTTATTAAATGAAATGTTTTCAGTCAAATATCCTGTCATACAGGGAGCGATGGCGAATATCGCCACCGCAGAATTTGCGGCGGCAGTATCCAACGCCGGCGGCATCGGTGTGATCGGCACCGGCGCCATGAACGTCGAACAGGCACGGGAGGCCATCCATCGCTGCCGTTCGCTGACCGATCGGCCGTTCGGTGTCAATGTGATGATGATGAATCCCTATACGAAAGAGCTGATGGAGATGATCGCTCAGGAACGTGTCGCCCTGGTGACGACCGGTGCCGGCAATCCGGGCGTATACATGTCGATGCTGAAGGAGAGCGGCGCAAAGGTCTTTCCGGTCGTTCCCAGCGTGGCGATGGCGATCCGCATGGAACGCAGCGGCGCCGATGGCCTGATCGTGGAAGGCGGGGAGGCCGGCGGTCATGTCGGTGAACAGACGACGATGGCCCTGGTGCCACAGGTAGCGGATGCGGTCCAGATTCCGATCGTCGCTGCCGGCGGGATCGCGGACAGCCGCGGGGTCTGTGCGGCCTTCTGTCTGGGCGCCATCGGCGTACAGGTCGGTACCTGTCTGCTGGTCTCTCAGGAATGCCCGATCCACGAAAATTACAAACAGGCCGTCATCAAGGCCAAGGATACCGATACCGTCGTGACCGGGCGCAGCCTGAACTCACCGGTGCGCATCCTGAAAAATCCGATGAGCCGTCAGTACATTCAGCTGGAGGCCCAGGCGGCAAACCGTGAAGAGCTGGAGAAGCTGACGCTGGGCGGGCTTCGCCGGGCGGTCTTTGACGGGGACATGAAGACCGGTTCGGTCATGATGGGGCAGATCGCCGGCTTATGCCATGAAATCCGTCCGTTGGAAGAGATCCTGCACGATCTGTGCGCGGGGACCAAAGCGGTCAGCGAGCGACTGTCCAAGATGAGCGAGGAGGTCGCATGCTGAAGGAGATCCGCTTCGATCACCGGACGCTGCAGCTGCCGATCATTCAGGGCGGCATGGGCGTCGGGGTATCCCTGTCCTCGCTGGCCGGCCATGTGATGAAGGAAGGTGCGATGGGGGTCATCAGCGCCGCGCATCCCGGCTATCGGCGTCCGGATTTCCGCAAGGACAGCATCGCAGCCAACTGTGCGGCCATTCACGAGGAGTGTGCCAGAGCCAGAGCGATCAGCGAAGGAAACGGACTGCTGGGCATCAACATCATGGTGGCTTCCACCGATTATGACACTTATGTCCGTGCTGCCATCGACGCCGGCGTCGATGCGATCATCAGCGGGGCCGGACTGCCGCTGCATCTGCCGAAACTGACGAAAGACAGCGATGTGCTGCTGGCACCGATCGTCTCCAGCGCGCGTGCCGCACACCTGATCCTGCGCACCTGGGACAAACACTATCAGACCTGTCCGGATTTCATCGTTGTCGAAGGCAGTGAGGCCGGCGGTCATCTGGGCTTTTCCAGAGAGGAACTGGAAGAGGGGCGCTGTCAGCCGCTGGATGCGATCGTCCGGGAGGTGCTGGGATTGCTGGCACCTTATGAGGAACGCTACCAGAAGAAGATCCGTGTGTTTGCGGCCGGCGGCATCTTTGATGGAAATGACATCGCCCGCATGCTGCGGCTGGGGGCGGACGGCGTGCAGATGGCGACCCGTTTTATCGCCACGTATGAATGCGACGCCGCAGATTCATTCAAACAGGCCGTGCTGCAGTGCACGAAAGAAGACATCCGTCTGATCAAAAGTCCGGCGGGCCTGCCGGGCCGGGCACTCAACACCCGCTTTATCCGGCGCGTAGAGGGGCAGACCATCTGTATGAACGACTGCCTGCGCTGCATGAAACCATGCGATCCCTCACATACGCCTTACTGCATCAGCGAAGCGCTGATCACATCGGTCAGCCGGGATGCACAGGACGGCGTCGTCTTTGTCGGTGCCAATGCCTGGCGCATCGATTCATTGTTGCATGTATCACAGCTGCTCACACAGCTGAAGGAAGAGGCGAATGCCTCTCTGAAGGAGAACTGAGATGAAGATAGGATTTTTGTTTGCCGGTCAGGGTGCGCAGCATCCCGGCATGGGAAAAGACTTTTATGAACGCTATGACTGTGCGCGTGCCGTCTATGACAGCGTGGACATCGACATCGATGTGAAACAGCTCTGTTTTGCGGGAACGCAGGAGGAACTCAATGATACAGCGGTTGCCCAGCCCTGCATCCTGACGACTTCTTCGGCCATCGTCTCGGTGCTGCGTGCACACGGGATCGAAGCGTCCGCTGTGGCCGGACTGAGCCTGGGGGAATATTCCGCCCTTGCCTATGCCGGTGTCTTTACGCCGGCACAGGGCGCATCGCTGGTGCGTGCGCGCGGAAAGATCATGGCAGAAGCGTTGCCTGCCGGTACCAGCGGCATGGCCGCCGTGCTGAATACGGAAGCATCTGTGATCCGGGGAGTCTGTGAGGAGGTCCGCACGATCGGGGTCTGTGAGATCGCCAACTACAACTGCCCGGGGCAGATCGTCATCAGCGGACAGAAGGCTGCCGTCGAGGCTGCTACAGAGAAGCTGAAGGAACGCGGGGCCCGCCGGGTGATCCCGTTGGCGGTCAGCGGTGCGTTCCATACCTCGCTGTTACAGGAAGCATCCCAGAAGCTGGAACAGGTGCTGCAGACGTACACGTTCGCAAGCCCCGGCGTACCGGTCATCGCCAATGTGAGCGGGGTACAGGAAACCCGGGATCTGAAAGAAGTGCTCAAAGAACAGATCTGCCACAGCGTACAGTTTACGCAGAGCATCGAAACGATGCTCGCCATGGGCATCGATACGTTCATCGAGATCGGCCCGGGCCATTCGCTGAGCGGCTTTGTACGAAAGACATCGCGGGATGTGAAGACCTACAGCATCGATACGGTGGCAGATATGGAAAAAGTATTACAGGAGGTACACGCACATGAATGCTAAGACCGCACTGGTGACCGGAGCTGGCCGCGGCATCGGCAGAGGCATCGCCCTTGCCCTTGCGAAGGAAGGCTATCAGCTGGCCATCAATTATAACGGAAGTGAAGAAGCGGCAAAGGAGACCGCAGCCCTCTGTGAACAGCAGGGCGTCAAGGCGCGCATCTATCGTTGCAACGTGGCAGACCACGCGGCGGTGGAAGCGATGATCCAGGAGGTATGGAAGGAGTTTGGCAGCATCGATGTGCTGGTCAACAATTCCGGCATCACGCGGGACGGCCTGCTGCTGCGCATGAAAGAAGAAGACTTTGATCAGGTGATCGATGTGAACCTGAAAGGCACTTACAACTGCATTCGTCATGTCGCACGGATCATGATGAAGCAGCGCCACGGTTCGATCATCAACATGTCCAGCGTGGTGGGCATCGCCGGCAACATCGGACAGGTCAACTATGCCGCCAGCAAGGCCGGCATCATCGGTCTGACCAAGGCCAGCGCCAAGGAGCTCGCTTCCCGCGGCATCCGCGTCAACGCGATCGCACCGGGCTTTGTGGAGACCGAGATGACCGATGCCCTCAGTGAGGAAGCGAGAGCCGCCGCCATGGGGCTGATCGCCCTCAAACGCTTTGCCAGCGTCGAAGACATCGCCAATCTGGCGGTATTCCTGGCATCGGAGAAGAGCAGCTATATCACCGGGCAGACCATTCAGGTCGACGGCGGCATGGCGATGTAGGAGGTACGTATATGAAACGAAGAGTAGTGGTGAGCGGCATGGGTGCCGTATCACCGATCGGCAACAGCGTCGAAGAACTGTGGCAGGGCATCCGCACGCATCGCTGTGGGATCGATGCGATCACGCATTTCGATACGGCCGACTATAAGGTCAAGCTGGCCGCTGAGGTCAAGGATCTGGATATGGAACAGTATTTCAGCAAGCGGGATCTGAAGTTCAATGACCGGTTTACCCAGTTTGCCCGCATCGCGGCCAAACAGGCGATGCAGGACAGCGGCCTGGATGTACACA
>JABLTR010040743.1_pt1 | contig 10264 bp, 8 predicted proteins | sample 7160071 | NCBI WGS metagenome assembly JABLTR01 (sample SAMN14651230, study PRJNA627086) | human gut metagenome | isolation source: feces | host: Homo sapiens
AGCAGAACAATCATCTCCTGAGTCTGACACTGGATGTCTGGCAGGATCAGATCTTCTTCAACGATTCCGCATTTCCCGCCGGGTACTTTGCTGCCGACATCCTGAATGTCAGCGACGAGACGATGCGGGAGCTCCTTACACACGGCGGGGAGATCAGCTTTCAGGTGGAGGCGCTGGCCAATGCCGGACGCGAGGAGTTCATCAAACTGCTGCCGGAGACACGTACATCCATGGAGAAGGAGCTGGATGCCCTGTGGAAGTGTCCGCCGTACAGTTTTTTGGAAAAGGGGAAGGATTTCCAGGCGCTGGACGTCCTGTTCGATCCCGAACTTGTCGACGAGCTGTTGAAGACGGAGTCCCCGGTCCGACAGTTCTTCTTCCGCTATTTGACCGCGGGGTTCAGCATCCCGCTGGGGATCTTTCACTTTGCGGCTGCCGGATGGTATTTTGAAGCGGGCTTCCTGCACCGCTTAAAAAAGCGGACGGAGACGTATTTTGCAATCGCCACCCACGACTGCTTCACCAGTGAGGACTTCTGGACACATATGCAGCAGCTGCCCATGGCGGATATCGAGGCATTCACCATCTTCCCGAAGATCGCATCCTCCTATGTGTTTGCCCAGAGCCCGAGGAACGAAGAAGAGATGGTATTCGTGCAGCGGATCAACTTTCCCACGCCGATGCAGTTTTACTGCTTTGACCTGTTGAACGGGATGCATCATGTCCACGCACCAAGCCTGTGCCAGAACTGCGGACGGTATTTCCTGACGACCAGTGGACATCAGCCCAAGTACTGCGACGGCATCGCGCCTCAGGATAACCGCATGACCTGCCGGCAGTACGGGGCCATGCAGCATCAGAAGGAGCTGAACAAACAGCACCCGGTCTACCGTATCTTCAGCACCCGGACCAACACCATCCGCAAGCACCACCAGCGGGGCAAGATCTCAGACGAACTGCGTCAGGCCACCCTAAAGCTGGCGGAGGAGTACCGGGACAAGGCACTCTTAGACAATGACTATGCATCCAACGGCTACGCCCAGGACATGGAACAGGAACAACTCTATACAGAGGCGCGGAAGCGGCTGAAATGAAGAGAGGGGAGCGGTCTTCATGACTACGCAGAAAAACGCTGCTGTTGGGGACCGCTCCACAAATGAGGAACTGGTCCAAAGACTACAGGAAGGAGATGCCTCTGCGGCAGAGGAGTTGGTCCGCAAGAACAGCGGTTATCTCACCGTGTTGGCAAGACAATATGACAAGGCGGTGCGCGGCCCCTCCCTGGAAGAGGACCTGAAGCAGGAAGGGGCGCTGGCACTCCTGAAGGCTGCGGAACAGTTCGACTCCACAATGGGAAACCGTTTTTTGACGTATGCCACGCCTGCCATCCAGGCGGCGATGCGGGACTGCGTTGCTCGAAGCGCCCTGCCGCTGACGATCCCGTCCGGACGGTATCACCAGCTGCGGCAGGTCCTGCGGCTTATAGCAGAGAAGGAAAAAGTATCGGAAGCGGAGCTGCTCCCGTGTATCATGGAGCGCATGCAGGTTTCGGAGTCCGTGGCACGATCTCTGCTGTTGGAGAGCCGGACTCTGTTCCAAAGTTACGATTTGGGTGACCAGGTATTTACAGTGTCCTGCGGCGGCGATCCCGCGAAAGCTTACGACCACCAGATGCAGAGAAAACTGCTTTTTCAGCGTATCGAGGAGATCCTGTCACTGAGGGAGCTGAATCTGGTGCGCTGTCATTTGGGGATCGGACAGCCGGAGGAGCAGGGCATGACGTTTCAGGAGCTGGCCATCCGGCTGAACTACAACGGCCCCAGTGGAGCGGAGAAAGCCTACAAGAGCGCCATCCGAAAACTGAAACAGGACCTCTACGGCGGAGCCTACGGCCGGTGGCTGGACATTCAACGGGCGCTTCGGGAGGCGCGGAGAGATGCAGAGCAGGAGACCGGTTACTGCACACCGCAGAGGACTTGGAGAGAGGAGAAACAATTTTAAGGGGAACACGCTTGAACGAAAACGAACTGTAGCAAAATGCAGTTTTCAGACACGGTAAGAAAATTTACGCATTAAAAAGTTAGCGAGAACCGCAAACTCTGCGGTTCTCGCTAACTTTTTCTTGAACCTGATTTTTCAGAATTCTATTTTGCAACAGGCCTTTCCTGTAAAAGTCTATATACTTGAAATGCAAATTCAAGTAGAAGCGAACATCAGCAAGCTCTTCTCAGAGGGCCATAGGCTTACGTAGAATGCTTCGACCGGTATTCCCGCGGTGTCATGCCGGTGAGCGTCTTGAACTGCTTGGCGAAATAGCTTGCACTGTCAAATCCGCAGCTTGTCGCAACATCCAAAATGGAACCATTGGTAGATGCCAATAATTCAGCGGCTGAAGATATTCTTCGGCGCAGCAGGTATTTCATGGGAGTGTCGTGGAGCACAGTTGAAAAGATCCGCTGGCACTCCCGGACGCTGATCCCGGCGGTCTCTGCGAGCTGTTCAATCGTGATGTGCTCCCTGTAGTGGAAATCGAGCCAGGAAATCATCTGCTTTACCCGAAGATCCTGGATCACAGTCTGCTTCGTGGCAAGGGCGGAATCATCCATCAGATGCACGATCAGCCGGGACAGCACATCGCGGACGAGAAACTCGTAACCCCGCGGTTCCGATTCAAATGCGCGGTACGCATCTGAGAACAGAGATTTGATGTCAATCGTGCTGTCATCTGATGCATCAAAAAGCCACATCGACTGTCCCAGATCCAGAAAAGGACGCACATAGGATTTCTCAAAAACGCTCCCTGGGGCGCCGGCGATGATCGACGGATCAAACACGATCGAGTGATAGTGGCAGGGCTGATCTGTCATACAGCCGACGCTGTGCAGAACATTGGAGTTTGCAAGATAGCCGGTTCCAGGATGAAGCCCGTATTCCTGGTCAATAAAAGAAACCCGTGCGTATCCGTCCAGCAGAAAAAACCACTCAATTTCATGGTGCCAGTGGGGAATGATCTGCCCTGCTACAAATTTCTGGACATCCCCCTGGTATGCCGCGCAGGGAAATGCCGCGGTGCCGCGGGGAGCGTTTTCCTCACGATAGGCTCCCAGCGATATTGTGTATTCTTCGTTGATCATCTGTGGTCACCTTGTACAAAATCTTTGATAAAAGACGATATGTCACCTAGAAAAATTAACAGGGTGCTCGCATATCACCCATGAAGGCGAAACTCTGTTGGGGTCATGCCCTTGATTCGCTTGAACATCTCGCAGAAGTAGCTGGAGGTGCAAAGGCCGACCTCCGCCGCAATCTCCGTGATGCTCATGTCCGTTGAAATTAGAAGCTTGCAGCCCTTTTCGATTCGATAGCGAAGCAGGAAACGGAAGGGAGACTCCCGCATGGTCTGCTTGAACAAGTGGCTGCAGCCGCTCTTGCTGATGCCTGCGATGTCGGCGAGCTGCTCCAGAGTGATCGGCTGGTTGTAATTGCGTTTGATATAAGAAACGATCTCATGGATCCGCTCTGACTCCTTGTTGTATACATGGAAAGGAATAAAGTCCTTGCACAGTAGGTAAAGCGATTTCCACAGGAGCAGCACCTGGATGTAAATATCAATGTTCCTGCTGATGTCCGAAGATTCATAGAGATCGAAGATCGTCCGCAGGGCGTCCAAGATTGGATGGGCAATACGCTGCTCTTGTGAGATTTTGCAAAGATTGAAAAACGGAGAATCGCAAAAAGGCATGACATATGTTTTCTCCAGAGTGGTCCCCTGCAATCCGAAAAATTCCGGATGCAGGGTAAGGGCATAGTAAGCGCAGTCCTCATACCCTGAAGGTCTTGCCGTGTGGATCGCACCGGAATTGATGAAAACCGCGTCTCCGACGCCCAGTTCCACACTCTCACCATTTGCGGTGCACTGCATTTGGCCTGAGCAGATCATTAAAAACTCAAACTCTTCATGCCAATGGTTTGGAAATTGGCTGTTCTCATATTCCGAAAGGTGGGCCAGACAGACGCTGATCGGGAAGCAGCAGGAGCCATGCTGCTGAATCTGGCGGAGATTGCGATCTGTTGTAACTGCATTCATATCTTATAACGCCACCTTTATCGCTTTTCAGATATTATATATCATATATATTTTCAATTTTCAAGTAATTTGTCGTAATATTACAAAAATAAATTCAGCAATCCTATGCCTCAATGCAAGATTGTTATATAAATCTGCAAGCCTGTTGTCGAAGAACATCTGTCTCTCTATTAAACTATAGTCAAGAGGCCCGGAAGGCCGCAACAGCAGTGAGGAAGAAAGGACTGAATGTTATGAATGTGAAATTTGGATGCGCTCCCATCAACTGGACCAACGACGATCTGCCCTCTCTCGGAAGTGAACTCACCTACGAACAATGCATCAGCGAAATGGCTCTGGCTGGCTTCAAAGGCACGGAGGTCGGCCACAAATACCCCAAGGACGTCCCTACGCTAAAAAAGGCCCTGGACCTGCGGGGACTGGTGGTCTGCAACATGTGGTACTCCAGCTATTTCACCGCTTTCAGGAACGCTGAGACGCTGGCGGGCTTCCAGGATCATCTGGACTTCTCCTATGCGCTGGGTGCCCGGGTCGTGACCGTCGGTGAGATCGGTGTCTCCGTGCACATCCATCCTGAAATCCCTCTGTTCCCCAACCGCCCCAAACTGACAGACGCGCAGTTTGAAAACCTGGCCAAGGGCCTGAACAAACTGGGTGAAATGGCGAAGAAGCACGATATGACGCTGTGCTTCCACCCCCATGCCGGTACGGGTATCGAGACAATGGAGGAGATCGACCGGCTGATGGAAATGACCGACCCGGAACTGGTGACGCTGCTGTTCGATACCGGCCACATCACAGTCGGCGGCGGAGATCCGGTGGCGGTCATCAAGAAGTACATCGGGCGGATCACCCACATGCACTTCAAAGATGTCCGCGGTGACATTCTGGAGGCGCTGAAAGCCAGCACCGCGGAGAGCTTCATCGATGGCGTCAAGAGCGGCCTATACACGGTTCCCGGAGACGGCAATATGGTGGACTGGAAGTCTATTTTCGATGTGATCAAGGCCAGCGACTACTCCGGCTGGATCGTAGTGGAGGCCGAGCAGGATCCCGCCAAGGCTGATCCCCTGGAGTACGCGCTGAAGGCCCGCAAATTCCTGCGGGAGAATCTGGAGAACTGAGTGTGGGAGGCCCGCTATGATCGATAAGGAATTTCATCTTGAGCGCCCCCTGCGCTGGGGTATGATCGGCGGCGGCCGCGGCAGTGAGATCGGTTATATCCATAAGAATTCCGCGCTTCGGGATGGCCTGTTCACTCTTGTTGCCGCAGCCTTTGATGTGAATCCGGAGCGCGGCAGAGAGTTCGGAAAAAACCTCGGCCTTGATGAATCCCGCCTGTACGATGACTATAAAGAGATGTTTGAAAAGGAGGCCCGGCGGGAGGACGACGTTGAGGTCGTCAGCATTGCGACGCCGAACTTTCTGCACTACGAGATGGCTGCCGCGGCCTTGAACGCCGGGCTGCATGTCATCTGTGAGAAACCTCTTTGCTTTACGGTCGAGGAGGCGGAGAAGCTCCGGAAACTGGCGCTGGAAAAACAGCGGGTCTTCGGCGTTACATACGGATACACAGGTTATCCCATGGTACATCAGGCGCGGAAGATGATTGAGAACGGGGAACTGGGTGAGATCCGCATCATCAATACACAGTTCGCTCACGGTTTCAGCAGCGGTATGGCGGAGCTGACCAGCGAGAACACGAAATGGCGGCAGGATCCCAAGATCGCCGGTCCTACCTACGTCATCGGCGACATCGGTACACACGCCCTGTTCCTGGCGGAGACCATGGTGCCCGGCCTGGAGATCGAAAAGCTCCTGTGCAGCCCGGATACCTTTGTCAAATCCAGAGCGCCTATGGAGGACAACGCCTTTATCCTCATGAAGTTCAAGGGCGGCGCCAGCGGGACCCTTTGGGCCAGCGCGGTGAATGCCGGTTCCATGCACCAGCAGAAGATCCGCGTGGTAGGCTCCAAGGCCAGCATCGAATGGTGGGATGAATATCCCAATCAGCTCCGCTATGAGATCCAGGGAAAACCCGCTCAGGTACTGGAGCGCGGAATGGACTATCTGCATCTGGAGGATGAGATGGTGGATTCCTTCCGCATCGGCGGCGGCCACGCGGAAGGACTGTTCGACGCCTGGGCAAATCTGTACCGGCGATTCGGCATTGCCATGGACCGTGTGAACCACGGCGAAAAAGTGGAGGCCGTTATGGAGGAGCTGTGGTTCCCCAATGTCAACCACGGAGTTGACGGTGTCCGCTTCGTTGAAAACTGCGTCCGCTCCATGTCCCAGGGCAGCAGCTGGGTGAATTATCAGTGAACTCCTGTTGGACTGAACGTCTGCGGACATTACGCATTATAGAAAAGGAGAGATTGAAATGAAGCTCTGTTTCAATACCAGCGCATACGGAAGACACGATCTGGACTACGCTCTGCGGCAGATCGCCGGCTATGGTTACTGGGGAGTCGAGATCCAGGCGGAGCGTCCCCATGCTTTCCCTGCGGATTTTGACGATACCCGCAGGAAGCACACGAAAGATCTTCTGGAAGAGTTGAATCTGCGCCCTGTAGGGATCCTCAGCTCCCACTGTGACGCATGGGGCTACAGCAAAATGTTCGAGCCCTCCTTCATCAACAAGGACCCCGCCATCCGGGCGGAGCGCATCAAGCTGACCAAGGAGGTCATTGATCTGGCGGCGGATATTGGATGCCCCCATATCCAGACTGCGGCAGGTGTCATTGCCAACGCCGGTTATCCGCTGCCGAGGGACGCATGGAAGTCCCTGGTGGCGTGCATGGAGGAGCTGGCGGACTATGGCAGGTCCAAGAACGTCCGCGTGTCTGTGGAGGCCGAACCTGCCACCCTGGTGGAGACCACCATCGACATGGCGCGGCTAATGAAGGATGTCCAGTCCGACTGGCTTGGCTTGACCTATGATATCGGCCACGTGGCTGTCCTGGGCGATGATCTCATCAAGTCCATCGACCTGCTGCATGAGCATATCTTCAACCTGCACATCGAGGACATTTGCGGCCGTACCCACCTGCACCTGGTCCCCGGTGAGGGCCTGGGCACCCTGAACCTCAAGCGGATCCTGGAGGAGCTGCACTATGTCGGCTATGAGGGGACCGTCACCTGCGATCTCTACTCTCAGGTGGAAGACCCCAACTACGCCGCCGAGAAGAGCTATGAATACCTGACTCCCATCATGGACGCGCTCCGCTGACCGGGATCGTGCGAACAGACAAATAAAGGAGAATGAACTGTATGGATAAGAAAATCGTGGCTGGTATCATCGGCGGCGGTCGAATCGCACGCATCCATGCCGAAAACATTGCCAGAAACATCGAGGACGTGGAGATTCGATATGTCTCCGACGTTGTCCCGGAGATCCCTGCAAAGTGGGCTGCCGGCGCCGGCGTGAAAAACGTGGTCAGCGACAGCAATATCATCCTGAATGACCCCGAGGTCCAGGCCGTTCTGGTCTGCACCCCCACCAATCTCCACTGCGAGACCGCCATCCGTGTCGCCCGGGCAGGCAAGGATGTCTTCTGTGAGAAGCCCATCGACCTGTCTCTGGAGAAGATCGAAACCGCCCTTGCCGAGGTGAAGAAGGCTGGCGTTCGGATGCAGGTGGGCTTCAACCGCCGGTTTGACCACAACTACCGCAAGGTGTACGACGCCATTCAGGCCGGGAAGATCGGCAAGCCCCTCACCATCAAGCTGACCGTCCGGGAGTACCAAGCGCCGCCGGTCTCCTACCTGAAAACCTCCGGCGGCATTTTCCTGGACATGGCAATCCATGACTTTGACCTGGTGCGCTTTATGGCCGGCAGCGAGGTGGAGTCTGTCTACGCCATGGGTTCTGTCAGCGTGGCTCCCGAGGTGGCGGAGGCGAACGATATCGACACCGCTGTGACCATTCTGCGCTTCAAGAACGGTGCCGTCGGTGTGATCGAGGACTGCCGCAAGTCTGGCTACGGCTTTGATGACCGCCTGGAGGTGTTCGGCACCAAGGGTATGGCCAGCACCGGCGCCGACACCTACGCCAATGTGGAGTTCGCCTGTGACGGCGGCTTCCAGAGAGACGGCCTGATGCACTCTTTCGATGAGCGGTTCTCCAGCGGCCTGCGGGATATCATGGTCGACTTCTTCAACAACATCCGGGAGGGCAAGCCTGCCTCCGTCTCCGGTGAAGACGGTTATGAATCCATGCGGATCGGCTTTGCCGCAAAGCAGTCCTGGCAGGAGGGTCGGATCATCACCCTCTGACAGACTTGCTGATCTCAAACGGACCGTTCCCATTTTGCGTTTCCCCTTGGCTATTCGTCTTGCATAAAATCAGACAAACTCAATGAGGAGAGAAAAAATGGAGAATAATCGATTGGACAACCAACCGCTGACTACGGGTACACGTCTTGCGTATGCTGGCGGCGATGTCGCGTGCAACGTCATTTTCGGAACAGTTGGTACTCTGCTGACCCTGTTCTATACCGACTATGTCGGAATCAACCCCGCCACCATCGGTCTCGTTATGCTGCTCTCGAGAGTTTTTGACGGTGTTTCGGACCTGATTATGGGGATCATCGTGGAAAAGACCAAATCCAGATGGGGCAAGGCCCGGCCCTGGATCCTGCGGATGTGCGTCCCTTATGCGCTGGCGGCTGTGTTGCTGTTCATGGTCCCAACCACGACCGGATTCGTTCAGACGCTCTATATCTTCGTGACCTATAACTTTGCCACGACGATCTGCCACACAGCAATCTGCCTGCCCTATGGAAGTCTCTCTTCCATGATGACGCGACTCTCTTCCGAACGGGACATCCTGGGCTTCTTCCGGATGGGCCTGTCCCCGCTGGGGCGGATCATGGTGGTCACCTTCACCCTTCCGGTGGTGCAGGCGCTGGGAAATGATCAGGCCGCGTGGGTCAAGGCAATGAGCATCTGGTCCGCCGTGGGACTGATCCTCCTGCTGATCTGCTTTGCCAAATGCAAGGAGACCGTGGATATTCCCGCCAAAAAGGCGCAGGCGGAAATCCCGCTGCTGACCGCGCTGAAGGCCCTGCTTCGGAATAAGTATTTTTGGATGGCCTCACTCTTGTGGACGCTGCAGACGGTGTCCTTCTCTGTCTCCGGAACAATCTTGCCCTACTATTGCAAGTATATCTTCCACGATGACACCTGGATGTACAGCATGCTGTTCCTGGTGGAGACGCTGACCCTGGTGGTGTTCGTGTTCCTGTCCGCTCCGCTGATCCGGAAGTTCGGCAAGCGCAATATGTCTCTTGTGGGTGCAATCATCGCCTTTGTCGGACACCTCGCTTTCTTCCTGGATACGACGAGTCTTCCTCTCATGGTAATGAGCTGTGTTGTCCGCTCCATCGGCCTCGCGCCGCTGAACGCTGCCGTCTTCGGTATGGTGGGAGATGTGGTGGAATACGGCCAGTGGAAGTCCCACATCCGCAGTGAGGGTCTCGTGTTTGCCGGTAGTTCTATCGGCACCAAGGTCGGCTCCGGTCTCACCTCTGCCGCTATGACCAGCCTGCTGGCTGCGGCTGGATATATCAGCTCCACGACCAGCGGTGCGGTCCAGCCGGAATCCGCACTGAATATGATCGTCCGGATCTATGAAATCGGTCCGCTGCTCATTGCCGGCCTTGCCGCCGTGGTCCTGATCTTCTACAAGCTGGACAAGGAATATGATTCCATCATGTCTGATCTGATGGTGCGCGAAGCCAACAACGAAATGTAATCTCAAACGGCCAATTTGGTCCCCGGTTGCCGGGATACTATGCAGGCTGTGCAGGTCCGGCAATTCAAATCTCCTGTGAATTGCCGGGCCTGTGCGCCGGTTTACAGAATGATTCAATCTATCGAAGAGAAAAGAGCGGATAATATGCGCGAAAATCTTTTGAAGAAGAAGATCCAAAACGGCGAAAGTGCCATTGGCACATTTGTGAAGCTGACAGACCCCGCAGTCCCAGAGCTGCTGGCCCTGGCGGGGTTCGACTTCTTCGTACTGGATACAGAGCATGTGGCGGTGGACCGGGAACAGCTGACCAACATCGTCCGGGCAGCGGACGCGGCCGGCATCACGCCCATTGTGCGGGTTCGGGAGAACCAGCAGGTGGAGATCCTGCAGAACCTGGACCTGGGATATGCGGGCGTGCA
>JABLTR010097442.1_pt1 | contig 10263 bp, 9 predicted proteins | sample 7160071 | NCBI WGS metagenome assembly JABLTR01 (sample SAMN14651230, study PRJNA627086) | human gut metagenome | isolation source: feces | host: Homo sapiens
CGACCAGAGAACCAGATGCGCCGATGACCCGGTGGCAGGGAATCATAATGGCGATGGGATTATGGTGGCTTGCCATTCCCACGGCCCGGCAGGCGCGGGGGTTTCCGGCTGCTTGGGCAACCTGTTTATAGCTTCGGGTTTGTCCCCAGGGAATATCCTGTAGTACGGCCCATACTTTTTGTTGAAAGACCGTTCCGGATGGCTCTAACGGTAATGTAAATATTTTACGTTTTCGTTCAAAATATTCATGAAGTTCCTTTTGGGCGGCGTTTGAGAGGCTGGTTTCCTTATAGATGCCTTTTTGCGGCGTCTGCCTGCCAAAGGAAATTGCTGTGATGGCCATCCCGTTGTCGAATATTGTCACATAACCAACCGGTGTTTTGCAATAGATATAGTGCATCATAACCAGAGTGCCCTCCTTAAAAATGAGAGATCAATCGTATTTTTAACGCTTCTTTAATTTCAATTATATTAATATTTATCAGAATATCAAGGAACGACATCGAAAAAAATAATATTTCTCAGCATTTTGTTTATATTTGTCAAAAAAGCCCTGGCAGTTTTACGTGCCAAGGCTTTTTGAGGGTGAATATTATTGAGCAGCAGATAAAACCTGTTTGATGGTTTCAAGATCCTCGGGTTTTTGTGCGGTTTCGACAACCTGCAAAATTGTCGTTTCATTCATATAGAAATATGTGACCTGGTATAAGGTGTTATCATTGATTTGAGATTGAAGCTCAAGGCGTCGGAATTCTTTTTCAGCGAGGATTTCCGGCCCTTTGTCGGTAAAATTACTGATCCGGCTTTCATTTTGGACCTCTTTGCTGTAAGCGTCAATAAACGAGTCCATGGAGTCTATGCCGTTTCGGGGCAGTTCCTGGATGAAGACCTGCTGGCTTTTATCTTCATTGACAGCGCTCTGTTTAGCAGGCGACACACCGTCCTCTGTTTCCTTGGCGAGCGTCCAGCCTTCGGGGAAAGTAAGGGCCAAGCCAAACTCAGGCAACTCCAGCCGTAGGCCGTCGATGCTTACCTCGGGTGTGGTGGAGCTGGCGGGGGAGTCCGGTTCCGCTGAAGCCGGGGCAGGTTCCGTTTTGGGGGATTCGGCAGAGCCGGCGGATGCTATGGCTTGGGAAGAGGAGGCTGATTCGCCGCTGGAGCAGGCTGTCATACCGGCACAAACACAAACTGCCAGAATAAACGCCCATATTTTTTTCATATTGTTAAACCTCCAAAAAAGTCAAACCTTTTGATTATTTATTTTAGTATTATACAATAGAACGATGACGAAATAATTCGCTTTAGGAAATTTTATATCCGAGTATTGGGATTATCGGCTAAAACAACGCAATAGCTAAACGCAGCACCGGCAAATTGTTTGCCAGTGCTGCGTTTAAAGCCGTTTAGATTAATCAGGGGTTAATCGGGATCATTTGTTTCTTCCAACCGGCAAGCCTCCTCAGGCTTACTGCAATGTCCATGGCAGGAGGAACAGCTGCCGCAGCAGCCGTTGCAGCCGCCACGGTGGCGGAACCAAAAACGAATGGCGAAGAAGACGAGAACGGCGACGCAGATAAGCAGGATATAATCGATTATGCCCAAGAGAAGCCCTCCATCAGTGAAAAATCAGCGTTGCAGCCTGATAAACCAGAAAAGAAACCACCCAGGCAAGGCCGGTTTGAAAAAGTACAACGCCTATAGCATATCTTATGCTGTTCATTTCACGATATACCGTTGTAATTGCGGCAACACAGGGCGTGTAAAGCAGGGTGAAGACCAGGAAGGAGCAGGCGGAAAGCGGGGTAAACAAGCTGGCCAACGCGGCGGGAAGGGCTGCGGAAGAGGTGCCGCATAAGACGGCGAGGGTACTGACCACAGCCTCCTTTGCGCTGAAGCCGGTAATCAACGCGGTGGAGGCTCGCCAATCGTTAAAACCAAGCGGTGCGAAAATGGGGGAAATGAAGCGGCCGATTCCTGCAAGCATACTGTCGGCGCTGTCGGCAACCACATTGAAGCGGATGTCAAAGGTCTGTAGGAACCAGATAACAATGGTTGCCAGGAAGATGATGGTAAAGGCACGGGTCAGAAAGTCCCTGGCCTTGTCCCACATAAGTAGGGCCACACTCTTGGGGCTGGGAAGACGGTAGTTCGGCAGCTCCATGACAAACGGCACAGGGTTTCCGTGAAAGATGGTCTTTTTCATGAACAGGCCGCTGACAATGCCGGTAAGCATCCCGAAAACATAGAGACAAATCATGACCAGCGCGCTGTAGCCGGGGAAAAATGCCATGCTGAAAACAGCGTAAATCGGCAGCTTGGCGCTACAGCTCATAAAGGGGGTGAGCAGCATGGTCATCCGCCGGTCGCGCTCACTGGAGAGGGTGCGGGTAGCCATTATGGCTGGAACGCTGCAGCCAAAGCCGACCAGCATAGGGACGAAACTGCGGCCTGAAAGGCCGATTTTGCGCAGAAGCTTATCCATGACAAAGGCCACACGTGCCATGTACCCACTGTCTTCGAGCAGAGAAAGAAAGAAAAACAGGACGACGATAGTAGGCAGGAAGGAAAGCACGCTGCCGACCCCGGCGAAAATACCGTCGATCACTAGAGAATGGACAACGGGATTGATGCCGTAACCGGTAAGGCCTCTATCCACCAGAGAGGTCAGCGAGTCAATCCCCAGCGAAAGCAGGTCGCTGAGCGCGGCCCCGATAACGCCGAAGGTCAGCCAGAAAACCAGCAGCATAATCAATAAGAAAATCGGGATTGCGAGGTATTTATGGGTTAATAGGTTGTCAATTTTTACGGACCGCCGGTGCTCCTTGCTTTCCCCGCACTTAACGACGGTGCCGGCACATAGCTGCTCGATGAAATTATAACGCATATCCGCCAGTGCAGCCTCGCGGTCCATGCCGAGCTCGGTTTCCATCTCGGTGACACTGTGCTGGATCATATCTTTTTCGTTATCAGACAATTTCAGCGCGTCCATCATGGGCTTGTCCCCTTCGATGAGCTTGGTTGCCGCGAAACGCATGGGAACACCGATTCGCTCTGCGTGGTCCTCGATGAGGTGGGCAACGGAATGAATTGCACGGTGGACGGCGCCTGTGCAGAAGTCAAGGCGCTTAGGTATATGGCGGTTGGCAGCTGTCTCGACAGCAACGTCCACCAACTCGTCAATTCCTTCGTTTTTGCTTGCTGAGATGGGAACAACGGGGACGCCAAGTTCCTCTTGCAACTCCGAAATTTTAATGGTACCACCGTTAGCCCGTACCTCGTCCATCATGTTCAGAGCGATAACCATGGGAATGTTGAGCTCAATCAGCTGCATGCTTAGGTAGAGGTTCCGTTCGATGTTGGTTGCGTCAACGATGTTGATGATGCCATCCGGGTGGCCCTTAATCAGAAAGTCCCGGGTGACGATTTCCTCATTGGAATAGGGGGAGATGGAATAGATACCGGGCAGATCGACCACAGTGGCCTCCCGGCGCCCACGGATAACGCCTTCCTTTCGCTCGACGGTAACGCCGGGGAAATTGCCTACATGCTGGTTAGAGCCGGTCAATTGATTGAATAGAGTGGTTTTTCCACAATTCTGGTTGCCAGCCAATGCAAAAATCATGGGCTCAAACCTCCTCTATTATAATATTTCTTGCATCTTCCTTACGGATTGTCAGTTCATAGCCCCGTAAATGGAGCTCCATAGGGTCGCCCATCGGGGCAACCTTACGGACCATCACGGTTATTTTAGGGGTCAGGCCCATGTCAAGCAGATGCCTTCTCAGGGCCCCCTGCCCGTTTACAGCTAAAATTTTCGCTTGCTTACCAATGGGAAGCTGGTCCAATGTCATCGGTTTCTTCCTTCTTTCAGATGCGTTCTTAACACTGTGATAGGCATCCTTTTTTGAATGTGGATAAAAAATGATAGCAAAGTTAGCATAAGCTATCTTTGCTATCATTGTAAGCTGTGGCCCGGGGTTTGTCAATATAAAAACACGAGTAAGGCCTGGAAAGCGCATGCTTTTCTCAGGGGAGCTCCGCCGGCTTCAGCAGACCTCCAGGTCCGGCGCGATATCATCCAGTACTTTTTGTAAAGCTGCCGCAGAGGCCGTCAGGTTTTTCAGCTCCTCGGCGTTCAGGGGAATATCCAGAACCTGTTCCACACCATCGCGGTCCAAGATAGCGGGGATGCTCATGCAGATGTCATTCAGTCCATAGTGTCCGTTAATAAAGGAAGAGATGGGAAGTACTCCGTGCTCGTCACGGACGATGCATTCGGCAATCCGCCGGACAGCCATGGCAATGCCATAGTAAGTGGCGCCCTTTTTCTCAATGATCTGGTAAGCGCTGTCCCGGACATTTTCATAGAGGGAATGCAGGTCTTCCCTGTAACTGCTTTCACCCTTTAACTCACAAAAATCAGCCAGGTCTACACCGGAGATGTTCGCGCTGCTCCAGACAGCCAGCTCGCTGTCGCCGTGTTCGCCAATGATGAAGGCGTGGACGCTGCGGCTGTCCACTCCGAGATGCTCGCCTAAAAGGTACTTCAGGCGGGCAGTGTCCAGCACCGTGCCGGATCCGATTACGCGCTTGGCCGGAAAACCGGAAAGCTTCCAAGCGGCATAGGTGAGAATGTCCACCGGGTTGCTCACCACCAGCAGAATACCTTCATAACCGCGCTGCTTAATTTGCGGAATAATGCTTTTTAGAATGGAGACATTTTTTTTAACAAGCTGCAGGCGGGTTTCGCCCGGTTTTTGGTTGGCTCCTGCTGTAATGACAACCAGGCCGCAGTCCGCAATGTCGTCATAGGTGCCGGCATATATGCGCATTGGCTGTGCAAAGGGTAAACCGTGGCTGAGGTCCATAGCCTCGCCTTCCGCTTTATCAGGGTTAGCGTCCAGCAGCACCATTTCGGAGAAAAGTCCGCTTTCAACCAGGCTGAAGGCAGTCGCAGAACCAACGAAGCCGCAGCCGATAATCGCGCATTTTTGAAAATCGCTCATTTGACCAGTCCTTTCCTTTTCTCTTTAGTATGGGGTAAGAGAGATTTTTTATGAAGCCCAGTTCCAATAAATTTTTAGGAAGAAGGATGTTATTTTCGTTGAAGCGTTTGCAGTAAGGCCTTGGCATCGGCAGAGACTGCCGCGCGCGGAGCGTGAGCGATGATATAGGCGCAAGCCTCAGAAGCTTTTTCGTCATCTCCCTGCTTAGCATACAAAACAGCCAGGTAATAAAAGGCCGTAACGCGGCTGTAGCGCTCCGGAGATGTATGGGCCAGGTGGTAAAAGTGTTCAATGTTTTGCTCCGGGCTGTAATGCTCAGGAGAAACGCGATGCTCCAGATTGCGGTAGAGCACCCGAATGTTCTGGTTCATTTCCGGGTACTCGCTGGTTTTGTTCAACTGCTCCCGTACCTTTTGTAAATAGAGCTTAGCGCCGGGCAGGTTATTCAGATGCAAAAAGCAAATACTCAGGTCGTTATAAATAACCGCGTTATAGTAAAGGGAGCTCGCATTGCGTTCGTCAATTAACATGGAGGCCAGCTTTTCCGCAGCCAAAGAGAAATCTCCGCGGGCAATGTAGGCATTTAACAGCGTAAGCTGCATGCCGGGCGCCGTGGGACGATTCGCGCAGAGATTCAGAACCGGAGAAAATTCGCGGATAAAGGCATCCGGGTCGCAGTCCTTCAGCAGAAGGTTCATAACACGCTGATACTCCTGCTTGGCAGCCCTTTTGGCCGCCAGATAGGCAGCACAAAAGCTGAGGATGAGAAGAAGTGGAATCAGCAGGTCAATAGCAGAAGGGTCGCGAATGACAAAACCAAACGGAAGTAAAGGCCGGTAACCTGTAAAGCTGCCGTTTTGATATACAGGGTAGCAAATAAATAATGAGCTTAAAAGAAAAAAAACGGCGAAGAAAAGAACGATAAAAAGTATTTTGCTTTTGCGGAAAAGACGAATCATATGGCCACATCCTACTTCATTATTCCCTTACCGTCCACATTGCAGATTCAGGGGAGATTTTATTGGTACAACCTGTGGTATATTTATATTTTAACATGGATTGTATAAAGTTACAACCAAAACAACGCGGCTAGGCCAGGCCGAAAATCCTGGCGGCGGAGGCAGTCAAAAAGCACAGGAGCATGCCGCATGAGGTGGGCAGAAAAACAGCCGCTAGCGTCCATTTAAAGCTTTGAGTTTCCTTTTTAATGGTGAGGCAGGTGGTAGAGCAGGGCCAATGAAAGAGTGAAAACAGCATGGTACACAGCGCTGTAAGCCACGTCCACCCATTATTAACTAAAAGTGTGTGAAGAGAAGCGGTGTCGAGCTCCATGATGTTGCCTGTTGCCATGTAGGCCATGATGATAATGGGCACCACAATTTCATTGGCCGGAAAACCGAGGATGAAGGCCAGTAAAATAACGCCGTCCAGCCCCAGCAAATGGGCAAACGGGTCTAAAAAGTTGGCGCAGTGCTGCAGCAGGCTGAGGTCCCCGGCCTTAAGGTTGGCCAGCAGCCAGAGCAGCAGGCCCGCCGGCGCGGCAACCGCGGCGGCCCGCCCGAGGACAAAGAGCGTGCGGTCTAAGATGGAACGGACAATAACCTTTCCAATTTGCGGCCTCCGGTAGGGCGGGAGCTCCAGGGTAAATGAGGAGGGGACACCCTTGAGGAGCGTGGCGGAGAGCAGCCTGGAGCAGGCGAGCGTCATGAGTACACCCAATAAAATGACGGCTGTCAGCATTAGGGCGGATAGGACGGATTGGCCCGGCCCGGCGAGCCCGCTGACGAAAAACATGCTAATGATGGCAATAAGGGTTGGCAGGCGCCCATTGCATGGGACAAAATTATTAGTAAGAATAGCGATGAGCCGCTCCCGGGGTGAGTCAATAATGCGGCAGCCGACCACACCGGCGGCGTTGCAGCCAAAGCCCATACACATGGTAAGCGCCTGCTTTCCACAGGCCCGGGCCTTCTGAAAGCATTTATCCAGGTTGAAGGCAATACGGGGCAGGTATCCCAGGTCCTCCAGAATCGTAAACAACGGGAAGAAAATAGCCATTGGCGGAAGCATGACGGCGACCACCCAGGCGAGCACCCGGTATACGCCCATAATCAGCAGCTCGCACAGCCAAATAGGCGTATGAGCCCATAGCAGAAAATCATAGATATGGTCGCCTGCGGCAAAAAGGAAATCTGAAAGCAGCTGCGAGGGGTAGTTTGCGCCGGAAATCGTCAGCCAGAAGATGAATGCCAGCAAAAGCAGCATGGCGGGCAAGCCGGTTTTGCGGCTGGTCAAAAGCCGGTCGATTTTACGGTCGCGGGCGTTGCAGGCCGGATTTTCGTAATGGACGGCCTCTTTACAGATCTGCTCTGCCGTGGAAAATATGCTGGAGATGACTTTATCCTGAAGCGCTTCAGGCGTAACAGAGGCTTCTGCCAACTGGCTCTGGGCCTCAGCGATTTTTCTGTTCAACGCGGGAGGAAGCTCGCCTAGGCGCCCCAGCAGGGCGGTGTTGAGGGAAAGGGAATCCTGGAGCAGCTGCAGGGCGGCCCAACGGGGCGGCAGTGAACGATGGCTCCGGGCTAAAAATGCGGCGGTTTCAGGGAGAATATGGGAAACCGCCTGCTCTACAGGCTGCGGGTATTTTAACTGGACCGGCTGTAGGCTGGTTACACATAGAAGGCTTTCCAGGGCCTCCATCAGTGCGTCCATCCCTTTGCCCTCGCGGGCACTTGCAGCGACAACGGGGACGCCGAGCAGGTTTTCCAGTTTGTCCAGATCGATGCGGATTTTCTTTTTTTCAGCTTCGTCCATCAGGTTGATACAAACCACTGTGCGCGGAAGAATCTCGATTGTCTGCAAGACCAGATTCAGGTTTCGTTCCAAACAAGTGGCATCGCAAACCACGACGGCGGCATCAGCCCCGCCAAAACAGAGAAAATCCCGGGCAACCTCTTCTTCTGCGGAGTGTGCAAACAGGGAGTACGTGCCCGGGATGTCGACCATCCAGTAATTGCGCCCATTAAAGCTGCAGCAGCCGGTAGCGCTTGTTACCGTTTTTCCCGGCCAATTTCCTGTATGCTGATTCAAATTTGTTAAAGCATTAAAAACGGTGCTTTTACCTACGTTGGGATTTCCGCCGATGGCAATGATCCGTTCATCCGGGTTGTTTTTTGCGATTGTTATACCAGTGTCCATTGAATTTAATCCGGTGGATTGAGCCGTTAACCCCATCTCAATTCACCTCTTTTAGCCATATGTTTTTTGCGTCGTCATGCCGCAGCGCAATGACGGCGCCGCGAACCTGATAGGCGACCGGGTCGCCGGACGGGCTTTTTTGCAGGCATTCGACACGGGTGCCCTCAATGAGTCCAATATCCTGAAGCCTGCGTCTCATGGCGCCGGAGGCGGTCAGAAAGCCGACGCGGCCATGCTGCCCTTCTTGTAGATATGCTAAAGGCATTATATTTCTCATAAGAAAGTCTCCTAATGAAATAATCTTTTCTATCATACTATTTAACAAAAAAGATTTTGCCCCCCTTTCAGGGCAGAAGAATTTCAAGCAAGAAGCATGCGCCTGATTGACCGTCGGTATTTCCCCGGACTAATGGAGCGGAAAAAGGCGTGTTGCGGAAAGATAAGCGGCGGATACGGCTAAGTGAAGGGGAAGTATTAGGGGCGTATTTACTTTTTGGCAATTGGATGCTATAACTAAAGAACATTATTGTTGGCCTCGTTTTCGGGCAGCGTAAAATTTGTGTATTCAGCTGGGAGGAATCAATGTGTTGCAGCAGCCACCTACAGGAGATGCGCTGATTCAGAAGAAAAAAAGTATAGTCATCGAGTTTTGCGGCCCCAGGCGGGTGCTGAGTACTTCCCCTTATAACGGCGGCTGCCGGGAAGATATTACAGCGGTTTACAATTTTGATTGTAAGGATGAGGAGACAGGTTATTCGGATTTACGGACGGATACCTATGAAGGCGAGCTGCGGCTGACGGCCTGCGACTTGGGGCTGGACCCCGAATCTACCACCGGCCTTTCGACGGCTGCTCAGATGCACAACGCCGCAATGGCAACAGCGTGCTTTGAGAATGTGAGCGTCACGACCATTGCGACAGGAGGAATCAACGTTAATGCTGTCCGGGCGGGTGATCCGGCTTCCTATTGCGAGAGGAACGGGGAATTTATTGTTTTTCAGCCTGGTACAATCAACATGATTCTGTTATTTAGCTGTAAGTTGTCACCCGGCATTTTAACGCGTGCGTTGGTAACTGCTACCGAGGCGAAGGCAGCCGCGGTAGGGGAATTGATGGTGCCCAGCAGGTACTCCCATGGCATTGCCACGGGGTCGGGTACAGACGGCGTTATTTTGTCCGCGGATTTATCCGCCAATATCGAACTGACCGATGCAGGAACCCATGCAAAACTTGGGGAGCTAATTGCCCAGAGCGTGAAAAAAGCAGTAAAAGAGGCGCTTTTTCATCAAACAGGCATGTGCAGCGCATACCAGCACAGCGTAATGCAGCGACTGGAGCAGTTTGAAATATCTGACGAGCAGCTGTGGAGAGCCTGCTGCAAAAGGCGCGGGTCTATTGACCGCACGCTTTATCGGGAGCAGCTGCACAAACTGGACCGGGACGGGCTGGCTGTTTCAATTATTTCCATGTGTCTCCATCTGTTGGACGAAGCCAATTGGGGACTTCTCTCCACCGCAGAGGTTCGGCACGCTTTTCTGGCTGTAAGGGGTATGAACTTGCAGCCAATGCTTGAGGATATCCTCCTATGTCTGGAGGACATATTGCGATAAAAGCTGTTTAGGATGGATTTTCATAGATGGCTAGGGCTTCAATGGCCTTTTGAAGGTGAATTTTTTAAGGAACGCTTTTCACCAATCAGGCATACAATGATCATGAGGTGATATAAGATGGTGGATGGCGCCTATCTCTTGACTTTACAAACACCAGCCGGCCCCATACAGGCCAGGCTGACGTTAAAAAGTAATGGGGGCGAGCTCAGCGGAAAAATCTCTGCAGGAAAAGGAAGCTACCCGTTCAGCGGCGGTTGGGTTCAGGGAAGCAGCTGCGGTTTTGAAAGCAATGTACAGACGCTGCTGGGGGTCATGTTCATTCGTGTGCGCGCTACGGTAGAAAACGATCTGTTTAAGGGGACTGCGCAGACAAGTTTGGGGACCATCCAGGCGCAGGGCAAGAGGATAAAGCCGGTTTCTGGGAACACCTTGTAATCAGGCCGCCGCAG
>JABLTR010081785.1_pt1 | contig 10250 bp, 10 predicted proteins | sample 7160071 | NCBI WGS metagenome assembly JABLTR01 (sample SAMN14651230, study PRJNA627086) | human gut metagenome | isolation source: feces | host: Homo sapiens
GCCTGTTTTGCCGCCTCCACCGCCGCCTGGTCATACGCCGGGGCCTCGCGCACTTCAAAGGAGATCGCCCCGGCCGGGCAGGCGGGCAGGCAATCCCCCAGGCCGTCGCAGTAGTCTTCGCGGAGCAGCTTTGCCTTGCCGTCCACCATGCCGATGGCCCCCTCGTGGCACGCCTGCGCGCACAGGCCGCAGCCGTTGCATTTCTCTTCGTCGATTTTGATGATTTTTCGTTCCATAGCGGATTTCCTCCTGTCGTCTCAAAACGGTTTCCCGAAGGGCCCTTGCCGGATTTCCCTTGCTTTCTTGCCCTTATCCTACTATACTGAATCCAGAATGTCTGTTGGAATTCCAACAAGCGGAGGAAACCATGAAAAAATACAACGAAATTTTGGAGTCCGTGCCCCTCTTCCGGGGGATTTCCGAAGAAGAAAGGCAGCAAATGCTGGACTGCCTGCGGGCGCAGCAACAGCGCTTTGCGGCGGGCGCGGTGATCCTGCTGGCCGGGGATCCGGCGGACCGCGTGGGCGTGCTTTTGGAGGGGCGCGCGCAGGTGATCCGGGAGGAATTTTCGGGCAGCCGGACGATTTTAACCGGCCTAAACCCGGGCAACCTCTTTGCCGAGGCGTTCGCCTGCGCCTCCGGGGAACACAAAACGCTCCCGGTCACCGTGCTGGCGGTGGCAGAGAGCGTTGTACTGTGGATGGATTACCGGAAAATTTTGCGTGCCTGCCCTGCGGGCTGCGCCTTCCACCACCGGTTGGTGGAAAATATGCTTGCGGTGGTCGCGGACAAAAATTTGATGCTCAACCGCCGGATCGGGCATCTCTCAAAGCGCAGCACGCGGGAAAAGCTGCTCTCCTATCTCTCGGAGCAGGCCGCCCTGCACGGCAGCGCGGCATTTTCCATTCCCTTTGACCGGCAGCAGCTGGCGGACTACCTCTGCGTGGAGCGCAGCGCCATGTCCACGGTTTTGTCCAAGCTGCGCGAGGAGGGCGTCCTCGAGGTGGAACGGAACCGCTTCCGGCTCAAGAAGCTCCCCCGGTAGGCGGCCGCCGTAGAAGGGATGCGGAGGGCATCGCAGGGGCAGAAGCCAAACAACCGCAGCCGGTTGTGCAGGCGACTGTCTGCTGCGGCCAGAATGGCGGACTACCTCTGTGTGGAGCGCAGCGCCATGTCCGCGGTGCTGTCCAAGCTGCGCGAGGAGGGGGTCCTCGAGGTGGAGCGGGACCGCTTCCGGCTCAAGCAGCTCCCCCGGTAGGCGGCCGCTGTAGAAGGGATGCGGGGGCTTCACAGGGGCAGAAGCCAAACAGCCGCAGCCGCTTGTACGAACGGAAGGGGAGCGCATTTGCCCGCAGCCGGAAAAACAGCAGGCTTCCCTGGACCTTTCCGGAAGGCCCTGTTCTTGGTAAAATCATTCCCCTTCTTTTTCGCGCTCTTGTTCCGCACGGTGGAGGCGGAGGGGTTCCCCTATGCGTTAAAAGGCCGGCCCATGGGGAATCCCCGTTGGGCCGGCCGTTTGATCCGTCTTTTCTGTTATGGTTCGGCCTTTGCGGAAAAGCTCAGGCCGCGCTCGTGGTCGCCGTATAGGAAAAACCCGCCGCCCTCTGTGGGGCCGCCGTAGATTTTGAGCGTCTCCCCCAGATTGCTCTCGCTGATATAGCTGATTTGGATTTTCCGCAGCGGCTGCCGGCGCATCTCTGCGGGCAGGAAGTCCATCAGCACGTCCCCATAGACCGCATTGTTGAGATGGTGGTTGAAATCCAGGTCCGAATAATAGATGGGCCGCTCGCCCAAAAATGGAAGCCCCTCCGGGACCGTGAGGCGGTCCACCCGGTCTTCCGGGGGGACCTTGGCGTCCTGGAAGATGTTGTACGCCAAGAACACCTTTGGGCGCAGGATTTTATGCGTATCCGGGTTGGCGGATACGGACGTCTGCATGATGCGGGCGATCTCCTCTCCATCCGCATAAACGACGAAATCGCGGTAGAACTGCACGCCCACCGTGCCGCGCGGATGGGTCTTTATGGTCAGGACATCGTTATGGACGGGCAACCGCTTGATGAGCAGGCGGTAGTTTGTCATCAAAAAGACGATCCCATCCGCCTTCAACCGCTCATAGCCGATCCCCAGCTCCCCGAGGTGCTGTTCGCTGGTCTCCTGCGCCATGCGCAGCAGGACGCTCAATTTGATCTTTTCGTTTGCGCCCACCTCATAGCTGGCGACCTGCACCGTCCGGCTGTATTCTTCTACTGTAACCATCCAACTCCTCCTTGCCACGTTCTATTTCATGGCAAATGATCACAATCCCCCGGGCCGCTACATGGCGCCGGGGGATCTTGTCTGCTTGTTTTCCTTTCCGGCAAGCCCGGGGGGTTCCGCCGCGCGGCGGCCCCATGGACAGGGATTACCGGATTACGTCGATCCCCATATACGGGCGCAGGACCTCCGGGACGGTGATGCTTCCGTCCGCGTTCTGGTACTGCTCGACGATGGCGGGCATCACGCGGCTGGTCGCCAGGCCGGAGGCGTTCAGCGTGTTGACGAAATGCAGCTTGCCGTCCTCCCCGCGGTACTTCATGTTGCCGCGGCGCGCCTGGTAGTCGCGCGCATTGGACGCGGAGCTAACCTCCTTATAGATGCCCATGCTGGGAATCCAAACTTCGATATCGTAGGTGCGCGCCATGGAGAAGGAGCAGTCGCCCGCGGCGAGCTTGCTCAGGCGGTAATGGAGCCCCAGCTCCTGCACCAGGCGCTCGGCCTTGCCGACCATCTCCTCGAAAGCTGCGTCGGAGCCCTCCGGCGTGGTGTACTGCACCATCTCGACCTTATTGAACTGGTGGCCGCGGATCATGCCGCGCTCTTCCGCGCGGTAGGAGCCCGCCTCGCGGCGGTAGCACGGCGTATAGGCGATGTATTTGCGCGGCAGCTCGTCCAGCGTGAGGACCTCGTCGCGGTGGAGGTTCACCAGCGCGGTCTCCGCGGTGGGCAGCATGAATTTGCGGTCGGCGCTGGTCGGGTTGGCGATCCAGTAGTCCTCCTCCACAAATTTCGGGAACTGCCCGGCGACATAGCCGCATTCGTAGTTCAGCATATGCGGCGGCAGGATCAGCTCATAGCCGTCGCCCAGGTGTTCATTCACAAAGAAGTTGAGCAGCGCCCACTCCATGCGCGCGCCCCAGCCGCGGTAGATCCAGGCGCCGTTTCCGCCGATCTTCGCGCCGCGCTGGTAATCGATCATGCCGTGCGCCTCGCAGAGGTCCACGTGGTTTTTCATCGGGAAGTCGAAGACCGGCTTCTCCTTGAAATAGTGCAGCGGGACGTTCTGCTCCTTGCCGCCCGCCACGACGTCCTCGTCCGGCAGGTTCGGCAGGGAGAGCATCAGGTCCTTCTGCTTTTCCTCCAGCTCGCCCAGCTCCGCGTCATACTCCTTGATCTCCGCGGAGAGGACCTTCATCTGCGCCATCAATTCGGTGGTGTCCTGGCCCGCCTTCTTCATGGCCGGGATCTGCTTGGACGCGGCGTTCTGCTCCGCCTTCTTTGCCTCCACCTTGCCGGTGACGGCGCGGCGGTCCACGTCAATCTTCAAAATCTCGTCGATCACGCTGTCGAGATTCATTTCTCTCTTTTGAATGGCCGCTTTTACCTTGTCCGGTTCTGTCCGGATCATCTTTAAATCCAACATGTTCGTTGCTCCTTTGTTTTCTGTATGTGATGTTTCATGTGAAACATTCAATCGTCTTCCTGTTCAAACAGCTTCATCAGATCCGCGAGGTCGTCCTCCCCGTAGAACTCGATCTGTAGGGTGCCCCGCTTTTTCGTGCCGCTCACCCGGACCTTCCGGCCCAGATGCTCGTTGAGCGCCAGCTCCACCTCGTCGAAGTAGTGGATGCGGCTGCTCTTGCGCGGCGGCTTCTTCTCTTCCTTGCCGTTTGCCTTGTTTACAAGCTTTTCCAGCTCGCGCACCGATATACCCTGCTCCACAACCAGCTTCGCCGCCGCGCGCATCTGCCCTTCGTCCGGAAAGCCGAGCAGCGTGCGGGCATGGCCCGCGGAAAGCTTCCCGGCGGAGACCAGCTCTTGCAGGTCCTCCGGCAGATGCAGCAGGCGGAGCGCGTTCGCCACCGCGGGGCGGGACTTCCCGACCGTCCGGGAAATCTCCTCCTGCGTCATGCCGTACTGGTCGATCAGCGACTGGTAGCCCTGCGCCTCTTCCAGGGGGGTCAGGTCCTCGCGCTGCAAATTCTCGATCAGGGCAAGCTCCATGACCTCGTGGTCGCTCATCTCCCGGATGACCACGGGCACCTCCGACACGCCCGCCATACGCGCCGCGCGCCACCGGCGTTCCCCGGCGACAATCTGGTAACCGCCGCCCAAAAGCGGCCGCACCAAAAGCGGCTGCAACACGCCGTGCTGCGCGATGGAATCCGCCAGCTCCGCGAGCGCCTCGTCGTTGAAGTCCTTGCGCGGCTGGGCGCGGTTCGGCTCAATCTCGCTGATCTTCAGCGTGACCGTCGCGTTGGCGTCCTCCATATCGTTCTCTGCGAAGATCGCGTCCAGGCCCTTGCCCAGGCCGCCCTTCTTTTTTCCCGCCATTTTCATTCACCCCCTGTGCGCTATATTCGGTATCCCTTCGTCCCCAAATCAGGGGGCTGCTTTTTTCAATACTTCGTCGGCCAGGGCGTCGTATGCATAAGCGCCCTTGCTGCTGCGGTCAAAATAGCAGATCGGGCGCCCGAAGCTCGGCGCTTCGGACAGGCGCACGGTGCGCGGGATCACGGTTGCAAACACCTTGCGCGGGAAATACTTTTTGACCTCTTCCACCACCTGCTGCGTCAGGTTCAGGCGGCCGTCGTACATGGTCAGGAGCACGCCCTCGATGTCGAGCTGCTCGTTGTACTGCCGTTTGACGCGCCGGACCGAATTCATCAGCTGGGAAAGCCCCTCCAACGCGTAATACTCACACTGGATGGGCACCAAGAGCGTGTCCGCCACACAGAGGGCGTTCGTCGTAATGATGCCCAGGGACGGCGGGCAATCGATCAGGATAAAATCGTATTCCGCCCGCAGGGGGACGATCGCATTCTTTAAGATGGATTCCCGGTGCTCCATTTCGATCAATTCGAGCTCCGCGCCCGCCAGGTCCATGCTGGAGGGCAGCAGGTCGAGGTTGGCAAATTCGGTGTGGATGCGCGCTTCCTGTGCCGGCGTCTCCCCGATCAACACCTCATACATGGTCTGCTTGACCCTGCGGCGGTCCACGCCGACGCCGCTGGAGGAATTCCCCTGCGGGTCCACATCGACCAGGAGGGTCTTTTTCCCCTTTGCACCGAGCGCCGCCGAAAGGTTGACCGCCGTGGTGGTCTTGCCCACGCCGCCCTTTTGGTTTGCTACTGCGATGATTTTTCCCATAGTCCGCCCCCGTTTCCAAAGAAAACCGTCCCCTTTTTCCATAAGGGGAGCCTTTACAACGCCCGGCGTTGTAACAATGGTTTTATTATAGCACGGAAGGGAAGGAAGGAAAAGTATTTCTCCTTGAAATTTGCAATGTTTCACGTGAAACGAAGAACCCCGCCGCGGATCGCTTCCGGCGGCAGGGCTCTCGGCTGCAAGATTTCTTATTCCATTGTGAGGACTTAATCGTAATAAATGAGACGCCTACAACGGGGACATATCTCTTGGCTGCCTTTCGCATGAAGCAATCCCATTACTCGCATAGAGTGACAATAGGGACAACGCGTCTTTTTATAATCTATAAATATCGCTCCTAAAAACAACCCATAGAATACTAAATTTACTATCCAATTAGGAAAATGCAATAAAGTAAATAGAATCATAAAAACACCTGCTGATATATACATGATACTTGTCAATACGCCCCAAAAAGCTTTCACGCTTTTAGGCTGATAATCTATAACGATCCCCCCTAAAATTCATAATACAATTTTATAATAACTATATTTTTTAAAAAATATCAATCATATCTGTATATGTGGTCATTTATTTTGACTATGATGCAATATCTTTTTATCCATGCTCTTCATATAATATCTGCTCATCCAAAGCACTTGTGTGTCATCCAATCGTATTTCGTTTTTATGGATCGATTTTATATGCTCTACATTGACGATCTCAGATTTATTAATCTGCACAAAACGATAATTTTGTAAATCTTGCAAGTAGTGGGATAAAGTCCCATTGGCACGAACAATTTCTTTTGTTGTATGAATCAAAATATGCCTGTCATATACTTCCACAAATACGATCTCTTTTATAGGGATCGTTATACTTTCACATCGATTGCGTGTAATATGCAGCATCCCTTGATCCATATACTCTTGCACAGCGCGTTCCATCTCTGCATTTAAAAACGCAAGATCGATTGGATGTTGAAAAACTTGAAATGCCTTGAGCATAAAGGAAAACGAATAAAATTGGGGATCATCAAAAATCAGCATCAGAAATGTACTGGGGAGTTGTGTTCGAACCTTTTGCAAACTTTGCAAAAAGTCAGCATCGTGAATCAATTGTATTAATAAAAATTCAACAGGAAATCGCCTATTACGTACTATATTAAATATGTCCTCTAAAGTCTTTATAAAAGTGAAATGAATTGTTTGATTATAATTTCTATTGATAAATTTTTTAATTAACAGCTCCCTATCATCTTGATTACATAAGATTAAACAATTCATTATTTCTCGCCTCTAAATAAGAATATAACAATTATAATTCTATCCCGATTTATTATCAACTCTTTTTCCAATTTATAATTTAAAGCTGCTGTCAAATCAACAAAATGATACCTTAAATAACAGGAAAAAGCCGCCGCAGTGCAAAGCACCGCAGCGGCTTTTCACAGGGAAAATATAAGGGAAATGGGAGTAGTCTTGTAATCTGTTTTCGGTGCGCGGGCTTACCGCGCGGGTTTGGCCAATGGCCCGTCCGGCCGGCGGGCTGGCCGCCGGGATTTCCCGGCATTCCCCCTGCCGCCCGCCAATCCGGGCGGTGTGGGGGTCTACAACTCGTGTTCTTCCCCAAAAAGGGCCCCGCAAGTTCCGGGGCTTGTACGGGCAATCACCCTGCAATGCGCGAAACAGGCTTGCCTTCCTGGTTGTCTTCCATGCTGGAATCTGGGGGTTGCGCCGCCTCCGGCGCAGTCGCCTGCTTCTCCGGCTGGAGCGCCATCCGGCCGGCGGCGGGCCCCGTCTTTGGGATGCGGACAATGCACTCGATGTAATCGTCCGTCTCATTCCGGATGGTCTTTGCCTGGATGCCGGAGAGCTGCATGGTCTTGACCGCATGGCTGATCGTATTCATGAAGATACGGATATCTTTTACAATGATCCGCTTCTTATTCTTAGGCTTGTCCTCTTTTTCCGAGAGAATGCGCTCGATGAACTGGTCGGTCTGCTGCACATTCAAATGCTGGGCCAGAATCGCGTCCAACACCTTGCCGCGCAATTCGACGTCGTCCACCCGGAGCAGCGCGCGCGCATGGCGCTCAGTAAGGCCGTTTTCGCTGATCTTTTTACGCTCCTCCTGCGTCAGGCGGAGCAGGCGCAGCTTGTTCGCCAGGGTGGACTGGCTCTTCCCCAGCCGGAGCGCCGCCTCTTCCTGCGTCACGCCCCATTCTTCGATCAAGCGCCGGATGCCCTCGGCCTCTTCGAAGATTTGCAGGTCCTGGCGCTGCAAATTTTCGGTCATCGCCAGCACTGCGCTCTGCTTATCGCTGCACGAATTGACAATACAGGCCGCGCTGTCCAGCCCGGCCAAGCGGCACGCGCGCCAACGGCGCTCGCCCGCGATCAGCTCATAGCCGTTTTTGGTCCGGCGCACGCTTAAAGGTTGCAGCAGGCCGTTCTGCCGGATGCTCCGGCTCAATTCCAGGAGCTCCTTTTCCGGGAACGACCGGCGCGGCTGGGCGGGATTCGGATAAATGTCGTCGAGCGGGATCTCGATCACGCGCCGTTTATCCTGCATGATGCCCATAAAAATACCTCCCATCTGGTTTCTTTCTGCACATCTATGTAACCGCCCCAAGGGGGCTTGTCCTTCTGTGCTTTAAGCATACCATATGGGAGGGAAACTTTTTGTTGGAATCTGTACGCGAAAAAGCGCTTTTCCTGCGGATTTTGGCGTGATTCCGGTCGATTGAGCCTTTGGAATTTTTGATATTAAGATTGTTTGCCTATAGGGGCTCCATTTTGGGGATGATTGACCGCCCGGGCAGGCGGCGTCCATCCAACCGCCGTTTCGCTTTTTGTACCGTCCTTTCAACCCACGCCGCCCAAGAGAGTGGCGGCTTGGGATTCATCCCCACGTTCGCCATGCTGGTGCAATTTCCATCCACGCTACCCTCGCGGGTGGCGAATCTATAGCTATGTGTTTTAACCCCGCGCCGCTCATGGAGAGCGGCGGATGGCAATGGAGCGGACGATACCAAAATCTACAACGCATTTCAACCCACGCCGCCTTTTGAGCGGCGGCACATCCGCAAAATTGAGAGGCGGGGCAAGGACCAACCGCTTTGAGGCGCTTTTCCTTTCCCCCGCCATCCCATCCGGCGCCAATGCGGAAGGCTGCCTGCTGGCCACGCGCGGACACCCATTTCATCCCACGCCGCCTTTTGAGCGGGCAGCTCTCGGGAATCCCCATGATCTGGGAACGCCCTTTCCATCCTCGCAGTCCCGCCTGCCGGCACCAAGCCGGTTCATTACCCATTTCAAATCCGTGTTTCAACCCACACGGCCCTTTCGGGCGGTGAACAAGCAACCCATCGACCCGCGCATCTGCTATGAGTTTCAACCCACGCCCTCCACACGGAGGGTGACATGTTTGGTGGTCAGCTTCTTTTGCTTGACCGGATCATTTCAACCCACGCCCCCTGCATAGGGGAACATGGGCCATAGCAATAACCACCTCATCATGGACATGATTTCAACCCACACCCTCCGCACGGAGGGCGGCGAGCACAGCATACATGCCGACGCAAACCATCATCCGATTTCAATCCACGCTCCCGTATTGGGGAGCGACCAGGGTTTTGCCGTCCTTCCGGCCGGCCACAATGGTTCAACCCGCGCGCCTGAGCGGCGCAAAGGCACGCCCCATGCGCGAAAGCGGCCTATTTCACCAGCGTTTTGGCGATCTCTTCCCCAAAGAACGTGACCTCCGCGAGTTTCCCCTCGTTGTTGTTCAGGTCGTCCTCGGTCAGGACGCCGCAGGTGTAGTAATTCGCCATGGGCCGGATTCCCATGCGCTGGAAAAACCGGTCGATGCGGGCCAGGATCTCCTTGCACTCCCGCGGGTCCTCGCGGGCACTCAGGGCGATGCTGATCCCCCGCTTGCCCATGGAAAGCGCCGCGTGCGGCTGGTGCGCAGGGCTGTACGGCGTGCAGCGGTCGATGAACGCCTTGAGCTGGCCGGTGATCCCGCCCCAATAGTCCGGGGACGCGATGGCGATCAGGTCCGCCTGTTCCATCTGTTCCAAAACCAACTGTACGTCGTCGTGCTGCACGCATTCTGCCGTCTGATAACAGCTTCTGCACCCCTTGCAGAAGGCATAATGCAGGTCGCCCAGGCAGAGCGTCTGCGTTTCCATCCCTTTTTTCTGAAATGCGTCCCCGATCAATTCCAACAGCCGGGCCGTGTTCCCGTTGTTCTTGGGGCTCGCATTGAGCAACAAAGCCTTCAATTCGACATCTCCTCCATCCAGTCTTCTTCCCCTTTTCCCCGCGCTGCGCCCGCCGGTGGGAAATCCTCTCCCTGCGGCAGCGCCCGCCCACGCAGGAACTTCTGCAATTTTCCCCGGCAAGCCGCAGGGCGCGCCTGCCCTTCTCGCCCCACTCAGAGCGGGCTTTTGGAAATCTTTGCGTCCTAGCGCGGATAGGCCGCCGCCAGGGGCTTTTCCCCCGCAACGCGCCCACCGGTGGGAAATCCTCTCCCTACGGCAGCGCCGCCCGTGCAGGGGCTTCTGCAATTTTCCCCGGCAAGCCGCAGAGCGCGTTTGCCCTTCTTGCCCACTCAGAGCGGGCTTTTGGAAATCTTTGCGCCATGGCGCGGGTAGGCCGCCGCCAGGGGCTTTTCCCGGCGGATGCGCACCACGCTGCGCGCGTCGCCGCCCGGCAGGGTGAAGCGTTTCATGCCGTCCAACCGGCATCCGAGCAGGGAGACCGCCCGCTTTGCCGCCTCCACTTCGGCGTCCGGCTCCGGCCCCTTCATGGCCAAAAAGACGCCGCCCATCTGCAAAA
>JABLTR010089160.1_pt1 | contig 10249 bp, 6 predicted proteins | sample 7160071 | NCBI WGS metagenome assembly JABLTR01 (sample SAMN14651230, study PRJNA627086) | human gut metagenome | isolation source: feces | host: Homo sapiens
ATGCTTATCTTTTGGTCTTTGGTTCGGAATAGTGTAGTGCTGGCGGTCTATCTCTTGTTTTCGGTTGCTTGCTTCCTTACCGTACATGAGCATTCCCTTGCGGGATGTACTCCGCTTTCCCGGAACTGCGGAGAAAGCCGTTGAAATCATACAGGATTAGTTGTTTCCGTGTGGTGGCAGCACGTGGAGCGTGCTATAATAATGGCGAGAACCAACCCAACAGCGTAAAAAAGTCGGCATCAAAGCCGATGACTGACCATGGACGGCACGCTCTTTGGTTTCCGTTGGGGTAAAGCAGATTTCCCGTAAGATATTCGTAAAAGGGAGGACGAAACGGGTATGAAAATCGTTTGTGGGGCATTGGCCGCTCTTTTGTTCTGTGTGGCAGGCGCGATTTGGTATGTGTATCAAAAAAAGGCGGTGTTTCTGCCAGCACTTTTCGGCTTATGCGGCTTCCCCAAAATAAAGGAAAGCTGTTATTATGATGAAAGCGGACACTTCCGACCGGCAACCAAGGAGGACAAGGTCGGTTTTTTTATGCAGCATCCAATCTTTGGCGGCTTTAATCATATGTTCTTCAATCTGGAGGATAACGCGCTAAAAGCCATTGCCCCTGCAAAGTACAAGGATTTCATGCAGGCACAGGGCCGTGCGGAACAGACCGACACCGCGCTGGATGCGTTCAATTATCTGACGGGCCTTGTGGAGAAGGGACAAGCCAAATTGGTGTCCGGCCTGTACCCGCAGGAAGCCATGAAGGACCATCCCTATCGAAGCCATCTGACGGGAATGTTTTACTACGGGCAGCCGGGCAAGCCACTTGCCATTGTGGTTCCCGGGGGCGGTTTCATTTCTAATGTGACGGATTGCGAGGGATACCCCATCGCGATGGAACTGCATAAAATGGGATATTCCGTCTTTGTCCTCAGCTATCCGATCGGCAAGCAACTGGGCGAAACAGAGCCGTTGAAGCAGGGGCAGGCAGCTGCTAAGGAACTGACACAGGCGATCCGTTATCTGACGAACCATCAAAAGGAACTTGCGATCTGTATGGATGATTATGCCATCTTCGGGTTCTCGGCCGGGGGACTTATGACGACAGCCTATTCTTTTGCAAGCTATGCCGATTGCTGCCACAATCATCACCTGCCAAGACCGAAGGCGATTTTTCCTATGTACGGACTGGATTGGAATATCAAAGCACTCCCGGAGGATCAAGGTTTGGCCGTGTTTTCCATCGCAGGGCGTCAGGATGAGTTCGGCTTTGCCAACGTAGAAGCACAGCTTCCGGCGTTGGAAAAAACACTGGGCAAAGAAAATGTAAGCGTCAAAATCATTGACGGTCTGGGGCATGGCTTTGGCATTGGGTCAGAAACCAAAGTGAAAAACTGGCTTCAGGAAGCAGTTGTCTTTTGGGAAGCGCACAGATAACAGAGAAGCGAGGAAAACCGTATGGGCGAGATTTATGCTGCAAAAACCAATCACATCACAAACCCTGTAGGCTATGCTCTGAAGCCGCTGGTGTTTTCGTGGAAGGTAAAAGGGTGCAAAGGGCAGGAACAGCGCCACGCAAGGATCGTGATCAGCAAAGAGCCGACCTTTACCACGCTTTGCTTCGATACGGGAGAGGCCGCACTTGACAGCCGCGCCGCAAGGGTAGAATTTGATCCACAACCCTGCACAAGATATTACTGGAAAGTCCTTGTGGCAACGGACGCCGCAGAAACGATCGAGTCCGACGTGCAGTTTTTTGAGACCGCCAAAATGGAGGAGCCATGGACAGCCCAGTGGATCACCTGTGACAGCAGCCAGGAACGTCATCCGATTTTTTCCAAGCGGATCAGCCCGACCCGGGCAGTTGCACGCGCAAGGCTGTATATTTGCGGTCTGGGATTGTACGAAGCATATTTTCTGGGGGAAACCAGCAAAGTATCGAGCAAAATCGGCGACGAGTATTTAACGCCGTACTGTAACAATTATGCACAGTGGATTCAGTACCAGACTTATGATGTTACGGAGCAGGTATCAGAAGGTGGTATGCTGTCGATCCTGCTGGGAAACGGCTGGTACAAAGGGCGGTTCGGATTCAGCGATCCTGAGCGGAAAGAATACTATGGAAGTGAATGGAAGCTGATCGCGGAGATTCACATTGCGTACCAAGATGGCACAAACGAGGTGGTCGGTACCGATGAGACTTGGTCGGTAAAACGAAGCAACCTGTGGTTCTCCAACATTTATGACGGCGAACGGCGGGATGATACCTTGCCGCCTACCCCGGAATGCTGCGCACGGATCGCACAGGCACCGAAGGGGCGGCTTATGGAACGGCTGTCTATCCCGGTCAAGGCACAAATGCTGCGGAAGCCGGTGGCGTTGATCCATACGCCGCGCGGTGAAGAAGTATTCGATTTGGGGCAGGAAATCACAGGAATTTTCCAACTGCGTGTGCGGGAACCGGCGGGGACAACGATTCGCATTCAAACCGGCGAGGTGCTTCAAGATGGGTGTTTCTATAACGAAAACCTGAGAACGGCACTTTCGGAATATATCTATGTCTCAGATGGAAAAGAAAAAACCATTGTTCCCCATTTTACATACTACGGCTACCGTTATGTAAAGGTCAGCGGTGTTTCCAACCTGTCATGCGAGGATTTTACAGCCATCGTGCTGCACAGCGATTACGAGAGCATCGGCAACGTGAAAACGGGCAATGCGCTGGTAAATCAACTGATCTCTAATGTAGAATGGGGCATGAGGGGAAACTTTCTCGATGTGCCAACCGATTGCCCGCAACGCGATGAGCGAATGGGCTGGACCGGCGATACGCAGGTCTTTTCCGCAACGGCAAGCTATCTGGCCGATTCGTTTGCCTTCTATCGGAAATATTTATACGATCTGTATCAGGAACAGCTCTTGGCTGGCGGTATGGTCCCCGAGGTCGTCCCCACATTCGGACCGAGCAAGTGTTCCTGCGCATGGGGCGATGCTGCGTGTATCATTCCGTGGAATGTATATTTGTTCAGCGGTGACAAAACGATCCTTGAAAACCAGATCGAGAGCATGAAAGCATGGGTCGATTATATCCGCAAGATCGACGGCGATCACCATGGATGGAGACAGGTTTTTCATTACGGAGACTGGCTGGCGCTTGACCGTGCCGGGGCCGTTGCAAACAGCGTTTACGGGGCGACGGACGAAGCCTACATCGCTGACATCTACTATGCGGCAAGTGCCCAGATCGTTGCCAAAGCGGCCGCAGTTCTCGGTCTGGAAGAAACAAGACAGAACTACCAGGCCATCGCCGACCGCCAGTGGCAGGTGGTGAAGGAAGAATATTTTACCGCTACCGGCAGATGTGCCGTGAAAACGCAGACAGGGCTCGTCCTTGCACTGAAATACCATTTGTCGGACAATGAACGTCTGACGGAGCAGATGCTCCGAAAACTCCTTCGGGACAACAAAAATAAGCTGAACACCGGCTTTGTGGGGACCCCGCTGCTGTGTAACGTCCTGACCGAGCATGGCATGACGGATTTGGCTTATCGGCTGCTCCTGAACGAGGAGTACCCGGGCTGGCTCCACGAAGTAAAGTTGGGGGCCACAACGGTGTGGGAGCGCTGGAACTCGCTGGATGAAAACGGTCGCATTTCCAGCACCGGGATGAACAGCCTGAATCATTATTCCTATGGCGCTGTATTGGAGTGGATCTTCCGCCATGTAGCCGGGATCGATGTGACGGAGCAAGGCCCGGGCGGCAAGATGATGCGCATCAGCCCCAAGGTGGATTACAAGTTGGGCTCGGCAAGCGCGGTTTACGATTCGGCCAGCGGATGCTATCGCTGTGGGTGGCAGATCGCAAACGGCGACCAAATCACAGTCACCGTCACCGTTCCGTTCGGTGCAAAGGCGCAGGTAATCCTTCCGTATGCGCCGGACTCCGTATACCACGATACGGATAACCCTTTGTTTGAAACGGTGGAAAACGGGATCTGCTGCGTAAAGGCCGGGCAATATACGGTCACCTACAAGGCCGCAAGCCCCTTGAAAAAAAGCTACAGCGTAGACTCCACGCTGGAAGACTTGTTGGCTGAGCCGGCGATCAGGGCGTTCCTTTCCAATATGATGGAGGTGGATATGATCCCGGATCTTGCGTATGGGCTTACGCTGCGGCAGGCCGCCGAAGCTTTCGCGGGCGGGGTGAGCGCAGAGCAAGCACAACGTCTCAACGCATTGCTGGAAGAATTTTGAACGTTTCAGGAACACGTTCCCGATGAAGGAACGCTAATTTCTACAAGCACAGGAGACCATTATGGAGCTTACAAGACTTAAAGCAAACAGTCAATACAGACCATGCGTAGACGAAAAGCCATATTTTTCATGGGTCCTAACCAGTGAAAAAAAGAATGTGATGCAGACTTCCTATCATATCACAGTGACAGGCCCCGAAGAAGTCGTGTGGGATTCCGGAATCGTGGAAAGCGACAAGAGCATTTTTGTGGAGTACGCCGGTCCCCCTCTGAAAAGTCTCTGCGAGTACCGCTGGACGGTGACTGTGACAGACAATACCGGCGACTCTGCGGTTGCTTCTTCCTCCTTTGAAACGGGATTTATGCAGAAAGAATGGTCGGCGCAATGGGTCAGATCCCCGTTTCCGATGAAAAAAGCAAAAAAAGGAACCGGCGGGCAGAACGCGGCAGAGTATTTCCGCAAAGCATTCGTGGTCAGAGACCGCGTCAGATGGGCGCGTGTCTATGCCACCTGTCACGGGGCCTATCAGCTCAGTATAAACGGCACCCGCCCCGATGACAGAGAATTGCACCGGAGTTTACCGTTTACTCCCAATATCTGTGTTACCAGACCTATGATATTACGCCCCTTTTACAGACAGGCGAGAATGTCATCGGGATGCTGGTGGGTGATGGCTGGTATAACTGCGCGAATTTTAAGCCGTTGAGCAGGAAATTCAAACCCGAACACGCGGTTCTGTTCCAGGTCAAAATCGAGTATGAAGATGGAACCAACGAGATGGTGGTTTCCGATGGCGGCGTAACCGTCTCCGATAGTCCGGTGCGCTCCTCTGACCTGTTTGCGGGGGAACTTTACGACGCACGGATGGAACAGGAAGGCTGGGATTGCCCGGGATTTGACGACAATTCCTGGAAAGCCGGCATCCTGTCAGGCCATGATCCCGCAAATCTGGTCGCCCAGTACGGGGAGCCGGTGCGCCCGGTTCTGGAACTCCCGGCGGTTGGGCTGACGGTCAGCCCCAAGGGGGAGACGATCCTTGATTTTGGTCAAAATCTGGCCGGCGTGCTTCGTGTAAAGACTTCTCTGCCGTCCGGGGCAAAAATCGTACTGGATCATTTTGAAACGCTGGATCAGCACGGGAATTATTTCAATAATATTATGATGGCCGAAAAAATAGGCCGTACCCAGCGCGATGTTTATATTTCAAACGGAAAGGCGTCCTTCTATCAGCCGCATTTTACGTATCATGGGTTTCGCTACGTGCGCGTGAGTTGTGACGTTCCGATCCGCCCGGAAGATTTCACCGCGATTGTCCTGTCCTCCGACAATGAGGATCTCGGAACGTTTGAAACCTCCCGCAAGGACATCAATCGACTTTACGAAAACACCCGCTGGTCGCAGCGGTCCAACCTGTTCTCGATCCCTACGGACTGCCCACAGCGAGAAAAGGGTGGCTGGACCGGTGACATCCAGATTTATGCGGAAACAGCCCTGCTCAATGAAAATGGGACTCCGTTTTTAACGAGGTGGCTGCGCAATGTGACTTGTAGCCAACAAAAAAACGGCGCAGTCCCCGCCGTGGTTCCCAACACCGGCATTTATGATTTCTTTGAACGAGTGAACCGCATTGCGTACCGCAATTTTTCGCCGGTCGGAGAGGCGGGATGGGGCGATGCTGCCTGCATCGTACCGTGGAGTATGTACCAAATGACAGGAAACGTCAGGATTCTCCGGGAACAGTATGACACGATGAAACGCTGGTGTGACTATATCATCATGACAGCGAAAAAGCGCCGCGGGAAAATGAAACTTCCCAAAGAGATCGATCAGTATCTTTGGAATACCGGGCACCAATATGGAGAGTGGCTGATCCCCAGCCAGACGGTAGACGGAGTCGACCGCACCAATGCAAACCATATTGATACGGCAGCGTACTGTGCGCCGATTTTTGGATGGAATTCCTGCAAGATCATAGCAGATACAGCAGCGCTTCTTGGGCACAAGGCGGATGAACGATATTACAGGGGGATTGCCTCCAAAATGAAGACCGCCATCCAAAAAGGTCTGATCGCCGAGGACGGAAAAATGCCGTTTGACATGATGGGCGGCTATGTACTGGCGATTGCCTTTGACCTTGTGCCCGAAAGCAGAAAAAAGAGCATGGCAGGGCATCTGATTCGCAAGATCGAAGAAAACGGGGGCTGCCTTGACACTGGTTTTCTTGCGACGCCGTATCTGCTGGATGCGATTTGTAAGACCGGCAGGGTCGATCAGGCCTATCAACTTTTGCTCCAGACCAAGTGCCCGTCATGGCTCTATGAGGTGAAGCAAGGGGCGACAACGATTTGGGAAAACTACATCGCTTACAAGGAAGATGGGACCCCTGTTATGACAAGCCTGAACCATTATGCCTTTGGCTGTGTGGACGACTGGATGTTCCGTAAGATCAGCGGCATTCAGCCAGCGGCACCCGGCTTTAAGGAAATCGTGATCGCACCGGAGTTGAATGACGCATTCACCAATGCAAAACGCGCCTATATGAGCGAATACGGGAAAATTGCAACTGCATGGGATCTCAAAGATGGCAAGTTCCATATAGAAGTGGATATCCCCTGCAACACTACGGCAGTGGTAAACCTGCCAGACGGAAGTTCGTACAAGATCGGAAGTGGTTCCTATACGTTTGATTGCGATGTAAAGCAGTAATTCCGGGCAAAAACGTCAGATCAGCGGGCGGCACCGCGATGGAACGCCCCATTTTCCAACACACGGAAAGGAAGGATAACATAATGGAAAACACTGTTACCAAAAGGGAAAAATTCAGCTACGGTATGTATTTTATGGGCCAGAACGTATTCTACGGCCTGATTGGATACATGACCACTTATTTCACGGATGTCGGCATCACGGCGGCTTGGGTTGCGGTCGTGGCACTGATCACAAAAGTATGGGATGCCATCAACGATCCCATCTTCGGCATGATCATGGATAAGGTGCATTTTAAGAAAGGAAAATTTCTCCCCTGGCTCCGAATGTCTGTCATCGCGATCCCGGTCTCTACCATTCTTCTTTTCGTGATCCCTACGGGCATCCCGTTGGTGGCCAAACTCATCTGGGCGACCCTTGCCTATATGCTGTGGGATACAGCCTATACGCTTTGCGATGTGCCGATTTTTGGCATTGTCACTACAATGACGCTTGACCAGAAAGAGCGCGTGTCCCTGAACAGCATCGGAAGAATTTTTGCAATTTTTGCCGGCATTGTGACCGGCATCCTTTTGCCGCTGGTCCGACAGAGTTTGGGCGGCTGGGCTACGACTGTGATCGTGTTGTCCATTTTGTCCGCTGCCATGATGATCCCGATGTGTCTGTTTGCAAAAGAGCGCGTGATCGAAAGAGAAAAAGCACGGGATGGAGGAGCCGAGGAAAACTATACGCTGCGCGATATGGTCGAATGCCTGCGTTCCAATAAATACCTGTTGATTTTCTTTGCTGCTCCTCTTATCAACAGTCTGCTCAATGTTGGTGCCACCTGGGGGTTATACATTGCCCGGTATTGCCTCGGCGGCGAAGAAATTGCTTCCTTTGTCTCGATGGCGGTGATCGTTCCGACACTGATCGGTGCGGCGATTGCTGTACAACTATGCAAGAAATATGACAAATTCAAAATTTTCTATTTCTCCTATATGTTTGCTTTGATTTTGGGCATCGTTCGCTACATAGCCGGATATGAGAACATGATGGTCTATGTGATCCTAAACGCACTGGGTGGATTTCCTCTGGGCATCGCCGCGATCCTGCAATACCAATTCACCCCCGATTGTTATGAGTACGGGCAGTACAAAACCGGGCTGAAAATGCGTGGCGTTACTTTTGCGGCGCAGACGTTCTTTACCAAACTGAACGGTGCGATCGCAACCGCCGTCAGCGTTTTTGCCCTGACTCTGATCGGTTTCAAAGAAGGTGAGGGCGTCATTCAGGCGGCAGGATTTGCCGATAAATTGTGGACCTTCAGCTGCCTTGGCAGCATCATTGGGGGGATCGGCACGCTGCTCATCCTGCGCCTGTACAAACTCAACGACCATGATGTTCAGCTCATGTCCAAGTGCAACAATGGTGAGATCACCCGCGAGGAAGCGGAAGCACAGATGATCAATCGGTACTAAGTCATCTCTACGTCAATCCCTTGCGGCTGAGAAGCACTTTTTCCTGCATCCCTCCCAAAAATCCAATCGGCATCAGAATCCCGGATTTTTTGGGGGGGATTTTGCCGCATGATCCCGTTGGACGATCTGATCGGCTGTTTCTCGTTTGTACGGGAGAACAGCATAAAATCATTTGTTTTGCTAAACTTTGGAGGCAAGCTGCAACACATGAATGGATAGGAGCGTATTAAAATGAAGGCGAAAAGTCAGAAAATCGGCGCGCTGGAAAAGGTCAGTTTCTTCTTGGCCAATGTCGGCAATATTCCTTTGATGTCTCTGCTCTCGTCGTTTTTCACACTGTTTTATACCACGATCGTTGGTCTTGATCCGGCAGCGCTGGGCACTCTGTTCCTGATTTCCAAGGTAGCGGACGGCATCAGCGACCCGATCATGGGCTAGTTTCTTGACAAATTTCCCGTGACCAAAATGGGAAAATTCCGACCTATGTTGATCCTTGGCACGGTGATTTGCGTAATCAATTACATTTTCCTGTGGTTTGGTGCGGTATGGAGTCCCGTTGGAAAATATGTGATCGTATACATCACATACCTCCTGCTTGGGTGGACCTTTGACATCATGGACATTTCCCTGAACAGCCTCTTGCCGGTCATGACAGCCGAAAACAAGGAGCGAAATTCCCTGTCCCTCATCAAGGCACTCGGATACGGCCTTGGCGGCGCGGCGATTTCTATTCTCGCCCCCATCATCGTTGCGTCGGGCACACTGGAAAGCTACTATATCCTGATTTTCGGCTCCATGGCTGTCACCTTAGTGTTCTCCATCCTTGGCGCTTTGGGGGTCAAGGAGCGCGTAACGCCCAAAGGCACCGACGACGAACGGTATAGCCTGCGGGAATTGTTTCAGTTCCTTCGCTTCAAGCCAGTCTGGACGCACTTCCTCACGATTCTGCTATCCACGGTCGGCACCTCCCTTAGCAGTGGCACCGGCACCTTTTTCTACACTTATATTATGAAGGATCTCAAACTGATGTCAGGTGTTTCGGTTGTTTCCCTTGTGATTACTCTGCTCGGCATGGCTGTGGCACCTGTTTTGGCAAACAAACTCGGAAAGAAAAACGTTTTTCTCGCGGGGATCATCGTTGCCGTAGGTGGGTCACTGATCCGGTTTATAGATGTCCGGTCTCTGCTGCTGATCTATTTGGGCGCTGTTTTCGCCGGGATCGGTGGGGGCTTTATCGGGCCCCTTGCCTACGGCATTCAGGCCGACAACACGATGTATGTGCAATATAAAACCGGCAAACGAGCCGAAGCCGCCGTCGCATCCCTGTCCTCTTTTGTCTCCAAAGCCGCCCAAGGCGTTGCGGGGGCAATCCCTGGATATATGTTGGCGGTAACAGGATTTATTGGAGGAGCAGCGCAACAACCGCAGAGCGTCGAAGGCGGCATCATCTTCTGTTCCATCACGCTTCCGCTGATCCTGTGCGCTGCTGCCGGACTGGTTTTTGGGACCTTGTACCCTCTTGGAAAAAAAGAAGTCGATGAAATAACTCTGGCGATTGAACAGGGTGTCTCCACAAAATGACACCCCCAAACACTTTTTCTTACACGCCATCCACCAGAAAATCCAATCGGCATCGGAATGTCGGGATTTATTACGGAAGCAACGCAGCAACCACAGAGCAATGAAGCATAATGCTGCTCAAGAATGCCAGCGCAGAGGAAAAACGGGAGTTCGCGCGGACCTTTTCTGTTGTCTTTCTGCCCTTGGTCATATAAATCTCCGTTCCGGCTGCTCGCCTCTCCTTGATTTCTTTATGACCATTATACCACTTTATC
>JABLTR010084756.1_pt1 | contig 10235 bp, 5 predicted proteins | sample 7160071 | NCBI WGS metagenome assembly JABLTR01 (sample SAMN14651230, study PRJNA627086) | human gut metagenome | isolation source: feces | host: Homo sapiens
AGCTCCCGCACCATCGCGGCGTATGGTTTCATCACAAAATTCCTCCATCGTTCGACATAATTCGACTATGGAGATTCTAAAAGATTCCGAAGTACGCTCCCATGAAGTATACTTCCTGTTTCAAAAATATTTTGCAATCATACCCGCAGCGCGAAGACGTTGCTGCGATTCTGTGCAGTCAATGGGCGAATATTTTGTCCTTTGTACAGTGCGCCGCCTCCGTGCCACCTCGACAATTGTTTTGGCCGATTGTCAAAACCAGCGGTATTTCATACCGCTGCCATGCTGGCGCATGGAATTGTCGGGCGGTCGAACCCGATGGGTTCGGTTCGGTATGCGAATCACAAAAAGAAGCCATCCGAATGGATGGCTTCTTTTTGGTGACCCGTACGGGAATCGAACCCATGTTACCGCCGTGAAAGGGCGGTGTCTTAACCGCTTGACCAACGGGCCTGGTAGCGGCAATCTGACTCGAACAGATGACACTCCGGGTATGAACCGAATGCTCTACCAACTGAGCTATGCCGCCATATTTTTGCTGTGTCTCACAGCAAGAGATATTATATCGGCAAAGAAGCGTTTTGTCAACAACTTTTGTTCGGTTTTTTCGCGGTTTCAGAAAGTTTTTTCTGCCTCGTCAACCAATTCGCCCAAAACGCCGTCCCGGCAGGGGCCCGTGACGCGCACACAGCGGATCTGATTATGAAGATCTTCGGCCTCGACGTAGACCTTGACGTAATTCGGCGCGTGGCCAGTGAAGAAGCCGGCCTCCGGCTGCTCGAAGAGCACGGCCTGCTCTGTACCGATCAGCGCGGTATGGAACGCATCCTCGAGTTCACTGGCCACCTTTGCAGCCTCCGACGCGCGGGATTCCTTGACTGCGTTCGGGACTTGATCCGACATTTTCGCGGCGGGCGTGCCGGTGCGGCGGGAATACGGGAAAATGTGGATCTTCGCGAGACCGCAGGCGCGGACAAAGTCCAGCGACTGCCGGAACTCCTCTTCCGTCTCGCCGGGGAAGCCGACGATCAGGTCGGTCGTGACGGCGCAGCCGGGGAAATACGTGTGCAGGAGCCGGACGCTCTCGGCATAGCGTGCGGTGTCATACTTGCGGTTCATGCGGCGCAGGACGCTGTCGCTGCCGCTCTGGAGGCTCAGGTGGAACTGCGGGCAGAGATTCGGAAAGCCCGCCAGCGCGCGGCAGAACGCCTCGTCGATCGTCCGCGGCTCGAGCGAGCCGAGGCGGATGCGTACCTCCGGCACAGCGGCGCAGATGGCCGCGAGCAGGTCGCGCAGGACGGGGCCGTCCTTCCATTCCTGGCCCCACGAGGAGATCTCGATGCCGTTGATGACGATCTCTCGATAGCCCTCGGCGGCGAGCTTCTGCGCCTCGGCGACGGCGGCGTCCAGCGGCATGGAGCGCACGCGCCCGCGTGCGTAGGGGATGATGCAGTAGGAACAGAAATTGTTGCAACCGTCCTCCACCTTCAGCAGCGCGCGCGTCCGCGCGGCGAGGCCGCCCGCAGGCAAAATTTCGAAATCCTGTCCGAGGCGGTTATCTTCGATCTTTTCCCATTTCTGCTTGTGCTCGGCGGCCTGTTCGAGGTGCGAAATAAATGCACGGCGATCCGCCGTACCGACGAGGACATCGACGTCCAGCTTGCGGATCTCGTCCGGGTTTGCCTGTGCGTAGCAGCCGCAGACGCCGACGACGGCATTCGGATTCAAGCGGCGGACACGGCGGATCGCGTTGCGCGATTTCTTGTCGGAGACCGCCGTCACCGTGCAGGTATTGATGATATAGCCGTCGCAGAGCTCGTCAAATTCGCCGAGCGTATGCCCGTCTGCAAGCAGCATTTGCTGCATCGCCTGCGTCTCATATTGGTTGACCTTGCAGCCAAGCGTGTAGAATGCGAATTTCATAGGTAAAACCACCAAAAGCTAAGATTTGGAACAAAAAATGTTTAGTGCGTTTGTGAATAGCCAGACTTTGGATTCTCGAATATACTATATTTTAACGGAAATCTCCGATGAAAGTGTCTTCGGCCATTTCATCAGAGCTTTCCTTGGAATTACTTTTCGACGTACATGTTCTGCTGAGATTCGAAATCGATCGTCTGAATGTTCATTATATCCGAAAAAAGTCGGATTGTATAGTCTGCCGGGAGGTTTCCTTTGAAAGAATTTACTGTGATATTCCATTCTGTTGTTCAGATCGCCCAATTTGTCAATACGGTCAACCGCTATCCGTTCCACGTCTGGCTCATCCGCGGCACGGCGCGGCTCGACGCAAAGTCGCTGCTCAGCCTGTGCAGTCTGGAGCTGCATGCGCCGGTGACGCTCTGTCCCGACACGGACGGTGATCTGACGGCCTTCTGCGCCGACATCGCGCCGTTTTTGGTTTAAGATGCATCTGAAAACTGCCAACGCACCCGGATGGCGGGCCTTTTCGCGCTGTGCTGCGCCGTTTTCCCTTGCAATACACAAAGTATTCCTGCGGAAAAACGACTTGCCCAACACAAAAATTCCTCACCGCCGGTCACATCGCCAGTTTTCAGATACACCCTGGACGGCAAACGCCTGATCCCGGTACTATCATGCCCTTTCGTTTCATAGGTTTGTACCAAATGAAACGGAAGGGTGATTTTTTATGAAAAAGCGGATGCTCGCGATCTTTGTGCTGCTGGTGCTGCTGGCCGGGGCGCTGCTGCCTGCGGTGCGCGCGGCAGAGCTTGACCTGCCCGCGCCGAGCTATGTGCTGATGGAGCGGTCGACCGGCGAGGTGCTTTTGGAGCACAACGCACACGAACGCCTCCGCCCGGCGAGCGTGACGAAGGTGATGACGCTGCTGCTGATCATGGAGGCGCTGGACGACGGACGCATCGGCTGGGACGACATGGTGCAGACATCCGCCGCAGCCGCCGCCAAGGGCGGGAGCCAGATCTATCTCGAGGAAAACGAACAGCTCCCGCTGGAGGAGATGCTCAAATCCATCGTGGTCTCCTCGGCAAACGACTGCGCCTGCGCGATGGCCGAGCACATTGCAGGCAGCGAGGCGGCGTTCGTCGAGATGATGAACGCGCGCGCGGAACAGCTCGGCATGACCGACACGCACTTTGTCAACTGCACCGGTCTCGACGACGAGCCGGAGGCCGCCGAGCATCTGACCACAGCCTATGACATTGCGCTGATGTCGCGCGCGCTGCTCGGCCACGAGGCCATCAAAAAATATACGACTATATGGATGGACACCGTCCGCGACGGGCAGTTCGGTCTGTCCAACACGAATAAGCTCGTCCGCTTCTACGACGGGACGACCGGTCTGAAGACCGGCTATACCTCCGCCGCGGGGCACTGCCTCTCCGCCTCGGCAGAGCGGAACGGCATGGAGCTGATCGCCGTCGTGCTGCACTGCGCAAGCTCGACCGACCGGTTCGAATCAGCCAAGGCCCTGCTGAACTACGGCTTTTCCAACTACGCGCTCATCACACCGGACCCGGGTGAGCTGCCCGCTGTGCCGGTCACGCTGGGCGCCAGTATGGAGATCACGCCCGTCCTCGCCGACGAGACGCCCATTCTCATTGACAAGGCGCTCGCTACCGGGGTGGAGACGCGCGTGCGCGTGATCGAGTCTGTGACTGCGCCGGTCGAGGCTGGGCAGACGCTCGGCACGCTGACGATCACATCCGGCAGCCAGACGATCGCAGAGCGTGACCTCGTCGCGCCGGAGGCCGTCGAAGCGCTGCGCTGGGGCGATGTGTTTCTGCAGATGCTCCGCGCGCTCTGCATGGGGTAACTTGCACATTTCGCATGATCTATGCTATACTAATGGCAAATCATGCGAAACGAGGTGCGGCCATGGAACAGAATTACGTTCAGCGCGGCTATCTGCATGAGGATTTCCGCCTGTTTCATCTGCGCGGCGCAATGGAAGAGTCCGTCGACTGGCACTATCACACGTTCCACAAGATCATCGAATTTCTCGGCGGCGAATCGGGCTATGGCGTCGAGGGCAAGCAATACCTGCTCCAGCCGGGGGATCTGGTCCTCGTGCCGCAGGGCTGTATTCACCGGCCTGAAGCCGAGCCGAACGCACCTTATGAACGGCGCATCCTCTATCTCTCTCCGGAGTTTCTGCGCCGCGCGGGCGGCAGCTGTGACCTTGCGGCCTGCTTTGACCGGGCACGGGAGGAATTCCGCTTTGTCGTCCATCCAGCGGACGGCACGGGCGGGACGCAGCTCGCCGCGCTGGAGGCCGCGGAGCGGGAGGAGTCCTTCGGGCGGGAGCTGCTGGCGCAGTCGCTGCTGTTCCAGTTTCTGATCGGGCTGAACCGGGCCATGGCGGGCAATACGCTCCAATACGCAAAGCCCGCGGCCTACGACCGGAAGATCGAGTCCATTCTGCGCTATCTCTCCGAACACCTGACCGAGCCGGTCTCGATCGACGATCTGGCCGCGCGCTTTTTCGTCAGCAAATACCACATGATGCGGCAGTTCCGCGCGCAGACCGGCTATACCATCCACGGCTATCTCACCGGCAAACGCCTGATGCGCGCCCGCGCAATGATCGCCGCCGGAACGCCCGTCCTGCAGGCCAGCGAGGAGAGCGGCTTCGGCGATTATTCGGCCTTTCTCCGCGCCTACCGCAAGCAGTTCGGCACGACACCGAATCAGGAAAAGCGCGCGAATTGACCGGGAAAATGGGAATTTCCACTTGACACGCACCGCGCAATATGGTATTATCTTTAAGCTGATTGTATCAGTGCGCCTGCGGGTGTAGCACAACGGCCAGGGCACCAGCCTTCCAAGCTGGGGACGCGGGTTCGATTCCCGTCACCCGCTCCATACGCGCCAGTAGCTCAGCAGGATAGAGCAACTGCCTTCTAAGCAGTAGGTCGGGGGTTCGAATCCCTCCTGGCGTGCCATTTATGGAGGCGGGCGGATACAGTCGGCGGAAAAGAATATATGGTGGGTGTAGCGTAGTTGGTTAACGCGTCAGATTGTGGCTCTGAAGACCGAGGGTTCGAGTCCCTTCACTCACCCCATTCTTTTTTTATATCAGGATTTTGCCGATACGCTCACGGGGATGTCGCCAAGCGGTAAGGCACAGGACTTTGACTCCTGTATGCGTAGGTTCGAATCCTGCCATCCCTGCCATACGACCCGCTAGCTCAGCAGGCAGAGCACCTGCCTTTTAAGCAGGGTGTCCGGAGTTCGAATCTCCGGCGGGTCACCAAAACACGCAGACACAAACACCGAGAATCATTCGGAACGTGTTTGCGGTAGACGTAGAAATATCTCCAAGGCCATGATGGCCTTGGAGATATTTTTATCTTAGCAGAGATTTTGTATAAATAGAACCAGCCGGCAGGCCATAATGGTCTGCCGACTGGTCTTTATTATTTTGTCCCCTTGACAGTCACGGCGCGGCAGACAGGCTTGCTGTCTTTGTCTAGCAGGAAAAGTCTGATCCTTGTGCTGCTTGGCTCCAACGTCAGGTCGTCTGCCTTGTCCAGCGTCTGCACCTGGATCATCCGGCCGTTCGCGTCATAGCAGGCCGCGATGAGCGTCCGGCCATTGAATTCGCCTTCAATGTTCAGCTTGCCGCTTGTTTCCGTGTAGGACCACGACAGATTGCCTATTGTCCCGGTCTCCTCGCGGCCAAGCACCGTGATTGGAATCTCAATCGTGGGGAACCTTGTCTCCACACCGGCAGTTGAGCTCCGGTCAGTCTCCGTTCGGTCATGATACAGATCGTCCGGCACATCCAGCCGCAGCGTGATCGCCTTCATGCCTTCTGTCACAGTCTGATCGGACGGCAGCAGCCGCGCCGTGACATCGCGCTTTGTGCCGTTTTGATAAACCGCCGTCACGCGGAGCGTACCGAGGTCAAAGGCATCGCCGTCGTGGTATTCGGTCACAGCCGCACCGGTCTGCTCGTAATGATCCAGCATGCTGCTGTATGCCATCAGGCAGCCGGTGTCATTTTTGAAGTAGATTGTGCCGTTTTTGTCCACGATGGGGCTGCAGATTGCATATTGCGCCTGTTTGCCGGTCGGCGTGAAGAGTGTATAGGCCGTCTCATGCTGCGTGCCGTCCTCCGGGCTGATCTCCTCTGTCAGAAGGTCTGCCGCGGTCTGGCCCGCGTGATCGCGCAGAACGCGCAGCTTGCCGGGCGTGTAGTTGTCAAAGAAATACACATAGATGTATTCATTGACACCCTCATAGCCCGTCGTAAGTAGACCGCTCGTCTGCGGATAGCCCTGTGTCTCCACGCGATAGGCAATGGACATCTCGCCAGCAAGGTCGATCACCGTGATATTGTGCCCGGTATACATTTTGAACTGGCTGCTGCCGCTGACGCCGACATAGGCACGGCCCTTGTAGACGACCGGCGTCGACGTGCTCATGGCAATGCTTTTGTCGTTTCCGTTTTGCAGCGCGAGCGTCTTGCTCTCGGCGATGCTCCGCTTATCCGATGAGAGCTTGATCCGAATGAAGTCGCCGCCCTTGCTGGTGGCGTAATAGGCATCCGTCGCGCGGTCGTAGCAGACGGAGCTGCGCACATCGCCGCGGAATCCGCTCCGCCCGTCCAGCTTTTCGCCGGTTTTCGCGTCCAGCAGCAGAATCTGTCCGGTCGTGTGGTCGTAGCCGCTGTAGCCATCATCCGTGCCAAGCAGCAGGAAACCGTCTCCCGCATAGGCGCCCGCCCAGTAGAAGCCGCCCTTCTGTGCGTAGGTCCACGTCGCAAGCTTCTCCTCTGTTTCCTGTGTGGGATCCTCATCCGTGATGGACAGGCAGACATAGTTGGCCTTTTTCGTCTCGCCGTTCCAGAAGCCGGTGTAGAGATACCCGTCCCGCACGGTGATGGGGCTGTTTGGCTGGCCGCCGAGCGGATCGGTATAGACCCAGAGCGATTTTAAGCTCACCGCGTCAAACGCCTGGATCTGACCATCCTTCAATCCGACAAATACCATACCGTCGCTGTAGGTCGGCGGCACGATGGAATAGCTGGAGTTGCTCACCATGGTTCCCTCGGTCAGCGTCTTTCCCGTGTCCGGGTCGATGCGGTAAATGTGATTCCCAGAATAGGTGATAAGCGCATCGCCCGCGAGGATCGGGCAGCCGACAGCGTCCTTGCCGTAGCCATTGCCGATCTGCACCGCCCAATAGAGCGTCCCCTCGTCCGCGTGGATCGGCGTCTTTGCCGCCGTCACGCCGTTGTTGCTGTAGGCCGCCGTGCCCGGCTGGCCCGCGGTATACTGTGTCCCGCGGAAATCCGCCCATTCCGCAGAGAGCTCCGTCTGCAAACTGCCATTGATCGGCGCGGCGGACAGCGTAAATGTAATTATCTCCGCGCAGCTCTGGCTGCGGAGGACGGTGAAGACGCCCTTGTCGGAAACGGTCCCAAGCTCCACCGTTTTTCCATCGTCGGTCACGCGCATCGCGCCGCCCTGTCCAATAGATCCGTTTTTGGTAACGGAATAGTCGTACACAAATCCCTTCGAGAGTGCAAAGCTGCCGTCCAGCCGTTTCCGAAGCGCCTGATTGGAGCTTCGCTCCCGCAGAAATACGAGCGCGCCAGCCGGTTCCGCCTGAATGCGAATGGCCGTGCTCTGCTGCTTGTGGACCGTGAGCGTGATGGTCGTGGGCTCGGTCTCCGGCGCGAGGCGATTGCCAACTTGGACCTCAATGATGTCGTCTGTCTCTGTTCCGTTCAGCGGTACGGAAATCGCACCGGAAGCCGGAACCGTCTCTCCGCCAACGGTCACAATGTAGCCGTGCTCCCGCTGACCGTAGGCCAGATTTTCCGCGTGGACGCCGCATTGCAGATCCAGACTTGTCGCCGCAGATGGCACCCAGAGCGTATATTCCGTCACAGACGGATCATATTTCTTCGTGCCGTCGCCCTGCAGCTCCAGCTCGCTGCCGCCGCAGGACGCCTTCAGGCTGTTCAGGGAGAAACTCCGCCGCAGCGTGACAAAATAGTCCGTGTAATATTCCACGCTGTCCACCGTTCGGGACAGGCGGAACGTCAGCTCATTTCCAAGCGCGTTTCCAGACAAAACAGCCTGTCGCAGAGAAACGCCGAGGTCATCGCCGCTGTTCAGCGGGGTCGTCTGCAATTTGCTGTTTCCGTCCAAGGCCATTGGTGTATACCGCACGCCGCAGTTTCCGGATGCAAAGGTAGCCCAAGCAGCGACGGTATATTCATCGTCCGGCACGGCTACCGTATACTGATGCACCGCGGGCGCGAAGGCCGGGGTCATCGAGTACGCCTGCGGATTTCCATATACGGCGCTTGCGCCGAGTGCGATCGTTTGAAGCTGCGCATCCGTTGGAACGTCGATGTTGCTGAAGCTGGCCGCACTTTCCAGCTTGAACGAAGCCGTTGCGTGGTAATAGGTATCCTTTGTGGCCACATAGGTGTAGGTTTTCCCGCTGACCAGCGTATAAAAATAGGATTTTCCACCAGTTGTGCTGTTGCGCTCGCTGTCATAGTCGAGCACTTCGCCCGCCGCGTTGGTCACACGGAGCGTCACATCGCTGGCCGTGTTGAAGGTAGCGCGCTGTCCCGCTCCGGGCCGCAGCGTCAACGTGTAGCGGTTTTCATAGCCGCCGCCAGAAACGGTAACAGTGGCTGTCGTTGTGCCGTTCAGCGGCACCGAAATGCTTTGGCCAGAGGTAACAGAAGCGTCGTTCACTCGGATGGTATACCCAGTCATGGACGCCGTCGGGCAGATGTTTACGCTGGTCAAGGTATTCAAAATTTGATACGTGTAGCTGTTTTGCAGCGAAGAAAATGCGCCCTCAGCCGCAGCCTGCACGATCTGCTTTTTTCCGTCGGTGCTCGCGGCTGTCACGGTGAGTGCCGAGAGTGTCGGCAGGCGATCAAGGCGCAGTGTCAGCGTCATGCGCTGCGTGCAGCCGCTGTCCGCCCGGTCGAGCGAAAATACCACTGTATTTCCATCCGTGCCAGACCGGACCACATCGGGGATCGACGTGATTTTGCTATCTTCGGTAAATGCCTTGTCATACAGCTCGCCGGACGCCCCGGTGTAGCGCACGCGCAGTGCGGCATCCTCCGGCGCGTCCGCGCCGCGGTGAACAAAGGCATAGAGCTTCCCGGAAAATGCATCCGGGATCGCCGCTGTCACCGTGTGCGCATCCAGCCGGGTGTCCGCATAGAGGCCATCCTTAAAGGCCGCGTCGTTGTCGTTTGTCGCGGAGAGCGCAAACGCTGCCTCGTTGAACCAGCTGCCCGTGGGTAAGGTCAGTCCGGCGACTTCCGTCGCTGCCGTGATCTCCCGTGTTACGCTGGCCTCCCGGTTGTCCTTTCTGGCAGTAATCGTATACTTCTGCCCCACCGGAAGCTGCAAAACGCCGCTTTCCGCCGAAAAAACACGACCATATTCATTTTCTGCCGTAATGATGCAGTCCGCTTCCGAAGCGGATACTGTCACCGCGCAGGTCGTGCCGGTTAGGCTGTTTTTGTAATCCTGAATCGCTTTGGTCAGCTCCGCAGCACACACCTCTGCATCTGTGTCGGAGATCCCGCAATAGGCGGCAAGTGCCCCGGTATAGTACCCCTGCACCACAGCGCGGACATCCGCTTCCTCACCCGCACAATCGGCCAGCGCCCGCATCAATACCTGCCGTCCCGCGCCAATCTCGCCATCTCCGTCCGCGCCGTAAAATGCGAAATAGCTGACATCCGCCGCCGAATCGGCCAGCGAGCGTTCCGCCGGAACGCTCGCGTAGGTATACTCGCTCTCCACGCCCTGAATGGCGGAGACGAAGCCGCTGCCGCCGTCGAAGGTCAGAGAGATCCCGGCATCGGCCAGTGCCTCGGAGATCGTCTGCCCGTCGGAATAGGAAATTTTTCGCGGAGAAACAAGGAGCGCTTCGGACGTTTCTGCCGAGAAATAGAAATCATTTTCGCCTTCCACAGCCATCGCGGTAAACGGGAGGCAGGAGAGGAGCATTGCAAATAAGAGCAATGCGGAGATGATTCGGTTGAGTTTCATAGGATACCTCCCATCAGTAGAGACAATTCAGCCACTTGAGGCGCAGCTTTCTGGGCCATTTTGTGCTGGTTTTGAGCAGATTCAGGACTGTTCCATGGAAATTTCGCATCATTTCGCGCTCCGGATCGTCCGGCGTTTTCGAGGAAAAGAGGGCCTTTTCGTTCAGGAAGACCATAGTGCGGAAGGTGTTTGCGGTTTCCTCACCGA
>JABLTR010000916.1_pt1 | contig 10234 bp, 10 predicted proteins | sample 7160071 | NCBI WGS metagenome assembly JABLTR01 (sample SAMN14651230, study PRJNA627086) | human gut metagenome | isolation source: feces | host: Homo sapiens
CTTCTCGGCGGCATCTGCCGCCGCGTTGGCTTCCGCATCCTCGGCAGCCTTCTGGGCCGCTGCTGCGTCCACCTTGGCTTTGTCGGCAGCCGCCTGTGCGGTGGCCGCGTTGCTTTTGGCCGCTTCGGCCTCTGCGTTGGCGGTATCCGCAGCGGCTTGTGCGTCCGCCGCCTTATCTGCTGCAGCGGCTGCGCTGTTCTGGGCGTCCACCACTTCGGATTTCGTGGCATAGGTCTTGGATACTTCCTGGGTGATTCCATCCGCCCGCTGGTCAATCAGACTTTTGGTTTCTTCGGTGGTGCTGTACCGCACCAGCTGCCCGTCTGTGTATTCGTTGGCTGCAGCCTGGGCATCTTCCCCGGTCTTTTCCACCAGCGCCGTGGTGGCGTAGGTCTTCGATACTTCGGACGTGATGTTCTCAGCCGTCTGGCTCACCAGGCTCTTTACCTCTTCGGTCGTGCTGTACTCCAGCAGCTTGTCGTCAGCGTATTTCTTGGCCGCATTTGCCGCCGCTTCGGATTTTTCGGCGGCCTCTTTCCGGGCCGCTTCAATATCCTGGGTGTTTTGGGCCACGGTTTCGGTGGTCTTTTTCACCTCGGCTTCAATGCTTTTCTGGTCTTTACGTATTTCCGCCACGCTGGCCGTCACAGTGCCCAGCTGCTTCTTTACGCGCTCGGCAGCGTTCTGGTAGGGGTATTCTTCCTCCAGTTCTCCGGCTTCCGCCGGGGCCTCCAGGTCGGCATAATGGCTTGGTCCCAGGCTTTCCTTGATGTTGTAGGCCACACAGGCCACGCTGCCCACCGTGATTTTGTCCCCGGCTTCTGCCACCGGGTCTATGTACCGCTGGTCACAGGTGTAGGGGGCGTAGGGCAGGCCAACCAGCTTTTGGGCCAGTTCATCTGCCAGCGCCTGGGTGCCGTTTTCGTTTTCCACCTCCAGCACCGTGCCGGTCTCATCCCCGGCCAGCAGGGGAGTGTCCGTATCATTACGCACCACCCGTACCCCGGTAATGGCCTGCACGTCCCCGCAATCCGGCGCACCGCTTACGGCAGGCAGTACGTCGCCGGTGCCCGCAAAAGGCACCAGCAGCAGCTTGCCCGCCGGGGTTATGCACCAGTTGCCGCCGTTGGCTGCTGCAATCTGTTCCAGCACCTCCCGCATGGTCCGGCCCACCGGCATGCTTACCTGGTGATTGTCCCCGGTGCCAATCTGGGTGCGCGGGTCGATCTCCACGCCGATCCGCTGCGCGATCTCGGTCACGCAGGCCGTTTCCTGCTGCGGCCAGTCGTCCGCGGTCACGTCGCCCAGGTAGTCCTGCTGGGCCATCAGCATGGCGTCGTAGCAGGTCAGCTTCAGGTAGCGCCCGTCCTTTTCGCGGGTGTTGATCCAGTAGGTGCCCTTGGGTATGTAATCTGTCCGGGCATCGTCCAGCATCAGCCGGTATTGCACCACCACCTTGGCCCGCTTCGGGATCGTCTCGCCCTGGCTGATCTCCAGCGTCAGCACGGCGGCGGTGGCGTTGCCCACCTCTGCCGTGTTCTCCAGCAGGTTCCGCTCGATCTCACAGCTTACAATATCCTGTGCGGCATACGGTTTCCCGTCTATTGTCACCAGCAGTTCGCCGATGTGGTTCGGGTCGTCTCTGGCGGTTTCCCAGCCTTTCGGCCGTTTCTGCATGGTTTCACCTCCACATACAGGCAAAGCCCCTCTTGCAGTCAAATGCAAAAGGGGCTTTGCCGCAGTTATTCTTCTATCAGCGGCGCTTCAATGCCCTGGTAGTACCCAACGCCTTCTTTCTCCATCAAAAAGGTGGCAGGCAGGTCGTCACTGTACATCCGGCAGCTGTACTCGCCGCCGGTGAAGGGGCTTTCAAAGGTCACTGTTACCCAGGTATTGCCCAGAGTGCTGAACACCACAGCCGCTTCTTCCGCCTTCAGCGGTCGAAACGTCGCGGTGATCTTGTGTTTCTGCGCCAGCACCGTCAGGTGCATTTTCGCGTCCTGGGTATCGCGGCCGCTGTCTTTGCTGCTTACCTTGAATTTTTGGAACTTCAGCCCGCCCCTGGCAATGTAGGGGGCAAAATCCACGCCGTCAATGTCAAAACGCATCGTGCCTGCCTCCCTTATTCATCCCGGCCATACAGCCGGGCTTTCTTCCGGCGGCTCTTGGCGGTTCTGTTTTCCACCTTGTCGCCGTCCAGGTATACGCTGTTGTCCTTATCCTCCACGGCCTTTTGCAGCGCATTGAAGCCGCTGCGCAGCGTGGCAATAATGTCGTCGCTGCTGCTGTCCATGCGGCGCATCGGGTCGCCGGGCAGGCTCATGCCGCCCGCAGTGGCCAGGGCAGGGGTGGCCGCGCCGTTGTAGGCGCGGTTTACCTGGCGGGCCACGTTCTGGATTTTGGCCAGCAGGGTGGGGCTGTTGTCGTCTACACCCTCGGCCAGCAGGTCCATAAAGTCAGGCATCCAGGTGTCAGCATCTGCCAGCGGGCCGGTGTCTGGCACACTGAAGTGCAGATACCCGCGCACCTGGTTCGCCATGTTCTTCACGCTGTCCAGCAGGCCCGTCATCTTGTTTTTGATGCCGTTGGTGAAATTCTGTACAAAATCACCGCCCCAGTTCAAAGCGCCTTCTACCAGCGGCAGCAAAGTGCCGCTGATCCCGCTGATCGCTGTCTGCATGGTGCTTTTGCCCAGATCGCCGAAGGTCTTAAAGATGCCCACAGCCGTGTCTTTCCACCGGCCCAGGGTGCCTTGCGTTTCGGTGCTGTAGCTGCCCAGCTTGGCGCTGCTGTCCGTGCTGAAATCTCCCACGCTGTTTTTGGAGCTTCCGGCCCAGTCTGCAATTTTCTGCTTGGCATCAGCTGCCCAGCCGCCCACGGTCTGGCCCACGCTGCTGGCCCAGTTGGTAAAGTCCTGCTTGCGGTCGCTTACCCATCCGCCCACGTTCTGGGCGGTGTCGCTGATCCAGCCGCGCACGGTCTCGCCGGTGGAACTGGCCCACTGGCTGATCTTCTGCCCGGTCTGGTCTTTCCAATCGTTGAACTGGTCAACCACGCCGCCAAGGTGTTCACCCAGCCAGCCGGTCACAGTGTCCCACAGCCCGGTGATGCCATCGAAAAAGCCCTGGATCGTGTTCCCGCCGATTTCCGCCATCACGGTGGAAGGGGAGTGTATGCCCAGGGCATTTTTTACACCGTTCACAAACGGGTCAACGATGTGTTCTTTGGCCCAGGCGGCCGCATCGCCCAGCATTTCGCCAATGCCGTTGAAAAATCCTTCAATGCCGCTTTCGCCAATGTCGCCAAAATACTTGTTTAGGGTTTCGTCCAGGCCGTCAAACAGCCCGGTAAAAAAGCCGAAGCCTGCGCCCAGTGCAGCGCCCACCAGGCTGCCGATCAGGGCAAACACCTCTTCGATAACACCGCCCCAATCGATGCTTTGCAGCGCCTTTCCACAATCTGTGCCGATCTGTACCCAATCCACGCCCTGGATCGCCGCCGTGGCGGTCTCCAGCACGTCTTTGGCAAGTTCGCCAATATCCACAGCTGCCTGCACCCAGTCCACGTTGCCCCAGGCGCTGTTCACGGCTGCGGCAATGTCATCGCCCAGCCCGCGCCAGTTAAACCCGGATGTCACAAAGCCGTGCAGCGTTTCAAAGGCTGCTTTCATTCCGTCTGTCATAAACCGGCCCAGCTGCGCCCAATCGATAGTCTGTCGCATGCCCTCCAGCCCGTTGCCGATGCCGGTGCCCAGGCTGTCCCAGTGGAAGGTCTGCACAAAGGTGTCCATAAAGCCCAGCGCGGTGTTCAGGCCGTTGCCCAGGGTGCTGCCTACCAGTCCCCAGTCCAGCGTTTCCACAAATCCGTTCAGGGTGGTGGCAATGTCTTCTGCCCAGCGCTTCGCGGTGCTCTGTATGCCCTCCCAGGGGATGGCCTCCATGGCTTCGTTCAGCTTTTCGGCAAAAATTTCGCCTACCTTGTACCAATCGTCATCCTTGATGGCGTTGGTCAGCTTATCCACAAAGCTGCCGGTCTGGCTGATGTCGGTGGTCAGGTCAGGTGTCACACCCCCGCCGCTGCTGTTGTCGCTTTTGTCCACCTTGTGCAGGATGTCAAAGTCTGCCGCCTCACGCTTTGCAGCCTCGGCAGCCTTCTTGCTGGCGCTTGCGCTGCTGCTGGCAGCCCCGGCCTGCTTGTAGTAGGCCTGCGCGCTCTTCTGCGCGGTCGCGGTGGTGGTTCCGAATAGGCTTGCCATTACCTGGGCCACCATGGCGGCCAGGCTTGCCAGGGCCGCTGTCACGGCCCGCACAATGGGCAAAATAGTCTGCCACAGCGGCGCAAAGGCCGTCAGCAGGTTTCCCTGCAGGCTGGCCAGGCTCGCTTTCAGCTGGCCGTCTCCCTCGACCATGCCGGAAATGCCTTGCTGCACCGCCTGGAATCCCTTGCTAAGCACATTGAACACCAGCGCGCTGGCGGCCAGGCTGCCTATGCGCCCAGCCACCCGGCCGATGCCCGTGCCTATGCTGGTAATTCCGCCCAGGGCGTTACTGGCGGCGCTGCGGATACTGCCCACAAACTGGGCAGCCTTGCCAGCGCCTGTCTGTATCAGCTGCAGGGCCTTTCCGGCCCCGGTGGCCAGTCCGGCAAAGCCTTTCATGGCCACGTTACCGGCCCCTGTCAGGCCGTCCAGCACTTTGGCTTTCAGGCTGGGGCCGCTGCCCGTGTCCGGGTTCTCGGCCTTGCTTTTGTTCAGCTCTTTCTGCAAATCGTTGGCATGCTGGGCAGCCTCTTTCAGCTGGTTGCCCAGGGCCTGGGCCTCCGGCGTACTTGCTGGGTCAAGCCTGATCTGGCGGATTTTGTCGTACAGTTCATCGGCCCGTCTTTCCAGCACTTCATACTGCTGCAAAATAGCTTCCGGCGTGGTGTCCTTTATGCTGCCATCTTTGTTGGCATACTGCTTGTCCAGGTCGGCCCGCGCCTTCTGCACGTCCCGCCGCTGCTTCAGCAGCCCGTTTTCGGTGCTTGTCTGGCCCATGGTGCCGGTCAGCTGCCGGTACTCATTTTTTAGCTGCTGTACCTTCTGGTTGGCCGCTTCCAGTTCCTTGGTCAGGCTGTCCTGCTGATTTGCAGCAGCGCTTTTCCGCACCTGCTCCAGTTTCGCAAAATGCCCGCGCGCGGCATCCGTAGCCTTGGCAAGGTCGCTAAGGTCTGCGCCGATACGCACAATAAGGTTTTTCGTTGCCATACAGCCATCACCTCCTAACTGTCAAAGCTGTTCGTGCCGCCCAGCGCGGCGTTGATCGCCCGCACCTGGTCCAGCATTTCTTCCGCGGTCATTTCCTGGGCGTGATCTGCATCACGGCCAAACAGCGTGTCGAAGCGTTCCAGCTTGCCCCATACGGCCTGCCCGGTCATACAGGCCAGGGCATACAGGTCAGCTTCGCGTTCTTTGCGGCGATCTTCTTCCCGCTGCCGGTGTATCCGCAGCAGCAAAACCAATTCCGCCGGGGTTATGTCTTCATACTCGGTCAGGGTCAGCCCCAGCCGCAAAGCACTCACCAGGCTTCGGTCCCAGTCCCATCCGCCGGGGTCGTCGGGGCGTTTTTTTCGTCACCATCGGCAGTGTCTTCCGTCTCTTCGCCATCCTCCGGCACATCAAACGCTGCCCTGTAGCACTGTGCAGCGGCACGGCTGGCGGCCAAGTACTGGGCGGCGTTCATGTTGTCCAGGGCTGCGTTAAAGGTCTCTTTGTCCATGGCTACCTGTTTGCGGGCTGCATCGCGCTGCACCATGCAGTACAGGCAACAGTCAATTTCGCGCACACTCTCCATGGTAAGTTCGCTGATCTTCATACCCAGCAGGCTTTCGATCTGCTTCAGCTCACGATGGCCACAGTTCAGGGCAAAGGTGCCTGCCTTGCCCAGGTTTGCCATAAATACGCGGTTGCCCGCGCTCTTTTTATTCGTCATGGGTTATCCCTCCTATCAGCCCCCGATTTCCGTGCTTGCTTTCAGTTCCGGTTTGCCGCTCACTTTCAGGGTGGCGTCAAAGGTCACGATGCCCGCGGTCTCGGCGCTGGTTGCAAAGCTGTTTACACTGGCTTTAAAGGCCCACTCGGCCCCGATCTTTTTCGGGAAAACAATGGTAAATTCCAGGTTATCCGTGCCAACTGCCATTGCCTCAATCATCGCTTTCTGGCCCTCATCGCTAATATCGAAGTTGCCGGTAACGCTCACCTCGCCGCCCTCGGCAAAGGTGGTCAGAAATTCTTTGAAATCGCCTTCGGTATCCAGCGCAGTGCTTTCGGTGGTGTCCCACTTAACGCTGGGACTGCCGATCTTGGTCAGATGGGCCACAGCCTTGCCGCCGATGGTCAGTTTAGTACCTTTTGCAACACTGATTGCCATAGTTTGTCTCCTTTCGCAGGTGCCCCATTACAGGGGCGTAAAATCCAAAAAATGCCTGGGGCTTAGTTGCCCCAGGCTTCGTCTACGTTCTTTTCGATTTCTTCCAGGATCGCTTCGCGGTAGCCCTCGCTGCCCGCTGCCATGCTGCCGCCCAGGTAATGCTTACCGGCTACCCGGCCGCCGTTCACAGTGGCAAAGCCATATTCCTGGCTGGCGGGGTAGTAGGCGGTTTTTCGTCGGCTTTTGCCGTTGGCAGTGCGCCCAGGCTGCTTTACCTGCTTTTGCAGCAGGCCGTTGGCCTTGGCGGTCGGCAGTACATCGTACACCTGCTTGCCGTTCGGCCGGTTACGCTCCATGTGCAGCACCAGGCTGTCCCGCAGGGTGCCGGTCTTCACGGGGGCCGCAGCCTTGGCAGCCTCCAGCTCTGCTTGTGCCGGTGCCAGGGCAGCTTGTGCGGCTACCCGCTGGGTGCCGTCCTTAAGTTGCCGCAGCGCAGCGTCGATCTCAGCGGCGGCCGCCTTGTCCCAATCAAACGTCAGGTTTCCAGCCAACTGGCTGTCACCTCCATTTCGCTGTGTTCCAGCTTGGTGTTCGGCAGGGCCTCTTCGGTCTCGGCCACCCTGGCGCGCATTTCGCACACTTCCAGGCCGTCAGCGGTCACTTTTCCCTCTGCCGTGCGGCAGGCGCGCTTTACGCCCTGTTCCAGGGCTTTCAGCGCAGCGTAGTTGGCCGCCAGCAGGTGCAGTTCCAGGTTGCCTGTCCAAAAGCCCGTGCCGCCGTCCAGGTCTTGCAGCTCGGTGTCGTCGTGTTTGCCAAAAACAGCGTAGGGGGCGGTGGCGTCCTTCGGCGCCGCCAGCTTGTACACCTTCCCGGCCAGGCCGTCCACCTGCTGCAAGGCATCTTTCAGGATTTCTTCAATCACGGTTTACTCCTCCAGTTCCCGGCACATCAGCTGCAGCCATTCGTGGCGTTCGCCCTGGTCAATGATGTACTGCACCTCAAACTTGCGGTTGCCCAGCAGCACACGGGTGCTGCGCTTTACGCCGGGCCGCCACCGCAAAATAATGCGGTGGTCAATGGTGCTTTGGGCCGCCTGGGCTTCCCACAGCTCCCGGCCGCGCAGCGGCAGCACACTGGCGTTGGTGGTGGCGTAGTCTTCCCACTCGGTGGCGCCGTTCGGGTCGCTCAAATCACCGCCCGCCGGGCGCTGCAAGGTAATCTTGTGGCGCAGGTTTCCCGCTTCCATGGCTACACCTCCCAGGCCATCAAGTTCAGGTTGTAGCCATCCAAAAAGCTGGCCACAAGTTCGTTCTGCTTCTGGTCTGTCACGGCGCCCAGGCTGCGGTTATCATACAAAAAGCTGCACAACGCCAGGTAGGCGATGGTCAGTTCTGCATGCTTGTCCAGCTCTTCTTCCTTCTGGCCAGTGTACGTCACCATGTGGGCCTTGGCGGCGGGCATGATGATGTTTTCCAGCACCTGCCGGTCCGCGTCATCCAGGGGTGTGTCAATGCGGCAGTATCCTGCCACGGTCTCCACCCGTACTTCCGGGATCATCATGCGGCCATCACCTCACAGCAGATCAGGACGCTGCCATGGTCAGCTTGGCCAGCTTCTGGGCGTTCTCCACCTTGGCGTCCAGCTCGGCCCAGCCCACAACGCCAACGGCATGCTGGGTTGCGAAATGCTCGCGCAGCACTTCGATCTCCATGGTCTCGATCTCTTTCACAGCCAGGCCGCTCATGTCACCGTACAGCACAGCGTCCTTACCTGCAGCCATGTCGTCCATGCTGTCAGAGGCAAAAACCGGCTTGCCCAGCAAGATGTAGCCCCAGGGCGCGTTCAGGTCGGTGTTCAGCAGATAGCGGCCCTCGTTGTCTTTCAGTTTGCGGATCGCGGCGCGGGTCTTTTTGCTCATGATCCAGATAGCACCCTTCTGGTACACATCCGGCACGGCTTCCTGCACGTCGATCAGTTCATCCGCGGTCAGGGCGGTGGCCTTGGCGGCAGTGACAGTCTGGTCAGCCGTAACGCCGGGCAGGGCACCGGTTACTTTGCCGGTGGTGCCCTTCAGGCACTCTTTCTCGATGAAGCGTGCCCAGTTCTCGGCCATGTGGTCAATGACGATGGAAACAACATCGAAGTCGCTGTTGTTAATCAGGCTGCGGCCGATCAGGGTCAGGGCGCCGATCAGGAAGCCGGTCAGGGTCACGCTGCCGTACTTGTTTGCGCTGCTTACCAGCTCGCTGAACTCATCCTTGTACGCCACAGTGATGTCCCCGGCACTGGTGTCGATGTAGGGAATGTCCAGCTGGCCCTTCGCGTTGTAGTGGCTGGCCTTGGCGTAGATGGGGCAGATGTTGTAAACCTGCTTGACGATCTTCTGGGCGATGGTGCGGGGGATAATGGCACCATTTGCACCCTTGGTCATGTTGGTGGCTGCGCGCTGTTCGCCGGGGGTGACGGCATCGCCGTGGCGCAGATAGTCTTCAAAGGCGCGGCTCTCTTCCAGCTCGATCTTGGTGGCGGCTTCCTGGCTGCGGGCCTCGCTGCCCAGCTTGGCCGGGTCGATCTCGTGTTCCATGCTCATGCCCTCCACCTGTTCGGCAGCGTGGATGGTGTCGGCCAGGCTGCGGGTCTCGGCCATCATGGTGTCATAGGTTTTCTTTTCCTCATCGGTAAAAGCGCGGTTTTCCGCCTCGCACAGGTCCAGCATTTTGCCCATGGCCTCCAGGTTGGCGTTGCGCTTCTCGATCAGGGCTTTCAACTTTTTCATGGTTCATACCTCCAGTTTCATCAGTTCCAGCCGCGCCCTGTCCTGGGCACGGGTTTCGGTGTTTTCGGTTTTCTCGGCGGGGTCTTCCAGGCTGCGCACCTCGGTGCATACCAGGGCGGCCCCATCTTCGCTGCGGGTCTCTGCGTCCACGGTGGTGGCAATGTAGGCCGGGGTAATGGTTAGCACGGCCACTTCGTCCAGCGCAATGTCCCGCAGGCTGCGCTTGGCAGGTCGGCCGTCTTTGCCATCCTCCCACACATCCCCGCCGGGGCGCGGGCGGAAGGTGAAGGACCAGCCACGCAGCTCGCCGCGCTCTGCGGCGCGCATGACCTCGGCATCATCCGTCCAGGCATCCGCTTTCAGGCCAATGGCATCTTCTGCCAGCGCAAGGTTGCTGCGGGTGCTGCCCAGCTCCCGGCCGTGGTTCAGCGTCAGCTTCACATCCTCGGCCGCTTCCAGTGCTTTGGCGAAGGTGCCCGGCTCCACGGTCTCCACAAAATCCCCATGGGTGGGGTGGTGCAGTACCCGGCTTTCCCGGCCCGCTGCGCACACATACCCATGCAGGTGTATCTGGTTCCCTCTGCGTTCAACTTTCATCGGATCACCCCCTTTCCGGGCATCGTTGGCCCATCCGGGCCGCAGTCTTGCCGTTGTTCCCGGCATCAGTCCTCCGCGCCGGTCAGGCCGTAGTAATATCCGGCCCCGCCTGGCGGCGGCTCTTTCCGGCCCAGGCTCTTTACAAGCGCCTTTTCCCGGTCAGACAGCGGCCACACCGGCGGCGCTGTCCTGGCGGCCACAGCCCGCTTGATCGCGGTGTGTTCCGCCGTCTTTTGCTCGCTTAAAAGCAGGCCGCTGCCATATATTTCTCGCTTATGTCTGCCATCTGGACATTTTTCTTTTCCCTGTTCTTCAAGTCCCCGGATTCGCACACAATCTTCTCTGCGGATCTTCCACTCAATCCCGTTGGCACTGTATTTCTGCAGCATGGCGGCAGTCACGATCTCATCCGGGGATAGTCCTTCAGGAATCGCTTCAAAGCAAAATTCCAGCA
>JABLTR010098204.1_pt1 | contig 10234 bp, 7 predicted proteins | sample 7160071 | NCBI WGS metagenome assembly JABLTR01 (sample SAMN14651230, study PRJNA627086) | human gut metagenome | isolation source: feces | host: Homo sapiens
AGTGGATATATCCTTTCAAGATACTCTTCTCCCTCATCTTCCACCGTTCTTTTTATAATATCGTGTCTGCCTCTAGGGACTTTATATAAAAAATCAAACATAGACATAACCTCCATATTTGAATTTTATAATAAATGGTGAGCCCCTTTCAAAGGCTATCCTGCGCATTTTACGACAGTACTCTTCTTAAATCGTCAACGGTTATATCCAGTGAATATCCTCCAAGCTCATCAGCAAGGCTGGCAAGGATAAGATTTTCGTTGTCCTTAAAGTAAAGCAGATGGGTAAGTTCCATTTCGGAGGCGGCATCAAGGGCTTCCTCAAAGCTTGAGAACTCCCTTCTTATGACATCGAAGGCTTCTCTGTATATCTCCGTAAATTCATCGGCAGCGGTCTGTCCGTTTTCATTTCCAGTTATCATGACCCTTACGGAATTATTTCTTTTATTCATATTTTTACCTCCCTTTTGGACAATCATATCATGGGTTTTGAAAAAATCAACTTATTTTATTATTACAAATCGGTTGCAATATCCGCCGCAATAGGATAATATAATACAAAAACAATCTAAATTAATCATAATTCATATAAAATAAAACAGGGGGATAAAAATGGAAGCATTAAAGAAAAAAATATTAACAGACGGAATGGCAATGGGTACAGACATCGTAAAAGTTGACAGTTTCCTGAACCATCAGATAGATATAGCCTTTATGAACGAGATAGGAAAGGAATTCGCAAGGATATTCAGCGATGTAGAAATCACAAAAATAGTTACCATTGAATCCTCTGGTATTGCCATTGCTGCCATAGCATCTCAGTATTTCAATTATGTTCCCGTAGTATTCGCTAAAAAGACCGAATCCAGAAACCTTGATCCTGACAAGTACCATGGTGAGGTCTACTCTTTCACAAAACAGAAGGTTTATCCCATAATGATATCCAAAAAATATATTTCACCCGAAGACAAGATCCTTATTATCGATGATTTCCTCGCCAACGGAAAGGCTGCCCTTGCCCTTACAAATCTCTGCGAGCAGGCTGGAGCCACAGTACAGGGTATAGGAATCGTTATTGAAAAAGGATTCCAGAACGGAGGAAAACTTTTAAGGGAAGAAAACCATATCCGTGTTGAATCCCTTGCCATAATCGACAATATAGATGATGGAAAAATAACTTTCAGAGATTAAAAATCAGCCGCCGGATTTGATCCGGCGGCTTTATTATTTGTTATTTATTATTTTTGAGTTTACAGCCTTATTCTCAGCCTGGACAACAGTTCAATTAAATTTGAGTTTTTACCAACGGGATCTGAATCAATGCTCAGACAGTCCGCATATCCTGTTTTTATATCCCTTATTTCATTTATTTTCTTAGTTTAATGAATCGATCAAATATGATACATATTTTTATGCATATCTGGTCTAATAACATATATGCGCTTGATATAAAATTTATCATCAGTGCCGGCGATATGCTTCTTCCATTATTTTTTTATTCCTCAAAAAAATACATAAGATACTCATAGCCTTCATCTTTCATTTTGGCATAGGGTATAAACCTTAACGACGCACTGTTTATGCAGTATCTTACGCCGTTTGGAGACTCAGGGTCTCCTGTAAACACATGCCCAAGGTGGGAGTCTCCGGCCCTGCTCCTTACCTCAGTCCTGCGCATCCCATAGCTGTTGTCTGGTAATTCAATGACCGCCGGTGATTCTATGGGCTTTGAAAATGCCGGCCATCCACAGCTGCTCTCAAATTTATCCGTTGATGAAAACAGCGGTTCACCTGTGACTATATCAACATATATTCCCTTTTCAAACTTATCCCAGTATTCATTTTCAAATGGTTTCTCTGTGTCGTTTTTTTGAGTGACCATATACTGCTCCTTTGTGAGCTTGTCACGAATGGCCTCTGCCGCCGGTTTCTGATAATTGCCCGGATCTATATGCAGCTGGGAAAACAGCTTAATTTCATCTATGGGGATATGGCAGTATCCAAAAGGATTCTTTTCCAAATAATCCTGGTGATACTCCTCAGCGGGATAAAAGTTTACGAGCGGTCCTATCTCAACAAAAAACTTTTTGCTGCGTCCTCGTTCTATTTCAGCTATCCTTTCAACGGTCTCCTTTGCTGTGTCATTGGTATAATAAACACCGGTCTGATACTGTGTGCCTCGGTCATTGCCCTGTCTGTTTTCGACCGTAGGGTCGATAACATAAAAGTAGGCCAGCAGCAGAGCATCAAGGCTTACCTGCTGGGGATCATACTCCACACGTACCGTTTCTCTGAATCCTGTATCTCCTTTACATACCTTCTCATAATTGGCGTCAGCCTCACAAGTTCCATTGGCGTAGCCGCTTTGAGCGTCAATAACTCCTGGTATTGACTGCATAAGATATTCCATCCCCCAGAAGCAGCCGCCGGCCAGGTATATCACATTTTCTGTTGTATCCATATACATGCCCTCCTTATCTTTCATTTCTATAGTATCTCCAGTTGATTTATTATTACTTTCCATCATTTCTGTTTTCTTCGTTCCATCACCACGGGCCATACAGCTGCTCAGCAGAAGTACTGAAGCGGTGATTATAACCATCAATTTTTTATACACTGCACTAACCTCCTGTTTTCCTGCCGCACAAGGGCATATTTTTCAGGCTTACGTCCATATTCCGTCCACAGGCAGATCAGCTTTCTGATGGCTGAAATAAAAATATCCCAGCCAATACCTATTATTTCAGAATATATCACATCAAAAGACTGGTCAATATAAATGGACATCTGCCTTTAAGTTCAGTCAAGTTTTTATGTGCCATCATAATACATCAAAACAGTTAAAATTACTGTTAAGCATAAAAACTTAACAAAAACCTTATGTCCATTTGATATAGTCAAAATAGTAGATACATCATATCTATAAATCGTACAATAAGGAGGAAATCTGTCATGCACCTTTTAGTAATTGAAGATGAACGAGATTTGTGTGAGACCATCGTCCGGAGCCTCCGACGTCTGGCATACAGTGTAGACTATTGTTATGATGGAGAGGCCGCCCTTGAACTTTTGAATACAGAAAAGTATGACCTGGTACTTCTGGACCTGAATCTTCCAGGTCTGGATGGAATGAGCGTGCTCCGCACACTGCGTAAAACAGACCGGGATACCCGTGTCATGATACTTTCCGCACGCAACGAAGTTTCCGATAAAGTCGAAGGTTTAGATGCGGGCGCCAATGACTATTTATCAAAGCCCTTTCATCTGGCGGAATTAGAGGCGCGTATCAGGAGCCTTACTCTGCGTCAATTTATCCAGCCGGATGTTATACTTACATGCGGCTCTCTTACATTTGATACAAAGGCACGGGCCGCCATTGTCAATGGAAAAGCACTGACTCTCACACGCAAAGAGACCGGCATAATAGAGTATTTGATGCTTCACCAGGGGCGTCCCGTCAGCCAGGAGGAACTGATGGAACATGTATGGGACAACAGTGTCGATAATTTCAGCAATTCAATCAGAGTGCATATATCTGCCCTTCGAAAAAAACTAAGGACGGCTCTTGGCTATGACCCCATACGCAACCGCATCGGAGAAGGTTATATTATGGGAGGAACACGGACATGAGGCATCTATCACTGCAATGGCGGATAACACTCATGACCGCCATACTTATTTGTATGACCTGTATATCAATGAAACTTCTGCTATGTTCCTCAGGTGTCAAATACATGGATTCCATAGGCACTTTTGTAGAGGAGCACATTAAAAACAATGCCTATGATAACTCAGATCCATCCAGTCAATCCTCATCTGGTATTGATGAGGATGATATAAACCAGGCCATTCATAAAGCACAAAAGGACTTCTGCATGACGAACTGGCATATAACAGCGGCAGTAACTTTGCTCAGCGGTGTACTCGCCTATTTTGTCAGCGGAAGGGCTCTTAAACCCCTTAAAAATTTTTCATCTAAGGTCGAAAAAGTGCGGATGGATAATCTGGCTGACATAAAGCTTGATGAGGATACGCTTCCCGAATTCCGGCATCTGAGCCGCTCTTTTAATCAGATGCTGGAACGTCTGAATCTTGCCTTTGAAACTCAGCGCCAGTTTACCGGCAATGCTGCCCATGAGCTTAGAACACCTCTGGCGCTCATGCAGGCACAGCTGGAATTGTTTTCTGCCGAGCATCCTGACGTACTTCCAGAAACAGCAGATTTTCTCAGACTGCTTCGTGAACAGACAGAGCGTCTGTCACAGATGTCAAAGACACTCCTTGAAATGAGCAGCCTTCATTCGGTTCCGCGCACCGATCTTATCCAGCTCGGTCCGATGATAGAAGAAATATTCACTGACCTTGCTCCCTTAGCAGAAGAACGAGGCATATCTCTGGAAAGGTCTGGCGATGCTGAAATGAATGGAAGTGATACTCTCATATACAGGCTATTGTTTAATTTAACGGAAAACGCCATAAAATATAACCGCCCAGGAGGCAGTGTAAAAATTTTTATTTTCCATCAAGCCCAAAATCTTATGATACGCATTATGGATTCAGGATTTGGGATCCCGGAAAAATACCAGCAGAGCATCTTTCATCCATTTTTCCGTGTTGATAAGTCCCGCAGCAGGATATATGGCGGAGCCGGCCTTGGCCTTTCTCTTGTATGGGAGATAGCCAATGTACATGGAGGGTCTGTCTGGGTCGAAAAAAGTTCAGAGGAAGGGACATCAATCATCGTAAAATTTCCATTAAAATAATTTATAGGAAAACTGATGCCAATACACTATGTCTGCTATATATTGCAGTACCACACAAAAAAATATTTATGCCATTTATTTAAACCAACATACAGTAACTTTTTTAAGTATAATAAGCTGTCATATCATGCTATAACCTGTCTCCAGAAATATTTTACCTCTGACCCAATACATCTATTATCTAAAACAGACGAAAGCCACATAAGACATTGTCCTATGTGGCTTGATCATCTTTATGCTATTTGTTTGTCAAGGCATCATCAGTCTTTTACTGATGTGGCAAGGCCGTCGTCATCGAACTTAACGGTCACATTTGATATTCCGCTGCCCTTGTTAACAAGATTCTTAAGACTATTTATGTTGATGTCATCATAGTCTGTTCCATCAACGCTTATCCTTGTGTCCTCATCAAAGTTAAAGTAAATTCTTCCTTTGCCATTGACATCAACACCCATTTTTCCTCTAGGATATCTGTCATTGCTTACAGTCATAAATGTGAGGTCTCCCTCTATCTCGCTGACATAACCTTCTATCCTTGTTACCTGGTTATTCTTAACGGTTACATCCGCCTTGATCTCAATGTCTCCATTATTAACATAGTTTTCAAGATCATCGATATCATCTATACTGTCATCTCCGACAACTACATCGACCCTTACTGAACTTGAAAGGCCGTAGGTCTTAGAACCGACTTTGATATCACTGCCATCAATCTTTGTGATCGTTCCACTGTACTCTTTATCCTTAGCATCAGGGTCATATGTACTGCTCTTGGCAACTATCTTAGTTACCTCTTTGCTGCTGTTAAGGGTAAGCTCAACGTCGATATATTTGCTTCCGGTAAGGTCATCAAATATGTCTATGAGACTTTCTAATCCGCTTGAGCTTCCATTATATTTTACACTGACACTCTCATAATCCTTGATAAAGTCATAGGTAAATGTCTTTGAACCGGATTCGATGGTTATTTGTCTCGTATTCATGTTCTTTATCTTACCTTCGGTATCGCTGGTATACTTCTGCTCAACGGCTGTAACTACATTAGCTTCCTGAGTTGAGGAATTAAGTTCAACGGTAACTTCCACATAGGAATCGCCCTTTACCCTGTCAGAAAGCTGTCTGAGGGTAGCTGTCTTTCCATCAAGGGTTATCTTAGCATCTCTAGCAACGGTGTAATATACTCTGTCGCCCCTCTTATCGATAAGGCCTATCTTATATTCTCCGGCGCTTATGAGCTCGCCCTTATCCTTGATGGTGCTTGTGTACTGGGGCATGTTTACGTTTCCGGGGGTAGTAACTATATCCTTTGTTATGTTTACCTTAGCAATATTGGCTCCGCTGGAATATACTGTAACTGAATCGCCAAGGCCAAGTCCTGAAGGTCCTACGTTGCTGCTGGCGTTATTGTATACGGGTGTGGCATCCGTAAGGACGAATCCAGCTACGCCGTCAGCTGTTGTAAGTCTGAGAACATAGGTGCCGTTGCTTTCATAAACGGATACGACTGTACCAGATGTCTGGGTATATCCTGATTCAGGATTTGTCACTATCTTCTGTTTCATAATATCAAAGGTCTTTGATGCGAGCACTGCTGTCTCAGCCCTTGTTATATTTGCCTTAGGATTGAAATTATTGTTATCCCCTGAAACTATTCCAAGCTTATTTAAAAGCTCCACATAGGGTTTTGCTGAAGCTGAAATATTCCAAGTATCATTGAAGGCCAGGGATGTTCCCGTTGAAAGAGAATAGCTGAGCGCCAGAGCTTTTCCAAACATTACCGCCATATCTTCCCTGGATATTTTAACATCCTGTCCGTTATCCTTAAATTTTGTAAGGTCATAGGATGATACTATACCCTTTTCCATACAGAATGCCACGGCTTTTTCAGCCCAGTCATCTATACCTTCATTTGCCATTTCCATGGAATACCTGTTTATTCCAAGGTCTGTAACATCTGTGGCAAATCCTGATTTTACCGTCATTGAGTAAACAAGCTGAGCCGCTTCAGAATATGTAATATTTTCACTTCCCCTGAAAACACGGGCTCCTCTGCTGTTATAATCGCCTACCATAAGGCCGCTTTCATAAACGCTGTTTATGTAGCTTTCAGCCCATTTCAGACTGCTTCCTATATCGGAAAATACAGCTCCGTATCCGACAGAGGAAACTGTTAAACAAACTGCTGCTGTAAGTGCAGTCAACACATATTTTTTCATATATAATCTCCCCCTGATTAGTAATAATATCCTGATTATGATTATATAACATAAAATATTATATTGCACTAAAAAAATAGATTTTTTTACTTAAAATATAAAACTTATGATTATAAATATGCACCAAAAACTCCATCAGAACAAAAATATAACGGCGGATATGTCCCGCCGTTATAATGAATACTGTTTATTCTGTTTTCTCAGTTTTATCTGATTCTTCAGCACCATTTTTTACACTGTTGAAAATTTCCATAAATTTTTCACCGCTTATGGTCTCTTCCTCAATGAGGAAAGCGGCTATTTTATGAAGTGCCTCTGTATTTTCCCTTAAAATATCAAGTGCCTTTTTATGGCATGATTTTATTATGGATAAAACCTCAGCGTCTGCCCTTGAACCTGTTTCATCTGAACATGTCATGGATGTCCTTCCGTTAAGATACATATTATTATCCTTCTCAAGGGCCATCATATCAAATGTATCGCTCATACCGTATCTTGTTACCATGGCTCTGGCAAGCTCTGTGGCACGCTCGATATCATTTGAGGCTCCGGTGGTCACGGTGTCAAATATTATCTCTTCCGCTCCCCTTCCGGCAAGAAATGTGGTTATTTCATCCAGCATCTCATCTTTGGTCATAAGATACCTTTCCTCTTCAGGCATCTGCATGGTATATCCCAAAGAACCCATGGTCCTGGGCACGATGGTTATCTTCTGGACAGGCTGGGTATGTTTCTGGCAGGCAATGGCAAGGGCATGGCCGACTTCGTGGTATGCCACGATCTTTCTTTCCTTCTCGGTCATTATCCTGTCCTTTTTCTCTTTTCCGGCAATGACAAGTTCTATGGCCTCCATGAGGTCCTCCTGCATTACCTTTTCTCTGCCTTCACGCACCGCTCTGAGGGCAGCCTCATTTACCATATTGGCAATGTCAGCTCCGGAACATCCTGATGTTCCAAGGGCTATCTGTTTAAGGTCCAAGTCATCGACGGTCTTTACATTCTTAAGATGTACCTTGAGTATATCTTCCCTGCCCTTAAGGTCAGGTCTGTCTACAACTACCCTTCTATCGAATCTTCCTGGTCTAAGAAGCGCCTCATCCAGGACTTCCGGTCTATTGGTGGCTCCAATGACAACTATTCCCTTGGTTACGTCAAAACCGTCCATTTCACTCAGCAGCTGGTTAAGGGTCTGTTCCCTTTCATCATTTCCGCCAAGAACGCTGTCCCTTTTCTTTCCGATGGCGTCTATCTCATCAATGAAAATTATGCATGGTGCATTAGAAAGGGCGTCCTTAAAAAGATCCCTTACCCTTGAAGCTCCTACACCTACGAACATTTCCACAAAACTTGAGCCGCTGAGGGAATAAAAAGGCACCTTAGCCTCTCCGGCAACGGCCTTGGCAAGGAGGGTCTTTCCTGTTCCCGGAGGTCCCACAAGCAGTGCTCCTCTGGGCAGTTTTGCACCTATTTCCGTATATTTTTCAGGCCTGTGGAGGAAATCAACTATTTCCCTTAAGGAATCCTTGGCCTCTTCCTCCCCTGCCACATCTGCAAAGGTAACACCTGTCTCCTTCTCAACATACATCTTGGCATTGCTTTTTCCAAAGCCTCCGCCCATTCTTTTCATGGCGAATCTCATTACCAGCATCACTGCCGCATAGAAAAACAGCAGCGGGAGCACAAACTCCACAAAAAATGTAACAACGGGGTTTGTCATATCCGGAGGAGCATCATAAATTACATTCTGCTCATCAAGTTTGCTGAGCAGTTCAGGATTGCTGATGTATCCAGTGTAATACTGCTTTTTAGCCTCTCCCTGGCTGTTTTCGTCCTCCTTAAGGGTGAAGTTTATTATTGATCCTTCAAACTTGACTTCCTCGATCTTTCCCTCATCGAGCATTTCGATAAATTCACTATATTTTACCTCGGAAATATCAGACATTGAATTTTTTCCAAGGAAATAATTCAGCGCAAGAGTAAATACCAGTGCCGAAACCGCAAGAATAAGCAGCAGTTTCTTATCATTTTTGTTTTTATTCTCACCATTTTTATTCTCTGATGACATATCGACTCCCCTTTCCATAATACGGATATCTCTTTCGTCTATTATAATATAAAATCCGACAATTGAAAGAGGACAAACCTAAAATGTTTATTAAAAAGAAGAAATATTTATTATATTAACTGTTATACCATTCCCTAAAATATTTTTCATCAGCCGTCATCTTCCGCTATTTAATTTTTGCATTTGATATAAAATTATGTGTTTTTATTGACCACAGCCATAAGAATTTCTGCCAGAGGTTCCATGGCATTCATTGCCTCTTCCTTTGTATTTGTCTGGGCGCCGACTTCCACCAATAACGACTTTGGCAGCATATGAAGGCTGTATCTATAGGTTTTTAAATAATTTTTTCTGACAAATCCCGGATAAAGCTTATCTCCTGCGTATTTCATGGTAAAGCTGAACGCCAGGTTGTCTTCCAGATTCGGGTTATCCAGTCCTGCCGTCGGCACAAGATTTCCATTATCATATATACGGCACAAACCGTTAAAAAACATGATCTGCGCCGTTGGCTTTCCGTCAACTTCCGTCACAAGTTTAGTGTCATCAGCCACACCGTCCCTGTGCAGGTCTATGGCTATCTGTATGGAAGGGTTCTCATCAAGTATTTTTTGTATTGCCGGCTCCATCCTTTCATAGGCTCCCGTTGTCGTCATTTTTGAATCAACATAATCAAAACTTTCTGTGCAGTGCATGGTCTCTATACCGTATTCATTTTCAAGTATGTCCTTAAGATGCTCACCAACTCCAACTATACCCTCATCAAGACTTGCGGACATATCACTGTCCGCAAAACCTTCATGGGAGTGGGTATGGAATATCAGTACCTTAGGGCCTTCAACTTCATTGTCTATGGAAAAATCCGTATTAAGAAATTTTTCTCCGTCCAGCTCTCCTTCCAGCACATCCGTGGCTGAATCAACTATGTATATATTCTTTTTGAGATAATTTATGTCTGAATAATCGGCTTTTTCCTGATCTGACATTACAAAGAGCGTTCCATCATCATATTCCATCTTTTCTTTCTCAGACTCTTCGTTTTCCTGGGTCTCTTCAGTTTCTTCCTGTTCTTCTCCCTCTGTCTGTACTATGACCCTATGGTCCTTTTCAGCGGCATATATTTTTGTTATCATCGCAGGTGATACACTGCTTCCCGGTATTATCTCCGAAAGAGCTATACTTTTCATAAGC
>JABLTR010068955.1_pt1 | contig 10233 bp, 10 predicted proteins | sample 7160071 | NCBI WGS metagenome assembly JABLTR01 (sample SAMN14651230, study PRJNA627086) | human gut metagenome | isolation source: feces | host: Homo sapiens
GCCCCGCTCCCGCGCCAGCCTGGCGGCGGCCACGGTCTCCGCCGTGGTGCCGCTCTGAGAGTTCAAGATCACCAGGGCGTGCTCCCCCAGCCGGCGGGGCGGATCGTTGTAAAACTCCGCCGCGTTGACGGCGGACACAGTGACCGCGTCCGTCTCCCGCTCCAGGATGTACTTCACCGGGTACAGGGTGGCCAGGGACCCGCCGCAGGCCGCCACATAGATGTCCCGGATCTCCCGCTTTTCGGCTGCGGCGCGGACCGCCGCGATCTGCTGTCTGACAAGTGCGATCTTTTCCTCGTGCATGGTCATGTCCTCCTTAAAATTCCACGGGCCTCCGCTCCCGCGCGGAGCGGTAGAGCCCCTCCAAAACCTCTGCCACGGCCAGGGACTGCCGTGCCGTCACCAGGGGCGGCCGGTCCTCCCGGATGGCCCCGATGAAATCCGCCAGCTGGGCCCGGTTGGCGGTCTGCTCCTCCTCCGGCATCCGGCAGCTGGTGGTGACCAGGCGGTCCGGCAGTGCTTCGCTGACGGTATAGCCGCCGGGGGCCCACTCCGCCCCCGCTGCCGTGCCGCACAGGGTGATGGCGTCCTCCCGGTCCTCCGGCACGTGAAGCGCCCAGCTGGTGTCGATGCTCAGCACCGCGCCGCTCTTCATCACCACCTGGCCGAAGGCAGAGGTCTCCACCTTCAGTGCCGCCGGATCCCACGGTCCCCAGCGGTTGGCCGCCGTCGGCATGTCCCCCGGTCCGCGGAAGGTCCCTGCGCTGCAGTAAGCCGGCTCAAAGTCGTCCAGCAGCCACATGGCCAGGTCCAGGGCATGGGTCCCCAGGTCCATCAGGCAGCCGCCCCCCTGCACCACGGGGTCGAAAAAACGTCCCCAGGTGGGGATCCCCATCCGCCGCACCATACTGGCTCTGGCGAAGTACAGCGCCCCGAACCGCCCGGCCCGCAGTTCCCCATGCAGCGCCTGGGCCGAAGGGTAAAAGCGGGCCTGATGCCCCACCGTCAGGAAAACGCCGGACTCCTCTGCCGTCCGCACCATCTCTTCGGCGGAGGCGGCATCCACGGCCATGGGTTTCTCGCACAGCACGTGCTTTCCCGCCCGGAGCGCCGCCAGCGTGATGGCAGCGTGGCTGTCATTGGGCGTGCAGATGCACACGGCGTCCACGTCGCTCCGCCCCAGCAGCTCTTCCAGGGACCCGCAGGTCACGGCGCCCGGAGCCCCCCATGCCTTCCGCAGCTCCTCCGCCCGGCCGCCGAAAAAGGCCCGGAGAGATGCGCCGGGCAGGACTGCCAGATTTTCCGCGTATTTCCATCGGGCAATGCTGCCGCAGCCCACAATCCCAATGCCGATCTCCCGGTCCATAGGAGCCTCCTTGTTTTTCCAAAATGTCAGGGTCATGGTATCACAGGGCCGGCTCGGAAGTAAATGGAATATCCTGTGCAATTCTTGAGAAAATCTTGCAGGTCTCCGCCCCGGGCGATGTTCCCTGCAGCCCGCTCCACCGCAGAGAGAAAGCCCTGCTTTTCCGTGGAAAAGCAGGGCCTGCCGGTGCAGAAACAGTCATTCCGGGCACTGATACCGGGGCTTGCCGCGGCTGATCCGGCCGTATTCGATGGCCCCGGCCGGGCAGCCGCAGATACAGGCCATGCAGTGGGTGCAGCGGTCCCCCCAGACCGGCCGCCCCTCCTGGATGCGGATGTTTCCCAGTGGGCAGAGCCGCTGGCATTTCCCGCAGGACACGCAGGCGTCGGAGACTGTAAAGGGCCCGGTCCGCACATAAAATCTGTAAAACAGGCTGTTTACCGGCCCCGACTTCAGCCGGTCCAGGCCGCCCGTGTTCCCTGCCGGGAAGTCCGCACCCGCCCGGATCCAGTCCGCCGCCTGCCGCAGGACCGGGCGGGCCTCTGCGAGGATGGCCTTTGCCTCCTCCGCCCCCGGCGCGGTGAACAGGGCGATATAGTTCTCCGGCATCACCACCGGCAGCGTCCCCCTGTACCGCAGGCCCGCCTCCTCACAGAGCCTGCGATTCCATGCGGCAGCATTTCCGATATCCTCGCCGCAGGTCATGACGAAATAGGCGTCCCTGCTGCCGGAAAAGCGTCCGCCGCGGATCAGGTCCCGCACCAGCCGCGGCAGACGCCAGGCATAGGTCGGCGTCACGAATACCCACGGACGCTCACTGCGCAGGTCCGCCGCCGCTCCGCTCTGCAGAAGGGGCAGCACATCCAGACAGGAGTCCCCCAGCTGTTCTCCCAGAAATGCGGCGCAGTACCGGCTGTTGCCGGTGCCGGTAAAATAGACGATCATAACATTCTCCTGTTCCTAACAGAGTCGTTCTCCCGGAGGGAACGCGTCCCGGAGCGGCCCGCCGGGACTCACAGTCAGGATTATACCAAAGCCCCGCCCCTTTTTACAAGGAGGGGGAAAATTTTCCCGGCTCCGGCCGCGCTGCGGTCCGGCGGGTTGCCTGCGGGGCGGAAATGTGATATACTGAGCTGACATCAAAAAAAGGAGACTGAACCGTGGAACTCTATCATGATATCGACCTGCAGGACTGCCCTCTGTGCCATGGCCCCGGCCTGATCGAGGAAGAAGAGGGCTGGTGCCTGTATGTGGCCTGTCTGGACTGCGGCTGCCGGACCGCCGAGCTGCCCTTCTCCTCCCCGGAAGAGCGCCTGGCCGCCGCCAAACAGGTGGCCAGCCTCTGGAACATGGGCAAAGTGATCCATTCCGGCGCCGTCGGGGACTGAGCGGTCTCCCTGCCTGCGGTCTGCCCCGCTGCAGGCGCCGCATGCCCGGAAGCTCCCCCATCCGGAGGCCCTGTCCCTCCGCAATGACAAAGATCCCGCCCCGGCCGGGGCGGGATCTTTGTCACGGTCAGATCTTTTCGAACTGCGTCACATCGGAGACGAACAGCGTGGCGCCGCCCACGGTGACCTCTGTGGGATAGGCTGCGGACGGAGTCGCCAGCTGCACATTGGAGGAGATCTTCTCCGTCCGGCGGGAGCAGTGCTGGCGGATGATGGCGACGACCTGGGACACCCGGTCCTCCTCCGTGCCGATCAGCAGCGTGGTGTTTCCTCCGGTGAGGAATCCGCCGGTGGAGGCCATGCGGGTGAAGTAGTACCCGGCCTCCGTCAGGGCTGCGCACACCTCGCCGGTATCCCGTTTGTTGATGATGGCGGTGATCATTTTCATAGCAGCGGCTCCTTTGCGTTCAGGTTTGAGGACAGCGCCCTTGTAGCGGTCCCAGATGCGGATGCGGTGGATGTAAAAGAACAGGCCCAGCGTGCCGGTAACAGTCTCCGCAATGGGAAACGCCAGCCAGGTATAGTCCAGGCCGACCTTGGAAAATGCCCAGAAAACAGGGATCAGGCAGAAGATCTGCCGGGTCAGGGAGAGGAGGACGCTGGGCAGCGCCGCTCCGATGGCCTGGAAAAATACCGGCAGGATCAGGGAGATCACAGCAGGCAGGAAGCTGACGCCGATGATATGGAAGGCAGGCACGCCGATCTCCAGCACCAGGGGGTCGGCCGTGAAGATCCCCAGCAGCTGAGCCGGGATCAGCTCAAAGCAGGCGATGCCCACCAGCATGAAGGACATGGCCAGCAGGACGGAGTTCTTCACCACCTGGCGGCAGCGGGGATAGGCGCCCTTGGCATAGGTATAGCTCAGCAGGGGCACGATGCAGGTCTGCAGGCCGGACAGCGGGATGAAGAAGAAGGACTGCACCTTGTAGTACAGGCCAAGCACCGTCACAGCGGCGTCGGAGAACCCGGCCAGGATCATGTTCAGGGCCATGATGTACACGGTGAACAGCATCTGCATGAAGATAGAGGGATACCCCAGCCGGTAGATCCTGGCCGCATAGGACAAGAACACCCGTGCGGCAGGCGGACGCCGAAGGCCGGAGGAGACGATGACCGCCGCCAGCACCTGCCCCGCCACCGTGGCATAGGCCGCGCCGGCCACGCCCAGCGCCGGCACCGGCCCCAGGCCGAAGATCAGGATCGGGTCCAGCACGATATTCGTGGCGGCGCCGGCGATCTGGGCCAGCATCGGCAGGCGCATATTCCCCCTGGCCTGATGGACCTTGCTCCAGGTGCTCTCCAGAAACACCCCCAGGCTGCCGACGCAGACGATCAGGCCGTAGGTGACGGCATACTCGGCCACCGCGGCGGATTCCGTGGAGGCGGCGGCAAACGGCCCCATCAGCAGTCCGCTGGCGGCGGCAAACACCAGCCAGCTGACAAGGGCCAGGACCGTGCCGGTCCCGGCGGTCCGGTCAGCCAAAAGGTGGTTGCCCTGCCCGTCATAGCGGGACATCAGCGTGTTGACACCGACGCCGGTGCCCACCGCAATGGCCGTGACGATCAGCTGGACCGGATAGACGATGGAGAGCGCCGTCAGGCCGTCATTGGAAAACTGGCCCACAAAGTAGCTGTCCACGATATTGTACATGGCCTGGATCAGCTGGGCGAGCATCACCGGCGGCGCAATCCGCATCAGGATGGACCAGATGCTCTCCGCGTCAAAAAGGCTGTATGAAGAACCGGCTCTCATAGCAGTTTGGAACTCCTGTCGAAAAGGATCTCATCTTGTCCTGCCGCTTGCCGCGGGGCGGCCGGGCGGGACTTGCGGCAAAATTATAGCGGCAGCGACAGGCAAAGTCAAGGCGGTGTTTTAGATGAAATCCGCCGGAGATCCGCCCGTTCAGTGGGGCATCCTGCATAGAAGGCCGGAACGCAGATCTCCCGCGCCCTCCCGCTTTTGCGGGAGGGCGCAGGGCAGGCCGCGCAGATCATGCGGTCTCTTCCGGCGAGCCCGTCACCTGTCCGGGATCCCGGGCGTCGTCATAGAGCTTCTGGATCTCCGGCGGAAGATGGTCCGGCATCATGGCGCGGATCCGGTCTTCGCTGCCGTCCCGGATGGCCTGTCCATAGTACCAGCATTTGAAATCGATCATGGCCAGCGTCCTCTCCAGCCGGCGGATCTGTCCCTCCACCACCCGGCGCTGATGCTCGAACAGGGCCTTCCGCTGGGGATAGGTCCCGCTGCCCTCACAGCACCACTGCATGAACCGCCTGATGTCCCGGATCTCCAGGCCGGACTGCTTCAGGCACTCAATGACCCGGAGGGCCTCCAGCTCCGTCTCACCGAACCGGCGGATGCCGGAGGCACGTTCCATGTTGGGGAACAGTCCCTCCTTGTCATAATAGCGGAGGGTGGAGATGGGGATGCGGAACATCTCCGATACCTGACCAATCGTAAACATGTTCAAAACCTCCCAAAAAACACTTGACCTAAAGTCAGGTTTAGGTTTTATGATGGGATCATACCAGAGATGACACTGTCTGTCAACTCGAACCGGCAGCCAAACCCATCCATTCATTTGTCAGGAGGAATCTCATCCATGCTGAAACCCGCCGAACTTCATCTGTCCCAGGAGTGGGACAAGACCTTCCCCCAGAGCGACCGTGTGGACCACAGAAAGGTCACCTTCCTCAACCGCTATGGACTCACCCTGGCGGCGGACCTGTACACGCCGAAGGGCGCCCAAGGCAGGCTGCCTGCTGTGGCTGTCTGCGGCCCCTTTGGAGCAGTGAAGGAGCAGTGCTCCGGCCTCTACGCCCAGACCCTGGCGGAGCGGGGCTTCCTCACCGTCGCCTTCGACCCCTCCTTCACCGGTGAGAGCGGCGGCGCGCCCCGGTACACCGCCTCCCCGGACATCAACACCGAGGACTTCCAGGCGGCGGTGGACTTTCTCTCCGTCCAGGACAACGTGGATCCGGACCGCATCGGCATCCTGGGCATCTGCGGCTGGGGCGGCCTGGCGCTGAACACCGCAGCCATCGACACCCGGATCAAGGCCACCGTGGTCTCCACCATGTACGATATGAGCCGCATCGCCGCCAAGGGCTATTTCGACGCCGCCGACAGCGAGGAGGCCCGCCATCAGGTTCGTGAGAGCTACAGCGCCGCCCGGACTGCCATCTGCCGCAGCGGCGACTACGGCCGCGCCGGCGGCTGCCTGCCCCTGCCCGTGCCGGAGGACGTCCCCTTCTATGTGAAGGACTACAGCGAATACTACAAGGGCCGGGCCTACCATCCCCGCTCCCTGAACTCCAACGAGGGCTGGAACACCATCGGCACCCTGTCCTTCCTGAATCAGCCCATCCTCCAATATACCAATGAGATCCGCTCCGCTGTCCTCATCATCCACGGGGAGAAGGCCCACTCCTGCTACATGGGCCGGGATGCCTATGCCCACATGATGAAGGGGAACCCGAACCCGGAGAACAAGGAGCTGATGATCATTCCCGGCGCCGTGCACACGGACCTGTATGACAACCTGGACATCATCCCCTTTGACAAGATCCAGAATTTTTTCCGGACCTACCTGAAGTGACCCCGTAAAGCGCAAACTGACAAGGAGGAAAAACAGGCATGAAGAAACCGTATATCATCTGCCACATGATGATCTCCCTGGACGGCCGCATCGACTGCGCCATGACGGAGCATCTGCCCGGTGTGGACGACTACTACCAGACCCTGGAGGCGCTGAGCGTCCCCACCACCGTCACCGGCCGGGTGACCGCGCAGCTGGAGATGGCCCTGCCCGGCACCTTTCAGGCCAAGGATCCCACACCGGTAGGCAGGGAGGCCTTTTCCAAAAAGGCCGGCGCCCCCGGCTACGAAATCGTTGTGGATACCCACGGCAGGCTCCTGTGGCCGGACGCCGGAGAGGCGGAAAAGCCCCTGCTGATCCTCACCAGCCAGCAGGCGCCCCGGGAGTACCTGGCCGATCTGGACAGCCAGAGCATCTCCTGGATCGCCGTGGGCGAGGAGCGGATCGATCTGGCCCGGGCCGCAGAGATCCTGGCGGCGGAGTTCGGCGTAGAGCGCATGGCCATTGTGGGCGGCTCCGCCATCAACACCGCATTCCTGGATGCCGGGCTGCTGGATGAGGTCAGCATCCTGATCGGCGCCGGCATCGACGGCAGGGGCGGCATGCCGGCGGTATTCGACGGCAGAGCCATGGACCATCCGGTGACCCTGCTGCACCTGACTGACGTCCGGAAATTTGACAGCGGCGCCGTCTGGCTGCGCTACGCTGTCTGAGCGGCCCCGCAGGCTGGATCTTCCGGCCCAGCACCCGGCGGTCTCTCAAAACGCCAACAGGCGGCGGGGTCCTCCCGCCGCCTGTCTGATTCACGTGTCCTGCTCCGCCAGGATCAGGTCCAGCCGTGCCTCCACAGTATCCAGCTGCTTTTTCACATTCCCGATGATGGGGGCGCCGATGATATTGCCCTCACCGTCCACGATGTAGGTGGTGGGATAGCTGAAGATCTCGGAGATAAAGTCCTTGTAGAACTCGCCTTCCGGGTCCGGGGAGATGTTCACATAGGTGACGCCCTTCTCCTTCAGAATATTTTGGGCGGTCTCCAGCTGTTCCTCGCCCTCGCCGGAATCGGTACCTACGCCGATGAGATCGATATTCTGCTCCTGAAACTGGTGATACAGTTCCTCCAGTTCCGGCATCTCCTCAATACAGGTGCCGCAGCCATTGTTCCAGAAGTTGACGATGGTGGCGTCGTAGTCTGCGAAGATGTCGCTGCTTACCGGGTTTCCCTGGGTGTCCACCTCGGTGAACGCTGGAAAGGGGGTTTTGGATACCAGAGAGTTGTCCTCCCCGGCGGAACAGCCTGTCAGAGCAGCCAACAGCAGGGCCGCCGCCAACAGCAGAGATGATCCTTTTTTCATCATAGTATAGCCTCCTTCTTTTTCGCTTGTTTTTTCAGAGAAAAGGTCTTGGTGATGGCCTGATGGGGGCAGGTGGCCACGCAGTCCCCGCAGCGGATGCACTCGGCGTGGTTGGGCGTGCGGAACACGTCCACATCCATTTTGCACACCCGGCTGCACGCGCCGCAGGAGGTACATTTGTTTTGATCTATCTCCAGCCGATAGACCGAGGCCTTGTTGCACAGCCCATAAAAGGCCCCCAGAGGGCACAGCCATTTACAGAAGGGCCGGTAGAAGAACACAGACAGCACCACGACGCCCAGCAGGATACAGCTCTTCCAGGTGAAGAGCCAGCCCAGACTGGCCCGGATGCCATCGTCGGCCAGAGACAGGGGAATTCCACCCTCCAGGATCCCGGCGGGACAGAGGTATTTGCAGAAAAAGGGGTCTCCCATTCCCACCTCGTTCACCACTGTCATGGGCAGGACGACGACAAAAAGGACCAGGATCACATATTTCAGATAAGTAAGGATATGGAACCGTTTTGTGCTGAATTTTTTTGTGGGGATCTTGTGGAGCAGCTCCTGAAACCAGCCGAAGGGACACAGAAAGCCACATACCACCCGGCCCAGCAGAACGCCGATGAACAGCAGGAACCCCACCACATAGTAGGCAAAATGGAATTTGGAGGAGCCGATCACGGCCTGGATCGCCCCGATGGGACAGGAGGCCGCCGCAGCCGGACAGGAGTAGCAGTTCAGTCCAGGGACGCAGCCCCCCTTCAGCTTTCCACGAGAGATCTTCCCCTGAAAGAAGTTCAGAAAGAAGGGGTTGGTGGCCAGCGTCGCGCCCAGCTGGATCTTCCAGCGGTGTCTGTTCTTAGCCAATGCCCACACACTCCATGCACAGATTGATCCCCTTGGAGAGGACTGTCGCCCCCTCGCCCCGCCACAGGCCGAGGCCCATCATCAGCAGGGCTGCCAGCAGGCAGAACACCGTCATCTTTCTCATGTCGCTCAACCCATGGGGACCATAGGAGCTGCGTCACTGTCAGATGGCGCATTGTCCCCGGTGCTCCCCTCCTGCCCCATGGCAACAAAGGACGCTGCGTCATCGGGCAGTTCTTCGGCATCCGGCGCCATCATCCATGCAGACAGGAAGGAGCCGTTCTCATACCAGGAGGCCGTGTTGGGCACATCCTTGTCCTCCACCATGCCCCTGTTGTTCCCCAGCGCCTCCTTGAGAGAGTCGTTATAGAGGATCACCGGGAAGGGGGCGTCTGCAAACCGTCCGCTCTCGTCTTCCCCCTTGAGGCAGAGTACCATCCCGGCTCCCGCCTCCTGCACGCCGTCCCACGCCGCTGTCATTGCGTCATAAAATACTCCCGCCTCCTCGCTGGCCGGATCCACAAAGGCGAACAGAAGCACATCCCCCAGATCCTCCCGGGTAAAGGGGTCGCCGGACAGAGTCGTTGTAGTAAACTCCCCCACCCGGTTGGCTTCGATCTTACTTACGGCTGGCACAGAGCTTTCTTCCCAATAGGCATCCGCCCACGCCTGATCCACCCAGCCCTTGTCCAGAGCGTCCTCCACGGTCAGAGTGCCGGCTTCGATGGCCTGCTCCACTTCCTCCAGGCTGGGCGTCTTTTCGCCGCAGGCAGTCAGGGAAAGCGTCATGACAGCGGCCAGGCCCAGAGCCGCCGCCCGCTTCTTCGTCCAAAATTTCATCAATAAAACCTCCTTGTTCTAATGGAACAGGAGAGAGTATAACAAATACGGTGTAAATTTTTTATCAAGGCGGATTGATGAAAAATTTACAGGTTTCTGTTATCATGGTATATCATGTGGAGGAGGGCTGATGATGCGCATTCTGGTGGTCGAGGACGAAAAGCTGCTGTGCAACGGCATTGCGGAGGATCTGGAACTTGAAAAATACACGGTGGACCGCTGCTATGACGGTGCGGACGCCTATGAGCGGCTGTTCGTGGAGCCCTATGACCTGGTGATCCTGGACCTGAACCTGCCGGGCATGGACGGACTGGAGCTGCTGCGGCGCATCCGGTCAGAGCAGCCGGAGCTGCGGGTGCTGATCCTCTCCGCCCGGGCACAGCTCTCGGACAAGGTGGCCGGGCTGGACCTGGGGGCGGATGACTACCTGACGAAGCCCTTCGCCCTGGAAGAATTGGAAGCCCGGGTGCGCACCCTGCTGCGCCGGGAGTTCGTCCAGCGGGCGCCCCTGGTGCAGGCAGGCGCGCTGGACCTGGACACCGTGGCCCGGGAGATCTCCGTCCGCGGGGATCCCCTTTCCCTGACGCCCCGAGAGTTTGCCATCCTGGAGCAGCTGATGCTCTGCCAGGGGCGGTGGCTCAGCCAGGAGGCGCTGATGGAGCACGTCTGGGAGGCGGACGCCAACCCCTTCAGCAACGCGGTGCGAATGCACATCTCCTCTCTGCGGAAGAAGCTGCGGGACAAGCTGGGATACGACCC
>JABLTR010050602.1_pt1 | contig 10219 bp, 8 predicted proteins | sample 7160071 | NCBI WGS metagenome assembly JABLTR01 (sample SAMN14651230, study PRJNA627086) | human gut metagenome | isolation source: feces | host: Homo sapiens
TGGAGGACAAGGCCCTGGACTTTCAGCGCATCTTCCCCGGCCTGACCGAGGAGGAGGCTCAGGAACGGGCGGCCGCCGAGATGGGCGACCCGGAGAAGGTGGGCCGGGAGCTGGCCAAAATTCACAAGCCCTGGCTGGGGTACCTGTGGCGGGCCAGTCAGGGGCTGGCGGTGGCCGCTCTGATATGGCTTGTGGCGGTGGCCGCCCCCCTGGCTTGGAACTGGCTGGTTCCAGGAGAGCCGGAGACGGAGGAATCTCCCTGGACCTATGAGGCGGAGATCCCCTTCTCCAGCCAGGGGCCCGTCCAGGCGGGCAGCTACACCCTCCAGGTGGAGGGGGTCTTACAGATGGAAGAAGGACACGACGTGGGAGGGCTGGCGCTCACCTGGACGGCCTTCAGCCCTCTGGTGTGGGAGGAGCCCACCAGCCACCTGTACTGGCGGGCGGAGGATAATCTGGGGAATGTCTATTTTTCCCACGCGGACCTGGACATGGCCATCTATGTGGCCGAGACCTACCGATATGTGCCCGCCACAACCTGGGAGCGCTCCGGCCTGGGCTGGACGGGGCGGTGCCGGGTGTGGAACGTGCCCCGGGAGGCCCAGTGGGTGCGTCTGATCCTGGACTTTGATGAGGAGCCCATCACTATTCTGCTGGAGCGGGAGGAGGGAGTACCGTGAGGAAAAAGAAGAGCCTGTCCCGCCGGGGGCGTATCGGGCGCAACCTGCTGATCACTCTCCTGGCCGGCATCTTGATCTGGCTGCTCCAGAGCGCGCCGCCCCTTACGGCGGCGGGGGCCCTGCGGCGGCTGGAGCGGGAGAGCTTCTTTACCACCCACTCCCAGTTTCAGGGGGTGTTGGAGACGGCGTGGTGGGGGACCTGGGCCCTGGGGCTCAACGACCGCTGGCTGGTGTTCGGGGATCTGGGCGGAGGAAACCAGTTTTACCTGTGGCCCAGGACCGGTCCGGAGGACCCGGCGGTGGCCCCCCAGCCCATGTTCACTCTGGAGAACAGTGAGGTGGCCTTTGCCTCAGCGGGCGCGCCGGAGGGAACAGCCTCCGCCCGGATGACCCTGGACATCTCCTGCTGGTATACCAGCCCCTGGTTCACCTGCGCCCAGCGGGAGCGGGACTGGTTTGGAGAGACCCCCGCCTACTGGGAGCACACCTACCAGATGGAGGGGGAGCCTCTGGGGGAGGGGGCCTTTGCCTTCCGGTTCCAGGTCTGGGACCCGGAACTCCTCAGGAGCCTGCAGGATGAGAGCATCCAGGAGACCGCCCTGTTGGCGGCGGTGGACTGGAAGCTCTACCAGGGGTACTATCTGCCGCAAAACATGCCAATCCGCTGTCACATCACTGTGGTCTTTTTTGACCAGGCCGGTGGGGAAGTGGGCCGGACGGAGCTGGCGGCCAATGACGTGTCCGGCGGCAATCTGTAAGGAGGGGGAGATCGTATGGAGAGCGGCAAGCACCCCGTGGCCCAGTGGCTGGACAGGGCCACGGCGGGTATCCGGTTCAAGCCCGACCGGAAAGAGGTCCGGGCGGAGCTGGAAGCCCACCTGGAGGACAAGGCCCTGGACTTTCAGCGCATCTTCCCCGGCCTGACCGAGGCGGAGGCCCGGGAGCGGGCGGCCTCAGAGATGGGCGATCCGATGGAGATTGGAAAGGAACTGGCCAAGGTGCACAAGCCCTGGCTGGGGTATATATGGCGGGCCAGTCAGGTGCTGCTGGGTCTGGTACTGCTGAGCTTTCTGGCAGAGGTGGGGACCTTGGCCCCCCATGCGGGTATCCGAAGTGATAGGGAAGCGGAGTCCGAATGGGTTGTGGAAGCAGCTTTTGCGGGACAGGAGCCGGTGCGGATCAACAACTATACCCTTTGGGTGGAGGAAGCGGCCCTGATCCAGGGGATGGGGGAGCTGCACATCACCTGGCGGGCGGCCAGCCCCCGCTTTTGGGAGATGCCAGACGGGGAGTTCAGCCAGGCGTGGACCGCGGTGGACGACCGGGGAACCGTCTATACCAGCATCTGGGACCGGACCTGGGATGGGGAACGCGTGCTCCCCTATGTCGGTTCCGTGCAATTTACAGGCGCTCTGGTGTGGAGTGGGGAACAGACCGTCTATGGCGTGCCCCAGGAGGCACAGTGGATTCAAATCAACATTGAGACGGGTGAAGGGACCATCCCCGTGGTGCTGGAGCGGGAGGAGACGCAATGAAAAAGAGAACGCTGAGCCGAAAGGAAAAGATTGCGCGTAATCTGCTGCTGGCCCTGTGCTTCGGCTTTGTGGTCTGGGCCAGCCGGGGCGGGCCCATGCCCACGGCGGAGTTGACCTTCCGGCAGATGGAGCGGACCAGATTTCTCGCCCGAAGCGAAATTATGTGCACTTGGGAAACGCCCCTCTCCGTGGGGGAGCTGGGGACCTCTTCCGCCAGGGCCGTCCTGGTGGGCCGGTATACCGATCAGATTGCCGTGGGCTGCCTCTTTCAGCCCAACAACCCCTTTGGCAATAGGCTGACCCTGTGGCCCCGAGAGGAGGGGATCACGCCGGTTCCTCTGTCCGCCCTTCTCCAGGGAGAGGACGGGACCCTGTTCCATGTGCTGCTGTTCCTGGAGGTCCCGGAGGAGGCGGCCGGAGCCCAGGCGACCATCACAGGCCGGATCGAGAACGCAAAGGAGCCGGTGGAGACGATTCAGGGGGAGCGCTGGGCCGACGGGGTGTGGGCCTTCTGGTTTCCCATCGACTCCGCCCTCACCACCGACGGGGATCTGAAGTACGGTACCAAGGATCTGGAGGGCCTGCCCTATACCCTGGAGCTATACCGGACGGACGGGGGTCCGCTTGCGGAGCAGGAGGGGACCCTGCCGGAGAATTTCCAGTCGGGCGTCATCTATGACCCAGGACTGTATGATGTTCTGAATGATATTCTTCTGAACCAATAGATTGTTCGGAAAGGGGATGAGACCATGGAGCAGGATAACGGCCACCCCGTGGCCCAGTGGCTGGACAGGGCCACGGAGGGGATTCAATTCGGCCCCGACCGGAAGGCGGTCCGGGCCGAGCTGGACGGCCACCTGGACGACAAAATTCAGGATTTACAGCGCATCTTCCCGGACCTGTCCGCATGGGAGGCCACCCAGATGGCCCTGTCCGGCATGGGCGACCCGGAGGAGATTGGAAAGGAACTGGCCAGAATCCATAAGCCTTGGCTGGGGTACCTGTGGCGGGCCAGCCAGGTTGCCCTGGGCGTTGTGCTGGCTGTGGGAGTCTGCCAAATCGGCGGGTGGCTCTGGACCCAGGTCACCGCCCCGAACGTTGGGGGCACCCAGGACAGCTGGGCGGTGGAGATCCCCTTCTCCGGCGGGACGGTCCAGGCGGGGCAGTACACCATTCAGGCGGAGGGGACCCTGTGCCTCTTGGAGCAGGGGGACGACCTGGGGACCCTGGAGGTAACCTGGCGGGCGTCAAGCCCCCGGTTCTGGGAGGGCCCCTCCTATAACAACTACTGGTGGGCCGAGGACGACCAGGGAAATGTCTACATCAGCCTGGCCGAGGCACGGATGAGCAATGTCCTCCGGGGGCTGGTGGTGGACCAGAATGGATACAACCAGTACCGGGAGGTTTACGGGCCCAGCTGGAGGCGCTCTGGTCTGGGGTGGTGGGATGACGGCAGGGTGAGCAGCGTGCCCCGGGACGCCCAGTGGGTCCGCCTGGTGCTGGACATCGGGGAGGAGCCCATCACCATATTGCTGGAGCGGGAGGAGGATGGACCGTGAAGAGAGGAAAACTGGGCCGCCGGGGGCGGATTCTCCGCAACTTTCTGCTGGCCGGGGTGCTGGGCGCGCTGATCTGGACGTGCGCCGGCTGGCCCGTCCCCGCTCGGTGGGAGCTGCGCCGTCTGGAGCGGGAGGCCCTCCTGTCCCCCCACTCCCAATTTCAGGGGAGCGTTCAGGTGGGGCGGAGGGAGTGGTTGGTGGGGCTGACCCCGCGCTGGCTGGTGATGGGGCGGCAGAACGAGTTCTGCCTATGGCCCCGGGAGGGGGACGGGCCGGTGCTGGCCCCGGTGCCGGAGCAGGTTATTTCCACGGGGGGAATCCGTATCGTGGCGGCGGACGCGCCGGAGGGGACCACTTCCGCCCAGCTGACCCTGGAGATCTCCTACTGGTACGCTTCATTCGGGGGAAGCTCCTCCTACAGTTCCCAGCGGGAGGACATTCTGAGGAGCTGGCCGGAGAGTTCGACAGAGTACCGCGCCAGAACCGTCACCCTGGAGGGGGAAGCCCTGGAGGAGGGGGCCTTTCAATTTGTCCTGGGAGAGGAGAAAATGCAGGGCACTGGAGATTTTATCTGGAGTTATGTGGCGGACTGGGGCCTCTACCATGGATACCACTGGATTCCCCCCATCAACTGCCGCCTGACCGCGGTTTTTTACGACGAATCCGGGCAGGAGCTGGACCGGGTGGAGCTCCAAAACGCCGAAGCCTGGGAGAGATAAGAAAGGGCGGCCCCGGTTGGGGCCGCCCATTTTGCCTTTTGTGGTTAGTTTTTCCGGCCGAACAGCCGTTTCCAGAGGGACTCCTTGCCATTCTTGGGCTTGGCGGGGCGCTCGGGGATGGACTGCTCCTCCTGGATGGCCTCATCCTGGAAGACCTCCTGGCTGCAGCAAGGGGCGCTGCCCACCTTCCGGGCGTGCCACTCCCCGTCGGGGCCCAGCTGGCGGGCCTTCACGTTGTCGGAGGTGAGCACGTCGATGATGTGGAAGATTTTCTTCCGCACCTCCGGGGAGAGCACCGGGCAGGCCACCTCCACCCGCCGCTCGGTGTTCCGGGTCATAAAGTCGGCGGAGGAGATGTACAGGGCCGCGTCCTCCCCCCGGCCGAAGCGGTAGATGCGGGTGTGCTCCAGGTACCGGCCCACGATGGAGAACACGGTGATGCGGTCGGTGAGGCCGGCGATGCCCGGCAGCAGGCAGCAGATGCCCCGCACGTTCATCACCACCTCCACCCCCGCCTGGGAGGCCTGGGCCAGCTTGTCGATGAGCTTCCGGTCGGTGATGGAGTTGAGTTTCAGGAAGATATAGCCGTCTCTGCCCTTGGCGATCTCCCGGTCGATGTGCTCCATGCACTTGTCCCGCAGCTGGTAGGGGGAGACCAGCAGCTGCTTGTAATTCCCCTCCATGTTGGCGGTGGCCATGTTCCGGAACAGGGCGGCGGCGTCCTCGCCGATCTCCGGCCGGGCGGTCATCAGGCACAGGTCTGTGTACTGCTTGGCGGTCTTTTCGTTGTAGTTGCCGGTGCCCACCTGGGTGATATACTGGATCTTGCCCTTGTCCCGGCGGGTGATGAGGCACACCTTGGAGTGGACCTTGATGTTCTCCGCCCCATATAGGATGGTGCAGCCCGCCTCCTCCATGCGCTCGGCCCACTGGATGTTGTTCTGCTCGTCAAAGCGGGCCCGCAGCTCCATGAGGGCGGTGACCTCCTTGCCGTTCTCGGCGGCGGCGCACAGGTACTCGGCCAGCTTGGCCTTGGAGGCCAGGCGGTAGATGGTGATTTTGATGGACAGCACGTCCGGATCGGAGGAGGCCTCCCGCACCAGGTGCAGGAAGGGGTCCATGGACTGGAATGGGTAGAACAGCAGCACGTCGTGGTGGAGCACCTGGGGCAGCACCTTCTCCTCCGGCCGGAGGAAGTTGCTGGCCTTGGGGGTGTAGGGGGGATAGCACAGGGCGGTCTTGCTCTCGGGGGGCAGCTGCCCCTCCAGGGAGAAGACGTACTTCATGCGCAGGGGGGATTTGGAGAAGAACACCTGCTCCCGGGAGAGGTTCAGCTGCCTGCACAGAAAGTCAATGGCCCGGTCGTCCCGGCCGCCCTGGAGCTCCAGACGCACCGGGGCCAGGCGGTTGCGCTTTTTCACAATCTTCCGCATGTGCTGGCGGAAGTCCTCGTCCACCTCGTAGGTCTCATCCTCGGGGCTGATGTCCGCGTTCCGGGTCACCGAGGCCACCGCCTTCCCCTTCACGTCGAAGGCGGGGAACAGGCGCTTGGCGTACTCGGCGATCACGTCCTCGGTGAGAATGTACCGCAGCCCCCGCTCCCGGAGGGTGAAGTAGGGGGGCAGGCTCTGGGGCACGGGAATGAGTCCCAGGAACTGCTGGCCCTCGCTCTCCAGGCGCAGGACCACGTTCAGGGTCTTGTTGGACAGGTGGGGGAAGGGGTGGCGGGAATCCACCACCTGGGGGGAGAGGATGGGGCGCACCTCATCCTGGAACCAGTTCTCCACCTGCTTGCGCTCCTTGGTGTCCATCTCGTCCATGGACATGCGGCAGATGTTGCAGGCCCGCAGGCGGCTCTCCAGCTGCTCCACCACCTTGTCCCGCTGCTTGTACAGGGGAGTCACCGCCTTGAAAATGGCCTGGAGCTGCTGCTCCGGGGTCTGGCCGGTGCGGCTGTCGATGTGCTCCTCCTTCACCAGGGTCATGTCGTACAGGGAGCCCACCCGGATCATAAAGAACTCGTCCAGGTTGCTGGTGAAGATGGCGGCGAACTTGAGCCGCTCCATCAGGGGGACGCTCTCGTCCTTGGCCTCCTCCAGCACCCGCTCGTTGAAGCGCAGCCAGGACAGCTCCCGGTCCTGGGTATATCGGGTATCTACTTCTTTTGCCATAGCTTCTATTCCCTCTCTTTTATGTGGATGGCGTGATTTTGCTCTGGTCCTCCAGGGGCTCCCCCAGCACCCGGGCGAGGAGATAGCCCTCCCGCACGCCGCAGGCGCTGGCGGTGATGGTCTGGGCCCCATAGGCCTTGGCGATGGTGTCCAGGGCCAGAAGACCGGGGATGATGGTGTGAATCCGGTCCGGTACGGTCTTCAGCAGCAGCCGCAGCTCGTCCCTGCCCGGCTTTTTCAGCCGCTGAAGCATCTCCTTCAGCTCGTCCCGGTCCAGGCTCCGGTCCCCCGCGGGGCGGTCGAACATGGCGTTGGCCACCTTGCAGGCGGCCCGGACGGTGCCGCCCACGCCGCAGATGTGCCGGGCGGGGGGATGCTGGGGGACGAACTGCTCCAGCTGCTCCTCCACGGCCCGGCGGATGGCCCTCCGCTCCTCCTTGGTGGGGTGAAGCTTGGAGACGTACTTGCTGAACAGGGACAGGGAGCCCACCGACAGGCTGCATGCGCTCTGGATGGCCCGGTTCCGGTAGGAGACCAGCTCGGTGGAGCCGCCGCCCAGGTCGGCCAGCAGTCCGGTGTACAGCCCGGCGTTCTGGATGGCCCCCCGGAAGGACAGCTCGGCCTCCTCCCGGCCGGTGAGCACGTCCACCCGCAGCCCGGTGGCCGCCATCACCGCCCCCACTGCCTCCTCCGTGTTGGAGATGTTCCGCAGAGAGGCGGTGGCGAACACCCGCAGGTCGGGCAGCTCCAGGTTGTCCATGAGGGAGCGGTAGCCCTGCAAAGTCTGACAGGCCACCTCGATCCCCTCGGGGGTGAGGGCTCCGTGGCGGACGTAGCCGGCCAGGCCGGCCATTACCTTTCGGTTCATCAGCAGGCGGATCTCCCCGCCCTCGCACTTGTAAATGGACAGGCGGACGGTGTTGGACCCCACGTCCGCGATTCCGTAGATCATAATGCTGTTCCCTCGCTTTAAACGCTCCGCCTGACGCGGGGATAGAGGCGCCGAACGTGAGCATAAGTAATTTTTAGTATACCACACCTTCGTAAAATTGGTGTATGTTTTTCGTAAAAAAGAGAAGATTTTTCCAGCCAGACAGTTTGAGCCGGATTTGTTAAGTTTGGTTTAAATGTTTGAAAATCCTTGATTAAATGCCCTTGAAGCCGGTTTTTCCCGGTGCTATACTGTGGCGCGGAACGGAAAACGTCCCCAATTCGGACCGGATGTGCGCCGCCTGTGCCGGGCTCGGACGGCCCTGTTGGAAACTCTAAGGAAGAAAGAGGGAGTCAAACAAAATGCGCAGATATCGAACTGTGTTGGCCTGCTCTCTGAGCGCGCTGGCCCTGGCGGGAGCCTGCATCCCCGCGCTGGCCACCCCGTACAACGACAGCAGCGTCACCGGCGGCTCCGAGGCCTGGAACCAGTGGGTCCAGGAGTGGGAGACGGTCGCCACGGATTACACCAAGGTGTCCCTGACCCCCGGCGAGGATGAGACTCAGCTGAACTTCGCCTGGTACAGCCAGAACAACGGCTCTGCCGCCACCCCCGTGGTCCACTTCGGCACCGACCCCAGCAATCTCACCGCCTTCACCGGCACCGCCGCCGCGGTGGACACCAGCCTGACCGACGGCGTGGCCTATGACTACAACCACGTGACGGTCACCGGCCTGCAGGAGAACACCACCTATTACTACACCGTGGAGAAGAACGGGGTCCAGACCGAGCCCGTGGAGTACACCACCGGGAGCTTCTCCTCCATCAAGATGCTCTATGTGGGCGACCCCCAGATCGGCGCCTCTAAGGGCCAGACTCAGGGCAGCGAGTCCCTGAACGCCGACTCCGGCGCCGCCAACACCGCCGCCCGGAACGACAGCTTCGGCTGGAACCGGACCCTGGAGATCGCGGCGCAGCAGAACCCCGACCTAAACTTCATCATCTCCGCCGGCGACCAGGTCAACAAGACCGGCCAGGCCAAGGAGGAGGAGTACGCGGGGTATCTGGACCCGGAGGTGCTGGCCTCTCTGCCTGTGGCCACCACCATCGGCAACCACGACTCTCTGAATCCCGACTACACCTACCACTTCAATAACCCCAACACCACCGATTACGGCACCACCCAGGCCGGCGGCGACTACTACTACTCCTACGGCCCGGGCCTGTTCATCGTGCTGAACACCAACAACTACAACGCCGCCGAGCATGAGCAGGCCATCGCCGAGGCCGTGGCCGCCTACCCCGACGCCAAGTGGCGTGTGGTCACCATCCACCAGGACATCTATGGCTCCGGCCTGGACCACTCTGACACCGACGGCATGATCCTGCGCACCCAGCTCACCCCCATCTTCGATGAATACGACATCGACGTGGTGCTCCAGGGCCATGATCACACCTACAGCCGCTCCAAGATCCTCTACGGGGACGGCCAGACCCACGGCGCCTACCAGTTCCAGCTGGATGAGACCGGCCTGGACTACGATTGGGATCACGCCTATAACATCGCCACCGGCGAGCAGATTCCCCTGTACCCTGAGGACGGCGACACGGCGGGCCAGGCCCTCCAGTCCGCCTTCCAGCAGGACAACCTGTGCTACACCATCGAGGATGTGAGCGGCACCACCGTGGTCAACCCCCAGGGCACCCTGTACATGACCGCCAACTCCGCCTCCGGCTCCAAGTTCTACGAGCTGCTGGCCACCCAGCAGGACTACATCGCTGTCCGCAGCCAGAACTGGCTGCCCAGCTACTCGGTGATTGAGATGGACGACGACTCCTTCACCATCGACACCTATCAGATCACCGCCGACGGCCAGGTGGAGGCCATTGACCAGACCTTCACCATTGAGAAGCAGGAGAACGCCCCTGAAACTCCGGTGGAGGCCCAGCCCATGACCCGCGCCGACGCGGTGCAGGCCCTCTATGAGGATGCCGGCTCCCCCGCGGCCTCCGGCTCCTCCTTCACCGACGTATCCGGCGACGCCGCCTACGCCCAGGCCGTTGCCTGGGCCGCACAGAACGGCATCGCGGCCGGCAATGGGGACGGTACCTTTGCCCCCAATGCCCCCGTCACCCGGGAGCAGCTGGCCGTGATGGTCAGCCGCTACGCCGCCCTTCAGGGCCGCGCCCTGTCTGCGGGCCAGGATGCCCTGAATGCCTGCTCCGACGCCGCGTCTGTCTCCAGCTGGGCCCAGAGCAGTGTGGCGCAGGTGCTCAACGGCGGGCTGCTCACCGCGGAGAATGGACAGTTTGCGCCCAAGGCGACTGCTATGACCGACGAGCTGGCCAACGCCCTCGCCCAGCTGTAATCAGCGGACGGAAATGGGGCGCTGAAGCCCCCTGATGTTACTTACGGGCGCACCCCGGCTGACGCCGGGGTGTGCCCCAGCTTGTTAAAAATCTCTGTTAAGACGAATTAGGCCTTGTTTGAAAATTGGAAATGTGCCCAACGGCGAGGAATTTTTTCGCTAGGCAAGGCAATTTGACGCAGCAATCCTTGGTGGATTGCAAGGAAAATTAACGCAGCATAGCGGAAAAAGACCCGCCGTTTGGGTATATTGACA
>JABLTR010084984.1_pt1 | contig 10212 bp, 8 predicted proteins | sample 7160071 | NCBI WGS metagenome assembly JABLTR01 (sample SAMN14651230, study PRJNA627086) | human gut metagenome | isolation source: feces | host: Homo sapiens
GGGGGGCTACGGGCGTAGGAGCTCGGACGGAGCTTTTCCAGTTCGGCAGTCTCGCTGCGGAAGCTTACACCACTGGCGAGCTGGAAGTCACCCTTGACGGTCAAAGCGTTGGGAGTGCAGTCGGCGCTGTGTCTGACGGAGGCACCAACACGCTTGAGGTGCGAATCGAGACGGACAACGCCCTACACGTCATCCTCAACGGCGCCGATATTGGCTCTATCGCCGACGCCAATGTGGACGACGAAGGAACTCTTGTCATCGGCAATTACTCCAAGTTTGGCTACGCCACCTCCTTCGACTACGTGAGAATCAAGTATAGCAGCATCAATGAATATAAATTAACGCTTTTGGATGACAGCCGCAATTTCAATGTAACGGAAACGCATACCAGCGGCAAGCCAGGCGATACTATTTCGCTTAACTACACTGGAGCAACCACTGGGCAAGATGAATATATCTCGGTGCTCCTGACAGACCAACAGAACAATATATTATACTATGGCAGGGTAGCGCAGCCAGACAAAAAAAGCGGAACCGTGAATGTTATCATTCCAACCGACCTTACAGACGGAACCTATACCCTGAATGTGTTCAGCGAACAGTACAACGGCGATTATAAAACTGACTATGCCAGTGAATTCGAAGAGATTACTCTTGTTATTGGTGAGGACAAGACTGCCCCAATATTGACTGCTGTAAATGTAAACCGCGACAGCAAAACCGATGCTACTGTAAAGTTTACCAGTGACGAGGCGGGCAGTTATTACTATGCAGTCGTGGAAAGCGGCGCGGAGGAGCCAACCATCGACACTTCTGGAACAGGGATTCCCTGTGATACCACTGAGCAGACAATTTCCCTTGATAATCTTTTGGGAACGGGCGAAAAGGACATTTATGTCGTGGTAAAGGATGATGCAGGAAATGTGAGCGCCCCGTTGAAAATGAAGATTCCAGCTTATATTGCGCCAAGTTATGGTATTTCAGCATCCCCAGCAAAGCTGAACTTTGGAAGTAAAACAGTAGGCTATATAGAAGCACCTTCTGCCCAGACGGTGACACTTACAAATACAGGAAACCAAGATGTAACGATAACTTTGCCGAACAGTACGAACTATATCATTATATCGGAAAAAGGTTTTACGAATGACACTGCTATCATTGCTCCTAATGGTACAGCGGTGTTTACAGTTCAGCCTATTACAGGGCTTGGCGTAGGAAACTATGACGAAACCATTTCTATTGTTTCCAGCAGTAACAACATAAGCACCAGCGTGGCACTTTCCTTTGAGGTTAATTCAAAACAGTATCTTGTTACAGTAGATGGTAGTTACGCACAGACTACCGGTGCGGGCAGCTATGCGGAAGACGCGACTGTTACCATTGACGCAGGAACACGCAGCGGCTATGTCTTTAAAGGTTGGACAAGCGAGGACGGCGTAACATTTACTAATGCAGGTAGCACACAAACCACCTTTACTATGCCGGACAAAGCGGTAACAGTTACAGCAAACTGGAAGAAGAAATCCTCCGGAATCAGCCTGCCTTACTCTTATGCCGTTACATTTGACACCAATGGCGGCAAGGATATGGATAAACTGGTAAAAGAGGAATATACCAGGATAGATCTGGATGATTATGTACCTGAAAGAGAAGGATATAAATTTATCGGCTGGTATGCTGATGAAGACATGACAAAGAAAATAGATGAGGTATATCTGACAAAGAATATTACCGTTTATGCAAAATGGGAGAAGCTAGAGGGAGAAATCACCGATAAACCTGAGACAACAGAAGGAATCAAAACACCTGAGACAACTTCTTTTACTGATGTACAGGAAAGCTATTGGTTCTATGATGCAGTATCCTATGCTGTGGGAAACAGTATCATGAGCGGTATGGGTGACGGAACATTCTCTCCTAATATCTATTTGACCAGAGAAATGATGGCAGTCATTCTCTGGAATTTGGAAGGCAATCCGGAACCGAAAGATGTAGCACCGTTTCTGGATGTGACCAGTGATAAATATTATGCAGATGCCATTGCCTGGGCAAGTGAAAACGGTATTGTGGCAGGCTATGGCGATACCTTTGGTGTGGGAGATTCCATCACAAGAGAGCAATTCGCCGTGATGCTTCATAACTACGCACGGTATCAGGGTTATGATGTTTCTGTTGGGGAGAATATAAATATCCTTTCTTATGCCGATGCCTTTGATATCAGCAATTACGCATATCCTGCTATGCAGTGGGCTTGCGGTGCAGGCATCATAAATGGTATGGGTGACGGTACACTGGCACCACAGGGACAGACTACCAGAGCCGAGGCGGCTGCTATGCTCATGAATTTCTGTGAGAATATTGTGGAAAAATAAAATTAATTTCAAACATAAAAAGGCAGTGAGATGCGAAAACCTCACTGCTTTTTGTTTACAGAAAAAACCCCAGATAGTCTGGTGGTGAGAAAAAGATTTGGCGGAGTGATAATGAAAAGCTCCGTGTTAGAATAGAAATGCGGCTACCAACTGCAAATCTAGAAACACAGAGGAATATCAAATGAACAAATAGTATTAAGATGACTTACATAGTTTATCACATACAAAGTGGTGTTGCAAATACCATATTGTATTTGCGCCAAAATATAGAAGGAAAGAGCAGCTAGATAATATATGAGAGATGGGCAAATGCAAGATATAAGTATAGAAACAGAGAATTCCGGTGCAGAGGATACTATGTAGATACAGTAGGGAAGAACACAAAGAAAATAAAAGAATATATAGCAAATCAGCTGAAGGAAGACCAAGAAGCAGAACAATTAATGCTAAATGTAGAAGACCCTTTTAAGGATAGCAAGTAACAGAGTGCAAGCGGTAGCCGCAGGCTGAAACAATATCTTAAGGTATAGCTCTGGGAGCAGGGCTATGCCTGCATAAGAAAAACCACAGGCTAGGCCGGAGGATAATTTTTCGCCTTTAAAATCGACAATTTTTAAAAGAAAGTGAAAATTTTGAATGAAAATATTATTAATGTGCTGAAAGTAAAGCCGCATTAGCATCCGGAAGTCTATATGCTGAAAAATATATTGGAAGCAATGCAGAAAGCAGTGGGAGGATATTTTGACATCATGTGATTAGATGACAAAGCCTAATTTTGTTCACTAACGCAGTTCAGAAAATTAGAATTATGGTTGATAATAGTTTCTTGAATTAAGTTTTGTTTAGAATTTTTAAGATTTTAAACACGTTTTTTTTATTATTTATTGTTATTGTATAGATAAAAGCAACAAAATAAAAATAGAAGGAGAAAATGGCAGTGAAAATCCCGTTATATGAGCGATGTTCAGAGCAAAAACAGATAAAAAAACAGCAAAGAACAGCCAGACAAAAATACATACAATATATTTCAATTATCTTGGTAGTTATTGCAATAGCTTTTTTGGGAGTGATTATTAAGGCATACTTTGATGGTAACTTTACTTCGGTGGAATCGCTTCAAAAATATATTGGAAAATATGGAATATTTGGTCCAGTGGTTTTGACTGCTTTTCAGGCAGTACAGGTAGTTATTCCCGTTCTTCCGGGTTTTTTTGGCTGTGCAGTTGGATCTATAATGTACGGACCGCTGACAGGTTTTTTGTGTAACTATATCGGGATTAGCGCAGGGTCTATTATCGCATTTTTTTTGGCAAGAAAATTTGGTCTGCCATTAATTAATGATTTGTTTCCTTCTGGCAAATATAAGAAATGGTCTTCGTGGGCATCAACAAGTAAATCATATGCCGCATTTTTATTTTTGGCTACATTGTTACCATTATTCCCAGATGATTATCTTTGCTATTTTACAGGTATTACGGGTATGAAGGCAAAAAAATTTATATGGATTATTGTACTTGGTAAACCATGGTGTATTTTGGCATACAGCCTTGGATTTTCTTTAATTAAGTAAAAGGAGTTGGCAAGATGAAACAAGAAGTAAAATTATTGGGCTATTATAACTACACAGTTATTTTGACATACATAGGAATGATCACGGGGTTTTTGGGTATCGTGTATGCGTTTGAGGGAAATTTATTTTATGCAGTTGCCTGTCTGATGATAGCAGGTTTCTGTGATATGTTTGATGGAACAATCGCTTCAACGAATAAAAAAAGAACAGAACAAGAAAAAAATTTTGGAATTCAGATCGATTCATTAAGTGATTTGATTTGCTTTGGTGTACTTCCAGCATCTATTGTTTACTCTATGAGCAATAAAAATATAATTGTACTTGCAGTTAGTGTAATGTATGTATTGTGTGGTTTAATTCGTCTTGCTTACTTCAATGTTGATGAACAGGAACGCCAGAAGAAAAGTTCTGAATCAAGAAAACTCTACTATGGTCTTCCAGTTACTCTTTCAGCGCTTTTTCTGCCTATGATTTATGGAGTAAACTGTTTGATGTATAGAAAACCATGTATACCGCTTACGATTACTCTGTTTCTTATGGGAGTACTGTTTTTACTGCCGTTTCCTTTGAAAAAACCTCATGCGGTTGGGAAAATTTGTGTTGTATTATTTGGATTGGCTGAAATATTGGTGATTGCATTTGCCTGTTTGTATTTATGATTGGGAGACAGTTGTATGAATATCAATTTGTTATATAAAAGCCCATTTGGGCGCTTTATAGTAGTATTGCTTCAAAAAACTGGCGTTTTCTGCCTTGGAAACTGGTTTCTGAAAACACATATGTCATACCATATGATTTCCAGATATATTAAAAAGCATCAAATAGATATGACGGATTTCAAAGGTCAGAAATACCAAACCTTTGCAGAATTTTTTTCAAGAAAACGAGAGAATACGTCATATATTGTAAATCCTGACATGCTGATTAGTCCCTGTGATGGGTTATTATCTGTATATCCAATTACAGAAGGTATGAATATTGCAATGAAAGGGTCTTACTATCAAATTTCTGATTTAGTTCCGGACCGGACATTAGCAGATCAGTTTGTAGATGGCATCTGTCTCGTTTTTCGATTACAAGCGTCAGATTATCACCATTTTTGTGCCTTTGATGATGCTGTAATGAAAAAAGCAAATTTCATTCCCGGCGAACTCCACAGTGTACAGCCAATCGTTTGCGAAAAAATCCCGGTGTATAGATTAAACCGCAGATGGTGGAGTGTACTGGATACGGTACAGTTTGGACAAGCAGTACAAATTGAAGTAGGAGCAATGTTGGTAGGAAGTGTTAATTTTGCAAAAGAAGAAGGCTGGATACATAAAGGAGAAGAAATGGGAAATTTTGAATTAGCCGGTTCAACAATTATTCTTATGCTTTCGTCACAAATCCGCAGACATTTGGAATTGGATTGTAAATTTCATGATGCATATTATGGAGCAGTTGAAAAAAGAGTCTATATGGGAGAAGGAATTGGAGTGCTTAGAAAATGAAACAGGATTGGAGTTTATCAAAAAAACAAGTCCTATTGCTGGTCAGTGCAGTAATTTTTAACTTTATTATTTATAATGGAGGACGCAGGATCGCAACAGATCTGTATCATTATAGATTTACCACAGCCATAGATGAACGAATACCTTTCTTACCTTGGACAGTTTTGATCTACTGGGGGTGTTATCTCTTTTGGATTTTCAACTATTTGTTAGGAGTAAAATATGATAAAAGAAATGGCTGCAGCTTTATTGGAGCACATTTTATTGGAGAAGCAGTCTGTTTTATTTTCTTTATTCTTTTTCCAACGACAATGGATAGACCGGAAAATTTTGGCCATTCAATTGCTGACTGTTTGGTGAGGCTGACATATTATTATGATGCAGCAGACAATCTTTTTCCGTCTATCCATTGTTTTGTAAGTTGGCTTTGTTGGATAGGAGTGCGAAAAAATAAACATATCCCTGTATGGTATCAAATAGTATCACTTTTTATTGCGATTTTGGTTTGTATCAGTACGCTTACAGTGAAGCAGCATGTTTTGGCAGATGTAATAGCAGGGATTATTCTGGCAGAGGTAAGTTATTTGTTGTCAGGAATGTTAGATAAATAGTTGCAAAAGAAAAATTATGTAAATGAATTGGAAAAGAGATGAAAGGTTCTTGTATAATAGCATTGAATGATGATATAAAAAGGAGTGTTACAATGTGAGTTCACAGGTAATATTAGTTGTGGAAGATGAACCTGATATTCGTGAAGGAATCAGAATTCTGCTTAATTGAGAGGGGTATACTGTTTTAGAAGCCTCAACAGGAGAAGATGCTCTGCAAAAAATATGTGATGTAATAGATTTGGTAATACTTGATATTATGCTGCCAGGTATATCTGGAATAAAAGTATGTGAGGAAATACGAAAGGTTTCCACAGTTCCCATTTTATTTCTCACTGCAAAATCGCAGGAATCTGATAAGACAATTGGGCTGATGGCAGGAGGGGACGATTATTTATCGAAACCATTTTCATATGCTGAACTGATCGCACGTGTTAAAGCACAGTTACGTAGATACTGCGTATATCGTGGAAAAAAACAGTTTCTTCAGTTAGATGAAGATCAGATTTTGACATCTGGGAGATTAAAGATTGCTCTTAATAGAAACGAAGTATGGAAAGACGGGGTTATACTTGATTTAACAGATATTGAATATAAAATATTATTGCTGCTCATACAGCATCCACAGCGGATTTTTTCGACTCATACAATATATGAAAGTGTATGGGAAGAACCGTATACATATTCAGCAAACGGCACAATTATGGTGCATATACGAAAACTGCGTACGAAATTAGAGGATGACCCACAGAATCCAGTATACATAAAAAATGTCTGGGGAAAAGGATATCGCTATGAATCAGAAAAAAATATGCTTTAATTTATATGGACTTCGAGCTAGATTTGGATTTTTTTTGGTTGTTTCAGCAATCATTTGCAGCATAGCATTTTTGTCATTGCGGCTTGGTATGGATTATTTGTTTACAACTTATTTTGAACACTAAGACTTTCAACAGATCCATATTCAAAAACAGTATGAAGACCTTCAGGATTTTATTGATGCTAATCAGATTTCCAGTAAAGATTTTGAAATGCTTGGAGAATGGGAAAAAAACAGCCCATTATTTTATTTGAACTATATGCAGATGATAAATGTATATATAGTTCAATTTATGATGCTCCTATAAATATTCTTGTATTAGATAAAAATAGGGATTCATCCAACAATGTAAGCATAAGGCTTGCGGATCGAGAGGTTCAAGCCTTTATCTATTCTGATTTTACATACCAGTTCAGCATAATAAATACAGTTATTTCCCTTGTTGCTGCATTGCTGCTGTTTATTTTATTGTTTCTGTATCATAGCAGAAAGCTGATTGGGTATATTTGCCGCTTAAATGAAGAAGTTCAAATCCTGGAAGGTGGAAACTTGGAGTATTGTGTTTCTGAGGAAGGAAATGATGGAATTACAGATCTTGCTCGCAGTATGAATCGAATGAGGGAAACTCTTCAAAATCAGATAGTCACTGAGCAGAAACTTTATCAGGCAAATAGGCAGCTGATTACGGAAATGTCTCATGATTTAAGGACACCGTTGACGGGTATTATGCTGTACTTGGAGATCCTGCGTTCCCATCGTTATGAATCTGATGAACAGCTTCAGGATTATCTTGAAAAAATTGATGCGAAGGCACACCATATGAAACTTCTTTCGGATCATTTGTTTGAGTATGCCATGCAGGATGTTACTAAAAAACAGTTGACGTCACAGGCATTGGAAACTGTTTTTTCGCATGCAATTGACGCTATGGAAGATGAGTTAAAGGCAAGGGGATTTTCTGTAAAAACGAATTTGGAATGGAGAAAATACTTTGTACAGGTGAATGTGGAATATATACAGCGGATTTTTGAAAATATCATTTCTAATATAGAAAAGTATGCAGAGAGAACGGCTGATATCATGATCGATACGATTTATTCCGATAAATATTGTGGATTTTTAATTATGAATACATTATCTCTAGACTATCATGAAACAGAAAGCAATGGTGTTGGAATAGAGAGCATCTGCAGCATGATGAGGCAAATGAATGGTGTTTGTAATGTGGAGCAAACAGATACAACATTTGAAATTACATTGCTGTTTCCTATACAATAAATAGAATTTAGAATGAGGGATAATTTATGACAGAAATAGTATTGCTGCCTCTTGAGGAAGATGACAAAAATCAATTTATACTTGATAATCAAGAAGCCTTTCGCTATGGTGCCATGGAGGAATTTGGACTTCGTGATGCACATTTTGAGGAAGAAGGGGAGATCATTTCAAGAGAAACTATAGAGAAATCTATAGATTGTGGAACGGCATATCGTATTTGGAAAAATGGCAGGAAAGTCGGCGGGCTCGTTTTAAGAACAGAAGGAAACAAGGGAGAGCTGGAACTTCTTTTTGTATCACCTGGACTGCATAGTATGGGAATTGGATATGCGGCTTGGTGCATGGCAGAAAAACTGTATCCAAATATTCACATATGGGAAACCTGCACCCCTTATTTTGAAAAAAGAAATATTCATTTTTATGTGAACCGCTGTGGCTTTCATATTGTAGAGTTTTTTAATGAGAAACACTTGGATCCTCACAATACTAAGGAAAGTACTGTAGATGAAGAAATGTTTCGTTTTGAAAAAAGGATGAAAAACTATTGTTTTTAATGAAAATAGCTAATATGTTACATCATAAATCATATATCACTTATTTTAGAAAAATTGGCGGCATTTTTTAAAGTAGCTCCATACCAAGGGGCAGTCAGTTTATAGCATCATAATTTTTATCAAATCGTGATGGATGAGTGAGCAAAATAGATGTCTTAGCATTTTTGGAGTCAAAAAACGATTTTCGGGCAGTGAGATAGGCAAATCTCACTGCCTTTTTACTTTGCAAAATTATCTACCCGCTGAGCCGATGGAAAGTTATTATTCAAAAGAGAGAAAGTGATTAAAATGCCAAACCTGCGCTTTAGATTACAATTGCCCAGTGCAGCAAAGAAAAGTCTGCAGTTACTAGAGCTGTCTATTAAAGCAGTAAGGATATGTTTTTTGAAGCCCAAAGTACAAAAACTATAAAAATTATAAAAACTATGACAGTATTAATATCCCGCAGAAATATGACCACAGAGAACATTTAAAATATATTGTTTACATAGGTTTGTTGTTTATAAAAAATGAAAAATGAAATGCTGAGTTGATTTTCTGAGATAAATAAGTTAAACTAGAGGAAAAATTTTAAAAATGGATATATTATTTTTTGTTTATATAGAAGGAGTGTATTATGAGTACAAGAAAAAAAGAAGAACTTAGCGGAATAACTCTTTTAGGAAATCAAAAAACAGAATATCGTTCTGATTATGCACCGGAAGTTTTAGAAACATTTCCTAATAAACATACAGAAAATGATTATTTTGTAAAATTTAACTGCCCTGAATTTACAAGCCTTTGTCCTATGACAGGCCAGCCGGATTTTGCAACTATATATATATCCTATGTACCAAATAAAATTATGGTAGAAAGTAAATCCTTAAAACTTTATCTTTTCAGCTTTAGAAATCATGGAGATTTTCATGAAGATTGTGTCAATATCATAATGAAAGACCTTATCCGCCTTATGGATCCTAAATATATAGAAGTATGGGGTAAATTTACTCCAAGGGGAGGCATTTCAATAGACCCATACTGCAATTATGGAAAAGAAGGAACTCCTTGGAAAGATATCGCATTTATGCGTTTAAGCCAGCATGACCTTTATCCCGAAAAAGTTGATAATCGTTAAATAAAATTTTAAAAATATAAATATAGTGTTAAGTTATTTATTTGAAAATATATTGATATAATATTTTAATTGTGCTTATAATAGATAAGCATTATCTGCCGACAGTTCATTTGTACCATCCTGTCGTAAAACAAAACTAGGGCTTTTTATATTTTATAGATTATTTTATTATGCTATTAAAAATAAAAGCACACTCGGTACGTTTAGAGTGTGTTTTTTTATTTGCTTATTTTCAAAGAAAGGAAAAAATAGATTATGTATATGTTACAGACAGAACAAAGTTTTGATGCAGCGCATTTTCTTAAGGACTATAAGGGAAAGTGCAGTAATATACATGGACACCGCTGGAGGGTAGTTGTTTCTATTAAGTCAGAAAAGCTTTCTGACGAACAGCAGACAAAGGGTA
>JABLTR010112288.1_pt1 | contig 10211 bp, 6 predicted proteins | sample 7160071 | NCBI WGS metagenome assembly JABLTR01 (sample SAMN14651230, study PRJNA627086) | human gut metagenome | isolation source: feces | host: Homo sapiens
AAAAGCGGGGGGATCCAGGATGACCACATCGTACTTTTCGCCCTGCTTTTCCAGACGGGGCAGCAGGTCAAAGACATCCTCGCAGACGAAGTCCACCCGGTCGGAAAGGCCGTTTAAAGCCGCGTTTTCCCGGGCCTGACGCACGCCCAGCTCGGATGCGTCCACGCCGGTCACATGGCTGGCGCCGGCAAGTCCCGCGTTTAAGGCGAAGGATCCTGTGTGGGTAAAGCAGTCCAGCACCCGGGCGCCCTTGCAGAGTTTTGCCACCGCCCGTCGGTTGTACTTCTGATCCAGAAAAAAGCCGGTTTTCTGGCCATCCTTCACATCCACATAGTAGCGGACGCCGTTTTCCACGATCTCCACTTTCGTGTCGAAGGGTTCGCCGAGAAATCCCTTATAGCGTTCCATGCCTTCCTGCTCCCGCACCTTGGCGTCGCTGCGCTCATAGACGCCCCGGATGTGAATACCGTCCTCCTCCATCAGATTTTTCAGGATACGGACGATGGTTTCCTTGAGGCGGTCAATGCCGAGGGCCAGAGATTCCACCACCAGCACATCGGAAAATTTGTCGATCACAATCCCCGGAAGAAAGTCCGCCTCCCCGAAGATGACCCGGCAGCTGGTAATGTCGTCCATGACCTTCTTCCGGTATTCCCAGGCATTTTTGACCCGCATGGTCAGAAAGGTCTCGTCGATCTCTGTGTCGATGTTTCTTGTCATCATGCGCACGGTCAACTTGGAGTTTCGGTTGATAAACCCGCGGCCCATGGGGTATCCGTCAAAGTCGTGAACCAGCACAATGTCGCCGTCCTCGAAAGTTCCCGTGATGCTCGCAATTTCATTGTCGTATATCCAGGGGCCGCCTTGCTTGAGGGTGCGTCCCGCGCCTTTTTTCAGTGTTACGATTCCGTCTGACATATCTTTCCTCCCAGTCCGGGCAGCATTGCTCCGGGTATTTTCTCGTTGTGTTTTCCTCATTATATCATAGATGGAACCCTCGGTTGTGAGAAAATTGACACTCTGCTATACTGAAAAGAGCAAAGATTCAGGCATCGGAAAATATACATGCCGGCGGCAAAAAGGAGTTGACGTCATGGAACAGTACAAGAAGATCAGGGTTCGGGGCGCGAAAGTGCACAATCTGAAAAATATTGATGTGGATATCCCCTTAAATGAGATTGTGGGGATCGCCGGGGTTTCCGGTTCCGGCAAATCCTCCCTGGCGCTGGGAGTGCTCTACGCGGAGGGATCGAGAAGATATCTGGAGGCGCTGTCCACCTACACAAGGCGTCGGATGACCCAGGCCGCCAAGGCCCAGGTAGACGAGGTGCTCTATGTACCCGCAGCTCTGGCCCTGCACCAGCGGCCGGGCATACCGGGGATCCGAAGCACCTTCGGCACCGGGACGGAACTTCTGAACAGTCTGCGGCTGATGTATTCCCGTCTCGCCAGCCACCGCTGTCCCAACGGCCACTATGTGCAGCCCTCCCTGGCCGTGGCGGCTATGCAGGAGATTACCTGCCCGGTGTGCGGAGCAAAATTTTACGGGCCATCGGCGGAGGAACTGGCCTTCAACAGCCAGGGAGCCTGCCGTACCTGCGACGGAACCGGCACTGTGCGAAAGGTGGACATTTCCACGCTAGTGCCCGACGAGTCTCTGACCATCGACGAGGGGGCGGTGGCTCCCTGGAACTCCCTGATGTGGTCCCTGATGACGGATGTCTGCCGGGAGATGGGCGTCCGCACGGATGTGCCCTTCAGGGATCTGACGGATCGGGAGAAGGAGATCGTCTACCACGGCCCGGCGGAGAAGAAGCACATTCTCTATCACGCGAAAAAGACAAACCAGGCGGGAGAACTGGATTTTACCTATTATAACGCGGTCTATACGGTGGAGAACGCCCTGGCAAAGGTAAAGGACGAGAAGGGCATGAAGCGGGTGGAAAAATTCCTGAAGCAGGAAGTCTGCCCGGACTGCGGGGGCAGCAGGCTCTCGGAGGCGGCGCGGGCGCCGAAGCTGCGGGGAATTTCCCTGGACGAGGCCTGCAGAATGACCTTGACACAGTTGACGGCATGGGTGGAGGGCGTACCGGCCTCCCTTCCCGAGGAGATGCGTCCCATGGCGGAGAGCATCTGCGAGTCCTTCCGGACGGTGGCGAAACGGCTTCTGGATCTGGGTCTCGGATATCTCGCCCTGGATCGGGCGGCCTCCACCCTCTCCACCGGGGAGCGGCAGCGGATGCAGCTGGCCCGGGCAGTCAGAAACCGCACCACCGGCGTGCTCTATGTGCTGGACGAGCCCTCCATCGGTCTGCATCCCTCCAACATCGAGGGTTTGACCGGCGTCATGGAGGATCTGATCGCCGACGGCAATTCTGTTGTGCTGGTGGATCACGATATTCAGATCCTGAAAAAGGCGGACTGGATCGTGGAGATGGGTCCCGGCGCCGGAGCCGACGGGGGGCGCGTAATCGCGGAAGGAACGCCGGTGGATCTCGGCAAGAATGCGGAGTCGAAGATCGGCCCCTTCTTCTCCGGGGAGGAGGAAGTGCGCACGAGAGAGCAGGCAGCAGGATCCGCTCTCTTTGATCAGGGAAAAATCCATCTGTCCACCGGGGCGATTCACACGGTAAAACCCCTGGAGGTGAATATCCCGAAGGGGCGGCTGACGGTTGTGACCGGCGTATCCGGCTCGGGAAAGACGACGCTGATTCTGGAGAGCCTGATTCCCGGGTTGAAGGCGTCCATCGACGGAAAGAAGCTGCCGGATCATGTGAAGGAGGTAAAGGCCGAGGGGATTTCCCAGGTCAAACTGATCGACGCGGCTCCCATCGGCATCAACGTCCGCTCCACGGTGGCCACCTACGCCAACGTCCACGACGAGCTGCGGAAAATTTTTGCCCGGACGCCGGACGCGAAGGCGCTGGGATACAAGGCCGGGGATTTTTCCTACAATACGGGAAAGCTCCGCTGCCCGGTCTGCGACGGCACCGGCTCCATCAGCCTTGACGTGCAGTTTCTGCCGGATGTGCAGATTACCTGTCCCCAGTGCCGGGGCGCCCGGTACGCCAAGGAGGCGGAGGCAGTCCGTCTGGATGTGGCTGGCACAGGGAAAGGGAAAGTGATTCAACAGGATGTCGCCGGCACGAAGGCGAAGAAAAAAGAGTCTGCTGAGGGATCTGCCGGCGGAAAGAAAGCAAACCCGGCGGGCAACAGTGAGACCTACTCCCTGCCCCAGCTCATGTCCATGGACGTCAACCACGCGCTGGAGGTCTGCAAAAATCTGCGGCTCGTCCGGCAGCGCCTTCAGGTGCTCCAGGATCTGGGGCTCGGCTATCTGACACTGGGGGAGGAGACGCCCAGCCTCTCCGGCGGCGAGGCTCAGCGGCTGAAGCTGGCCAGCGAGATGGGAAAGACCCAGTCGGATTCCGTCTTTGTCTTCGACGAGCCAACCATCGGCCTGCATCCTCTCGATGTGCGGACGCTGCTGGGCGTTTTCCAGACCCTCATAGAAAACGGCGCCACCGTCATCGTGATTGAGCACGATCTGGATGTGATACGAAACGCCGATTACATTATCGACATGGGTCCCGGCGGCGGCCAGGAGGGCGGAAAGATCGTGGCCACGGGCACGCCGGAGGAGATCAAAAAGGCGCCGGAGAGCCGGACCGGACAGTTCCTATGAATGGGATTGCAGGAAAGAACTTTAACGGTTCAGAAAAATAAGTCTTGCTCATGACGCCGCGTCATCTTTTATAATACCGATCAGGAGGTGAAGAACTGCCATGACAAACGAGAGAGCAATCCCCGAGGGGTATATGACCGTCGGGGAAGTGGCAAAGAAGATGGGCGTCACGGTGCGCACGCTGCAGTATTACGACAAGGAGGGCCTGTTCTCCCCCTCGGGAAAGAGCGAGGGCGGGCGCAGACTCTATACCGATAAGGACCTGGTGCGGCTGCATCAGATTCTGTCCCTGAAATCCCTGGGCTTTTCCCTGGAGGATATCAGAAAGAGACTGATTTCCCTGGACACACCGGAAGCGGTGGCGAAAGCGCTGGAGGAGCAGGCGGAGGATATCCGCCGTCAGATCGAAAAACTGTCGGAGTCCCTGGGAGAGATCGAAAAGCTGCGGGAAGAAGTTCTGAAGATGCACACGGTAAATTTCAGAAAGTACGCGGACATCATCGTAAATCTGCAGATGAAAAACGAGTTCTACTATCTGATCAAACGGTTTGACGACGATATGCTGGACCATATCCGTCAGAAATTTGACAGGAAGAGCGGGTTGGATTTCCTGGAAAAATTCAACGGACTCTGCGACGAGATTTATCTGTTGGCGGAGGCGAAGGTGCCCCAGGACAGCGAGCAGTGCCAGAAATTGACGGCGGATTACTGGAATCTGATCATGGAGTTTACCGGCGGAGATATGAGTATGCTCCCGAAGCTCATGGAGATGGGCGATCAGAAAAATGTGGAAAATGAGCGGGATGAGAAACAGCAGGTGGTAAACGAATATATGGAGCCGGCTCTGGGGATCTATTTTTCCCGGCTGGGCCAGAATCCTTTTGGGGAAATAGAGCGCGGGAAAGCGTGCGATTCCCCTGAGAGCGGGGAGGTGGAGTCATGAAAAACGCCATCGAAGTGCGGGGACTGAGGAAACATTACGGAAGCCGCAGCGTGCTGAGAGGGGTGGATCTGACCATTCCCAGGGGCGAGATTTTCGCGCTGCTGGGAGTCAACGGCGCCGGAAAAACCACTACGCTGGAATGTATGGAAGGATTGAAGACGTATGACGGCGGGACGATTGCCCTGGACGGAAGGACCGGCATTCAGCTTCAGACCGCTTCTCTGCCGGAACACATGAGACCCATGGAGGCGGTCAGGCTCTTTAGCCTGTGCGGAGGAAAGAAGCCGGACGTCTCTCTGCTGGATGCCCTGGGGATCCGGGATCTGGGAAAGAAATTGTACCGGGAACTCTCCACCGGACAGAGGCGGCGGCTGCATCTGGCCCTGGCTCTGGTAAATGATCCGGATATTCTCTTCCTCGACGAGCCCACTGCCGGGCTGGATGTGGAGGGGAGGATTTCCCTTCACGAGGAAATTCGCAAACTGCGTGAGAGGGGAAAGACAGTCATCCTGGCAAGTCATGATATGGCTGAGGTGGAGACCCTCTGCGACCGGATCGCCATTTTAAATGAAGGGATCATTACCTTCTGCGGCACACCGGCGGAGCTGACCGAGGCGGTGGGAAAGAAGTACACTGTGGAAATCAGGACCAGTCAGGGGACGAAAACCAGTGAGACGGAACATATCGCCGACACGCTCCTGGTCCTTCTGACGGAACTGAAGGAGAAGCAGGCGGAGATCCTGGATATCCGGGTGGACCGGGGCACGCTGGAACAGCATTTTCTGGAAATGGCAGGGAGGGCAGCAGAATGAGTGAGAAGATTAACGGTTTATGGTATGGAACGATCCTGCAATGGAAAATGGATCTGCGGAGCAGAAGCATGCTGGTGGCCTGCTATCTGGTGCCTTTGCTGTTTTTCGCGCTGATGGGAGGGATTTTCACTTCCGTCATGCCTCAGATGAAGGAGACGCTGATCCCCTCCATGATTGTGATGGGGGTATCCATGGGCGCTTTTATCGGGCTGCCCCCTTCCCTGACAGAACTTTACGGCAGCGACATCCGCAAGGTTTACCGGGCCAACGGCGTGCCCCTGTGGCTTGGGCTGGCGACGGCGTTCTTTTCCGCCTTTGTGCATCTGATGCTGATGTGCACGATCATCCTTCTGATCGCCCCGGCGGCCTTCGACGCGGCTCTTCCGCAAAATCTGCCGGTTTTCTACGGAGCGCTGGCTATCTATGTGGCTGTGTCCCTGGCGCTGGGGAGCGTGCTGGGACTGGCGGTAAAAAATCAGGGGAAGCTGACCATGGCGGAGCAGATTCTCTTTCTGCCCTCCATCATGCTGTCGGGGATCATGTTTCCCGCCAGTATGCTGCCGGAGGCGCTGCAGACGGCAGGGAAAATGTTCCCCGCCGCCTGGGGATATCTGCTGATGCAAGACGGCGGATTTAACCTGGAAAATCTGTGGTATCTGCTGTTGGTATTGGCGGTGGCCGCGGCGGCGTGCGGAGTGCTGCTGCGGAAGAAGGGGTAAAAGAGAAAGAACAGCATCTGTGTTATTCGCGGGGGATACCCCCTTGTATACGGATCGGATTGTGCTATACTGAACAGAAGGGAGGGATGCATCATGTCTGAATCATCATCGTCTTCCGCAACACGGATGACCGACGGGCCGATCTGGAAACGGCTGATCGCCTTCGCGGTACCCCTGTTCTGGGGAAATCTGTTCCAGCAGCTCTACAATACGGCGGATTCGCTGATTGTGGGAAATTTCCTCGGCAACAACGCGCTGGCGGCAGTCAGCTCCTCGGGAAATCTGATTTTTCTGCTGGTGGGCTTTTTCAACGGCATCGCCATCGGCGCCGGTGTGGTGACGGCAAAATATTTCGGCGAGGAGAATAAGGAGCAGCTGGAGAAATCCATCTACACCACCGTGGCTTTCGGCCTGGTCTGCGGCGTTGTCCTCACAGTGGTGGGAATTGTGGCGGCTCCGAGGATTCTGATTCTCATGGGAACCCCGGCGGAGGTGCTGCCGGAGTCTCTGTCCTATTTCCAGGTCTACTTTGCCGGATCCATCGCCTTTGTCATGTACAATTTCTTTGTGGGAATCCTGCAGGCCATGGGAGACAGCAAGCATCCGCTGTATTTCCTGATCATCTCATCTGTGACCAACGTGGTGCTGGATCTTCTGTTTGTGGGCGGATTCGGATGGGACGTGTGGTCCGCGGCCCTGGCCACGATTATCTCCCAGTTTTTGAGCGCGTTTCTCTGCCTGTGGCAGCTCATGAGAGGAAACCAGGTCTTTCGTCTGGAACTTAAGAAAATCCGGGCGGACAGATTCATGCTGAAGAAGATTGTGGTAAACGGCGTGCCGGCGGGACTTCAGAATTCCATCATCTCTGTGGCAAATGTGTTCGTCCAGGCAAATATCAACACCTTTGGGGCCACCGCTGTGGCGGGCTGCGGTTCCTATTCCAAGATTGAAGGATTCGCCTTTCTGCCGGTAACCTGCTTCGCCCTGGCGCTGACCACCTTTATCAGCCAGAATCTCGGCGCCCGCCAGTATGACCGGGCAAAGAAGGGGGCGATCTTCGGAACCATCTGTTCTCTGACCATCGCGGAGCTGGTGGGCGTTGCCATCAATCTGCTCTCCCCGGTGCTGGTGGGAGCTTTCGGCGGCGGCGCGGAGGCGGTCAGCTACGGCGTGACCTGGGCGAAGATCGTGACTCTCTTCTATTTCCTGATGGCGTTCTCCCACTGTATGGCGGGCATCCTGCGGGGAGCGGGAAAATCCGTAATTCCCATGATTGTGATGCTGGTCTGCTGGTGTCTGATCCGGGTAACCTACATCAGCTTTATTGTCCGGTTCATCCAGGACATTCAGGTCATCATCTGGGCTTACCCCATGACCTGGGCCTTAAGCGGCGTGGTGTTCCTCATCTATTTCCTGAAGTCCGACTGGATTCACGGGCTGGAAAAGATGGAGTAGAAATTGATCTCCAGGCTGATATTTCCCTCCTCGCCGCCGCTGTAGTCATCCTGCTGATAGGTATAGGATTGGATGCCATACATCTGCTGCCGGATATAGTAGTCGAGGATAAGGGAGATCTTTTCCTCCAACGTCGCCTGCTTTCTCCTGCGGAGGTAGGGATTTTCCGGGAGAGAGATCTCCAGCATATCGTACATGGCGGGAGCCGTTGTGGTCGTGGTGGTCGCAGCAGGAGATGTCACAGCAGGAGACGTTGCAGCAGGATCCGCTGCAGCGCTTGCGGTTTGCCGTGGGCGATGGGGGCTCTTTGACAGAGACAGCAGCCGGACGACGCGGCTGACGGGGCTCTTGTCCTTTCCCGGGCCGAAGGGCATCATCATCTGGATCCGGCGGGCCAGGAAATGGCGCAGCTTCAGATTCTCGATGGAGACCGGCATTTTCCGGCCGCCTGCGTTCCTGATCTGCAGGCGGTTTAAGGGGATGGAGAAAAACTGACCGTTGCAGAGTTCCGCGTAGCGGTAAAGGGGCGGTGTGGCGGTCATCCGGTACCCGGTCTTTCCCTGTCGCACGAGCGGAAGGAAAGGCCCCTCCAGAATGGTCTCCTCCCTCTCATCGGGAAAGGCGAAACCGAAATTTCCATCGCCGAGGCAGATGCGGATATGGGTTGCGGACAGGCGTTCCAGACTTTCAGCGAAGGCGGAGCGCTTGTCTTTTTTTTCGACTTTCTCCGGCTTCATGGTAACAGAGAAATCCCCGCTCAGAAGTTCCAGGATATTCCTGAGATAAAATTTTTCCTTTCCAAAGAAATACAGGGTATAGGCGGCGTCGGCCACCATCAGGTCAAAATAGGTCAGATTCCCGTCCAGGCGAAAGGAGTGGACCGGCCCCCGGCGTTTCCGCCCCACGGCAATCTCAATGTCCTGATGGATCGGACAATTTCCCTGCCGCATCCGTCTGGCGGCCTTGGTCTCATTGGTGTAGAGGACGGGAATTCTGCGGCTCTCCTCCATAAGAGTCCGGCGGGCTTTTTCGCCCTCGGAGAGCATGGCCGGATTCAGGCTGTTCTCCACCGCCCCGTCGGTAAAATAGGCGCTGATCGCCTCCTGAAGATCAGAACTTTCCATTTCCGCTCCCTTTTCGGCATAGGCCACCATGGCATAGAAGCGCTTCTGGCTGAGCCGGTAGAGAAAGTCCGCGGTCTCCTCGCTGACATGCCTGCCATCCTTCTGCATGGCCGTGCGCAGACTTCCGAAGAGGGAGTAGAAAATTTCCTGGTCTTTGGGCATATAGTAGAGAATGCAGTCCGCCTCCTTCCCGTCTCTGCCGGAGCGCCCGATTTCCTGCCAGTAGCTCTCCAGGTCCTTTGCCAGATTGAAATGAATGATGTAGCGGATGTCCTCCTTGTCAATTCCCATGCCGAAGGCGTTGGTGGCGACCATGATTTTCTTCTCCCCGGACATGAAGGCCTCGAAGCCGGCCTGTTTTTCCTCCTCCGGAAGTTCGGCGTAGTAGCGGACGGCGGACCAGCCCTTCTGCACCAGCCGGTCACAGACTTTGTTGACATTTTCCACAGTGGCACAGTAGACGATGCCGGACTGATCCAGCCTGTGACTCAGATATCCGTACAGCCGCTGGAACTTTTTCCCTTCGGTGGCGCAGGGCTTGACCGCCAGGCGCAGATTCTCCCGCCGGTATCCCGCGTTGATGCGGAAGGGATCTTTCAGATCGAGGACTTCCATCACATCCTTCTGCACATGGGCGGAGGCGGAGGCGGTAAAGGTGGCGATGACAGGCCGCTTTTTCATCAGACGGATGAACTGGGGGATCCGCAGATAGTCCGGGCGGAAATCATAGCCCCAGAGGGAAATGCAGTGGGCCTCGTCCACCACCAGAAGACGGATATCCAGTCTTCTGGCAAAGCGGATGAAGGCCGGGGAGATCAGCCGCTCCGGCGAAACATAGAGCAGACGGTATCTGCCGGCGTCCGCGTCCAGCATGATTTTCCTGCGTCCCTCGGGGGAGATGGAACTGTTCAGGCAGGCAGCCGGAATGCCCTTTGCCCGCAGCTGCTTTACCTGATCCTGCATCAGGGCGATCAGGGGCGATATGACCAGCGTGATCCCACCGAATTTCACGGCAGGGTATTGATAGCAGAGGGATTTGCCCCCGCCGGTGGGCATGACGACCGTCGCATCCCGGCCGGACAGGATCGCGCGGATGACAGGTTCCTGGGCGGGGCGGAAGGATCGGATGGGAAAATATTTTTTTACGTCTTCCAGAAGAGAAGCCTCTGTAATTGTGTTGTTGGGTGCGGACATATGGGGGCAGCCTCCTTGTGTTGGGAAAGGTGTGATAAACTTATGATACACCAGGTTGGGGGGAGGGACAAGCGCTAGCGCCTGTCCTCTTCCTTTTCTCTGTCGAAGTATTCCCTGTCGGCGTAGGGACGGATCTTGTCAACCAGCTCGCCCCGTTTTCCCTTTTCCAGCAGGTAGGCCTTGTTCGGGGGCATCAGGAGCACGGATTCCAAGGTCCTGTTGGCGCGGGTACCGACATAGTTCGCCGTCTCGATGTCCTGGCCGCCCAGATACAGGATG
>JABLTR010020016.1_pt1 | contig 10209 bp, 7 predicted proteins | sample 7160071 | NCBI WGS metagenome assembly JABLTR01 (sample SAMN14651230, study PRJNA627086) | human gut metagenome | isolation source: feces | host: Homo sapiens
ACTCCACTCCACCCTCGGATACCGGAGTCCGAAGGAATTCACCGAACAGGGACTCGTCCTCTAAGAACCTGTCCAACACACCGTTGCCAGTCCAGGTTCGCGGACTCGAGGCTTGCGGACCTGTACGATTCAGTCAAGGCCTGTGCGTCGCAGGTCGTGTCCGACCAGGCCCGGCAGAACCTCATCAAGGAGATCTACAACGACTTCTTCTCCATCGCATTCAAGGACATGGCCGCGGAGCTCGGCATCGTGTACACGCCCGCGGAAGTGGTCGACGCCCAACTGCACATGGTCCAGCGCGCCTTGCAGAGGGAATTCGACATGAGTCTGGGCGACCGGGGTGTGCATGTGCTCGACGGATTCGCGGGCACCGGCACGTACATGTGCCGCCTCATCGAGGACAAGAGTCTCATCGATGACGAGGACCTGCCGTACAAGTACGAGCACGACCTGCACTCCAACGAGATCGTGCCGTTGGCGTCGATGATCATGGACGTGAACATAGAACAGTCCTACCACTCCCGTATGGGCGGCGACTACAAGCCATTCCCCGGGGCGTTGCTGACGGACACATTCCAAATGGGCGAGGCCGACGACCCGGTCGATACGACCATGTTCGCGGAGAACACCGAACGCGTCGAACAGCAGTTGCGACTGCCAATCAAGGTCATCATCGGCAACCCGCCCTACCGTGCCGGCGACATCAACAACACCGGCAACCGGAACACGAAATACCCGACCCTTGACAGGCGCATCGAATCCACGTACGTGAAGAACAGCGACGCCACGTTGAACAACTCGCTGTACGACCACTACATCCGCGCGTTCCGCTGGGCGTCCGACAGAATCGGCGACTCCGGCATCGTGTGCTTCGTGTCCAACGGCGGATGGCTCACCAGAGCCGCCGGCGCGGGCGTGCGCCGCTGCTTCAAGGAGGAGTTCAACTCCATCTACGTATACAATCTGCGCGGCAACCAGCGCACCCAAGGAGAGGAATCACGCCGCGAGGGCGGGAAAATCTTCGCATCCGGCTCCCGAGCCACCATCGCAATCACCATGCTGGTGAAAAACCCCAACTCCGACGAAAACGGCGCCATCCACTACCATGACATCGGCGACTACCTGACACGCGACGAAAAGTTCCGCATCCTCAAGGAAGCGGTCGACCACGATCCCGAATGGACGACGCTCGACCAGGACAAACATGGCGATTGGCTCGACCAGCGCGACGACAGCTATCTCAGCTTCATTCCCATGGGCGTGCAGGAAGGCGTGAAGAAACTGCCGACCGGCCTGTTCTCCACATGGTCCGCAGGCGTAAAGACCCAGCGTGACGTATGGGCATACAACTTCTCAAAACCGGAACTCACCGCGAACATGAAGAAGACAATCACCTTCTTCAATACGGAATTGAAGACCTATCAAGAAACCGCTGAGAAACAGCTCCCCCGGCAAACCGTCAAACAGGACGAATACAGTATCTCGTGGTCGGAATTCCTATATTCTCGAATCAAACGGAACAAAAAAATCAATTTCAACGACGACCATATATCAACCATGTCGTACCGTCCGTTCTGCAAGACCAACGGATGGTTCGATACGCAAATCAATGACAGACCTGGACTGCAGCCGCAGCTGTTCCCGTACCGCGGAGCGAAGAACCTTGAGATCATCGTCAGCGAACGCGGCGCATTCATCACCCATGATGTGCCGGATCTTGAGGTGATGCACCACGGCCAGTGCTTCCCCCTGTACTGGTATGAGGAGGCCAAGCCCAGCGATGTTCCCGTCGCGTACAACACACTTTTCGGCGATGACCAAGGCACGCTGGTGTTCGACAAAAGCAGCAAAGGCGAACAGTACGTTCGGCACGACGCGATCACCGACGCTGGATTGAAGGTGTTCCAGGAGGCGTATCCGGAGATACCCGGCATCACCAAGGAAGACATATTCTATTACGTGTACGGCATCCTGCATAGCAGGGAGTACCGGCGTCGGTTCGGCAACAACTTGGCGAAGGAGCTGCCGCGTATCCCGCTGGCCATGGACTTCCCTGCGTTCCGTGATGCGGGGCGCAAGCTCGCCAAGCTCCACCTCGGCTACGAGAAGGTCAAGCCGTGGGAGGTCACCGAGTTCGGCGATTCCACGGATCCGGGACGCACGGTGAAAATGACGTATCCGCGCAGGGTCACGGACCCCGAGACCGGCAAGAAGGTCAAGGACCTAACCGTACTGCAGGTGGCCGAGAACCTGACTATCGAAGGCATCCCGCCACGCGCTTATGAATATGTGGTGAACGGCAAGACCGCCATCGGCTGGCTGATAGACCGTTACCAGATCACGACGGACAAGAAGAGCGGCATCGTCAACGACCCGAATGAGTATTCGCCCGACCCGCGCTACATCGTCGATCTGGTCGAGAAGGTCATCCGCGTGAGCGTGGAGACCGTCGACATCATGAACGGCCTGCCCGCGCTCAACGAGAAGAAGACCAAACCCACCTGCTGGCCGAAGGAATGGAATAAGTGACATGTTCGATGGGTTTGTCTGCGGTTCGGTTTTGCCGCAGACAAACCCATTGCGATAAAGCCAAAGATAAGCTATGCCGGCGCTATCCTGAAACATAACAGCCTACAAAAGTAAGTGTTGCATATAAAAACTATGCAACACTTAAAAAGCTTGCGGCGTGAGAGGCGGTCGGCGGAGTGCAGAATATCTGATGTCTCAGAATGGGACATCAGATATTCACCGTGAGGAATGTGTGCAGGTGGTACGCATCCTACGAAGGCTGACTTAGGAAGGATCGTGACCCTTGATCCTTGAAGCTATCTATGAGGATTCAAATATCAGTTGGCGCATAATGCGCCAACTGATATTTCCCGTCGTTATGTCGGTATGATCTGGCTGGTATCGGTCTCTATGGGCTGTGGGTCGGGATTCAAAAACCAAATGGACCCGTCTGATATCGGATTAGAGACCATTCTCATGGTCCGTCATCCGCGATGAAGCGGCAGACCAAAACCCGGGGACCATTGATGCTAATACCGATATCGGAGCCAATATGCCCGTTTCGATATCGATTCAAAAATAAGCAGGCCAAGACCATTTCGTTTTTGAACCAAGGACCAAAAATCGAGAATCGTTGGAATGAAGCCAAACATCTATTTTGAACCATTTATTTGAACCGATATCGGCTTCAGTGGATTACGTCCGACATTGGCCCTGGCGTGCAAGCACGCACACTATGGGACGGTTCCGACTCCGGGCGGCCGGAAATGCGAGCCGGGAACGAACTCATCGGATATGAGATTAGGAATAAGCAAACAAGCAAAAAGACACCAGGACAACAAGCAGGAAAACCATGAAAAAAGAAACCACACAAAACCAAGAACAAAAGACAGAACAGACCAAAAACAGATATCGACATCAAAACCAAGCAAAACGAAAAACTTTAGCCATCAAAAAGAAACCATGGGCGTCTTGCACCCTGCTCCGCGGCTGACGCCTGAAAACGGCGGAATACCGCCGTTTTATAGGGTCTGTTAGTTCGCCGCCGGGGTTTCGACCCGATATCGGCGAATTAAGAGCGTGGAGAATGTGAGTTGGGCATGGAAAAGGCAGTGAAATATCCCCGTTGCCCGGTGTGCGGGAAGTTGGTCAACCAGAAAAGCGAGGTCTGTCAGAGGACCACGGAGGCGGGAAGGAAGGGCGAGTATCGGCGGTGGCATAGGAAATGTGCCAAGGCTTATTCGAAACGCAAGATTCGGATGGAAAAGACTGACGAGTGTCGGCGTATTGAGAAGGAGCGGGACGACCGGCTGTTGGATGTGTGGCTCGACCGGCAGGACGCCTTGGAATCTTTGAGTCGTGAGATCGCCGACTACAACGAGATCGCTCCCGGGCATGACAGGGCGGTGGTCGAAATGGTCTATCAACTTGCCCGTCAGTCGATATTGATGTTCCAGATCAATCCGATGATCCCCATCGATTACGGGGACGATTTCCGTTGGCTGTCCGCTGAGATCGGTTCGGACGGGATGAATCTGATAGCCGACAGCGTCCACTGGAACGGCGTGAGACGGTGGAACGACGATCCGGACGTGAGTCCGGAAGGCAGGGCGCCACGCACGTTCATGGGACGCATTGACGAACCGGGCGAACAACTCGAGGACGAATACACGGGCGACTTGGACCGCAAGGAGACGACGGTTACCTATCAGACGGCCTTGAAGCATATCTGGCGCGAGGACAACATCGCGGGAGGCCGATGGGCCGACGATCGTGGTCCGTGGACATACAAGTGAGGTTCGATCATGGGAAAGAAGGAAGACCGGCAGCTCATCGGACTGCGTATGCGGGCTTCAGAAATCAAACGCAGACGGCACGAACTGGACGAGAGATACGGACGGATCGATAGGATATGCCCCATCTGCGGCAAACTGATCCGCAAGCCCAAACGAGGGCCGACCGCACGATTCTGCAGCAGGTCGTGCCGCCAGACGTACGCCCAGCGGAAACAGGACGCGATCGATTTCAAAAAGAACAAGTCGGCGGAACTGGCCTTGGACCAGTTGACCAAGCAAGGCGGGGACTATCGGAAAAGGGCCGACGGGAAACGAGAATCCACTCTGAACGCGCACAAGGAAATCAAAAGCGTCAGAAAAGCCAGTCGGTTCTCATGCATGTTCCAACTGAAAACCATCCTGGAATGCAAGCCGGAACTCATCGAACAGGCGACGGCGAACGGATACGTCGCGAACCTCATGCGCGCTATCGACCAGCACGGCACGCAGGGTGATGCGGAACGCATGCTCAGGCACCTCGGATACACGGGGCCGATACCGCCTGCGGGAACGAACAGGTGAACTGCGGCGATGAGCCATCGCCGTATCCGCCGATGAGGATTACCAAGAAACAGTCACCAGGAACATTAGAGTTCGACTTGCCCTTTATAACGTCAAGCAAACCACTCTTGCTGAAGCGCTATTACAAACGCAAGCGGGTTTGAGCGCCAAAATAAACCGGAAATCAGAGTGGACAGTTGCCGACATAGCGAATGCAGCCGCATTCTTCCATGAACCAGTAGAGAATTTAATAACCTCTTCTACTTTGGATGCAATCAGTGGAGGCTCAGAATATCAACTGGCGCATTATGCGCCAGTTGATATTTCCCGCCAGAAGACAGCAGCTCCGGCCGGTGCGCGTTACCTACGCAAGCCGGACGAGAACGAAGGCAGGCCTCATGGTGCTGTCGGACCGCGCGCGTTCATCATGCCATTGGATGTGGATCAAATGAATTTGGTCCCCGCTTCTCCGCGAGGACCCGTTTCAAGCTCCCCCACACACGCTCGAACGGCGTGGCTTGGTCGAGACTGAGAAGTACCACGATTCGCGCGGCATGTGGCTGGTTGTACGCCGAAAATCGGAGGACCCGGTGCCCGCTTGACCTCGCTCGCATCCTCGGTCCGGAACGACTTAAGAGTCTGCTGTCCGTCTATGGTGTCTGCTCGTCCGAGCAATGGCAAAAGAAGATTGACAACGCGCGAGACGTTCTTAAGGACGAGCTGTGGCAATGTTTCCTTGACACCGGATTGTCGATTGATAAGGCTGAAGCCGTGATGGTCATGATGAAGTCCGGCATGTTCTATTCCGCGAACGGTCAGTCCCAGGCTGACCAGCTTAAGGCCATGGTCGACTCGCTGAAAGAGCAAATCGGCCGTTCCTGACCCGCCGATTATCGGTCGTTAATTCGCCGATATCGGGTCGAAACCCCGGCGGCGAATTAACAGACCCTATAAAACGGTGGTATTCCGCTGTTTTCAGGCGTCAGCCGCGGAGCAGGGTGCAAGACGCGCATGGTTTCTTTTTGGTAGGTATAGTTTTTGGTTTTCTGCTTTGGTTATGGGTATGGATGTTTTCTGTCTGTTGTTGGATTGCTTTGTCCTTCTGGTCTGCTTTTGATTGTGTGATTCTTCTCTTTTCTGTATGTCTTCTTCTTGCTTTTTCGTCTTGCTTTGCTATCCGTTGCGTCTGTTCGTCTGTTTCTGTTGTCTGTTCCTCCCGCTTTGCGTGGCAACGAGAAATATCAGTTGCCGCATTATGCGGCACCTGATATTCTGAACGTCCGTCGATCGCCTCCGAAGCTGAGGACCGCAGGCCATCTCCCAGTCTGAAACCCATTCCCGGCGGGATGCGGGCTACATGCGCACGTTGCCGTCACAGCGAAATTATCAACTGCGTCAGAATGGCGCAGTTGATATCACACTCTTTAAGCGTTGCATCACTTCCATATGCAACACTTCCCTTTATGGCCATATTGCGCAGCCGAAACAATCGACGCCAGTCAAAATATCAAGGTCGCAACAATTACGGATACACGACGGAAAATATCAGGTGGGACATAATGTCCCACCTGATATTCGGGGATTTTTGAGCATCTCCCCACCCACACACAACATCCACCCTCAGATAGCTCCATAATCAAAACGACCGAAACCAGACCAAAATATCAACTGGCACATTATGTGCCAGTTGATATTTGCCGGCGGAAGAAATTATCAGGTGCGAGATTTCCTCGCACCTGATAATTCAACGTGGTATGGTCGCGACCCATTCCTTGGCGAGCGATTCCGGGGTGGATCCCTTGCCAAGACGTTCCGCCTCCTCGCCCGAGTATTCGGATGGATCCTTAAGGTAGACGATGGAACGGCTGCCGCGTTCAGCCGCCCTGGCCTGCCCCAAGCCGGCCAGCGAGAAGGCCTTTCTGAGCTTCGCGGGAGTCCACCTGCGGTCCTTGCTCTCCGCCTGATGGAACAGCTCTCTCGTCAGCATATGATTGCCATTCAAATGGACGGCAGCATGCATCCATTCGGCCATGGCCTCCCTGACCACCGGGTCCGTCCGATCCTCTTTCATGACGTTTTTGAGATCCAGATAGTCTTGGGCGGTATCGTCGGTCGGCGCGGTTTCGACCACGACCCGTACCGGAAACGTCTCTCCGTCGTCGCCGACGCATTCACGTATCCCGAAGCGGATTTTGGCGTTGACGGTATCGGAGTACGACGCATCCACCTGCTGGCACACGGCCACATCGGATGCGTTCGGACATGTTTCAAGGTAGAGGTAGGAACGTGCCTTGGCCACCCACTGATCGGATCCGGAAATGGCGTATGACACGTCCTCCGGATCCTTCTTCGCGTGGAGGACGCCCAGCACGCAGCAGTTGTTTCTTTTCGCCATGGCGTCAAGCGCGATCAGACAGTCGGCGGACTGCTGGTCGTTCATGCGGCCTGCGGCGAGACCATGCAATGGGTCTATATACACGAGATCCGCGTGCATCTTTCCAGCCGATTCCACGATTCCCCGCAGGTCTCCGGCGTTGAAGCCACAGTACTCGATTCCGCCGGCACGACGTTTGTACAGCATGATGTTGCCCAGATCGGCACCCATGCATTGCAGTTTTGCCTTTACGAGACCGGCATCGTCCTCTCGCTGCACGATGAGGACTTTCTTGCCCATGGCCGAGAATCTCGCGCACTCGTACAGGGCGAGCGTGCTTTTGCCACAGCGTTTGCGTCCGCCCAATATAGTGATCGCTCCAGATGGAAACCACACGTTTTCTCCCAGGAATTCGACGTTCCGTACCAGTTCATCGAGCATTGGCGTCAGAACATAGTCGGTCTGCTTTGTTTTTCCGTTTTTTTGCGTTATACTGTTCATTGGTTTTGTTGGCGTCTGTCGTTGTTCAGCGACAGACGCTTTTCCTTTCCTGCGATGCCTCTCAGCATCCTTCGACGTAATCTTCCAGTGATTTGTAGCTGATCAGGAAAATACGTCCTGATTTGCGGGCTCTGATTTTGCCCTGTCTGATGAGCGTGTAGATGCTTTTGGTGTCCTTGAATCCCAGCAGCTGTGCCGCTACAGAGACGGTGACCGCCAACGGCCGATGAATCGAGTCCATCGTGCGTACGTTTGCCATTGTTTCGTTCCTTTCTGACCCTTCCGGTCTGATTCGGTTACGTTCGGACGGTTGCCCGGGCTTATAGCTACCACGTCGGTTCCTTGTTACGACGTCCGATATCGGCTCATGCCATGTACGGTCATTGGGGTTCCATCAGCATCCGTGACAGGGTTTCTTCCTTCGTCTCGGGCGATAGCCGGCGCATCACCTCCTCTCGTTCGTTGGCGTCCATGACCTTGAGAAGCGTTATGCGTGCCGCCACGTCGGTTCTCTCCAGAAGACGGGCAATCTCGACGGATGTGTCTCCGGCGTTCCGCGGCACGGGTACGTCATTCCCGGAAACGGAGGGGATCGCGTCTTTGGCGTCGTTCTCCATGCCCGAAATGATTCTTCGCCGTTCCGTCTCCACCGCATGCTGGTAGTGCCGGTCTGTGTCCAGCCGTTCGTGCCCCGCGAATTCCATCACGGTTTTGTCCGAATTCGTATACGCCTTCATATGGCTGATGGCACGATGGCGCAGGTTATAGAGGGAAACCTTCTTCTCTTCAAGCCTCGGAACGCTTTTGCGCGCCCTGTACCAGGCGTTGCGTACCGTCTGGGCGTTGACCACCTCGCACGTCCTTGGTCCCGTGAACAGGAAAGCGGTTGGATTGTCCGGCACGAATGTTCGAAGGTGCAGGTCCAGCGCCTTGCAGATGAACCCCGGTATCGGTGGATGCCTGACGCTTCCGGTGCTCTTGGTTTCGTTGACCAGCACCTTCTTATGGCGTTTGCCCGTTTCCGGATCCTTCGGACTGTATTCCTTCGCCGCCCTCACGATGTCAAGCACGCCCTCCGAAAGGTCGTCCTTGAGCCTCACGTCCCTTCGCTGCAGCCCGTACACCTCTCCCGGCCGGAGCCCCATGACCCCGGACAGGTAGACCACCACCGCGAACCGCTGCGGCATGGCATGATACAGCGCATTCAGCTCTTCCATACTGATATCCACGTACCGAAAACGAGCCGTCGGTTTGTACATGCGGATGTGCACCGGATTGGATTTGAGCAGAGTGGTTCCGTCCTGGTCCAATTCCCGCTCGCACGCATCCCTGAAGATCTCACGCAGCAGCACATATGCCTTGTGCTTGACGGAGGCACCCTCGCCGGCCTTGCCCACCCTCATGGAGTCGGCCCACTTCTCGATGTCCCGCGGACCGATGCTTCCCATCGGCTTGTCGCCTAGGACGGGCAGCAGATAATCGTCCAGGTATTGCAGGTACTTCTCGCGCGTGGTCGGCGCTATCCGTTGTCCGTTCGGTTTTCTGCGGTTCTGCACGAAGTCGAGCGCATACTCGCGGAACGTTATGGTCGAACTTAGTTCCTTGGTCTTCTCGATTCGGGGCGGCTCCCAGCTTCCCAGCTTGATGAGCCGTTCCTGTTCCGCCAGCCATGCTTCGGCCATCGCAGTGTATTCCGCATCGAAATTCTTCGTATAGTGCCTCGGCAGGTCGGGCCACTTGGAATAGGCCCATACCGGTGGCTGATAGCGGGCCTGCACGTACTTATGCCCGTCGCGGGCGGAACGCACCAGGACCGAACCGAACTTTCGTCTCCCGCTCATAGGACCTCCGTTCCGATCTGCGGAGCCGTGGCGACCGACATGGACGTGTACATTTTTTCACTCTCATTCAAACTTGAAAAATATGCAGAATCCCAATGATTCCAACGGTTTAGAAGGATTTTGGAAGGCACTTGTCCTTCTAGAGAGAGGGACAAGTGTAAAAGTGTAAGCAAGAACGTTGAAATTCCAACGTTTATCACTCTTTTCAGCATGCAAAAAAAGTAAACAAGTGTAAATAAGTAAAAAAGTGTAAAAAAGTGTAAACATGGAGCATCACGTTCCCCAACGAAGACGTGGATGCGGGAGGCGTCAGATGCACATGTCCCTGGACTGGGATGAGCGAACATGCCGGAGTTCCTTTCGACGATAGAGTGACACACCGATTTGGTCCGTCATGTGTGTCACCTAATGTGTCATCGATATCGGCGTTTCCAACGTCATTCGAAGGCATCACACGGCAAAATGGCATATGGGCCAAACTGGTTGGAATCGCCGAAAGGAAGCCATTTTTCGGGCATGAAAAAAGGGCTTTCGGAATCATCCGAAAACCCTGCTGGCGGAGAATACGAGATTCGAACTCGTGAGGCTGTTACACCAACACGCTTTCCAAGCGTGCGCCATAGACCACTAGGCGAATTCTCCAATTATG
>JABLTR010047925.1_pt1 | contig 10204 bp, 8 predicted proteins | sample 7160071 | NCBI WGS metagenome assembly JABLTR01 (sample SAMN14651230, study PRJNA627086) | human gut metagenome | isolation source: feces | host: Homo sapiens
TATATTCATTATAACATGGAGGTTTTTTACTTGAAGCTAAAGCTGTTTGGGAACACACCTGCATAGCAGGTGGTTTATTTTTATTGCCAATACAACAAATGAGCTCTGACACATATGTATCAGAGCTCTTCAAGCTGGGCTACAAGGATTCGAACCTTGAAATGCTGGAGTCAGAGTCCAGTGCCTTACCATTTGGCGATAGCCCAATCACAACCACAAGCGATATTATACATGAATCCTTTTCAGAATGCAAGCATTATTTTAAAATTTTTCAAAAAAATTTTTATTTACCCAATTTATGGTTTTTTTCACCATATAAACGCACTGCTGTACTCTTCTCTACCGTGTAGGTCTGAACCTGACAATTCGTAGGAAATTTCATGCCTAACGACTTTGCACGCGCAAACAAATCATCATATGAAATTGTCACGTCTGCCTCCTGCTTTTTCAGTGCTAAATTTTCTTTTTCTAATACATCAATCTGAGACGCCAGTTGATACACTTGTTTATTCAAAAGCACTTCCTGATTTTCCATACGAACAATTTGGAAACAACTTAGAATCAAAACAAGGGATGCTGCACTTGCAATAATCCACTGTTTAATAAACTTTCTTTTCTTCTTCTGTTTTTCCACGTCAACAATTTTTACTTTTTTCCCCGTATTCACAATTTGTATGGCGGTATTTCCCACCACGTAATCCATCGTAACTTTCACAATATCCTCCGTTTTTCTAAACAATTAACCCAAAGTATCCCATTATTTCTTTTGTTTTGGCTCCTCCGTAGCCTCCACAATCAACATCGTAATTGCACCGGAACGGCTGGTATAATGCTCATCTGCGTACTGGTCAATTCTCTGAATCACTTTATCTTCTAACGTAATATTGACCCGTTTTTTCATCTATCAGCCCTCCAATCCTCATTCTATGTGTAATTTATACACATGGTATAGTTACATTATACACACTTTTTACGTAGAGTTCAACTATTTTCTGTGGAATTTTCACAAAAAAAAGGAAGTTCAATCGAATCGAGACAGGATAACGCTTTGCGTTATAGTCTCTCTCGAATTGAACTTCCTTTTTTGCTTATATAATTAGCCAAGGCCTCGAACTTCGAGTCCACGGCGGGGCTCGAAGAAAAAAAGAGTGGCTCCTTTTTGGAGTCACTCTTTTTTATATGAAAGCGCGAGACGGGACTCGAACCCGCGGCCCCAACCTTGGCAAGGTTGTGCTCTACCAACTGAGCCACTCGCGCACTTCTTAAACACAAGTGCTATTATACTGAATAACTGCCTGCATGTCAAGAAGTTTTTTTCATTCCTTATCGTTATTTTTCTCAGTATCAAAATACCAATAAATACCATACCGCTCATCATTTAGTGTATTAAACGGAACAAACTGTAGTCCATTTTCAAATGTCGTATCAGCATCCGTTCCTTTCAGATGAAACGACAAGGTTTCGCTTTCCGTATCACGTACCAGATAGTGCTCTATATGACTGACAAACTCATTCACAGAGGTCTCTTTTTGAATCGTCAGCGTTTCATTGTCAAGCAGTTCTGTCGTTTTTGGTTCACCATACGCAATTGTGTCTTTCCTGCACTCATTTCCTACTACCTTATAAAGAGGTGCGGTAAGGTCAATTCCTGCCCATGTCGCCTCTCCCATCTTTTCTTTCCCAAGTTTTGCAGCCAGAACCGTCGGTCCGTACCGAAAAGCAAACACGGCATCCTGATCCAAAAGTCCAACAGACTCCACTGACATCGGATATTTTGCCATTATCACATCACCATCCTCCCAGTTACGCTCCAATAAAACATACTCGCTATTACCGGCTGCTGTCATTTTCTCCGCGCCATTTACATAAATCGTGGCTTCCCCATGCATCCAATCCGGGATCCGAAGCGCAATCGCCACATCCGATATTTCTTTGTCATGCAATGCATTTAACACAAAAGAAATCTCCTCTGATTTTGTCACATCCGACTTCTGTGTAAGCACAAGATTCTTTTCCTCCCAAGTCACTTTTGAAGCAACATATTGATTTACAAGCAGCGTATCATTGGCACGAAAATAAATACTGTCGCCCAGTTTCGTGAAATTCTCCATGCCACTTCCGGTACAGCACCAGAACATATTCTTTTCCGGCTCCTCCTCACCAAACGTTTTGTAATACCCGGTTGCCATCGGCGTAAAATAAGATGCTGCTCCACTCTCCGTTTTTACCGCTCCCATAATCGCATTCCGCAAAGTTGTCTCATAATAATCGGCATACTCCTTTTTCCTTGTTGCCTTAAATAACTCTTTTGCAAGTTTTAACATATTGTGCGCACAACAGCTCTCACAATTTGTCTGCGTACGAATCTCATCCAGATGATAATCTTTCCGAAAATGCTCCATCACACTGATGCCGCCGGTAACAAAAGAATGTCGTTTCACAACCATTTCAAAAAACTTCTCAGCATCTGCAAGATATGCTTCATCTTCCTGTTTTGCCTCCCCCAGCTGTTTTAACACATTATATCGCTTAATCGCACCGATAAACTTAGGAATCTGGGTATTCGCGTGCTTTCCATCCAGGCAGTTCTTTTCACCTTTCGCAGCCATCAAAAAAAGTGCTTTCTCATCAAATTTCTGCGCCGCCTCCAAATGGTGCTTATTATGACTGTAGGAATACAGTTCATACAAACAATCATTCATGCCGCCATATTCCGTCTCCAATACCTTTTGATTCGTTTTTAAATCCCATTTACTCACACGCTCATAAATCCAGTCACCCAATTTTTCCGCAACCAAAAGAGCTGTTTCATTTCCCGTATATTTATAAGTATCTACAAGACCGGCAAGAACCTTATGCATATTATACCATGGAACCCACGTCTCGCCCTTTTTCTTTCCCTCCAAAATATCAAACTGCTTCTCAACATCCTCTTTATCTTCCACTTTTGCCCCAAAAAGGAACCCGGTGCCAAGTTTCTTCTGACATTCTTCCAAACCGGCAATTAACGTCTGCGATTTTTCTTTCAGTTCTTTATCACCAGTCACCTTCACCGCCTGTGCAAGAGCCGTAAGATAATGGCCGACACAATGACCGCCAAGCAAACTATCTTCCCATCCGCCATACGGTCTGACACCCTTTGTATCAATCCCTGCTGTCGTTCGAAATCCAGCCAGTAGGCGCGCAGTATCCATTTTTTTCAAGAAAGCTATATCCGACTTCTGAGCAGACAAATAATAATTGTCTAAAATCTGTACTTTGTCTAACTCAAATGGTTCAGTCCAGCCCATCTCATTCTCCGTCAAAACACAAATTGAAATATCCTGATTCATAAAAAATCCTCCCTTTGTTTTTGTATCCTTACTATTACACAAAAATGACAATAAGTAAATAAAAAAAGGGTTATGTTTCGTTTGAAAAAGTAAGATAATTATCTTATACTATATATTAACAACATATTAATCGCAAAATCAAGCAGGGAGAGCGTTAAAAAATGGAAGATATTAGAATATCAACGGCAGCGCAGGTACACTATAAATTCAATGGATTCTTTGAGGCAGGTTCACCGGATTGGATTCATATGTCACGTGAACTAATGGAAAATGAATTAATCATAGTAACAAACGGAACACTTTCCATTGCAGACGAAACAGACCGGTATGTCGTAAATGAAAATGAATACTTAATTATGGAGCCGGGACAGCAATTTGGTTTTGCCCCATCCCTCTGCACCTTCTACTGGCTTCATTTTGACTGCTTATTTTTCGGATTTAAAGACGAACCGGTTATTTTTCTTCCTAAGCAGGGACAAATATCCTCCCCAAACCGCATCCATAATGCCTTTTTGGAGCTTAATAATGCGAATTTTGTTTACCATGATGAACAAACGAATAATATGTATACCCTGCAGATTTTATTGGAATTGTATAATCAGTCGCAGAAGAAAACACTGCTTAGTCATTCCTACCGTGATTATTTATTGCAGAATGTCAAAAACTATGTCAAATGGAATCAGGCATACCACATCACCGTATCAGATATTGCAAAACATTTGGGTTATCATCCAAAATATCTTTCTGCCCGCTTCCACAAAGAGACCGGCATGACTTTAAAACAATATCTCATCCAGGAAACAATGGAGTATGCCAAAACCGAATTAACACATACAAACCGCAGTATTTTATCCATTGCGCTCAGTCTCGGCTTTTGTGATGGTCAGGCATTTTCCTGCGCCTTTAAAAAGCAAGCCGGAATAACCCCAACGCAATTTCGAAACAGCCACCACCCCATCACACGGAATAGTAACTAATCAAATTTTTTTAATTCTTCATACAGCCTGTGAACGGGAAGACCAACCACATTGAAGTAGTCCCCCTCAATTCCTTCAATAAACTTGCCAAACAAGCCTTGAATGCCATATGCTCCGGCTTTATCATATGGTTCATCGGTCGAAATATAAGCCTCAATCTCATTTTCTGTCATCGGCGCTACATTCACCTTCGTTCCCTCAGCAAATGATGACGCAGATACCATATCACCTGATTTTGCAATCACCGTAACACCGGTATACACCATATGACTTTTTCCCTGTAATTTATAAATCATTTCTCTCGCTTCTTCTGTATCTGCCGGTTTTCCAAGAATTTTTCCATCAATCGAAACAACCGTATCCGCACCAATAATGATTCCTTCTTCTACCTGCCCGGCAACTGCCATCGCTTTTTGATATGACAATTCTTTCGTCACTTCTGCCGGCTCATTTTTTGTGATTACTTCTTTGGTGTCCGATACAAGCACCTCAAAAGGAACCTCCAACATCTGAAGCAATTCTTTCCGTCTCGGAGAGCCGGATGCCAAAATCATTCGTTTCATTTTTCTTCCTTTCTAGAAACAAACGCTGCTCCCTATCGTTTAGGGAACAGCGCGTTACATACAAAATCATGCACTTATGCAAAATATTTTACACCGCTCTTGAAAATCTTCTGATCCTGGTCGCCATAAATATTTACGGCAACACCATCACCGCGGCGCTCGGAATGTGCCATCTTACCAAGAACACGTCCATCCGGACTGGTAATACCTTCAATTGCACAATAAGAACCATTCGGGTTAAAGTCTTCATCCATGGTTGGATTTCCATCAATATCTACATACTGTGTCGCAACCTGTCCGTTTGCAAACAATTTCTGAATCCACTCATCACTTGCCACAAAACGTCCCTCACCATGAGAAGCCGGAATCGAATATACTCCGCCAAGTTCTGCCTCCTGAAGCCATGGCGATTTATTCGTAACCACTTTTGTATAAACGGTCTTCGACACATGACGTCCAATACTGTTTGTCGTCAATGTCGGCGAGTCGGAAAGCTGTGTCGTAATCTTACCGTAAGGAACCAAACCAAGTTTAATCAACGCCTGGAATCCGTTACAAATACCAAGTACCAAACCGTCTCTCTCATCTAACAGTTCATGAACGGCATCTTTAATCTTTTCATTACGGAAAATGGAGGTAATGAATTTTGCCGAACCATCCGGCTCATCACCGGCACTAAATCCGCCGGCAAACATCAAAACCTGGGACTCACGGATTGCCTTTTCAAAAGCATCTACACTGTCCGTGATATTCTGCTCCGTCATATTTTTAAATACAATGCTCTTTGTATCAGCACCTGCTGCCTGGAACGAAAGAGCGGTATCATACTCACAGTTTGTTCCCGGGAATACCGGAATAAATACGGAAGGTTTTGCCACTTTATGTTTGCATACATAAATGTCTTTCGTATCGTAAAGTCCGGTATTGATTTCTTTGTCTTCCACACCGGAACGGGTAGGGAATACTTTTTCCAAAGTGCCACTCCAAGCCGAAAGTGCTTCCTCCATGGAAATCACTTCATCATCACACTCAAACTGCGGTTTATCCAATGTCTTACCAATCTTATCATAAGAAACACCGGCAGCATCCAACACAGCCAAATCCTCTTCATCAATCTCTGCTACAATTTCACCATAACCCGGTGTAAAGAAATATTCTTTTGGTTTATGTTTGCAGAATTTAGCACCAATCTTATTACCAAATGCCATCTTCGCAACGGCATCGGCAACACCGTTGCCATCAACTGCCTGTGCGGAACGAATTACACCATCACGCATCAGTTTCGTAATCTTCTCATACTGACTCATAATAAATGCAAAATCCGGAAGGTCATACTCATCCTTCTGAATTGTGAATTTCACAAGACGGCTTCCTGCTTTTTTCAGTTCGTTTGTTACAACATCCGAAATCTCAGCCACATCAACAGCAAAGGAACAAAGGGTAGGCGGTACATCAATATCGTTAAAGGTACCGGACATACTATCTTTACCACCAATGGACGGAAGACCAAGTTTAATCTGTGCATCATATGCACCTAACAAAGCTGCCATCGGCTCGCCCCAGCGTTTTGCATCTTCTGTCATACGTTTGAAGTATTCCTGGAATGTAAAACGGATTTTATGGAAGTCACCACCGGCTGACACAATCTTAGCAACCGAAGTAAGCACTGCATATTCTGCTCCATGATATGGGCTCCAGCTCATCAAATACGGATCCATGCCATAACTCATCATCGTAACCGTATCACATTTACCGTCAAGTACCGGAAGTTTAGCAATCATAGTCTGCGTTGGTGTCAACTGATATTTACCACCATATGGCATATTGACCGTGCAGGCACCAATGGAACTGTCAAACATTTCCACAAGACCTTTCTTTGAACATGCATTTAAACTGCTAAGTTTTTTCAAGAAAGCATCTTTGAAACTGTCTGCTTTTTCTGTCTTTGTCAAATAATTATCTGCTTTTTTCGGGCTTTCTACAACAACGTCTGTCTCCTGATGAGCACCGTTGGTATCTAAGAAAGCACGAGAAATATTTACAATCTCTTTACCACGCCATTTTAATACAAGACGTGGAGATTTAGTAACAGTCGCTACACAGACTGCTTCTAAGTTTTCTTCTTCTGCATAGGCAAGCATCTTGTCAACATCTTTCGGATCAACAACGATTGCCATACGCTCCTGAGACTCAGAAATCGCAAGCTCTGTTCCGTCAAGACCGGCATATTTCTTTGGTACCTTGTCCAAATCTACGGTCAAACCATCTGCAAGTTCACCAATCGCTACGGAAACACCACCGGCACCAAAGTCATTACATTTCTTAATCAGACGGCTCACTTCTTCGCGGCGGAAAAGTCTCTGAATCTTACGCTCAGTCGGCGCATTACCTTTCTGCACCTCTGCACCGCAGGTATCAATCGATGCTGTGTTATGTGCTTTTGAAGAACCGGTTGCACCACCACATCCGTCACGACCGGTACGTCCGCCAAGAAGAATAATGATGTCATCCGGATCAGAGTTCTCACGAATTACATTTTTTCTTGGAGCAGCACCCATAACGGCACCAATCTCCAAACGTTTTGCAACATAATTTGGATGATATACTTCATCCACAAGTCCGGTTGCCAGACCAATCTGGTTACCATATGAACTATAACCTTTGGCAGCTCCTGTCACAATCTTACGCTGGGAAAGCTTTCCTTCCATCGTCTCTTTCTGAGATTTTGTCGGGTCAGCCGCGCCCGTCACGCGCATTGCCTGATAAACATAGCCGCGTCCTGACAATGGATCACGAATTGCACCACCAAGACAAGTAGCAGCTCCACCAAATGGCTCAATTTCTGTTGGGTGGTTATGTGTTTCATTCTTAAAGAATACAAGCCACTCTTCTGTTTCCGGACCATTTCCATGGTCGATTTCAACCGGTACAACAATCGAGCAGGCATTAATCTCATCCGACACTTCCATGTCTTCCAATTTACCTTCTGCACGAAGTTTCTTCATACCAAGAAGTGCGATATCCATCAGAGAAACAAATTTGTCATCTCTGCCCTGATACATTTCATCATGTGCTTTTTTGTATTCATTGTATGTTTTTTCAACCGGTGCTTTATAGTCACCATCTTCAAACGTTACATTTTTTAACTCTGTGAGGAACGTCGTATGACGGCAGTGATCCGACCAGTATGTATCCAACACGCGGATTTCCGTCATCGACGGGTCTCTTTTTTCTTCTCCATGAAAATAATTCTGGATGTGAAGAAAATCTTTAAACGTCATTGCCAGACCAAGTGAATCGTACAATGCCTTTAACTCATCTTCCGGCATATCCTTAAAACCATCAAAAATCTTAACATCTGCCGGCTCCTCAAAAGCAGTTACCAAAGTTTCAGGAACTACTTCATCTGTTTCACGGGAATCTACCGGGTTAATACAATACGATTTGATACGTGCTAATTCATCCTCGGAAATATCACCGGATAACACATATGTTGTCGCAGACCGGATAATCGGCTCTTCTTTTTCATTTAACAGTTTCACACACTGCTCTGCCGAATCGGCACGCTGGTCGAACTGTCCCGGTAAATATTCCACAGAGAACACTTTGTCATTCTCTTTTTTCGGGAATCTTCCCTCATAAATATCATCTACCGGTGGTTCTGAAAACACTGTAACAAGTGCTTTTTTGTATACATCTTCGGAAATTGATTCCACATCATAACGAATCAACACACGCACTTCACTGAGCGTATCAATTCCAAGATAACTCTTAAGCTCCTGTTTCAACTCCTTTGCCGCTACGGCATAAGGTTCTTTTTTTTCAACATAAATCCGTTTTACGTCTGCCATGACATCCTCCATTTTCTGCTGTATTAAATGATATTATAAATTACTTTAATTACTGCTGTGTCGAACTATCTGTTGTCAGATAACCAATTGTAACTCTGCCCTTCCAGTAACTCTGTGCTGTTGCGGTATACTCTGCTTTAATTGTGTTTTTGTAAACCGCATCAAACTGTGTATCTTCTTCCTGAGAAATAACAGTCTCGCACTGCTTGTTGTAAGCAGCCGGGTCATTGTTATTTACCATCTTAATCACATAATAAGCTTCTTTTGTCTCAATCAAACCGGATACTGCACCATTTTTCATTGCTTTCACAGTCTTACGAGTAGCATTGTCCAGAAAATCCTTATCGGTTTCAATCAAATCTTTTGTCGAATAAGAAATTCCTTTGTTGTTATCATCGACTTTGTCATTGTCTTTGTCCGTAATAACATCTTTTGTAAAATCTTTTGCGCTTGCTGCTTTTTTCTGCAAAGCAATCATATCTTTCTTACCCTGTTCAAGTGTCTTTGCATCTTTATCCTTTGTCTTATTATCACTGCCGGTTTCTGTCTTGGCAAATGTATAATACTGCAAAGTATACTGACGATAAGATTTTTTATCGACAGATTTCTTTAACTTGTCCTTGTCGATTTTCAAAGTGGAAACAATAGAATCTTTATATTTCTCACCAAGTTTATCTTTCTCTTTTACAGTTGTAATCGTTGCCTCATCCAGACCTTTCATCGCTTTCTGGGAATCTGTCATATTCTTTCTGGCACTCTTGACATCTTCTTTAATTGTCTTTTTCTCTTCATCTGTTAAAGTCATACCCTTTTTCTGTGCGCACATATACAAAATCTCTCGTTTTTTCAACGCCTGCATAATCTGCTTTTTGTAAAGTGCTGCATAAGTATCACCATCTTCTGTCGTATCGGACCAGTCAAAAGACATGCCATACATCTGGTACATGCTTGCCATTGCTTCTGCCTGGTAAATATCATACATTGCTTCCGGATAATTTATCGTATGTGTTACAGTCTTCCCATCCGCATCTTTTCCTTCTACCGTCAAAATTGCTCTCGGACGAAGATTCACATAACATACCCCGCCGCCAAACACTGCAACAAGGATGATGCCAACAAGAATCAAAATCATATTCTTACTCAGTCCTCTGCTCTGTTTCACTGTGGACTGTGTGGCATTTTCCCCACCATTTTTCATAATTTTCTTTGCGCTATTCATTTTCTTTCAGCCTCCATAGATTAGTAATGCAAAGGGGGCAAAGAGATTTGACCCCAATATTCTTGTATTCTACCATAAAAAAACAAGGTTCGCAATAAGTACCACAAACATTTCACATATTGAAATAAAAAAACTGCTGACCCATTAAGATCAACAGTTTTGTAAAAATGCAGGAGATGGGACTTGAACCCACACGATATTGCTACCACAGGCACCTGAAGCCTGCGCGTCTGCCAATTCCGCCACTCCTGCGAACAAATGA
>JABLTR010064381.1_pt1 | contig 10198 bp, 7 predicted proteins | sample 7160071 | NCBI WGS metagenome assembly JABLTR01 (sample SAMN14651230, study PRJNA627086) | human gut metagenome | isolation source: feces | host: Homo sapiens
AGAGCTACACCATGGAGGCGGGGTGGGAGTACAGCGCCTCGTCCGACTACCGGACCCTGGACCCCGCCTTCAACATGATCCGGGTGGGAGAGGCGATGACCCGGATCCTGGAGGAGGCCGGAATTGCTGTGCTTCATGATACGACGCTGCATGACTATCCCTCCTATAACGGCTCGTACGACAAGACCCTGGAGAGCATCGAGGGCTATCTGGCCCAGTACCCTTCCATACAAATGGTGATCGATGTGCATCGGGACGCGGTGGAGCTGTCCGACGGCAGCCAGATGGGCACCTCGGCGACGGTGAACGGCGAGCCGTCGGCGCAGGTGATGCTGGTGATGGGCACCGACGAGGGGGGACTCACCCACCCCGACTGGCAGGACAACCTCTCCTGGGCCTTGAAGCTGCAGGTGCAGATGGAGCGGCAGTATCCGGGCCTCACCCGCCCCATGTCCCTGCGGCCGGAGCGGTATAATCAGCATGCCACGCCGGGCTCGGTCCTGGTGGAGATTGGAACGGCCGGAGATACGCTGCAAAAGGCCCTTCGGGCCGGAGAGGCCTTTGCACGGACCCTGGTATCCGTCATTCAGGGACTCCATTTGCAGGGTTGACCGGAGTCCGGCGTCTTTTTCATATGGCAAGGGTCTTGGAGAAAGACCGGGCGCGCTGCGGGAAAACTGCGGCGCGCTTTTTGCCGGACTCCGGCGGGCGGAAGGGCAGCGGAGCCCCGGGACATTTTTTATGGAACCGGGGGATTGGTGATTGTAATTTCCGGCAAATTCCGCTATAATAACAGCATGTAGCTTACAAACAGTGAGGAAGTGAAGGTATGGCGGAATATGTGATCGAGATGCTGAACATCACCAAGATTTTCCCCGGGATCAAGGCCAACGACAACATCACCCTGCAGCTGCGGCCCGGAGAGATTCATGCGCTGCTGGGCGAGAACGGCGCGGGAAAGTCCACTTTGATGAGCGTTTTGTTCGGCCTTTACCAGCCTGAAGAGGGCGTGATCAAGAAAAACGGCCAGGTGGTCCAGATCCGCAATCCCAATGACGCCACGGCGCTGCACATTGGGATGGTGCATCAGCATTTTAAATTGGTAGAGTGCTTTTCCGTGCTGGACAACATCATTCTGGGCAGAGAGGATTGCCGCATGGGGGTCCTGCAGAAGAAGCATGCCCGGGAGAAGGTGATGGCCCTGTCCCAACAGTACGGCCTGAAGATCGACCCGGACGCCAAGGTCTCCGACATCTCCGTGGGCATGCAGCAGCGGGTGGAGATCCTGAAAATGCTCTACCGGGACAATGAGATTTTAATCTTTGACGAGCCCACCGCCGTGCTGACGCCTCAGGAGATCGACGAGCTGATGGAGATCATGCGGGGCTTTAAGGCCGAGGGGAAGAGCATTCTGTTCATCACCCATAAGCTGGCGGAGATCAAGGCGGTGGCGGACCGGTGCACCATCCTCCGGAAGGGCAAGTACATGGGGACGGTGGAGGTGGCCTCCACCTCTGTGGAGGAGATGTCCCGCCTGATGGTGGGCCGGGATGTGCAGCTGAAGGTGGAAAAGTCGGAGCAGGAGCCGGGGGAAGTGGTGCTGGATGTGCGGCACATCACGGTTCCCTCCAAAATGCATAAGAAAAACGCCGTCCGGGATGTGTCCTTCCAGGTGAGGCAGGGGGAGATTGTGGGCCTGGCCGGCATCGAGGGCAACGGACAGACGGAGCTTGTCTACAGCCTCACCGGCCTGATGAAGCAGTCCCAGGGCAGCTTCACCCTCTGCGGCCGGGATATTTCCCACGCCGGTCCCCGGGCCCGCAGCAAGGCCGGGATGAGCCACATCCCCGAGGACCGGCACAAGCACGGGCTGATTCTGGACTATACCCTGGAGGAGAATCTGGTGCTGCAGCGGTACTGGAGTCCCCAGTTCCACCGCCACGGCTTGATCAAATTCGACGAGGTCCGGCGCTATGCCGAGAAGCTCATCGACCAGTACGACATCCGTTCCGGCCAGGGCCCCGTCACGGTGGCCCGGAGTATGTCCGGCGGCAACCAGCAGAAGGCGATTGTGGCCCGGGAGATCGACAAGGACCACAAGCTCCTGGTGGCCGTCCAGCCCACCCGGGGCCTGGACGTGGGCGCCATTGAGTATATTCACCGCCGGCTGGTGGCGGAGCGGGATCACGGCGCCGCCGTGCTGTTGGTTTCCCTGGAGCTGGACGAGGTGATGAACCTGTCCGATCGGATCCTGGTCATGTACGAGGGGGAAATTGTGGGCGAGTTCCATCCCAAAACGGTGGATGTACAGGAGCTGGGCCTGTATATGGCCGGCGCCAAAAGAATGGAGGGACATACCGCATGAAGAAATCCATCCGCTTGCGGGACAACGCCGGCTTGCTGAGCGTCATGGCTTCTGTGACCTCGATTTGCATCGGTCTGCTTTTCGGCTTGCTCCTGCTGTTGCTTTTGAACCCCGGCAATGCCCTTGCGGGCATGGGGAACCTGTTGAGTAAGGGCTTTACCGATGTGGGCAACGTCCTGTACCGGGCCGCCCCCCTGATTATGGTGGGTTTGGCGGTGGCCTTTGCCTATCAGGTGGGCCTGTTTAACATCGGCGCCTCGGGCCAATATACCGTGGGCACGTTTTTGGCCCTCACCTGCGCCATTGAGCTGCAGCAGCCGTGGTATGTGTGCATCCTGGCGGCGGCTTTGGGCGGCGCCCTTTGGGGCTTGTTCCCCGGCCTGTTTAAGGCCCTGTTCAATGTCAACGAGGTTCTGACTGCCATTATGTTCAACTGGATCGGCATGAACCTGGTCAATTTCCTGGTTCCCAACCTGCCCCGGATGCTGGATTCCGACTGGGGCGCCTCGGCCTCCGACCGGACGGCGGCTCTGGTCAACGCCAATCCGGACGCCGTTTTGCCCCGGCTGGGTCTGGACAAGCTGTTCCATTACAGCTACATGAACATCGGGATCTTCTTGGCCATGATCCTGGCCGTCGTCATGTGGGTCATTTTGAAAAAGACCACCTTCGGGTACGAATTGAAGGCCTGCGGCCACAACCGGGATGCCGCCGTATACGCCGGCATCAGCGCCAAGAAGAACATCGTGCTGTCTATGGTCATCTCCGGCGCTCTGGCCGGAATCGGCGGCGGATTGTACTATCTGGCCGGGGGCGGGCAGTACACCCTGCTGCAAACCATCGAAGGAGCGGGCTTTGACGGCATCTCCGTGGCGCTGCTGGCGAACTGCAACCCTCTGGGCTGTATTTTCAGCGCCGTGTTCCTGAGCTTTCTGCGCCTGGGCGGCAATGCCATGCAGTCCCAGGGCTATGCCACCGAGGCCACGGATATCGTCATCTCCGTCATCGTCTATTTGGCCGCTTTTGCTCTGCTGATTCGGATGATCCTGTCCGGCGGCTGGGGCAGGCGGGGCAAGAAAAACCGGAAAAAGGAGGCGCAGGCAAAATGAGCACAGGTACATGGGCCAGTATCATCAATCTGACCATTTGTTTCGCCATTCCTCTGATGCTGGTGGCCTTGGGCGGGATGTACTCCGAGCGCTCCGGCGTCATCAACCTGGCCCTGGAGGGCATTATGATCATGGGCGCCCTGGCCTCCACCCTGGTCCTGCAGGCGATGGACGCCGCCGGTTGGGGCGAGCAGGTGTTCACCTCCCAGCTGGGCGTGGCCCTGGCGGCCCTGATTGCCGGTCTGGCCGGTATGATCTTCTCCCTGCTGCTGGCCTTTGCCGCAATCAATCTGAAGGCGGACCAGACCATCGGCGGTACGGCGCTGAACCTCTTCGCCCCTGCGTTTTGCGTGGTCGTCGCCTGGGCCGTCCAGGGACAGGGCATCACGGACATCGCCATTCCCTCCTGGACCCGGTGGACCCCGGAGCAGCTGCATATTGCAGGAAAGGTCAATCAGGATTTCCTCCCGTCTTTGTTTAAGAAGTTTTACATCACCATTCCCATTGCTTTGGTGCTGTTCCTGATCGCCTGGTTCGTCCTGTACAAGACCCGCTTCGGCCTGCGTATGCGCGCCTGCGGAGAGCATCCCCAGGCGGCGGATTCTGTGGGCATCCATGTTTACAAGATGCGGTACGCAGGCGTGATGATCTCCGGCTTCCTGGGCGGAATCGGAGGCCTGGCGTATGTCTTGGTCACCGGCACCTCCTTTGCGGCGGACGTGGGCGGCTACGGCTTCCTGGCCCTGGCGGTGATGATATTCGGCAACTGGAAGCCGCTGCAGATTTTCTTCTGCTCCATCTTCTTCGCGCTGTTCAAGGTGGTGGGGACCTACTACACCTTGATTCCCATCCTTCCCAATTTCAAGGGCGTGGAAAAGGTATCCAACATTTACAATTTACTTCCCTATGTGGTGACCATGATCGTGTTGATCGCCACGTCCAAATCCTCTCAAGCGCCCAAGGCGGAGGGAATCCCCTACGACAAAGGCAGCAGATAGCCGGTTCGCCGCTTCCCCAGGCGGCCCCCATTGGAAGGAAAAAGAGTTCAAAAACCAGAGCCCGTTGCAGCATCCTGCAACGGGCTCCTTTTTTGGAAAACCCCGGGCCGGATGCCGGGAAGGAGGGTCCTACGGCCTTGGAAGAATTTCGCGGTATTTCGACGTTTTCCTCGCGCCGAGACCGCCCTGGAGCCTAGGTGCGGGGCTGATTTGGAAGCAAAAAGGAGGATATGGAACCCCGAAACCCGCTGCAAACGGCTGCAGCGGGCCCTTTTTGGAAACCCCGGGCCGACTGCCGGGAAGGAGGGTCCTACGTCCTCGGAAGAATTTCGCGGGATTTCGACGATTTTCTCAGACGGGGACCGCCCTGTGGCCTAGGCGCAGAGGCTGCTTTTAAAGCTAAAATGGGATATGAGACCCAGAAACCCGCTGCAAACGGCTGCAACGGGTCCTTTTTTGGAAAACCCCGGACCGACTGCCGGAAGGGGAAATCTACGTCCTCGGAAGAATTTCGCGGGATTTCGACGATTTTCTCAGAGGACACGGCGGTAGTCGGCCGCATCCGGGCGAACCGCCCGGTGAGAAATACCGGGCTGCGGCAACGACGGGACAAGCTGTGCAGCGGCAGCCGATGCTTTCCGGGAACGGTTGACAAGAGAGAAGAAAGCTTCTATGATAAGTAAGACGGAAGAGGACCGGCCGTACAGGGCGGCGGGAGAAAACCGGAACATCCACAAAGGAGGAAGAACCCATGTGCCGGTGCGACCATAGGCATAGCCCTAGCCGACGGGCAGGAAGTTGGAGAGCGGCAAAGGAATTTTGGGAAGACGCTGATTGTGCACAGGAAAAGGATTGGCATTGCGCAACCTGCGGAATACCGATCCAAGAGCCGAAAGTATATCATGTAGGTATGTGCATATTCCCATTTTTTACCCCGGTTTTATACTGCGTATGCACAAAGGCGATTGCACGGCTTGGAAATGTGTTCCCAAGCGTCATAGTGATGGTAGCTTGCAATCTTACGGCACTTTATTTAGACAAAATGTTGACCTTTCGCCTTTTGCCTGCCCTACTATTGTCGTATGGAAAATGGACGCCGGTGATACAAAAGCAAGGGGATGAGCCTTCGTTGCGGAAGAAAAATGGGAAGCGTGAATTGATTATAAAAATTGCAATGCTGCTGATGGGGATGGTTTGCGGCGGATGGGTGCTTCTGCGATAGAAATATCCGGATAGAAAAAGACGGGCCGGCCGGGCGGATGCAGCGGCTCACGGCGGAGATGCCGGGGAAGTGAGACCCGAAGGAAGTCACAGCGCCGGTGCGGCCATACCCCACACCCCGCCCCGATAGGAGGAAAAGCATATGGAGAAAGAATACCGCGGCTGCGGCATAGCGGTCCTAATCACAGCGATATTTTTAGGCGGAGTTTGGATATTACTTGGGGCGCTCTTGCATCGACATATCGTGCTATCTGGAGAAATGGATGCAATTATGGGCATTGCGATAACTTGCGTGTTTTTTATCCCTGCGCTCTGCCTATTTTTTCTTGGCGTCAGTGACTATAACAAGAAGGTCGTTGTGAGAAGCGACTCGGTTTCATATTATCACTGGGGAAGACAGGTCCGGACTTTTCAAAAAGAAGAGATCACAGTATACGGAGTAGCTCAATTTTATGCGAAAGACGCGTATATATTCTACTGCAGAGCGTCGGAAGATGATATCCTAAGGTACTGGAATGCCCATCAGAAAATGGCAAAGAGAATATTTCGGAAGCACTACGGCTCGTTAAAAGAGGGGGACGAAAAACTGTGGCAGCTCATGGTGGGCACGTACATCAGAAGAAAGCTGTCGTCAAGAAGAGACGACGTGATTGTTACAGACTGTACATATCATATTGGATTTGACGAAATTGTCAAAATTCTGAATAAAAAGCCGATTTTAACCGGAATCGTGTTGCTCAACGACCCCGGCAGTTGGGCGGACGAAATCAAAAGGGCCGGGGTTTGAAGCTTAAGGCCCGGCGGACCGGTCTCGCGGCGCACGGGCGGTCGCCTGCCGTGGTAAGCCGCCGGGCTTCGGAGGGCGGTTTGGACGATTCCTCCATGGCCTCAGAGGAATTTCGCGGAATTTCGACGTTTTTCTCAAAATCAGCCCCTTCCGCAGTCTGGGCGGAGGGGGCTGATTTTGAGGGAATGGGGGCGTAAAAAGCCGGGCCCCCTGCAGAACAGGCAGCAGGCCTATTTTAAAAGGCCTAAGGCCGGAATCTGGGCCTCGGAAGAATTTCGCGGGATTTCGACGTTTTCCTCGCGCCGAGACCGCCCTGGAGCCTGGGTGCGGGGCCGGTTTGGAAGCAAAAGGAGGATATGAAACCCCAAAACCCGCTGCAACGGGTTTCTTTTTTGGGAAACCCGGACCGGATGCCGGAAGGGGGAATCTACGTCCTCGGAAGAATTTCGCGGTATTTCGACGTTTTCCTCAGGTCGGGACCGTGGGACAACCTGGACCCGGGGGCCGGTTTTTGAGGAAAAAAGGGATGAAAAAACGCCGGGACCCGTTGCAGGGGCTGCAACGGGTCCTTTTTTGGGAAGCGCCCGGACCGAATGCCGGGGAAGGGGCTTTTGGGCTTCGGAAGAATTTCGCGGAATTTCGACGAGTTCCCCGCTGTCACCCGGCCTGCAAAACCAGGCCCTCGGGACCGGCGTCGATCAAGACGCACTGGCCGGGCAGCACGGAGCCCTCCAGCAGGCGCTTGGCCAAAAGGGTCTCCACCGTGTGCTGGACGTACCGGCGCAGGGGCCGGGCGCCGTACTGGGGGTCGTAGGCGGCGTCCACAATGAACTGCTTGGCCCGGTCGGTCAGGCGGCAGGAGATGTCCTGCTCCCGGAGGCGGCGGTTCAGGCGGTCGATCTGCAGGTCTATGATGGTGGTCACATCCTGCTTGGTCAGGGGCTTGTAGAAGACGATCTCATCCAGCCGGTTTAAAAACTCCGGACGGAAGGACCGGCGCAGCAGCTGCAGCACCTGGCTCCGGGTCTCGGCGGAGATGGAGCCGTCGGGACCGATGCCCTCCAGAAGGTGCTGGGAGCCTAAATTGGAGGTCAGAATGAGGATGGTATTTTTGAAGTCCACGGTTCTGCCCTGGGAGTCTGTAATCCGGCCGTCGTCCAGGACCTGCAGCAGCACGTTGAACACGTCGGGGTGGGCCTTTTCCACCTCGTCGAAGAGCACCACAGAGTAGGGCTTCCGGCGGACCGCCTCCGTCAGCTGGCCGCCCTCCTCGTAGCCCACGTAGCCGGGAGGCGCGCCGATGAGCCGGGACACGGCGAATTTCTCCATATATTCGGACATGTCGATGCGCACCAGGTTGCTTTCGTCGTCGAACAGGGCCTCGGCCAGGCTCTTGGCCAGCTCCGTCTTGCCCACGCCGGTGGGGCCCAGGAACAGGAAGGAGCCGATGGGGCGGTTGGGGTCCTGAATTCCGGCCCGGCTCCGCTGAATGGCCTCGGTGACGGCCTGCACGGCCTCGTCCTGGCCCACCACCCGGCGGTGCAGGGTCCGGTCCAGGGTCAGGAGCTTTTCCCGCTCCCCCTGGACCAGCTTGGCCACGGGAATACCGGTCCACCGCTCCACAATTTTGGCGATTTCCTCCTCGGTCACCTTGTCCCGGAGCATGCTGGACTCCTTGGCGTTCTGGGCGATCTGCTCCTCCGCCTCCAGGCGGCGCTTGGCCTCGGGCAGGCGGCCGTACTTCAGCTCGGCGGCCTTCTCCAGGTCGTAGCGCTGCTCGGCGGCCTCGATTTGGCGGTTCAGCTCCTCGATCTGCTCCCGCAGCTGCTGCACCCGGCCGATGGCGTTTTTCTCGTTTTCCCACTGGGCCTTTTTGGAGTTGAACTGCTCCCGCTCCTCCGCCAGCTCCTTCTGCAGCTCGGCCAGCCGGGCCTTGGACCGGGGGTCCTCCTCTTTTTTCAGAGCGGCCTCCTCGATTTCCATCTGGATGATTTTGCGGGAGACCACGTCCAGCTCGGTGGGCATGGAGTCCATCTCCGTGCGGATGAGGGCGCAGCCTTCGTCGATGAGGTCGATGGCCTTGTCCGGCAGGAACCGGTCGGAGATATACCGGTGGGAGAGGGTGGCGGCGGCAATGATGGCCGCGTCGGTGATCTTGACGCCGTGATAGACCTCGTAGCGCTCCTTCAGGCCCCGGAGGATGGCGATGGTGTCCTCTACCGTGGGCTCGTCCACCAGGACCGGCTGGAACCGCCGCTCCAGAGCCGGGTCCTTTTCGATATACTGGCGGTACTCGTCCAGGGTGGTGGCGCCGATGCAGTGCAGCTCACCCCGGGCCAGCATGGGCTTCAGGAGGTTGCCGGCGTCCATGGAGCCCTCGGTCTTTCCGGCTCCCACAATGGTGTGCAGCTCGTCGATGAACAGCAGAATCCTGCCCTCGGACTTTTTGACCTCGGCCAGGACCGCCTTCAGCCGCTCCTCAAACTCGCCCCGGTACTTGGCTCCGGCGATGAGGGCGCCCATGTCCAGGGAGAAGATGGTCTTGTCCTGGAGGTTCTTGGGCACGTCGCCCCGGACGATCCGCTGGGCCAGCCCCTCGGCAATGGCGGTTTTGCCCACGCCGGGCTCGCCGATGAGCACGGGGTTGTTTTTCGTCTTCCGGCTGAGAATGCGGATCACATTTCGGATTTCCTCGTCCCGTCCGATGACCGGGTCCATTTTTTGCTCCCGGGCCCGGCGCACCAGATCCGTGCCGTACTTCTCCAGGGCCTCATAGGTGTCCTCCGGGCTGTCGGAGGTGACCCGCTGGTTGCCCCGGATGGCCTGAAGGGCCTGCAGGCAGTCCTCTTTGGTGATGCGGTAGGTCCCCAACAGCTCCTTCACAGGCCCCTGGGCCGCTTCGATGAGGGCCAGAAGCAGATGCTCCACAGAGACGTACTCATCCTTCATCCCGGCGGCCAGGCGTTCGGCCTGCCGGAACACCTCGTCCACCCCTTGGGAAATATAGAATTTGTCCGCCTCCCGGCTGCCGGAGACCCGGGGCAGCTTCTCCAGCTCCCCCCGGGCGGCGGCCTCCAGGCTCTCCACGGTGACGCCCAGCTTCCGCAAAATCTGAGGGGCCAGGCCGTTGTCCTGCTGCAGCAGGGCCAGCAGCAGGTGGACCTGCTCCATCTGCTGGTGGCTGTTTTCTCTGGCGATGGTCTGAGCGCTTTGCACAGCCTCCAGAGATTTTCTCGTATATTGATTGAAATTCATAGTTCGCGCTCCTTCCACAGCCCGCTGGGGGCTGTCTGTTAGCACTCGGATTAGGAGAGTGCTAAAATATCTTTGCCTTCACTATACCCCCTTTTCCCAAAAAGTCAAGGGGCTATGCAGGAAAATTCCCCATGCCCGGTTTTTCCCGCCGGGGGGCGGGGGAAGGAGCGACGGTCCCCGGGATGCCGGACTATTGGGCCTGCTGGGCCCGGTAGTGCTCCTCCAGGCGGCGGATTTGCTCCTGGGTGAGGCCGTAGAGGGCGCCGTAGAGGCTGAAGTCCCCGGCCTGGGCCAGGAGGGCGGCCATGGCCTTCTGGGTCTGGGCCTGCTGGCTGTCCTGCTCCCGGCTCAGCTGATATAGAGCCATGGCCTCCTCGTAATCGCTCTCGGCCTGGACCTGCTCCAGCTGAGCGGCCAAGTCCCGGGCCAGAGCCTGCCGCCGGGCGGCCAGCTCCGCCGCCTC
>JABLTR010102333.1_pt1 | contig 10179 bp, 14 predicted proteins | sample 7160071 | NCBI WGS metagenome assembly JABLTR01 (sample SAMN14651230, study PRJNA627086) | human gut metagenome | isolation source: feces | host: Homo sapiens
ACAAAGTTTACCAAATTACACTCTATTGCGGAAGCACCAGCCTTGTTTCATTTCTCGTTGGTGCCTTTCGCGGAAAGGCATGGTCATATATGAAAGGACGAAAACCCTTATACTCTGTTTCTGCCGGGGAACGCCATGTCCGCCCGGGGGATGTAGCTGCGCCGCCCCTGCCGGGCGCGCTTCCCGCAGCGCTTCTCCCTGCGATAGACGGCCAGGCCAATGGCCACAATGGCCAGCATACCCAGGAAAGCGCCCACGCAAACCAACGGCGAGGCCACCAGCTGCTGGGGGACGGAGGCGGAAAGCTGCGCCGCAGGGAGGGCTTCCTCCACCGCGGGGAGGCTGGGGGCCTGTGCCCGGGTGACCAGGTGCAAGGCGGCCACGGCCGTCACGGTACAAACCAGCACCAACAAGAAAGACAGGAAATTTCGCAGCGTCTTTTTCCGCATCCTGCACACTCCTTTCTCCGATGAGCCACCTGTTCCGGTGGTTACACATCGATGACAAGTGTTACAATTTGGTTACATTCTAACACGGGTTTGTAAGAATTGCAAGCCCCTTTTTCACTGTTCATAAAGAATTCACAGCTGGGGACAAAATGTGGGGGCAGAAACAGGCATTTTCAAGGAAAAGCACAAAATTTGGGGCCTTTTAGCGAAACAGCGTGCACTGGCCGCTCTCCCGGTACCAGCGGATGCGCTTTTCTATCTCCGCACGGGGACACTGGAAATAGGCCGCCAGGCAGTCGATGCACAGGAACTCCTGGGCGCCCCGGTGCACCAGCTTGCGGTAGATGGCGATGTCGTCCCCGCCCAGGGGAGCGCCGCACTGCTTGCAGGTGTTGTAGTTGGCCATCACTTGCGGACCAGCTTGGCCCGGTACACGGCGCAGTCGTGGGGCTCCAGGACGTTGACGTACCGCTCGAAGAAGCTGCCCTCGTTCTCATGGGTCCAGCAGTTGTACATCTCCAGGCCCACCCCGGCGGAAACCGGCAGGCCCAAATCCCAGAATTGCAGGGACATCTCGCTTTTCACATCCCCAAAGTTGAACATGCCAATGGCTAGGGAGCCGTCGCTCATGGGCTTAACCAGCGAGAGCACGTTCTCCGGGTTGTTCCACTGGCGGATGCAGTAGGGCCCCCGGCACTCCATGTCCTGGTTGATGGCCAGCACGTCGGCGTTGGTGAGGGTCTCCTTGGTGTAGTCGCTCATAGAGCGGATGTCGCAGCCAATCATCAAGGGGGAGTTCATCATGGCCCACAGGGAGAAGTGGGTGCGGTACTCCACATCGGTGCAGCCGCCAATGGCGCCGATGTACTCGCTGTTGCTGCCGCCGTGCATGCCCACCACCAGCATGTCGATGTCGTTGTGGCAGTAGGGGCCGGAGAAGGGCGTCTTGTCCAGCTGGGACAGGGCCAGCTCCTTGATGGACTGCCAGCTGTCCTGAATATCCCCGGTGGAGCGGAACAGCTGGGCGCCGCTGCCCTGAATCCACTGGTGGACGTTGTCGCTGCCCCAGTTGCAGGCGGAGAACAGGATATCCCGGCCGCAGTTGCGCAGGGCCAGGCTCATGCGCTTGTAGAGGATTTCCCCATCGGCGTGGAGGGGCTTATAGCAGTTGTCGTACTTCAAGTAGTCCACGCCCCAGGAGGCGAAGGTCTCCGCATCCTGGAACTCGTGCTCAAAGCTGCCGGGGTAGCCCGCGCAGGTGTGGGTGCCGCAGCAGGAGTACATGCCAAACTTCAGCCCCTTGCTGTGGACGTAATCCGCCACGGCCTTCATGCCCTGGGGGAACTTCTCCGGGTCCGGCACCAGATAGCCCTTTTCGTCCCGCTGCTTCAGGCTCCAGCAGTCGTCGATGACCACGTACTCATAGCCGGCGTCCTTCAGGCCGCTTTCCACCATGGCGTCGGCGGATTCCCGGATGAGCTGGTCGTTGATATTCCAAGTGAAGGTGTTCCAAGAGTTCCACCCCAAAGGCGGGGTCATCCCCAAAAATTTGTCCTGCATACACAGTGCCTCCTATCGGCTGGATTTGCTTTCATTCTAGCCAGAATGCCGGGGAAAGTCAATCACTGTTTTGCGCTGTCCTGTCACAATCTTGCGCCCGGGCAAAACGAAAAGCCCGCAGGGCAGCACCCCGCGGGCCTTTGTGGCTTTGGTAAAAACTTACTTCAGCTCAACCTCAGCGCCAGCCTCGGTCAGCTTGGTCTTGATGGACTCGGCGTCGTCCTTGGAAGCGCCTTCCTTAACGGTCTTGGGAGCCTCGTCAACCAGAGCCTTGGCTTCCTTCAGGCCCAGGCCGGTGATTTCCTTGACAACCTTGATGACGTTGATCTTGTTGGCGCCAGCGCTCTTCAGCACAACGTCGAACTCGGTCTTCTCTTCAGCAGCGGGAGCAGCGGCAGCGGGAGCGGCCGCGGCAACAGCAGCGGGAGCAGCGGCGGAAACACCGAACTCCTCCTCCAGAGCCTTGACCAGCTCGGAGAGCTCCAGGACAGTAAGGGACTTGACTTCTTCAATCAGGTTGGTGACTTTCTCAGACATGATGAAATACCTCCATGTGTAAAGTAATTGGCAAAATAAGATACAAAATGGGTTCCCGGGTTTTCCCGGGGGATGCCCTTAGGCGCTCTGCTTTTCGGCAATGGCGTTGAGGGCGATAACCAGACCACGGATGGTGCCGTTGAGCACGTTGGCAAAGCCCTGGATGGGGCCGTTCAAGCCGCCGAGCACCTGGGCCACCAGGACCTCCTTGGGGGGCAGCTTGGCCAGCTCGTCAATGCTCTTGGCGTCCACAGTGTCGCCGTCGATAAAGCCGGCCTTCACCGTGAAGTTCTCGTTATCCTTGGCGTAGTCGGACAGGATCTTGGGGGCGTCCACATAGCCGTTCTCGCTGTAAGCGATGGCGGTGGCGCCGTGGAGATGCTCCTCCAGGCCCTCGATGCCGGCCTCCTGGAAAGCCAGGGACAGCAAGGTGTTCTTCACAACCTTGTACTCGCAGCCAGCCTCACGCAGCTGCTTGCGCAGCTTGGTGTCTTTCTCCACCGTGATGCCTTCGTAATTCACCAGGACACCCACATTGGCCTTTTTAAAGTCCTCGGCCAGCTGGGCGACCTGCTGTTTCTTCTGTTCTAAGATTTTCTCGCTGGGCAATTCGTTTCACCTCCGGATGTGAAAGTAAAATCAAAAACGCCTTTCCGGGGAATACCTCGGAAAGGCGTCGCAAGCAACATTGGGAAACCGCGCGGCAGCACCGCGCCGGGGCCTGTGCCCCTGTTTCACACACTGCTTGTCTTTCCTCGGCAGGCCGGACAAAACCGTTTACAAACCTGCTGTCTTTGGATGGACAGCTTATTTATTATAGCAAAGGGAACCGGACTTTGTCAAGCCCCAAATTACCACAGCTTAGATAAACTTAGCGGGGTTGATCTTCACGCCGGGGCCCATGGTGGCGCTGACCACGCAGGAGCGGACGTACTGGCCCTTGGCAGCGGAAGGCTTGGCCTTCACAATGGCGTCCATCAGGGTGTCGAAGTTCTCCTGGAGCTTCTCCACGCCAAAGGAAACCTTGCCGATGGGGCAGTGGATGATGTTGGTCTTATCCAGGCGGTACTCGATCTTACCGGCCTTGGCATCGGTAACAGCCTTGCCGATGTCGGGGGTAACGGTGCCAGCCTTGGGGTTGGGCATCAAGCCGCGGGGGCCCAGCAGACGGCCCAGACGGCCCACCTGGCCCATCATGTCGGGGGTGGTGATGAGCACGTCGAAGTCCATCCAGTTTTCACTCTGAATCTTCTGGACCATTTCCTCGCCGCCCACAAAGTCGGCGCCGGCGGCCTTGGCCTCCTCTTCCTTCTCGGGCTTGCAGATAGCCAGCACGCGCACGCTCTTGCCGGTGCCGTTGGGCAGGACAATGGCGCCGCGGACCTGCTGGTCGGCGTGGCGGCCGTCAACGCCAAGCTTTACATGGAGCTCGACGGTCTCGTCAAATTTAGCAGTGCCAGTCTTGACGCAGATGTCCAGGGCCTCAGCGGTGTCGTACAGCTTGCTGCGGTCGATGAGCTTTGCGCCTTCCACATATTTCTTACCGTGTTTCATTGTATCTTTCCTCCAGTGGTAAATATCGGATTAAAAAGATTTCCTCCCACTCGGGAATCAATCGACTACTTCGATACCCATGCTGCGGGCGGTGCCGGCAATCATGCGCATGGCACTTTCCACAGAAGAGGCGTTCAGGTCGGGCATCTTCTGCTCGGCGATCTTCTGCACCTGCTCGCGGGTGATCTTGGCGACCTTCTTCTTGTTGGGCTCACCAGAAGCCGTCTCAATACCGCAGGCCTTCTTGATGAGGACAGCGGCGGGCGGGGTCTTGGTGATAAAGGTGAAAGAGCGGTCGGCGTAGACCGTGATGACGACAGGGATGATAAGGCCCACATCGTTCTTGGTACGCTCGTTAAATTCCTTGGTAAACGCCATAATGTTCACGCCATGCTGGCCAAGCGCGGGGCCTACAGGCGGAGCCGGGGTTGCCTTGCCGGCAGGGATTTGAAGCTTGATAAAGCCCGTAACCTTCTGAGCCATTTGTTTGCACCTCCAAAATTCGTGGTGGATGACGGCGCGGCCGTGAGAAAGATTTCAGCCGTGCCTCCCACAGGGGCGTTGCCCCTCACATCAAAGCGGGAAACTTTCCCGCTTGCTGCCTTGCTACTTTGCCGCTGTTTTTTCACGGGGCGCGGCCGCCCTCTCGGGGGAACGCCCAGGCCTGGGGCATCAGTCCACAGGCTCGGCTTGGTCCAGCTCCAGCTCCACGGGGGTTTCACGCCCAAACATGGAAACGGTGACGCGCACGCGGTTTTTCTCCACGTCCATCTCCTCCACCGTGCCGATGAAGCCCTCCAGGGGCCCGTCCACGATGTTGACGGAGTCGCCCACCTTGTAGCTGACCTCCACCTCTTTGTTCTCAATGCCCAGCCGGGCCACCTCGTCCTCCGTAAGCGGGATGGGCTTGGAGGAGGGCCCCACAAAGCCTGTGCAGCCGCGGATGTTCCGCACGGCGTACCAGGATTCGTCCGTCATCACCATTTTCACGATGACATAGCCGGGGAAGATTTTGCGTTCCACTTCCTTGCGCTTGCCCGCCTCGGTGATTTCCGTCACCTTTTCGGTGGGCACGCGAATCTCTTGAATCAGTTCCTGCAGTTGGCGGTTCTCCACCGTTTTCTCCAGGTTCGAGGCCACTTTGTTCTCATACCCAGAGTAGGTGTGCACCACATACCATTTCGCTTCTTCAGCCATCTGCTACCTCCGTTTTCCTGAAACTCCCCTAGGGGATGTTTACCCGGCCACGTCCATCACAAGACCCAGAAGGTTCATGAACACGGTGTCCAGCAGGAAAACGAACAGGGCTGCCACGATGATGGTCACCAGCACCACGCCGGTGTTCTTAAACGTGGCCTTGGGGGTGGGCCAAACAATCTTTTTGACCTCGCCCTTGCAATCGCGGAAGAACTTCGTCACGCGCTTTACAAAGCGGACAAAACCGTTTTCGGTCTTTTTGACGTTTTCTGCCATGTCTCCCGCTCCTTACTTGGTTTCCCTGTGCAGGGTGTGCTTCCGGCAGAACCTGCAATACTTGTTCATTTCCAGCCTGTCGGGGTCGTTCTTCTTGTTCTTCTTGGTGTTGTAGTTTCTCTGCTTGCACTCGGTGCAGGCCAGCACGATTTTGACTCTCATTGTTTGTCGGCACCTCCGTTTTACGGAAAAATTTTTGGGGCTTCTCGCCCCGGCCTCCCTCGGAAAAACAGGCGCAAAAAAAGAACCTCTTTTTCGAGGTGCTACCAGTATAGCACAAGAGGTTCTTCTTTGTCAAGGCTTTTTCCTTGGCGGCGGGGCGGTTTTGCCGGCAAACTCCCGCAGCCGCTTGGTGGGGGAAGCCGTGACTGAGAGGGCAACCCGCCAGCGCTTCTATACAGCCCATGGGAGGGGGCCGCTGGCAACTTGCCCTCTCCGCCCCCTGTGGGGGCACTCTCGCCTGCCGGCTCGGTCAAGCGCTGAACGGTGCCCACCGGGCACCAGCGCCCCGCCAGCTTTCTTTCGAGAAAGCTGGGCAAAGAACTTCACCCGCCTACGGCGCGCACGCGAGCTAATTGTTCGCACAGGCGTGAGTGTAGCTCACCGCCCCAAAGCGCGACTTGACAGCCCAGGCACTGGGCCCTTAGTGGTCGTTGGAGAGGGGCTTGGCGACGACCTTCTTCTTTTTCTTCTTCTTTTCGGGCTTAATCTTCTTGCCCTTGAGCTTGCGGGTGAACTTCAAGTCCTTTTGCAGCTCTTCGCCCACGCGCTGGGTGAACACCTGGAAGGCGCTGTCCGACAAAGAGTTGAGCAGGCTGATGGTGACGATGGAACGGGTGTCCAGGTCGCCGTTTTTGTACATGTCGTCAAACAGGGAGCACAGCTTCTTCATGGGGTCGCTGTCGGGGTATTTCTGGGCCAAGTCCTCGCAGCGGGGCACCACGTGGGCCTTGATGAAGGTGACGTAGCGCACCTGGCCGTAGACTATCTTCTCCTCGTTGAGCTCGTCCCGCAGCTCGGGGAAGATGTTCACCAGGCGGTTGACAAAGAACAGGGGGTCTACCGAGCGCTCCCCCTCCTTGCCGCGGCGCTTCTGCTGCACCACCGCCACGCGCTTGGGCCCGCGCACCACCTCTAAAAAGTCGTTGAGGATGCTCTCGGCGTCGGCCTTGGTGCCCTCCTTCTCGTCAAACAGCCACAGGGACAGGCTGCGCCAGGCGCCGGGCTGGCCGTCCTCCTTCAGGGTGGTGGAGCGCAGCTCGAAGCGCTGGTGCTTCACATCGTACAGCAGGCCATAGGCCACGTCGGCGGCGGAGAACATCACCAGCTTGCCCGCTTCGTCCTCCAGGGGCTGGGCCTGGGAGAAGCCCTGCTTCGCAAGCTCCTCCTGCAGGCCGGTCTCTATCAGTTCAAAGGCTTTCAAATCCAAATGAATCCACTCCAGAAAATAGTCATATCTATGGGGTATTATAGCATGGGGCCGGGGAAAAGTCTATCCTTTTTTGCGCCATAAGGGCCGCGGGGCCGGCCCGCCGGGGAGAAATGCCCTTCCCGCCCCGGGAGGGGTTGCGAAATCCACAGGGGCATAGTATAATATGGATTCGAATTCTGCCCTTCCTCCACCCAGCGCCTTTTGGGAAGGACAGCTGGAAAAACTTTTTTGAAACGCATGGGGTGTGATTGCAATGAACAAAAGCGCCAAGCTGAGCCTGGCTGTGATTTTCGGGGGCGTCTCCTCCGAGCATGAAGTCTCCCGGATGTCCGTCACTTCCATCCTGGAGAACCTCTCCAACGAACGATACGAGGTGCACATGGTGGGCATCACCAAAGAGGGGCGCTGGCTGCTGTACACCGGCCCGGTGGAGGACATCCTCTCCGGCGCCTGGGAGCAGGGCCCCGTTACCCCCGCCTTCCTCTCCCCCGACCCCTCTGTCCACGGGCTGGTGGCCCTGCGGGACGGCAAGGCCGAAACCATCCATGTGGATGTGATTTTCCCCGCCCTCCACGGGAAAAACGGCGAGGACGGCACCATCCAGGGGCTGTTCCAGCTCTCCGGCATCCCCTATGTGGGCTGCGATACCGAGTCCTCCGCCATCTGCATGGACAAAGCCGTCACCCACTCTTTGCTCTCCTCCGCGGACATCGAGCAGGCCCACTACCTGTGGTTCTACGCCGACCGCTTCGACGCCGCCCCGGATACCATTAAAAATAAAATCCAGGCCCGGCTGGACTTCCCCGTGTTCGTTAAGCCCTCCAGCGCCGGCTCCTCCGTGGGGGTGAGCAAGGTGGAGCGCTTTGAAGACTTGGACCAGGCCATCCGCAAGGCCGCCCGGGAGGACAAGAAAGTGGTGGTGGAAGAGGGCATCACCGGCCAGGAGGTAGAGGTGGCCGTGCTGGGCAACCGGGACTGCGACGCCTCCATCGTGGGGGAGATCGGCGCCTCGGCCCAGTTCTACGACTACGACGACAAGTATATAAACGGCACCAGCCAGCTGTACATCCCCGCCCGCATCCCCCAGGAGGTCAGCGAGAAAATCCGCCAGACCGCCGTGCGGGCCTACCGGCTGCTGGGGTGCTCGGGGCTTGCGCGGGTGGACTTTTTCGTCACCGCCGGGGACAACCGGGTGATTTTAAACGAAATCAACACCCTGCCGGGGTTCACCTCCATCAGCATGTACCCCAAGCTGTGGATGGCCATGGGCCTCTCCTACGGGGAGCTGCTGGATAAGCTCATCGAGCTGGCCTTGCAAAGGGCCGGCCAGTGAAAGGGGGCGTGACCCGTGGATAACCGTCCCATAGGGGTGTTCGATTCCGGCCTGGGCGGCCTGACCGCTGTAAAGCAGCTGGAGCAGGTGCTGCCCGGGGAGAGCCTGGTCTACTTTGGGGACACAGGCCGCGTGCCCTACGGCTCCCGGGGGAAGGACACCATCCTCCGCTACGCCCGGCAGGACATGGACTTCCTCCTCGCCCAGAACGTGAAGGCGGTGCTGGCCGCCTGCGGCACGGTGAGCTCCGTGGCCCGCAGCGTGGGGGAAGCCCTCTCCGTGCCCTACATCGACGTCATCGGGCCCAGCGCCCGGGCTGCCGCCGCCGCCACGAAAAACGGGAAAATCGGCGTCATCGGCACGGCGGCCACCATCGCCAGCGATTCCTACCGCAGCGCGCTGCTGCGCATCAACCACAAGCTGGAGGTGTATCCCCAGGCCTGCCCCCTGTTCGTCTCCCTGGTGGAAAGCGGGTTTGTCTCCCCCCAGGACGAGGTGACCCGCCTGGTGGCGGAGCGCTACCTGGCCCCTGTGCGGGCCGCCGGGGTGGACACCTTGATTTTGGGCTGCACCCACTACCCCATCATCGCCCCCACCGTGGCCGGGGTGATGGGCCGGGGCGTCACCTTGATTGACAGCGGCCGGGAGGCTGCTTTGACCCTGGCCCAGGCCCTAAAGGAGCGGGATTTGCTCTGCGAAGAGGGCCACCGCCGCCAGGCCAGCTACTTTGTCACCGATACGCCGGAGAACTTCCTCAACGTGGCGGAGCTGTTTTTGGGCCACAGCGTGGAAGGCCGCACCCAGCGCATCGATATAGAAAGCTATCCCGCCGAAACGCACGGAAGAAGGGAACGGGAATGTTAAAGGACGACTACGACATCAACATCATCGGGCGCCAGGCCTGGGAGGAGGACCAGGGGGAAATTACCCTGAACACCACCGGGGCCTACACCTACCGGGGGGGCGCCCGGTTTATCGCCTATAAGGAATACGACACCGAGGACCCCAAGGTCAGCTACACCTCTGTGCTGAAGGTGGAGCCGGGCAAAGTGACCATGATGCGCTCCGGCTCGCCCACCCGGCTGATTTTGGAGAAGGGCCGCCGCCACCTGTGCCTGTACGACACGGGCTACGGCACCTTGACGCTGGGGGTGTTCACCAGCGAGCTTTCCACCAGCCTGGGGGAAGCCGGCGGGCGGATCGACATCAAGTACACGCTGGACATTGACTCCAACCTCTCCAGCAGCAACGAAATCACCGTGGAGGTAAAGCCCCGGGGCCAAAGGGCCGCCGCCCTTTGAGGAGCGCGCCTGGGATGATTGCAGTCCCCCACTTGAAATCCAAAAGTGGTAAAGTACTCGAAAAACCCAGTGTTTATGCGGGGTTTGAACTTTACCACCCTGGTAAAGTACTTCCTTTTCTGGTAAAGTACTTTACCACCGGGTAAGTACTTTACCACCCTGGTATAGAACAAAACCCGCATGGTTCCTAGCTTTTTGAAGTACTTTACCACTTTTTCATTTTCGGCCCTAGGGCAACTTGGGCCGGACCACTTGAAATAAGAAAATGAGACACAATGGCTGAAAACCCAGCATTCATGCGGTTTCTGGGTTCTGTCTCATATGAGACAGAATGGGACAACTATCTCACTTTTACTTGATTGTGTCTCATATGAGATACTTCGCGAAACCCGCATAAAACCTAGCTTTTTTGGCAACTGTCTCATTTCCCTATCTTCGGCCCTGGGGGCCCAGTGCCTGGGCTCTCAATTCGCGCCAATGGCAGCTCGCTGCCGCTCGTGCTCATCGAGAGAATAGCGCACGTGCGCGGGGGTTGCACCC
>JABLTR010033708.1_pt1 | contig 10178 bp, 9 predicted proteins | sample 7160071 | NCBI WGS metagenome assembly JABLTR01 (sample SAMN14651230, study PRJNA627086) | human gut metagenome | isolation source: feces | host: Homo sapiens
AAAAAGCAACCTAAGATATTAAATATCTTAGGTTGCTTTTTTTAATTTAAACTCCTATTAAATCTTATAAGATGAGCAACTCCCGGTATACTTTCACCCTGTTGTACTGATGTTGGAGACATAAGTGCGCCTGTTGCTATAAATAATACATCTTTTAGCTTACCTTCTTTTAAGCCATTTAATATATAGGCGCAAAGAACCGATGCAGAACATCCGCATCCTGATCCCCCTGAATCAACTCCTTGTTTATCTCTATCAAAAATTAAAAGGCCGCAATCTGTATATTTATCGCCCAAATTTATACCTTCGCGGCTTAAAAGCTCTATTAAAATCTGCGAACCTACAAAGCCAAGGTCTCCTGTTGCTATCATATCAAATTGCTTTGGATCATACCCAGTATCATTAAAATAATTAAGCAAAGTTACAGCCGCAGACTTAGCCATAGCCGCACCCATATTATTAGCATCTTTTATACCTGCGTCAACTATTTTTCCTACAGACATTTCGGTTATGCATATATCCGATCCGCTATTACCTAATATAACAGAACCTGAACCTGTAACAGTCCATTGGGCTGTTGGAGGACGTTGTCCGCCATATTCAAGCGGAAATCTGAATTGTCTTTCTGATGATGCAAAGTGTGATGATGTTACACATGCGCATTTATTAGCAGAACCAGAATCTATCATCATAGAACCTACTAATAAACTCTCGGCCATAGTTGAACAAGCTCCATATACACCTAAAAATGGTATATCAAATGGTTCAAGGCCAAATGTTGAACTGATACATTGGTTCAATAAATCGCCTGCTATAATACCATCCATATCAGACGGCTGGCATCCAGCTTTTTCAAGAGCTTTTTTTACAGCTTCTCTTTGTAATACGCTTTCAGCTTTCTCCCAGCTTTTTTGGCCTATTAATGTATCTTCATATACCATATCAAAATTACGTCCTAAAGGGCCTTGACCTTCTTTTTTTCCTACTACAGCAGCATATCCTAAAACTGATGGCTGTTTATCAAGCTTTATTGTATAGTTACCTATCCTTTGAGCCATAATGTCTATCCCTCTTTATATAATTATTATAAAGTAAAAAGCCATAATATAACTCCATAAATTATTGATGAAGATATACCATATACTATAACTGGGCCAGCTAATGCAAATAATTTTGCACCTACTCCCATTACCCATCCTTCACATTTAAATTCAATTGCAGGAGATACTATAGCATTAGCAAATCCTGTTATCGGTACAATTGTACCAGCGCCTGCATATTTTGCTATTTTATCAAATACACCTATTCCAGTTAATAACCCTGCTATAAATATAAGTGTAACAGAAACTACCGATCTTGCATCACTTACACCTAGACCTAAATATACATATAATCTATAAAGTAATTGTCCTATTGTACATATAAGTCCGCCTATTAGAAATGCAAAGCACATATTTCTAAGCATATGGCTTGGAGGACTTATTTTTTTATTTAATTCATCATATTCTTTATTGGAAATATTCAATATAAAAATCCCCTTTTTTTCTTATATTTATAAAATCTATTTTTATTTTATCCTACAAGATTAGTTTAATTCATAAAATAAGTTAATTTGGGATAATAATATAAAAAAAGAAAAATTAAACTATTTTCGGTACATAATAATATTAATAAAAGCATTAGGATGTGATTATATGCCTGTAATCGATATCAAAGATATATATAAAATTTATAATTCATTAGATACTGAAGTCAGAGCATTAGACGGTGTATCATTATCTGTTGATAATGGGGAATATGTCGCTATAGTAGGAAGTTCTGGTTCAGGTAAATCAACTTTAATGAATATTATTGGATGTCTTGATACTCCTACAAAAGGATCTTATTATTTAAATAATGAAAATGTATCTACATTAAGTGATAAGCGGCTTTCTCAAATACGCAATAATCAAATAGGTTTTATATTTCAAGGATATAATCTTATACCAAATCTTGATGCATTAGAAAATGTTGAATTGCCGCTTATGTATAGAGGTTTAGATAGAGATAAACGCAGAAAAATATCTCTTGAAGCTCTTGAGCGCGTAGGTATGGGCCATAGAATTCATCATCGGCCATCACAACTATCAGGCGGGCAACAACAAAGAGTAGCTATTGCACGTGCTATCGCATCTTGCCCTCCTCTTATACTTGCAGATGAGCCTACAGGTAATCTTGATTCTGTTTCAGGATCAGAAGTAATAAAAATAATACAAGAACTAAATAATGATGGACAAACTGTTATTTTAATTACTCATGATAACGAAATAGCAAAATCTGCTAAACGTATTATACGTATATCAGATGGTAAAATTATTACAGATAGTATTGCAGATTAATAGAGCCTACCAGCAAAGCTGGTGGGGTTACATATATAGGTAAAGCCCTATGATATAGTCACACCTAAAAGTGTAAACAGTCTACCACTTACAAAAATATTTTACTTACTACCCGTAAACGGGACTACATACTTATTGAATATTATTTAATCTATAATATGATCTGCTTTAAGTTGCTTTTGGATATACTCTGTAATTTTCTTTGTATTATTGCCTTTAGCATCAACATAGTATCCATAACTTCAAAACTGTCTTGCCATAATTTAAGTTTGTATGTCTCTCTAATATAATCAATCTGTTTTATTCCATTTCAATACCCTACAAAACTCAACACTAACATTTTATGATATACTTACTATATCATCCTTAAATATCAAACAATATAAAAAACAAAAGTAAAAATATGCTATATAATATTAAAACAACATTAGAAATACGTTACCGTAAATAAGGGGGCGCCTGCGAGCAACCATATGAAATATGGTTGCAAAATGCAAAATAATTTGCTATATGAAGATGATGTATATTTAAAATAATACTAGTTTCTCTTATTAACTCAGTTTAAATATTTAAAAAATTATTTTGCTTAAAGCGCATCCAAAGGATGCGCTGCGCAGGCGCCCCCATAAACGGTACTTTTACATCATCTGTAGCCCTTTCATTTTAGTTTTAGAATTATTTTTTTGCAAATATGATATGATATTTGTAGTTCCAAATCAAATGTGTTAAACTGTTAATGTAATTGGGCTTTATGAATTATATCCTTTTTTTGATACTTTAGTTCTGTTAGTATACCGTTTATTGTATCAAACGAATTTTTTATTTCATTTCAATTACTTGCGCTTTTACCCTTCTGCATAACAAGCTGACCACAATGTAGTCACATAACAATAAATAAGTCAGGCTATGAGAAATGATCATAGCCTGACTTATTTATTGTTATATTAATTGTTATAAAATATATTAATTATAATTTTCCATCGTAAATATCGTCAAACATAGCGATACGTTCAGCATGGCGGCCACCTTCAAATTCTGTATTTAAAAATACATCAACAAGTTCACATGCTGCTCCACCGCCTATTACCCTTGCACCCATACATAATATATTTGCATCATTATGCAGACGTGTATATTTGGCGCTAAAATAATCTGAACAGCAAGCTGCTCGAATACCTTTTACTTTATTAGCTGCAATAGATATACCTATACCAGTACCGCATACTAATATTCCTTTTTCATATTCTCCTGATGCTACTGCATGTGCTACAATAGCGCCATATTTAGGATAATCAGCTCTATCTGTACTATATGTACCAAAATCTTTATAAGCTATACCCTTTTCATCTAAATATTTACGTATTTCTTCTTTAAGAGGAAATCCCGCATGATCTGAACCTATAGCAATCATTTCAAACATCCTTTCAAAAATTATTTAACTTTTTTTAATTTTAATTCTCTTTCCGCTTGTGAAGGTCTTAAGTATACTGGTACAAGTTTATCACTGTCAATAGCAATATTTTCATTATTAATTAAATTTTCATATGCTGCCAAAGCAACGCCATATGAACGTTGATATCTTAAATTTGTCGGTGAAAGAGTGATATTATATAAATCTTTGCATGATTCATAACACAATACTGCTCCATCGCCTGCTAAAATTATTTTTTTATTGTATTGAGCCAGTTCTTTTTTTAAATCTTTTATAGATATAGCTCTATCTTCTGTTATACGGTTAACTTTATCGCTATTCAACTCAAATAATGCATTATAAACCTGCTTACGTCTCGCATCCATTGAAGAGCATATTATAACATTATCCATATATCCGCAAAAATTATAAGCAATAGCTTCTAAAGTAGAAATACCAACACATTTTTTATTTTTTGCAAACGCCATACCTTTTACAGCCGCTACGCCTATCCTTATACCCGTAAATGAACCAGGACCATATGATACAGCAAAATAATCTACTGAATCTAAATCTATTGAAGAATATTTAATTGCCGCATTAACCATAGGCATAAGCGTTTGGCTATGCGTTAAACCAATATTCATATAGAATTCCGATTTTACTGTTTTATCATCATATATTCCGCAACTTGCGCTTACAGCTGATGAATCAACCGCTAAAATTCGCATTTAATCATTATCTCCTTAGGTTATTAGCATTATAATTCTTTGATCAAAATTATCCCCCTGCTCAAAATATACTTTAATACAATTTTCCGGCAGGGCTGATTCAATATTTTCACTCCATTCAATAGCTATTACTGCACCGCTTTCTATATATTCAAAAAATCCTGTACAATAAAGCTCATCCCAATCATTTATTCGATACATATCAAAATGGATTAATTTACCGCTATAATCATGAACTATTGCAAATGTAGGGCTTGAAACCATATCATCTAAATTTAATCCTTTTGCAAGTCCTCTTACAAAAGCTGTTTTACCCATTCCCATTGAACCAAATATTGCAAATATTGTACCTGCGCCAAACCTCTTTACAAGTTTTTCAGCAAGCAGTTCAGTTTCATTTACAGAATTAGAAATGAATTTCTCCATTTAATTCCTCCGTTTGATAACATATGAATTAATAATATAAATTTAAACAGCACTAAAAAACAAACATTCACTAAAAATATGTCAATGTACCGTTTAAAAAAGGGGGGGCGCCCGCGGAGCGCATGAATATGTGCTCTCTGCAAAATATTATAAAAAATCATATAAAAAAGAAACTATTATCTTAATTAGAACAATATCTTCATTTAGCAAAAATATTTTGCAGAGCCAACCATATATATGGTTGGCCGCGGGCGCCCCCCTTCTCTTTAAAGTAACCAGCATCTTCTTTATCATTATAATAAATGCTTATCATTAATTTTTGTATTTTTGAATATTATCCGATTTTAATTGATAAAACTTACAATATAAATATATCACAAATCACATATTAAAGTAAAGAAAAACAAGCTTTGATTACTTTTTAAATATTTGTTTTTGTTTTTCTATTATTGTTTCTCGGCGCTGCTCTGTAGCATCATTATCTACATAATATACGCCATTTTTATTTATAATAATATCCCCTTCTGTAACGTCATCCGGGATATCCTTTTTTAATATATCAACTTTATTGCCATTTGTATCTTCACATACAGCGTATTTACCTTCAAATCTATCTATAAAATATTTTTTCATGATACTTTACCCTTTTCTGTTTTAAATTCAATATTTTTTCCATCGCTTATTGCAACTATTGTACCATTTAAATCTGTACGATAATATTCAATCCCGCGTTGTTCTAATTTATTTAATGTTTCCTGATTAGGATGGCCATATTTATTATCTTTACCAACCATTATAACAGCATATTCAGGACTGATTGTATCCAGCCATTCATCTGTAGTTGAAGTATTGCTGCCATGATGTCCTAATTTTAATACATCAGCTTTTAATTGCTGATCACTTGCTAAAATATCATTTTCCGCCTCAGCTTCAGCATCACCTGCAAATACAAATGCATTTTCTCCATATGTAAGCCTTGTTACAACTGACATATTATTAGTATCATTATAATCATTAACCGGTGATAAAATATGAAGCATTGCTTGTCCTATTTCATATTCATCTCCAGGTACTGCTTTGGTTACAGATAAATCATTATCAATTATAGCATCTAATACATCTTCATATGTTATAGTTGTTGGAACAATAGCATCTGGTATATCAGGTAATATTATATTTTCCACTTCAATACCATTTATAACTGTATCCATACCTCCGATGTGGTCAGAATCAGGATGTGTTCCTATTACATATTTTAATTTGTCTATTTCCTGTTTTTCCAAATAATTTAATATTTTATTACCTGCATTATTTTCACCTGCATCAATTAATGCCGCTTCCCCATCGCATATTATTAATATACTGTCTGCTTGTCCAACGTCTATAAAATGAACACTAAGATCATCTTTTGTAATTACAGTTTGTTCTGAACTAAGTCCGGATAATTCAAATAAATCCTCCCATGTTGGTATATTAAAAGGAAGATTAACATAAGGAGATACTGTTATAAGTATAACAGCTACCAATATCACAGCGGATATAACTGATGCGATTACGCTAAATAGACCTCTTGAACCTTTATATCTGCTCATATCTTATCGTTTCCCCCGTTTATATATCTTGTTGCTTTTTGCCTGTCTATTATTTTTGCCCTTATTTCCATTATAATTTCCTTTATTATAATTTGCAGAAGGTTTAATAAGACAATCTGGTGAATTTCCTATTAAATCGCGACGTCCAGCTTTAATAAGAGCTTTTTCAATTATATCTCGGTTTTCCTTTTTAAAATATTGTAATAAAGCGCGCTGCATTGCCTTTTCCTGAGGATCTTTTGGTATAAACACTTCTTTTAACGTATATGGATCCAAACCCGTATAAAACATACATGTAGAAATAGTTCCGGGAGTAGGATAAAAATCCTGGACTTGCTCTGGATGTATACCTTCTTTTTTTAAGAATAAGGCTAATTCAACTGCATCTTTCATAGTACTCCCCGGATGGGACGACATGAGATACGGAACTAAATATTGTTCTTTATTAATACTTTTAGTGATCTCGTAAAACCTCTTGGAAAACTTCTTATAAGCTTCAATATGAGGTTTACCCATACAATCAAGTACATGTGCTGAACAATGTTCAGGAGCTACTTTTAATTGTCCGCTGACATGATATTTTACTAATTCCTTAAAAAATGATTCGTCTTTATCTGCAATGAGATAATCATATCTTATACCTGAACGAATATATACCCTCTTGATGCCCTTTATATTTCTCAATTTCTTTAATAAATCAAGATACTCGCTATGATCAACTTCCAAAGCCTTACATTGCTGTGGAGCTAAACATCTTTTTCCTTTGCATAATCCCCGTTCTAACTGGCCTTTGCATGAAGGATTTCTAAAATTAGCTGTAGGCCCGCCTACGTCATGGATATACCCTTTAAAGTGAGGGCTTTTTGTTAACATTTCAGCTTCTTTTATCACTGATTCTTTGCTTCTCGTTGATATTTGTCTTCCCTGATGAAATGCAATTGAGCAAAAAGCACATGCGCCAAAGCATCCTCTATTATGTACAATAGAAAATTCTACTTCTTCTATTGCCGGGACACCTCCCTGCGATTCATAAGATGGGTGATACATTCTTTCATATGGTAAACTGTATACCCAATCCATCTCTTCAGTAGTCAGCGGAGGCATAGGCGGGTTTTGAATTAATATATATTTCCCATGCTTTTGTATAACAGCTTTACCGCGCACAGCATCCTGTTCATCCTGCTGAATCCTGCATGAAATTGCGTATTCACGTTTATTATTACATACATTTTCATATGACGGACATTCTTTTGCACTTTGATAAACATATTCATTTGTAGGTACAGCATAACAGGTTCCTAATATATCGGTTAGCTCACTTATCTTTTCACCTTTTTTTAATCGATTGGCTATTTCTATAGTCTGTTTTTCACCCATACCATAAGAGATAAGATCAGCTTTTGAATCAAATAATATAGAAGGCCTTACTTTATCATCCCAATAATCATAATGAGCAAATCTTCTTAACGACGCTTCTAATCCACCTATAATTATTGGTATATCAGGATAAAGCTCTCTTATTTTATTACAATATACAATAACTGCTCTATCTGGACGCTTTCCGGCTTTATTTCCTGGGGAATATGCATCAGTACTGCGTTTTCTTTTTGCTGCTGTATAATGCGCTACCATAGAATCTATATTTCCTGAAGTTACCATAAATCCTAATTTAGGCCTGCCAAATTTAGCAAAATCCCTTGTATCATGATAATTGGGCTGAGCTAATATACAACAGTTATACCCGGATGCTTCAAGCACCCGGGCTATAATAGCTATACCAAAGCTGGGATGATCAACATAAGCGGCGCCTGTTACGAGTACAAAATCAGGCGCATCCCAGCCTCTATTTAACATTTCCTTTTTTGTAATAGGAAGAAAAGACATGTTTATCAAGTATCCTTTTTTATAATAATATTATTCCGCTTTATTCATTTTCATTTCCAGCCATTCCTGCCGGCTTATTAAAACTTTACGAGGTTTTGATCCCTCATGCGGACCGACAATACCCATTTTTTCCATGGTATCAACCAGTCTGCCTGCACGCGCATAACCTAATCTTAATCTGCGTTGTAACAGAGTAGCGGATGCCTCTCCTACATCTACGACAATTTCAATAGCCTGCGGCAGCAGCTCGTCCTGTGGCTCGTCTGAATCCTGCATAGATTTTTCAGCAACAGCTTGTTTTTCAATTTCATCCATAACGCTTTCATCATAATCTTCTTTTTGCTGTTTACGCAGGAAATTTGTTACTTCATTTATTTCCTTTATACTAACATAACATCCCTGAATACGAACCGGTTTTGATGCGCCTATAGGACTGAATAGCATATCTCCATGGCCTAATAATTTTTCAGCTCCGCCGCTATCCAATATAACTCGTGAATCAGTATTATTAGATACCGATAAAGCAAGACGGCTCGGAATATTAGCTTTAATAAGGCCAGTGATAACATCAGTTGAAGGACGCTGTGTTGCTATAACAAGATGCATACCAGCAGCTCTTGCCATCTGTGCTAAACGACAGACATAATCTTCAACTTCATTTTTTGCAGCCATCATAAGATCGGAAAATTCATCTACTATTATTAATATCTGCGGCATTGGTTCTATTTCGTCATCTTGTTTTGCCAATTCATTATAATCATATATATCTCTGACATTATTATCAGCAAATATATTATAACGTTTAAGCATTTCTGTAACAGCCCAACCTAATGCTCCAGCCGCTTTACGAGGCTCAGTTACCACCGGTACAAGCAGGTTTGGTATTCCATTATACGCCTTAAATTCAACGCGTTTTGGATCAATCAGCAAAATTTTAACTTCATCCGGCGTTGAATTGTAAAGTACACTTTGTATCATACATTGTACTGTTACCGATTTGCCTGAACCGGTAGTGCCAGCAATAAGCAAGTGAGGCATTTTTGCAAGATCGGTTACTACTACTTTACCGGTTATATCACGGCCTAAAGCAACGGTAATCTTACTTTTAGCACGCCTGAATTCCGGCGACTCCAATACTTCCCTTAAGCTTACATCACTTCTGACATGATTAGGTATTTCAACTCCAATTGCTGAACGTCCTGGTATAGGAGCTTCTATACGAATTGAAATAGCTGCAAGCCCTAAGGCAAGGTCATCAGCAAGACTGGTTATACGGCTTATCTTGACACCTGCTGCCGGCTGTAGTTCATATCTTGTTACAGAAGGTCCGCGGCTTATTCCAACTATTCTGGTTTCAATGCCAAAGCTTCTTAATGTATTAACAAGCTTATCGGCATTTTGTTTTAATTCTTCCTGAACATCCTCTTGATTTACTTCCGCAGCCTGTTTAAACATAGTAATAGGCGGACGTATATATTCCCGTTTTTCTATCGATAAATCCGGTTCATTATCAAGTCCTGGTTCAATAGGCTGTTTTTTCTTTTTATTATTGATCTGTTCAAGTGTTACCTGATTTATAAGATGTTCAATATTAGCTGAATCAGATGAATTTGTTTTTTCCTCAGTAATATCATCTTGTACAGTTTGAGTATTATCAGAATCAGATTCATTATTTTTCAACGATATATCTGCTGCTCTATCGCCCAATTTACCAAACGGGCCAATAGAAGGCGGAGCTGTACCAGGGTCGCGTTCA
>JABLTR010057143.1_pt1 | contig 10178 bp, 13 predicted proteins | sample 7160071 | NCBI WGS metagenome assembly JABLTR01 (sample SAMN14651230, study PRJNA627086) | human gut metagenome | isolation source: feces | host: Homo sapiens
CCTCATCATCGGCAAGGGTGGAAATGGAGCCGTCATCATTAAGAAGAGCTTCATAACTAGTTGGGTCATTCAGATCTACACTGGCTATATCTCCCGATGACTTACTTTCAGTAAAATTAAGATACCCGGCGGCTGCTATCATAACAGCCAGCGCCGTAACTACAACCTGATTTCTCTTAACAGCAAACATATTAGAAACCTCCCGCTTTATCCCATTTTAAATACTTCGACCTTATTGGCCGGTACATCAAACAGAGCCTGTGCAGCTCTTATCAACGCATCTTTTACAATTACATCGTCACCACCCTCCGCTACGATAACAATGCCTGATATTTCCGCTGTCATCTCTTTTATCACTACCGGCGACGTGCTTCCGTCACCGTTATTTACAGTTACGACTGTGTTTTCCTCAGTTTCAGAATTAATGCCCCTCATATCACCCTGGGATGCACTTTCATCTGTCTGGGAAGAACTCTTTTTGTTTTCCTGTGCATAAACAGATTCACCTGAATCGTTCAAAGTTATCATGACTTCCACATTTCCAGCTCCTGACACCTTAGACAAAAGCGCCTCTGTTTTGTCTTCAAGGCTGGATATATAGCTGTTGCCTGCCTCTGACGGCTGTTCAACTGCTTCTTCCTTATCCGCTTTAGTGCCAGAACCAGTGAGCATATCCCCGGCCAGTATTAACAGTACTCCAAATAATACTGCCGTAAGGACACTTTTCATAAGATTTCCCTTTTTATCAGCAAGCAGCTTTTTAAGTTCCACGCAAACCACTTCCCCATTAGTTTTTTAATTAAATGGAGATACTCTCTCCACTTTTATTCCTAAACCATCGTTATTTTCATCTATATCATCCACTTTATCACCATTCATCTCATCATACAGTATATTTGTTATCCTGCTTTTGATGTCGTAGGTTTCCTCTGTATCTACACTGCCATAGTTATCAACGCTTAAAGCAGGAATTGAAATGTCCTGTTGAGTGATTAAGCCCATCAATGAAAATATTTTTCCTCCCACAGCGAAAATCATTGCTATGCCAATGGCTACTGATACATATTTCTTTATTTTCGCGTCCGGTACAGTCATCTCGGCAAGTACCGCCAAAAGCATAATCAACGCTATATTTTTTATATATGCTCCTATTACATCAAACATACCTATTCCCCTTCATATGTGTTCTATACCGCAAGCATAAGAGCTGTGACAGTTATGAACATTATCTCTGCGGTAAATACAACACCCGTAAGAACGGCTGTATAATCAGCGGCCTTTGATATGCACTTTACTATCCTCTTTGAGGCCACCGGCTCAGTTACAGCTGCCGTAAGCTTATATATTATCATTATGGCTGCCAGTCTTATGACCGGTGCTATACTTGCCAAAACTATGAAAACCATAACAGCCGCCGTTATGGAATTTCCTATGGATGAAACAAGTCCAGCCGCTGTTTCCGCCGCTGATGCCATAAGTCCGCCTACCACAGGTACAGCACTAGCCGCTGTTTTAATTGATTTTTCGGCAATAACAGCCACATCCGGTGTACCTATTTTTATAAGAGACATGATAAAAACAAAGGCTCCGGCACATATCCTTACTCCCCATTTACATAAGGTGCTCATTAGATCAGCCAGTTCCAGAAGCATATCTCTTTCAGACATACTGTTTATAAATGTAATAAGTGCTGATAAAAGTATCGCCGGCACCACAAATTTTTTAACGGCAAAGTTTATAAACGCCGCAGCTGCATACAATACAGGAACAGCCGCTGACATTTCAGCACCCCTTCCATTGGCTGTCATAATAAGCATATATAATGGCTGAAGGGTGGTCGATATACCGCTTATGGTATCCACTGCATCTGTGGCTGCCTGTGCCGCATATGAAAAAGACTGCATTACCGTTACGATTATGACAGCTGTACAAATATACTGCCCGAGTTTACTTACCCCGTCAGATGAAAACGATGAAGCAAGTGTTTCAAGCATAGCCGATAAAAGCACAAGGATAACTATCCTTTTCATTATGTAAATTACATCAGCTGCCTGTCCCGCTATAAGGGCCAAAATCTTTTCTAAAATATCCGAAAGACTGAACTCATATTCACCGGAAAGCATATCCACCACTGTGTCCTTCAGGCTGAAATCATCTATGCCATTTTCTCTGCCTATATTTTTCAGGCCGCTGTCTGCCTCATCTATGCCATACATATCCACCGCCTCTTCGATGGTAAGTCCTGTCATTTCAGTGGAACTGCCTATTGTCTGCCCCAACTGTTCCTCCTCGGCGTATACCATATGCGGAAATAGCATAAAACATATCATTACGGCCGTTATAACGGCTTTTTTTATCATTTGGACCACCTCATATCGTAAGGTTTGTTATGAGACTGAACAGGTTTTCAATTATAGGCAGTGACGCGGCAAGTATAAGTATCCTTCCCGCCAGCTCTATTTTTGCACCTATGGCTTTCTCCCCGGCATCGGCACAGAACTGCACCGCAAATTCACATATATATGAAATTATTATCACCTTTACGATGATAGACACATATTCCCCGCTTATGCCGGCAGCTGTTACCATTGCCGCAAACAGATCTCTTATCCTGCCTATGCTGTCCAGCAAAAGACCGATTATTACTATGCCGCTTCCTATACCTATAAAAAGCGCAAATTCCTTTTTGTATTCCTTTACAGTCACCGCAAGGACCGCACCGATTATCCCAGCAGCGGCTATCTTTATAATAATATCCACCGTCTATCCCACCCCGGCGTCAAAAGTAAAACATCGTCTGTATAGTATTGAATAACTCGTTTATGTACCCTATCACCCAGTAAAGCACGACTATAAGCCCGGCAAGGGTCGTAAGCATAGCCTGGTCATCCCTCCCGGCCCTGGCAAGCACCTGATTGAGCACAGCTATAAGTATGCCGACTGCGGCGATCCTGAAAACAATATTAATATCCATGCGCTATCCCCTTCTTAAAAAAGTACGACAACTATCAGTATCCCGCATAAAACTCCGGCACTTCTGAATAGTCTTCCGTCTTTAGAGTATTTTTTCATGAGCTCGTCCGATTTCATATCTATATATTCAACGGCCATATCTATATTTGCCAGCTGGCACTTCCTGTCGTTTCCTCCCAGGTTATGGCCAAAGGATGTAAAAGCCTCCATATCATTTTTTTTGAAAAATGTACGGCTTTTTCTATCCTTTAGGGTCCTTTCCCAGGCTTCTGAGGCCGATGAAACTTTCCTGGATTTCAAAAGCCTTCCCGAATCCTCGAATATCTCAGACACCGCTCCCTCAAGCCTTTCACTTATGTCTATGAGCGCCTCATAAAGCGGCCTTGATGAATAATCTATCTCACTTTTTAAAAGCATAAGCCCCCTTTTCATCTCCCGAAGCTCGTCCGCCCTGAATTTATCCCTGGAGGCTAAAAACATACCAGCGGCGGTGCAGGAAAGGAATACTATTATCGATCCTATAAGCTTCACTGCCATAAAAGTTCACCCCCTCTGCCATATACTGCCCTCACCCTTCCCGGACAGTTCCTCCCCTCAAGAAATACATATCTGTCAAATATATCTGTATCTACGAATCTCTTTTTTATGCTTTCAATATCGTTTCCATGGGCTGTACATATGACATATGAGCCGCATAACCCTGCCTGTCTTATGGCCCTTATGTCATCTTCACTGCCTATCTCATCGGCAGCCACTATATCAGGTGACATGGTCCTTATAAGCATGGAAAGTCCTTCAGCCTTTGGGCAGCAGTCTAAAACATCTGTCCTTTCTCCCACATCAAGCTGAGGTATTCCCATGTAACAGGCTGCGATTTCTCCCCTCTCGTCTGATATGCCAACGGTATATCCGCTGTCGCTCAGTAACCTTAAAATATCCCTGAGTATGGTCGTCTTTCCTCCGCATACGGGAGAGACAATAAGGGTATTTTTTAACCCGTCTGAAAACATCCTTTTTACGAGCTCTTTGGCGCAGCCCTTCCTTTCTGATGCTATCCTAAGAGAAATAGATGAGATATTTTTTATGGTAGTTATCCCTTCCTTTCCTATGACAGCACTTCCGGCAACAGCAGCCCTGTGTCCTCCTGGAACGGTTATGAATCCCTCTTTCAGCTGGCTTGTGAAGGCGTAAAGGGAATAGTCGCTTATCATATTTATGATCTCATCGATATCTGACTTCTCCGCCTTTAATGCCTTTTTAAACTCAGTGGTCATTTTTCCTGCACTGTCCATGTACAGCTCTTTTCCTCCGCTTCTGAGTATCAATGCCCTTCCTGTCCTTATCCTTATTTCATTTATGTTTTTCCAGTCTTCCCTTTGGAGAAGCTCCCTCAGTCTTTCCCCAAAACAGTTGAGTACATCTTCCTTTATCATGGCTTATCCTCCGTTCTAAATTAATAGTATTTATGTTCCTGCGGTTTAATTACCTAAATGCTTGTTTTTAAAATGACATTTTTCTCACTTTAACGCTTTGCATCTCGAAAATAATTGTTGATTTTATTCCTTAATTGAGCTATCATAATATTTAATTTAATATATTCGGAAATGGAGGAGAAAACATTGATCATAGTAATGAAACCGAAATTTTCTGAGGAAAACCTCAGAAATGTAATAAATACCATAGAGGGACTTGGGCTTACGGCTCATCTTTCAAGGGGTGAAAATACTACCCTTGTAGGTGTAGTTGGAGACAAGATGAAACTCATCGAGAAAAATCCTGAGCTTCTTCCAGATGTCGACAGAGTAATACAGGTCAGCGAGACCTATAAGCTCGCCAATAAAAAGTTTAAGACCGAACCCACAGTGATAGATGTGGATGGAGTAAAGATAGGCGGAGACAGCTTTGTAATAATGGCAGGCCCCTGCGCTGTTGAAAGCCATGACCAGCTTATGGAAACAGCCATTGCCGCAAAAAACGGCGGTGCCCAGATATTAAGGGGCGGAGCATATAAACCCCGTACTTCTCCCTACTCATTCCAGGGTCTTGAGGTGGAAGGCCTTAAATATATGGCAGAAGCCAGAGAAGCCACAGGCCTTAAGATAATCACTGAAGTAACAAGCGAACATGCCCTTGAGGCTGCTGTAAACTATGTGGATATAATCCAGATAGGCGCAAGGAACATGCAGAACTTTGAGCTCCTTAAGGAAGCTGGAAAGATAAATAAGCCTGTAATGCTCAAAAGAGGTCTTGCAGCTACCATAGATGAGTGGCTCAACGCAGCTGAATATATAATGAGTGAAGGAAATGAAGATGTTATACTTTGTGAAAGAGGTATAAGGACATTTGAGACCAGCACAAGGAACACCCTTGATATAAGTGCTGTTCCCGTAATAAAGAGCAAGTCCCACCTTCCCATAATCGTAGACCCCAGCCATGCTTCCGGCGTAAGGGCTTATATCGAGCCCCTGAGCAAGGCCGCTGTGGCAGTTGGAGCCGACGGACTTATGATAGAAGTTCATCCCTGCCCTGAGAAAGCACTTTCAGATGGTGCACAGAGCCTTAATCCCGATGACTTTAAGAAACTTACGGCTGATCTTCGTCCGTTCATATCTCTTGTTGGGAGGAAATTCTGATGTATAAAAAAGCCGGTATTGTAGGCCTTGGGCTCATAGGCGGTTCCCTTTGCAAGGCCCTCAGGAACAGATACGGTATAGAAAAAATAGTTGCGTCCAACAGAAGTGAGGATGTCTTGAAAGAGGCTCTCTCTGAGGGCTTTATAGATGAGTATTCACTGGAAATAAATGATATGTTCAAGGGATGCGATGTTGTATTTATATGCACTCCCGTTGACCTCATATATCATTATGCCTGCCTGCTGGCTCCCATCGTAGGAAATAAATGCATCATTTCCGATGTGGGAAGTACAAAAGGCCATATTTATGATGAAATGAAGAACCTTGGCGACTCCATTACATATATAGGCGGACATCCCATGGCAGGCTCAGAGCGTTTCAGATACAATGCTTCCAAAGAACACTTATTTGAAAACGCTTACTACATCATCACACCGGCAGAAGGCGTTCCCAACGAAAAAACCATGGAGTTCAAGGAAATGGTGGAAAAAATAGGCGCCATACCCGTTATAGTATCTCCCTATGAGCACGATTACGCCGTAGCTGCCATAAGCCATGTTCCCCATATAATCGCCGCAGCCCTTGTAAATAATGTTAAAAAGCTGGATTCAGAGAAGGAATATATGCACCTTCTGGCTGCTGGAGGATTTAAGGATATAACCAGGATAGCCTCATCCAGTGCTGATATGTGGGAGAGCATAATGTTTGAAAATAAGGAGGACATCCTTTCTGTGCTTGATTCCCTTTCGGGTGTCATATCAGATGTGAAAAAGGCCATCATCGATAATGACAGGAAAGATGTATATGATTATTTTCTGAACGCACAGCAGTACAGGAACACATTCAACAACGCTACTCCTAAGGCCTTTGTAAAACGCTATGAAATTGACGTTGATGTGCTCGACCGTCCAGGAAGCATTGCAATAATTGCCGTTCTTTTCTCAAGCAACGGAATAAATATAAAAAATATGGGTATCGTCAACAGCCGTGAAAACAACAGCGGCGCCCTTACATTTGCCTTTGATTCTGAAGAAGACCGTATGCGCAGTGTGGAACTTCTCAGAGATATGAACTACGACGTTACCGTAAAGGAATGATAAAATGAATGCAGTAATAAATCCATCAAAGAAAATGAGAGGAACTATAAAGGTCCCCGGTGATAAATCCATATCCCACAGAAGTGTTATGCTTGGCTCCATAGCCAGCGGAGACACAAGGGTGAGCGGATTTCTTACGGGTGAGGACTGTCTCTCCACCATAGACTGTTTCAAAAAGCTTGGAATAGATATAGAAGTAAACGGAACTGATGTTATAGTCCACGGCAAAGGCCTCAGGGGGCTTTCAGCTCCAAAGGAGACCCTTGATGTGGGAAACAGCGGAACGACCCTCAGGCTTATGAGCGGTCTGCTTTCAGCCCAGCCTTTTACAAGCCATATAACAGGTGACAGCTCCATACAGAAAAGGCCCATGGGACGTGTGGCTGTGCCCCTTGGTCTGATGGGTGCAAAAATAACATCAGAGAGCGAAAAAATGACAGCTCCACTTACCATAGAAGGCGCCAGTCTTAAGGGTATCGACTATACTCTTCCCGTTGCCAGTGCCCAGGTAAAAAGCGCCATCATACTTGCCGGCCTTTATGCCGACGGCATAACTAGGATAACAGAGCCCGAGGCAACAAGGGATCATACGGAAATAATGCTCCGATACCTTGGAGCTGACATTAAAAAAGAAGGAAACACTATAATAGTTACTCCTGTTAAAGAGCTCACAGGAAAGGACATAAGCGTTCCTGGAGATATATCATCAGCAGCCTACTTCATAGCTGCTGCTTTGATAACCAGGGATTCAGATGTCATCATAGAAAATGTGGGCATCAACCCTACCCGTACAGGAATAATAACAGCCTTTGAGGCCATGGGCGCAGATATTGAGCTTTTGAATGAGAGAACAGTATGTGGTGAGCCAGTTGCTGACATAAGAGCAAAGACGAGCAGGCTCCATGGCACAGTCATAAAGGGAGATATAATACCAAAACTTATCGATGAAATACCCGTTATTGCTGCCGTTGCCTGCTATGCTGAAGGTACAACTGTCATTGCCGATGCCCAGGAATTAAAGGTAAAGGAATCTGACAGGATAAAGACCATGGCAGCTGAACTTGGAAGGATGGGAGCTGACATAACTCCCACCGATGACGGTATGATAATAAATGGCGGAAAGGCCCTTAAGGGTGCCATATGCGAGAGCTACAAGGACCATCGTGTGGCCATGAGCATAGCTGTTGCCGCCCTTGGAGCAGAGGGTGAGACTCAGATAAAGGAGCCTGAATGTGCTGATATATCATTCCCGGGATATTATGATCTTCTTTTATCCCTCAGGGAGGAATGAAAAATGAAGGATCTAATGATCATGTGCTTTGGAGACAGCATAACCTATGGTTATTGCGCCGAATATGGAACGGACTATGTATCACTTTTTAAGAAAAAAGTATCAGATGACTTTCCCGGTGAAAACATAACCATAAGGAACAGAGGGGTAAACGGTGAAAGTTCCAGAGACGGCCTTGCCAGGATCGATAATGAACTGGAGTCCTACTCCCCTGACCTGGTAATAATGCTTTTTGGCTCCAATGACAGTGCCTATAGTTCATGGTATCATGTCGGGTATGAAGAGTTTTCCCACAACTATGATCTTATAATATCTAAAATAAAATCCGAAGGAGCGGAAATAATACTTATAACACCCCCTCCGGTAATAGAAGATAATGATGTGCCGTTTATTGAAAATTCAGTTCTTGAGGGCTACTGCGATATAATAAAGGAAAAGGCTGACAAATTTGGCCTTTCCCTCATTGATATGAACAAAGCCTTTAAGGAACATGGCGCCCTGCCCGAGCTGCTTCAATGGGATGGTATCCATATAAGCACAGAAGGCTACAGGCTGTTTTTTGATACAGTCTATAAAACGGCCAGACCAATTATTGAAAATATGCTGAAAAACTAAGACAGCTGCCGGGATCCCGGCAGCTGTTTACATTTTGTTATTTTATTTCTAATGAAAAATCAATATTTTCATAGTATACTGTATATTAATTTGATTACAGGCGGTGAAGCAAATGGATAAAAATATCGAAGCTGATAACTCTAATATACTTGTTGAGTCAGACTCAAAAAAGACAAGATCATCTAAAGGCATTATTGCGGTCCTTTCAATACTTCTTATTATCGTGACCGGCCTTCTTGTATTCGTTGTTTATGAAAATTACGATTATCTCGTTTTTAAGACGATACTTACCCAGGGTTATGTATATGAGGACAGTCTCCAGGATGTCATTGATGATGAGCTGGACCAAAGCGACAGTAATGTTTCAGACTATTTTGATGACGCTGTCATAAATGTTTTTATGAGCAGGCTATATGAAGAAAGCGGAGATAAATATACCCATCTTTATCTTCCGGCACAGTATACAGCAAAACTTGAAAATGAACAGGAAGTCGGCAACAGTTCTCAGTGGTTCCAATTTACTAATGATACTGCTTACCTCTATATAACCAACTTCACCGAGGAATCTGCTTCCTATGTGGAGGAAAACGCCTCTGAAATAAACCAGTTTGACAATCTTATACTTGACCTCAGGGGAAATCCAGGAGGATATGTCGCGGCGGCGGATCAGATAGCTGATATGTTCCTTGAAAAGGGAGATGTCATATCCGTAGAAAATGCTGTATTTGATTTTCTATCCCAGACGAGCGTGTCTAAAAATGACCCTGTGTTTGATTTTAAAAAGATAATCATACTTCAGGATGGAAATACAGCCTCAGCCGCTGAAATACTCATAGGAGCCCTCAGGGACAACCTTGACAATGTGGTCATACTTGGAGACACGACCTTTGGAAAGGGCATCGGACAGTATACAGTACCCCTTAAAAACGGATATTATTTCATAGCGACCATGTTCACCTGGGAAACTCCGAATGGTGATACTATACATCAGAAAGGTATACCTGCTGATAAGGAATTTACCATCGATACCCTGTCAGAAGAACTTGGAGTTGAACTCAAAGTCAAAGAAAATTCATAACATAAAAATGCCGGATCTAAGATCCGGCATTTTTATGTCAAAAAGTAATTTCTATTTCACTCCCAATCAAATGCTACCCTGTCCCTGCAGTAATCCTTTGTGAGTGCTTTATGTCTTTCATGCTGTGGATGTGTCTGGTAGGCGTTCAGATTCTCAACGCTCTCAAACTCACAATATAACCCCACCTCCGGCATACCTTTGACTATATTAAATGCCGGTTCCATTTTTATAAGCCCATTTATATCCGATTCAGCCATGGTTTTTACTGACTGGGATATTATTTTTTTTACTTCTTCCCTGTTATTGTCATTTACCTTATCCGTAAAATAAAACATTACCAGATGTTTTACCATATTTCTCCCCCTTAATTAAGAAGCATCCTGTCAGTTGCAAATACCTGTTTTTTCTTAAGTGAATAGAGATTGAGTAGGTCATCCAGACTCATCTTATCCCTTTCTTCACCGGATACGTCAAGTATGATTTCCCCTGAA